>VFQT010000938.1_pt1 | contig 38373 bp, 32 predicted proteins | sample 3512381 | NCBI WGS metagenome assembly VFQT01 (sample SAMN10412376, study PRJNA504923) | tailings metagenome | isolation source: Relicate 2 Philex TSF3 active mining site | place: Philippines: Tuba, Benguet | collected 2017-08-29 | reverse complement strand
CCGGGCAGAGAGTTCAGTCGACTTCCGGCCCCCGAAGAGCGGTCATGCAACCCGCAACTCAGGAGGCACGACACGATGAGCGATCAGGTTTTGGCAAGGTTAACGGCATTGAAGACTACCCCCACTCCGAAGCTGAAGGAGCAGTGGCGGCAATTGTTCGAGAGCGAGCCCCCAGCGTTCAACCGGCGCTACCTTGAAAGCAGGCTGGCCTACCGCATCCAGGAACTGGCCTATGGCGGGCTTAAGCCGGAGACGGTGCGGCGGCTGGAAAAGCTCGGCGAGGACCTGGACGGCGGTCGCGTTGATGTGCGGAAGCGCCAGGCAAACGATCGCCCTGTATCAGGCACACGCCTGATCCGCGAATACCAGGGCGTCGAGCATTGCGTCACGGTGCGGGACGATGACTTCGAATACCAAGGGCGGCCCTACAAGTCCCTCTCGGCCATTGCGCGCGCTATTACCGGCACGCAGTGGAATGGCGTGGTCTTTTTCGGCTTGAAATCCGGGGCGAGGAAACAAGCATGAACAAGGCAACAACACGCAAACTCCGCTGCGCAGTTTACACGCGCAAGTCCTCCGAGGAAGGCTTGGAGCAGGAGTTCAACAGCCTCGACGCCCAGCGCGAGGCCTGCGAGGCTTATATCGCCAGCCAGCGCTCGGAAGGCTGGATGGTCGTGCGCGACCAGTATGATGATGGCGGCATCTCCGGCGGCACGCTAGACCGCCCTGCTCTTCAGCGGCTTCTGTCCGATATAGAGGACGGCCTCATCGACGTGGTGGTGGTCTACAAGATCGACCGCCTGTCGCGCTCGCTGATGGACTTCTCAAAGCTGGTGGAGGTCTTTGACCGCAATAACGTGACCTTCGTCAGCGTCACCCAGAGCTTCAATACCACGACCTCCATGGGTCGCCTGACCCTTAACATCCTGCTGTCCTTCGCCCAGTTCGAGCGCGAGGTGACGGCGGAGCGCATCCGGGACAAGGTTCGCGCCAGCCGGATGAAGGGCATCTTCATGGGTGGCACTCCGCCCTACGGCTACAAGCCGAAGGACCGGAAGCTCGTGATCGACGAGGCGGAGGCGAAGAACGTCCGCTGGATGTTCTCCCGCTTCCTAGAAATCGGATCCGTCACCGAGCTGGCGAGGGAGGTGGCCAGACGCGGCATCCGCACGCCTCGCGGCAATGCCATGAGCAAGAACTTCCTCTACCGGATGCTGAACAACCGCGCCTATATCGGCGAGGCTGTGCACAAGGGCACAGGCTACGCCGGGGAGCATGAACGCCTGATCGACCGGCGGACATGGGACAATGTCCAGTCCATCCTGCTGGAAAGCCCCCGCCTCCGCGCCGCCAATACACGGAGCGAGACGACTGCGCTGCTGAAAGGCCTTCTCTTCGGGCCTGACGGCGCAGCGTTCTCGCCCACCCACACCCGCAAGGGTCAACGGCTCTACCGCTACTATGTCAGCCAGACGGTCCTGAAGCATGGCGCGGGCAAATGCCCCGTGGCGCGTGTCCCGGCAGCGGAGATTGAGGCCGCCGTAATTGGCCAGATCCGCGGCATGCTACGCGCGCCGGAGGTGGTCGTCGCCACGTGGCGCGCGGCGGAGCCCGAACTTCACGGTCTGGTGGAGGATGAGGTACGCCAGGCGCTCACAATGCTCGAACCCCTCTGGGCAGAGCTCTTCCCCGCTGAGCAGGCTCGGATCATCCAAATCCTCGTTGAACGCGCAGAGGTCGGCACCGCTGGGCTGAAGATTCGGTTCAGGGACAAAGGGCTTGCGCAGATAGCGGCCGAGGTCGTCAATGTCGCCGACAAGAGCCGGAAAGCAGCGGCATGACCGAAAAGTCCAGTACCGTAGTTGTCCCATTCACCATTCGCAAGCGCGGCGGTCGGAAGTTGATCCTGATACCAGACGGGTACGGCGCAGTCCCCATGGCGCGTGTACGGCGCGACAGCGCCCTGCTGAAGGCGCTGGCACGGGGATTCCGCTGGAAGAAGATGCTGCAGGAGGGTGACTTCCAGACGCTGGAGGAGATTGCCGATGCGGAGAACGTCAACCCCTCATATGTCAGCCGTCTGCTGCGAATGACATTACTGGCGCCGGAGATCGTCGAGGCCATAGTGGCAGGCAGGCAGCCGCCGGGGCTGACAATGGCCAGAGCGATGCAGCCGTTTCCAATAGAGTGGCGAGACCAATCATTTCCGTAGGGCGCGCGCCCGAAGAGGCAGCATGCACTACCTTCCGGACACCGACCACTTCGCCTTCGCCCGCATGGCAGGAAGCGGGTCTTTCTCGGATGGCCAAGTTCAATTAGAGGCGTTCTATTATCCCGGCCAACAAAGAGGCGCTCCCTAATTCCTAATCGACCACAATGAGCTCGCGTGTGACATCGCAGAGCCGCTCGCCGCCGGCTCTGCCGACCACAAAAGACTCTGAGATCGCCACTCCGAAGTCTTCAAGCCAAAGGCCCGACTGAATATGGAAGCACATCCCTTCCTGAAGCTCTGTCGTGTCACCTGGGCGCAGGCTCACCGTACGCTCGCCCCAATCTGGCGGATAAGAGAGGCCGATTGAGTAGCCAACCCGGCTGTCCTTGCGCAGACCGTTTCGGCGGAGAACGGCCTGCCAGGCAGCCTCGACCTGTTCCGCAGTGTTGCCCGGCTTGGCCATCGCAAGGCCCTCGTCCACGCCCTCTACCACCACCTTTGCCACGTCGCGCATCTTCTGCGGCGGCTTGCCCAAAAAAATGGTGCGGGTGAGCGGCGCATGATAGCGCCGGCGGGCACCGGCGATCTCAATCATGGTGAGAACATCATTCGGCAACGGCTTGTCCGTCCAGGTGAGGTGCGGCGTCGAGGTGCCCTCGCCCACCGGCATCAGGGGGCAGATTGCCGCATAGTCTCCACCTGCTCCGGGAACACCGATGGTTTGCGCCTCGTAGATGGCGGCTATGACGTTCTGCTGCGGAACACCGGGTTTCATCACCTCTACGGCTCGGTTCATCGCATGGGTACAGATGCGGCCTGCATCGCGCATCAACTGCACTTCTACTGGGGACTTGACGAGACGCGCCCAGTTCACGAGGTCCGCATTGTTAGCGAGTGTCGCATCGGAAAGGCCACGGGTAAGATGCTGATGGCAGCGGGCGGTGTAGTAATGCGCGTCCATCTCGACGCCTATCCGCGCTTTCCCCCAACCACGCTCGCGGATCAATTGGGCGAGTTCATCATAGGGATGGTTCACTGGGTGCTGCACAAGGGGTTCCGAAAAGGGAACTATATTGCGGTCCGGGAGGTCTGTGGTGATACGCGCGCTCTTTGCGTCCTGCGCGCGTCCGAACCAAATCGGGGTCTCCTCGTCCACATGCACCAGCACGCATTGCGGCACGTAGAAGGACCAGCCGTCGAAGCCGGTGAGCCAGCACATGTTCGCGGGATCTTGGCAGACGATGAGATCGAAGCCTGCCTTGCGCATGCGCGCCTTGGTGTCGGCCACGCGCCTAGCGAACTCCGACGGCGTGAAGAGTTTCTCGAAGATTTCCATGTGGACTATGTTCCGGTTCAAGCCGTGATGATGGTTCCAGCAGCGGCAGTGCGTGCAGCCTTAAGTGCGAATGTAGCGATAGCGGTGTCCTGCGCGCCCGTGCCGGTGAGGTCGCAGATCGTGATATCGCTGTCGGCAAGGCGGCCCGGCTTGCTGCCAGACACAACTTCGCCCAGTTCGGGTGGGGTGATTCCGGTAAGGTGGCCGGCCGCACGCGCGCTTCTCAACTCGCCGAGTTTCTGGGCCTGCGAAACGCGATCGCAGACATAAAGCGTGGCGCGCGCGACTGCTTGCGCCGCGATCTCGTTCTTGCCCATCTGATCGGAGCCCATGGCCGTGATGTGAAGGCCGGGATGTAGCCATTCCGACATCAGCACGGGTTCACGCGCAGGCGTGGTGGTTACGACAAGTTGGCTCTCCTTCACCACGCGCTCTGCCGGGCAGGCGATGGCAGCAATACCGAGACGGGATGAAATGTCACGGGCGCATGCTTCTGCCTTTGCGGCATCCCTTCCCCACACCAGAACCTTCGTGAAAGGCCGCACGAGATACGCCGCCTCAATCTGAAGCCGGGCCTGGACGCCGGTGCCGAGCACGCCTGCCGTCTCGACCTGCGGTAGCGCTAGATGCTTCGCAGCGACGGCCCCTGCGGCGGCGGTGCGCACATCCGTCAGGTAGCCGTTATCGAGCAGTAGCGCCTCAACCAGGCCTGTCTTCGCCGAAAACAGGATCATGAGGCCGTTTAGGCTGGGAAGACCCAGCTTGGGATTGTCGAAAAACCCGGGGCTGACCTTGATGGCAAAGCCATCGAACCCGGGAATGTAGGCGGTCTTCACATCCACCTCGCCATGCGCGTCGGGAATGTCCATGGAGAGGATCGGCGGCATGATGACCTTGCCCGACGCCAGCATGCGGAAGGCGTCCTCGACCACTTGAACGGTGTCGGACCCGAGCCTTACGCAGGCTCTCAACTCCTGCTCAGAGAGAACGAAGATGTCGCGCATGTTCAACCTTTCACTTCCATGCCGCCCAGCATGACGGGCTCGCCCCGCCCGATGGCCAGGACCTGCTCTATGGGCGCATTCTGGCCCGAGACGATGACCGCCGCGGGCCCGCACGGCTTCACCTTGCCCGCCATGAGCGCGGCGTGGCCCACGGCGCCGCCCCCTTCCACGACGAGCCGCTCTCCGAGGAGGACCTCGCGCATGCCGCGGTAGATCTCCGCCTCATCCAGCAGCACCACCTCGTCGACGAGGCTGCGGCAGAGCGCGAAGGTCCAGCGGTTGCCGAGGCCGATGCCGCCCCCCAGCGAATCCGCGAGTGTCGGCAGTTCATCGACCTCCACGGGGCGGCCCGCCAAGAGGCTCGCATGCATGGCGGCACCCCGCGCCATGCTGATGCCGATGATGCGGATCGACGGCTTCATGGCCTTTGCCGCCAGCGCGATGCCGCCGATGAGGCCGCCGCCCGAGAGCGGCACGAGGATGGCCTCGATCTCCGGCCGCTCCTCCAGGATTTCGAGCGCGATCGTGCCCTGACCCGCGATAACGGCCGGATGGTCGAAGGGCGGAATGTCGGTGAGCCCCTCTTCGCGGGCCAGCCGGTCTGCCGCGTGCTGTGCCTCATCCTGGCTGCGGCCCACGCACCTCACCTCGGCACCCAGCGCCTCGATGGCTGCGACCTTCACCTCGGGCACGAGATGCGAGAGGCACACCGTCGCGCGGATACCGAGCCGCCGCGCGGCAAAGGCCACGGCACGGCCGTGATTGCCGGTGGAGCAGCACACAACGCCGCGCGCACGCTGCTCCGGCGTGAGGCTGGAGAGGGCATTCGCGGCGCCGCGCAGCTTGAAGGCGCCAATGGGCTGCAGCGTCTCCAGCTTTAGGAACACCGGCTGGCCGGTCACGCCGCCGAGGCAGCGCGAGGCCACCAGCGGCGTGTTCATGGCCACCCCGGAAATCGCCGCGCGCGCCTGCCGCACCAGCCCCGCGTCCAGCAGGCCAGCCGGCGCTGTCCCTTTCCCAGCCATGGTCAGCACGGAGGCCTCGTCCTCACCCGTCGATCTCGTCGGCGATGACGGCCACGCAGTCCCCGGGCTTCACCAAACCGGGGAAGTGCCGCGCTGTAAACAGGCCGGAGCGCCGGGCCCGCAGTTCCACGGGTGCCACACCCGTGCGCCCCGTCGGATAGACCAGCGCGATTAACTGCCCCTTCGCCACGCTGTCGCCGAGATCGGCGCAGAAGCGGATGAGTCCCGCATCCTCCGCGAAGGTGAAGCAGTCGCCATCCGGCATGTCGAGCCAGCGCGTCTTCCGCACCTGGGGCGTGCCCTTCAATATGCCCGCCGCGATGAGGAGGTCGCGGCAGCCGTCGAGGGCGATCGCCGCCGTGCGCGCCGAGGCCGTGCCGCCGCCGCTCAGTTCCGTCGTCACGAAAACCTTGCCCATCTCCTCGGCGGCGGTGTCATACATGCCAACCGCGTCGATCTCGAGCATCTTCACCGAATACGGAGCGCCGAAGGCTTTCACGAGTTCGAAGGCGCGCGCCTCCTGCGCCTTGTCGGGGAGGATGTGCGCCGCGCAGAAGGGCAGGAAGTCCAGCGTCTTGCCGCCGGAATGGAAGTCCAGCACCACGTCCGCCATGGGCAACAGCACCCGCTGGAAGTAATCCGCGATCTTCTCCGTCACCGTGCCGTCCGGCCGTCCGGGGAAGGCGCGGTTCATGTTGCCCTTGTCGATGGGGGACGTGCGCGTGCCCGCCGCGAAGGCTGGCTGGTTCATCGCCGGAACGATGATGACGCGGCCTGAGACTTCCTCGCGCTTCAGCCTTCGGGCGAGTTCGAACAGCGCGATGGGGCCCTCATATTCATCGCCATGATTGGCCCCGGTGAGGAGAGCCGTCGGCCCCTCACCGTTCTTCACCACCGTCACCGGGATCATGATAGACCCCCAGGCGGCATCGTCGCGGCTGTAGGGTAGCCGCAGGAAACCGTGCTGCACCCCATCGGCTCCGAAATCTACCGTCGCAGAAACGGGCGAAGGCCTCAATCGAGCATCCATTGGCCTCACCCCTTCACAACGAGCTTGCGCGGCGTCTTGCACAGGCACTCGACGCCGGAATCGGTGATGAGAATGGTTTCGGAGAGTTCGAGGCCGCCGTCGTCCAGCCACAGGGCGGGCATGAAGTGCAGCGTCATGTTGGGCTCCAGCACCGTCGTGTCGCCGCGGCGGATGGAGAGCGTGCGCTCGCCCCAGTCGGGCGGATAGGACAGGCCGATCGAATAGCCAGCGCGCGAATCCTTGCTGAAGCCGCGCTTCTGCAACGTGCCAAAGAAGGCCTCCGCCACCTCCCCGCAGGTAATGCCCGGCCTGCACATGGCAAGCCCGGCTTCGGTCGCCTCGGAAACCGCGCTCTCCGCGTCCAGGAATTTCTGCGGCGGCGTGCCGAGATAGACCGTGCGCGACAGCGGCGCGTGATAGCGCCGATAACAGCCGCCGAGCTCGAAGAAGGTGCCCTCGTTGTTGTTGAAGGGCCGGTCGTCCCAGGTGAGGTGCGGCGCGGTCGCATCCAGCCCCGAGGGCAGCATCGGCACGATCGCGCAATAGTCGCCCCAGTGTCCGCCCGCCCCGAGGATCGCCTGCTTCTGGATCTCGGCCACCAGCACGTTCTTCGGCAGGCCCGGCTCGACGAGTTCAATCACCTTCGCATGCATGGCATCGACGATTGCCGCCGCGCGGCGGATGAACTCCACCTCGCGGTCGCTCTTCACCTTGCGCTGCCAGTTGACGAGCCCCGTCGCATCGGAGAACCGCGCATCCTTGAGTTGGCGGCGCAGGGTCTCGCCGGCGGCGGCGGAGAACCAGTAATTGTCCATCTCGACACCGATCCGCGCCTTGCCCCATCCGCGCGACGCGATCACCTGCGAGAGCTGCTCCATCGGGTGCTTCAGCGGATTCTGCACGTAAGTGTCGTCATAGCCCACGATGTTGTCGTGGTGCATGAACACGGTGCGTTTGGCCCCCTGCGCATCCATGGCACGGCCCCACCACACGGGCTCGCCTTCGAGGCCCAGCAGCACCGCCTGGTGCACGTAGAAGGACCAGCCGTCATAGCCCGTGAGCCATGACATGTTCGACGGGTCCGACACGATGATGAGGTCCAGCCCCTTCTCCGCCATGGCGCGCCGCGTCTTTGCAAGCCGCGCGGCATATTCCTCGCGCGTGAAGCGCAGTTCCACGTCTGTCATTATTCTATCCTCCTCGGTGTCAATCTCTCTGTATCGGCTGTTAGTGTGTGGCAGCGCGGGCCTCAGCGCCGCAGCGGCAGGCCCATCAGCCTGCCCGGCGCCAGCGCCCCCGCCACGCCGCAGATTCGCGCGGCGTTCCAAGCGGCGGCATAGTTCGAGGAGAGCACCGCGACGCCGGTTTCCGCCTCGATGCGGCCGATCACGCCGGCGGCGCGCAGCGCGGTGCAGGAAATGAACAGCGCATCGGATTTCCGGTCGGTAGCCTCCCCCGCCAGCACCACGATGTCGTCGGGCGCAATCCGCGCCATCTCACGGTCGTCCGTCATGTTCAGGCAGGTGAAGCGGTCGATGGCGAAGCCCTGTTCCTCGAACAGGGCCGCCATGGGCCGTGATGTTTCGGGTACATAGGGCGTCAGCACGGAGATGCGCTTCGCCTTCAGCGCCTGAAGGCCCTTCAGCGCGGCGGAGACCGGCGTCACCACCGGACAGCCCGGCTTGCCGCGCGCCACCTGCTCGCGCACCACATCGTCGCCGATGCAGACCGAGGCCGAGGTGCAGCCATAGACGATGGCGTCGAGTGCCTCGCCCGGCAGGATCAGTTCCGCCCCGCCCGCGAGATCGGGTTCCATGGCGCGCAGCCGCTCCGGCGTCACCGGGTTGGCGAAGGGAATGCGCGCCACGTAGATCCCGATGCCGGCGGGCGCGAGGATGCGCGCGAAATCCACCTCCGTCGTGTGGTCGGTCGACAGCGCGATGAGGCCGATACGGTGCGCCACCGGCCGCGGGTCGAGGCGCGGCGCACGCGGCGAAATCAGGATGTCGGTCACTTTGCAAGCCTCCCGTAGCGCCGCTCGAGCCAGCGCAGCATGATGACGGACAGCAGGCTCATCGCCAGGAAGAAGGCGCCCACCAGCGTCATGGGTTCGATGTAGCGGTAGTTGGAATTGGCCACCGATTTCGCTTGGTTCATGAGTTCCAGGACCGTGATGGCCGAAAGGAGCGGCGTCTCCTTGAACATGGCGATCAGGTAGTTGGCCAGCGCCGGGATCATCGGCGGCACCGCCTGCGGGATGATCACGTGCAGCAACGTCTGCCGCATGGTGAGGTTGGTGGCGCGCGCCGCCTCCCACTGGCCCTTCGGCACATTCTCGATGCCGGCGCGGTAGACCTCCGCCGTGTAAGTCGCATAGTGGAGCCCCATGCCGATCACCCCCGCCACCAGAGGCGGCAGCAGGATGCCCACGTCCGGCAGGACGTAGAAGATGAAGTAGAGCTGCACCAGCAGCGGCGTGCCCCGGATGAACTCCACGACCATCGAGACGGGCCGCGCGACCCAGCCGCTCCGCGAGCGCCGCGCAATGGCGAAGACCAGCCCCAGCGCCGCCGCCACGATGGCAGAGAGCACGGTGATCACGATGGTGAGCTTCAGCCCCTCGATAAGGGTGGGCATGATCTCGGCGACGAAGGCCCAGTCCCACTGCATCTCAGCGCACTCCGTCCAGGCCGCGCGTCAGCCGGCGCTCCAGGCCGCGCACCACGGCGGAGATCGCGAGCGCCATGAGGAAATACAGAACGAGAATTGTGGCGAACGGAAACAGCGTGCTGCCGGTCTGCGACCGCACCACCTGCGCCTGGAACGTCATGTCGGTGAGCGAGATCAGCGAGACCACCGCGGTGGCCTTCAGGAGTTCGATGGCATTGTTGCCAAAGGTCGGGAGCATCAGCGGAAAGGCCTGAGGAAGGATCACGTGCCGCATGCGCTGCACGCGCGTGAAGTTCAGCGCGACAGAGGCTTCGAGCTGGTCCTTCGGCACGGCAAGAATGGCGCCGCGCACCACCTCCGCCCCATAGGCCCCCACATTGAGGCCGAGGGCCAGGACGCCCGCGAGCAGCGGCGAGAGCGTGATTCCGGCGAATGGCAGCACGAAATAGACCCAGAAGAGCTGCACGAAGATCGAGGTGCCGCGGAAGAATTCGATGTAGGCGGTGGCGAGCCAGCGCAGCGGCGCCAAGGGCGACAGGCGGCCGAGCCCCGCGATGAAGGCAACCACCAGAGCCAGCACCGATCCCAGGAGGGTGAGTTGGGCCGTGACGGCCGCGCCCTCCAGGATCATCGTCAGGTATCCGGACCATTCGGTCATGTTCACCGGCTTTCGCGAAGGATGTGTGTGGGCGGCACCCCAGGGAGAGGATGCCGCCCCTTCCGTGGCTTATTCGCCGCAGAGCTTGGCGCGGCTGGTGGCGCTCGCCGCGGCCGCTGAGAAGCCGTAGGGCTCGATGATGGCGGCGAACTCGCCATTGGCCTTCATCTTCGCCAGCTCGGCGTCGAAGGCGTCGCGCAATGCAACGTCTTCCTTGCGGAAAGCCGCCCCGTCGCAATAGACCGGCGCGCCCTGCACGGGAGCGACCTTCTCGAGGTTGGGGTCGTTTGCCTTCTTCATCAGGTCCGAGATCGAGAGCACGGGCAGCGAATAGACGTCGATGCGCCCGTCCTGCAGCATCTTGAGACCCGACTGGCCGTCTGGCACCACGATCACGCGGTCGCGCGGAACGCCCGCCTCAAGCGCCAGCTTCTCCTCGGTACCGCCGCCCGGCGCACCGATCTTGGCGTCCGGGTTGGCGGCGATATCGGCATAGGACTTGAACCCCTTGGGGTTGCCCTTCGGCACGAGGAAGGCTTCGGCGTCGCACAGGATCGGCTCCGAATAGGCCACCGCCTGGCAGCGCTCGGGCTTCATGAACAGGCCCGCGGTGATCGCGTCGTGGCGGCGGGCCTGCAGGCCGGGGATCATGGCGCCATATTCGCTGATCGAGGCGACGACCTCCTTCACGCCGAGGCGCTTGAAGATCTCGCGCGCCACGTCCGGCGCCGCGCCGGATACGGTGCCGTCCGCAGCCACGGCGGTGTAGGGCGGCTCGTTGGCGATGGCAATGCGCACGTAGCCCTGCGCCTTCAGGTCCTCCAGCGTGTCGGCGAAGGCTGCCGCCGGCGTCAGCAGCAGCGCGAGCGCAATCAATGTCTTCTTCATGGTCGTTTCTCTCCGTTTCCGTTGATCTTCAAACACGGTGTCCTGCCGCGATGATCTTGCGCAGGAAGGACTGGGTTCGCTCATGCGAGGGGTTGCGGAAGATCTTGTCCGGCGGTCCCTGCTCCACGATGCGGCCCTTGTCGAAGAACAGCACGCGGTCGGCGAATTCGTGGGCGAAGCCCATCTCGTGGGTGACGAGCAGCATCGTCATGTCGGTCTCGGCGGCGAGCCGCTTCATCACGAGCAGCACCTCCTCGACCAGTTCAGGGTCGAGTGCGCTTGTCACCTCGTCGAACAGCATGATACGGGGCTTCAGCGCCAGCGCCCGGGCGATCGCCACGCGCTGCTTCTGACCGCCCGAAAGCTGCGCGGGCATGGCCTTCGCCTTGTCGGCGAGGCCCACCATCTCCAAGAGCTCCATGGCGCGCTGCTCGGCCTTCGGCCTCGGCTCGCCCTTGGTGAGGATCGGCGCCAGCGTGATGTTGTCGAGAACCGGCTTGTGCGGAAACAGGTTGAAGTGCTGGAACACCATGCCGATGTGCCGACGCATGTGGTGCAGGTGGCGTTCGTCGGCGGGCACTTCGCGGCCGCCGCGCTGCATGTGGTAGAGTTCGTCGCCGCACACCCGGATGTGGCCGGAGGTGATGGTCTCGAGCGTCATCAGAATGCGCAGGATCGTCGTCTTGCCGGAACCCGAGGGGCCGATCAGCGCCAGTTTCTCGCCCGGCATCACGTCAAAGGACAGGCCGTCCAGCACCTTCAGCGCACCGAAGGATTTCTCCAGCTTGTCGATTTGGATGATGGGTTCTGCCATGTACCGCCCTCGTGACGTTGGGCGATATAATTGTGCTGAATCTAAATCATGTCAATTTTTAAATAGTATCATGACAATTTTTCCAGCCGTTTCAGATGGTGGGCAGCAGCGCTTCCGGCACGTCCCTCAGCATGCCCGCAATCGTTGTCAGGCCACGGCGCAGGTCGTCGGGCTTGGCGGAGCCGAGGGCAATGCGCACCGATTGTGTCTTGCCTTTCTCGGTTGCGCTGAATGCATTCCCCGGTGCTACTGCAACATGCAAAAGTCTACTGTGAGCAACGAACATCTCTTCAGTCCACGCATCCGGAAGGTTGATCCAGAGATGCATGCTGTTGGGGTGGCAGGCAGGCATCCAGCCGCCTAGCGCCTCCGCCGCCAGCGCGTGGCGCTCCGCCAGCGCGGTGGCCTGACGCTCCGCCAGCTCCGCCACCGTGCCGTCCGTCACCCAGTGGGAGAGGAGGTCCGCCATGGGTGCCGTTGCCATCCAGCTCGCCACCAGGTGCCGGTTGGCGACCGCCGTGGCATGCCTTGGCGGAGCGTGGAGATAGGCCAGCCGCAGGCCCGGCACGGTGATCTTGGTGAAGCCGCAGATGTAGAGGGTGCGCTCCGGCGCCAGCCGCGCGATAGCGGCGGCGCGGTCCGGGATCATGACGTTCAGCACGTCATTCTCGATGATGGCGAGATCGTGCCGGCGCGCCACCTCGACGAGTTCCGCGCGCCGCTCCTCCGGCATCATCAGCGCCGGAGGGTTGATCACGTTCGGTTGCAGATAAACCGCGCGAATCAGGCCTTTGCGCGCCGAGTCATCGAGTGCTGCGGGCCGCATGCCGTGCCCGTCCATGCCCACGCCCTCGAGGTGGATTCCAAGATAGGTGGAGAGCGGTCTGAGCGTGTGGTGGGTCAGGCTTTCCGCGGCAAGCCCCGATCCGGGCGGCACCACGCTCATGATTGCGGTGGTCAGCGCCGGCGTCACCCCGTTGGTCAGCATGACGCCCGAGGGGTCGGCGTCGATTCCCAGCCGGTTCAGCCACCCAGCCGCAACATTCCGGTGATGCGGCATCACCACATTGGGCCTGAACGACAGCGCCGAGGACACGGCCATGTTCTCCGCCAGCCAGGCGAACCCCTCCCGCATCCTGTCGAGGTGCATCACGTCCACAACCGGCTTCAGGATCGACAGGTCGATCACCTCCCCCTGCCGCTCCGGCAGATAAGGCTGCCGCGCCTCCGCCCCCGGCCCCAGCACGAAGGACCCCCGCCCGATCTCCCCCTGCACCAGCCCGCGCCGTGTCAGCTCCTCATAAGCCCGGCTCACGGTCTGCACCGACAGCCCCAGCTGGTCCGCGAGCTTCCGATGCGGCATGAGCCGGGTGCCCGACGCAATTTCGCCACTCTCGATGGCACGAGCGAATTGCTCCGCAAGCGAAAGATAGGCGGGGCGGGAAAGATTGGCGGCAGCGGGCATCCAATTTGTCATGATTGAAATTGTGCTGGAAACCATGCCAATCTGCAAATGAAATAGTACAAGGTGCAGCATGAAGCTGGATACGATCGACCTCCGCATTCTGGAGGCGGTCCAAAAGGATGGGCGCATCACCAAGCTGAAACTGGCGGAAGTGGCAGGGCTGTCCCCCACGCCTTGCTGGCTGCGGCTGCGCAAACTCGAGCAGGCGGGCCTGATAGCAGGTTATCACGCTCGGCTGTCGCCCCGGCGCCTTGCATCATTCGCAAGCGTTCTGGTGGAAGTGACGCTCGCCAGCCACAGGCAGACCGACTTCGAGCGATTCGAACGCGCCGTCGCGCAGATGCCGGAAATCGTAGCGTGCTGGTCCGTGGGCGGCGGGGTCGACTATATCCTCAAGGTCGTGGCGCGTGACATCGATTGCTACCAGCGACTCATCGACCGCATGCTCGCAGCAGAGATAGGGATCGACCGCTACTTCACCTACATCGTCACCCGAACGGTGAAGGAGGAGCTTGGCCTCCCAGTCTATCTCTTGGCCTCCGAGAGCTAGAGAAACTCTCCAGTGAAGCCACGCTCGTTAGACCGGGAAAGGGAACTCCGCAGCGATCTTTGGCCACATTCTCTGTCACGGCTGCGCCATTTTCCCGGGCCTCTCAACGAGGTTGGCAAAATGAACATCCAGACGCCGCAGCCACCGCTGCACCCCGCCCTCTCCCGCCTGAAAGACAGAGCCCTGCTCAAGACGCTGGGTTATGTCAGTGGCCGCTGGACCGCCGCAGCGCCCAATGCCGCCGATTTCGCCGTCACGGACCCGGCAACGGGCATGCTCGTGGCGCGCGTCGCCGCATTAGGTCCGACAGAGACCGATAGCGCCATCGTCGCCGCTGAGGCCGCCTTTCCTGCTTGGCGTGATCGCCTGCCGCAGGAGCGAGCGCGCATGCTCCGCCGCTGGGCCGAACTGATGTTAGCATACACGGAAGACTTGGCGCTCATCATGACGCTCGAGCAGGGTAAGCCGCTGGCCGAGAGCCGCGGCGAGATCGCGTATGCCGCCGAGTTCCTGGAATGGTACGCGGGCGAGGCTACCCGCCTCAACGTGGAGGGCGTGACGCCGCATCTCAGCAACGTCGAGATGATCGTGCGGCGCGAGGCACTTGGCCCCATCGGCGTGGTGACGCCCTGGAACTTTCCAAGCGCCATGATCACCCGCAAGGTTGCGGCAGCGCTTGCCGCAGGATGCACCGTTGTCGTACATCCAAGCGCGGAAACGCCTCTTTCGGCCCTAGCCTTGGCCGAACTCGCAGAACGGGCCGGCTTGCCGGCAGGCGTCATGAACGTGGTTCCAGGCGATGCAGCAGAAATCGTGGGGCGTATGTGCGGCGACACCCGCCTGCGAGCCATGTCCTTCACTGGTTCAACAGATGTTGGCAAACTGATCGCTGCAAACTCCGCACCCAGCATGAAACGGCTGGTGATGGAACTGGGTGGCCATGCGCCGCTGATCGTCTTCGCCGATGCGGATGTTGAAAGGGCGGTCGACATTGCCGTCGATGCGAAATTCGCCACGTCAGGACAGGATTGCCTTGCCGCCAACCGAATCTATGTGCAGCGCCCGATGCTGGAGGCCTTTACCGCGCGCTTCCGGGACAAAATCGCCGCGCTCAAGGTGGGCTCCGGCCTCGACCCTGATACGCAGATCGGCCCGCTCATGCATGCACGCGCACTTGCCAAAGTGGAAACGCAGGTTCGAGACGCGCTGGCCCGCGGCGGCAAGCTGCTTATTGGGGGCAAGGCGCACCCCAGCATTCCGCTTGCCTACCTACCCACCCTCCTTGCGGAGATTCCCGATGACGCGTTGATCCACCGAGAGGAAACCTTCGGGCCTGTTGCCGCCGTGATGCCCTTCGACACGGAGGATGAGGTGGTGGCACGCGCCAATGCCAGCGAGTATGGGCTGGTGGCCTATGTGATCACGAAGGATGGTGCACGCGCTTTGCGCCTGTCTCGGAGGCTTGCCTACGGGATGGTGGCCGTAAACCGCGTCAAGATCACCGGCGGTCCCATTCCCTTCGGCGGCTGGAAGCAGTCAGGCCTCGGCCGCGAAGGGTCCCGGCACGGCATGGAAGCCTTCACCGAACTGAAATATCTCTGCATCGATACCGCCGCTTGAAAGGTCAAAGGAACATCATGTTGAACCGCAATAACGATTTGAACGCTTGGGATCGCGACCACTTCTTCCATCCCTCGACCCATATGGGCACACACGCGCGCGGTGACAGCCCGCGCCGCATGATGGCTGGTGGTGAGGGCTGTTACATCGTGGACAGCGAGGGGCGTCGTAGTCTCGATGCCTTTGCCGGCCTGTACTGCGTGAATGTCGGCTATGGCCGCACCGAGATTGCTGATGCCATTGCCCAGCAGGCGCGCGACCTCGCCTACTATCATGCTTACGTCGGCCACGGCACGGAGTCGAGCATCACACTCGCCCGGATGATCGTGGAGCGTGCGCCCGATCACATGAGCCGCGTCTACTTCGGCCTCTCCGGATCGGACGCCAACGAAACCAACATCAAGCTCATCTGGTATTATAACAACATCCTCGGCAGACCGGAGAAGAAGAAGATCATCAGCCGCTGGCGCGGCTATCACGGCTCTGGCGTGATGACAGGTTCGCTCACCGGCCTCGCGCTCTTCCATTCGCACTTCGACCTGCCGCGAGCCCCGATACTGCACACTGAAGCGCCCTATTACTTCCGCCGCGAGGACCGCAGTCAGACAGAGGAGCAGTTCAGCGCGCACTGCGCCGCAAAACTCGAGGAGATGATTCTTTCGGAAGGGCCTGACACGATCGCAGCCTTCATCGGTGAACCCATCCTCGGGACGGGCGGCATCGTACCCCCGCCGAGGGGCTACTGGCCTGCCATTCAGGCCGTACTCAAGAAATACGACATTCTCCTCGTTGCAGACGAGGTGGTCACGGGCTTCGGACGGCTTGGGACTATGTTCGGCTCCACTCATTATGGCATGGAGCCCGACCTCATCACCATCGCCAAGGGCCTGACCTCCGCCTACGCTCCACTATCCGGCTCGATCGTCTCGAAGCGCATGTGGGACGTTCTCGTGCAGGGCTCGGACGCCTTCGGTCCCATCGGCCATGGATGGACATATTCCGCCCACCCGATCTGCGCTGCCGCAGGCGTCGCCAATCTCAAGCTCATCGATGAGATGAACCTGGTAAAGAACGCCGGTGAAACCGGCTCCTACTTCCGCGCGGCACTGACAGATGCCCTGTCGGGCCACCGCAACGTAGGCGAGGTCCGTGGCGATGGCCTCCTGGCGGCCATCGAGTTCGTTGAGGACCGCGACGACCGCCGCTTCTTCGATCCCGCACGCAAGATCGGCCCAGCTATCGCAGCGGCCCTACTGGAACAGGGCGTGATCGGGCGCGCCATGCCACAAGGTGACATTCTCGGTTTCGCACCCCCTCTTTGCTTGACCCGTACGGAGGCCGACCTTGTTGTGGACGCCGCAACCAAGGCAGTGAGGCATGTCCTAGGCTGACGTAGGTTGGATTGACTAGGGTGCCGGCCCCAGAGCCGGCACTTCCTTTTTGCGAAAATGCGAGCAATTTTCCCCGCGACGCATATGCTTGGACAAGGATCCTCAAACGGGACTTCTTTGTTGGAGATTGCCTCGCTCCGTTCTCGCTATCCCCCGCTTGGTAACCGCCTGACCACGTCGAAATCCGGGATCCTAGATGGATTATAGTTCTTATTTTTCCGTCAGTTAGGAATTCCGTACTAAAATCGGAAAGTCATGAGCTTCGGAGAATACGGGGGCGAGAGAGGCCATTTTAGCTTCGGGCAGTCATCGCGCAGTCAACAGCCTCACCTCGAAAAGCCCGTGAATAGTCGGGATTCTCGCTGTCTGATCAAGGCCGAGAGAGGCTTTCTATATGAATGAATGGCGGAGGGAGAGGTGCTGGCAGTCAACTCTCTTTCGTTCCAAGTCATTGATTTTGTTGAGTACGAGATTTGTTGGAGTTCGAGTCCCTCGTGCAGATCCTTGTGACGCCGATAACGGAGGGGGCGCCCACGATACGTCGTATTACTCCTGCAACTAGATGTTTAGTCCCGGCATTTGATGGAGCGGATTGAACCTGAAGCGTTCGGGTTCTTTTGTCCACTGTTTGCAGATGAACTCATACGGTGTGAGCCCCTTGAGGGTCTTCAGCCTTCGGCCGAAGTTGTAGGCGGCAATAAAGTGATCAAGGTGCTGTCTGAGCTGGGCGTGATCATCGTAATGATAACGCTTGACCGTGGCTTCCTTGATCGTCCGGTTCATTCGCTCGACTTGGCCATTGGTCCAGGGATGCATCGGCTTCGTTAGCCGGTGCTCTATGTCGAGATCGGCACATGCCGCATCGAAGGAATGGCAACGGAAGAGAACTCCTTCCGCGCGCATCGCCTTGATATCCGATACGGACCATCCGTCGCCAGTAGGATCAGTGAAGTGCGTGCCGTTATCAGTCAAAATGGTGTTGATCTTGTATGGAACAGCGTCAGCGAGGTTGCGAAGGAAGTCCGCCGCGACCCGGCGTGTCGCCCTGCTGTGAAGCTCGACAAACGCGAACTTCGAAGTCCGATCAATGGCAACGAAGAGGTAGAGCCTGCCCTCGGCAGTCTGCACTTCAGCGATGTCGATGTGGAAGAAGCCAATTGGGTAGACTTTGAACTTCTTCTTGGTGACCTTCTCACTCCCGACATCGGGGAGGCGTCCGATCCCATGGCGCTGCAGACAGCGATGCAGGGATGAGCGCGTCAGGTGCGGAATGGTCGCCTGCAGTGCATAGAGGCAATCATCGAGCGGCAGGCGTGTATGCCGGCGAAAGGTCACGATGATCGCTTCTTCCTCAACCGAAAGAACTGTCGACTTCGGATCCCGCGGTCCCGTACTCTCGTCGGCGACAGAACTCCGGTTGCGCCACTTGGCCACTGTCTTTGGATTGATCCCGTAGCGCTTTGCCAAGGCCCTCAGGCTCTCTTGACTACGCTGTATCGCTCGACGGACCGCCTCAGTCGTTGTGGCGCTACCATGAAGAACCTGGCCCATAGTGCCTCCTTCCATGCTGGCGAGAAGATTGCACCATCAAACCCTGGGATCAAACATCTAGTGTTTAACTCCAATTGTTATGCACATAGGGTATCCACCCAATCTTTGAATTCTAGCCGCTTTCAACGACTACTTTGCTGGAACAGTGGGAGCATCCCAAGTGAGGGCACAATCATCGTTTGAAGCCGTGCGACAATTCCACTATCAGTACTAGACGCCACGTCGATACTGGCTATCTCAAGTTCTGTGTCCTGACCGGTGATCCAGAACCGCGCGTGGACACCATCAGTTCGTGATAGTCCGCAGTGATGAGGATATAGCAGCGTCAAACGAGGTGCCCTATAGAGATGTGCGTAAGCCATCATCTGATAAACATCCGATTGGGAAACACCCTGCTTGCGGTCATCGATAACGGAAGATATCCTTTTCCACTTGGTATCGATCACCTGTATAACTTTATTGCCACGATAAATGAGCACATCAGGTTTGGTCTGAAATTTTTTACTGTTGTCATTATGGGTTAAACAGTACGCCCCTGGTACTTGCAGACTTACGCGATACTCTGTTCCTAGCACCGCGCGCGTGATCAGTCGTCCGATATATTCTTCGAAAAGCTTGTTCATCTCGAAAAGAAGAGCTGTGCCTTTCACGGCTCCGGCGCTAGTATTCTGAAATTGATTCCGAAGAAACATCTTCGCCAAGCCGTACAGGTCCTGCCAGCCCCGACTGGTTCGATCGATCACCACCTCATCCCAACGAAGAGCGGATGCAGGAACATCCGAAATGTCCGCATAGATAAATGTCAGTTCACGAAGCCGCTGAAGGTTGGCAATGCTGCGTGAGAACCTCGAAAGATGGGCAAGCACCGCCTTCATGATGCGGTTCAACGCGATATCGGTCGACAATTCGTCAAATCGGCACGCAAGGCGGCTCGGATTGATAGCATGGCGAGTGAATTGACGTTGCGCATCAAGCGTCCCGCGCAAAACCGGCAAGTCATCCTCATGAGCAATATATCGCCTCGGGATGCCTCGCCGGACGACTGCGGTCAATTTCTCACAGAATATCCTGATCAGTATTTCGAGAAGAGTCTCGTTCTGCCAGTCCAGATTTGTAACGAGTCCTGTCTCAATCTTAAGGTCCAGCGCGATGGAAAGCATGTGGATAAGGCGCTTACGGATCCTGCCCTCTTCTTGATCTGACCCCACGGCTCCAAGCACATCGATCTTCGGCAAAATTTCGAGGCTGCAGTCTTCAGCGGCGATAACACCCACCACGCCACGTGCTCTCAATTCATGCCGATGGTCTTCCAGCACACCTCCCTCGCCCCGCCCAGCAAAACTAAACGCCTTGGCAACTGCGACCAGACGGTCGGCCATAATGTTGGGAATGCTGCACGGCCCGTCACCGCGTGGGAGCGACTGATATTCGCTTAAGATGAAAGGGCGGATCAAGCATAGAACTCTGAAAAATTGAACTTCTCTGGCTTGACCCGCCATCGGAATCGATCACCCGAAGCACTTTCCAGTTGCAGAGGCGGAGAGATCCTCTCTCGGACAAGAAAACGCGGCTCTACCTGCTCCATGTCGCCGAGTACAGCGGCAACCTTTGACCAATCCTCATAAAAATATTCCGCCAACAGTGGAATAACCTTGTGTCGCATCACCTCTTCGACGTCGGCCGCGGTCTCACAATTCATGAAATATGCATGGCCAATTTGGTGCTCGCGATCGAACAAATACTCGATCCTATCATTGATTACTCGCAAGAGCTTCTGCAAATTGATCCCATCAACGTCATTTTCAAGTACATTGGGATCCGGCATGATTTCGCGGAAAGTAAATCGTCGCCGCAGAGCGGTGTCCAGTAGCGCGATTGAACGGTCCGCCGTATTCATGGTACCCACAATATGGAGGTTAGGCGGCAATCCAAACTTATCGCCGGAGTATGGCAGACGAACCGTCAGCTCATTGTCTTGCCCAAGTCGCTTGTCAGGCTCAAGTAGCGTGATTAGTTCACCGAAGACTTTGGAGATATTAGCCCGATTAATCTCATCAATGACAAGCACAAACGCCTCTGCCTCAGTGTGCGCATCACTGAGGCCACTGTTCATGTAACGCTCCAAAGCGAAGTTATTCAAACCTTCTGGTCTCAAACGGTAGATGGTAGGCTGAACGAAGTTGCTCTCATAGATTTCGCTTACCGGCACCCCATCCCGGTCTATCCACAACCAACGCACTTGGCGCCGGTGGCAATATCTTCCTTCGGGGCGCGGGACATATTGATAACCTCCCGTGACCTCGCCAATTGCACGGAACATCCTATTGCCTTTTGAGACTATGACAATGTCACCAACCTTGAGCTGATTGCGGAACACATCGGTGTGTTGAACCTGGCCAGACTGTAGGTTCAACTCACCATCGTCTTGTCTTTGCCCATGCTGCTGACAAGCCTCCAGTATTGCTGTGGCGTCCGCATAAACAGGGTCTGTCCAATCGATATTTTCCCAGCCCAGGAGAGTGTATCCTCCCGCAATGGCCTCATTAAAAAAACTAGCATCTGCATCGTTGTTCGCTCGGCCAATTGACATCTTGAACACCTGTCGACCGGCAACAACAATCGCATCCCGAACACTCTTGCGTCCGCGGCTCGCCTCAGCACGCTTAGCGATGCGGCGGAATATTCCGGGAACGGTCTCAAGTCTGAAACCAAGAGATGAATTCTCTGCGTTATCGTCCGTTCCGGTCATAGGTTGCCGGCCTTCGATGAACTCCTCGTACGATACCGACTGATGAAAAGTTACGAACTCGATGCGGCCCTCTGCGACAAGCCGCCGATAGACATCAATCAATTCAGAACGTGCTTCAGGTACAATTTCACCACATAACTTGACGGCCTCTTGAGCGGTGGCATAAGTCTTACCCGTCCCCGGTGGTCCATGTAGAATGAGATTACTTGTTTTTATCACTGCTCTCGTCCGCAGTTTCTCGGCATCAGAACTTTCGGATTCCAACATGCCTGCGTTCCGCTCAGTCTGTTGCTCCCTAAGCTGATCAATAATTGGAAATAGTATGTATTGTTGCGCGTTCGATACCGACTCTTGGATCTGTTGAAGGTAGCTGTCAGCGGTTTCCACCGCAACACCGGCTTGGTAGATATATTTGTTAAGCAGGCTCAACAATGTTTCTATTGCGGTCTTAAGACCGCCACTCTGTTGAATGTCTTCCCACGACCAACATATATAGGCATTACGCGAGTCATCCTCTGCAGAATTTGAAATCTGAATATGAGTTGCGCGTCTTATATCATCAATCACACTCGTAAATACTGATTTTTCGCGCAGTTCATCTAATTCCGCGCGCAGTAACTGCACTACGCACAGAGAGTTGCAATCATTCTCTTGAGTTGTATTTGAAGATATACGAAAACCAAGGTAGTTAGTTCCTTGTCTTCTTGCTTCCCCTGCGACTTCGGCAGGAAAGACTGCGATGCGCGTTTCTCCATCGATATTACCATTTATTTTACTTATTTTGCCCACCACCAACCACGGTCGCTTAGCATGGTAATGCCCTGGAGAACGATGAAATCCATGAGGCGCATGTACGGAGAGCCATTCAGCTATTGCTTTTCTTCCGATAATTGATTCTTCATTACCTATTACTCCCTCAAGCGTGGATATCCGATTGAGCCGGCAGTAGTTTTTCTTGAAGTCATCAACGCTACCGAAGGCCCGCATCCGAGCATCTTCACTCCATTCGATCATCTGTTTCCCCTCACCCTTGCGGGCTAAGCAGCGCGCAAACCATCTTCACTAATCCTACGTCTTCGATCTAGGATAACTCATCTGACTTGGAGTTTCTCCTCCATTCATTAGTAGATTTCTGTTGCAGTCTACTCACATGTCGTTGCGGAAAACTATTCGCCTGTTCCTTGCGCAATTTGAGGAATACTAGACCTTCTGACCTCTTTTGTCAGACATTGTTCGGCAGCAATGAAGATATCGCAAGAGCGCCATGAACAAGCCAAAAAATGCCAATCTGCTGAAGGGGTTTGGCTGCGAGAGGGGCAGGAACAAACTGAGCATAAAGCGACAATTGGGGCCAATATGGATCTAAACCTTCTCCTATCCCGCCACTCTTGTGATCGATGATTAGGATGCTTTTTGGACTAGCCGCCAACAGATCGATCGTCCCAGACACTTCGCTACCCTCCGGCAGACAACCTGAAATCGGAACCTCGCAGCGCAAGTCGGTATAGCCCTGCTCCATGAGCCAATCCTTTAGCACCCTAGCTCGCTCTTCAATCCTCGCAAGCAATTCACTATCCAGACCTGTTGCAGCCGGGAGATTTCCTGTTAGTTCCGGCCTCATGAGGAATGTCCTCATCGCAAGGTGAATCGCAGTGCCCCGTTCGGCACTGCTGCCTGAGGCTGGCCATGGTTCGCCCAACGAAATATTCCGGCTGGGCGGGGCACTAGCTCTGACATCCTCTATGCGCGACGGTTGTAGCCGCCCAGGCGTCAGTGGTACCTCAAGCAAGGGATCCCTCAAGCCGAAGCGCGCGATCCTTCGATCAACGTCTTCGCCATACATCGTCACATCAGCCTGCGCGCCTGGCGTGATGATCCGGGCCGCACATTGCACCCCATTGATGAGCAAGGCGTCCTTTCCCACGACCGGGTGGCACATGGCTTCCAGGACATGAAACAAACAGGAAGCAGGATCCCCATTTCGTTTCTTTAGGAATTCCGGCCACTCGATCACGATCCGGTCTCTTGCCCGTGTCAGCGCCACGTAAAGGAGATTTCGTGCGTTAGCCTCGAACGCGTCCCGCCGATCCTCAACAAAGCGCTTCTGCGTATCTTTGACGGCGAAGTTTGGCGTATGGATGAGTTCTGCCGACGCGAGCACCGCAGCCATGTCGTCAATCCGGTCAAGCAAGCCGAACCGGGCAGATGTCGTACGCGGCCGCTCTTCGATCTTGTTGTCGAATTCGGCAACCACGGTGATTGGCCATTCCCGGCCCTTGCAGGCATGCCAGGTTACGATTTCAACCGCCTCGGCGCTGTTACTCGAGGGATCGGGTCTGTTGTCAAACTCTCGCTCCCCGTCCCGGGCTTCGAGCCAGCCGAGGAAGACCTTTACCCCCTGCCCATGGAAGCCGGACGCCGCCCTGAGATCACGATGTGCCGTTTCGAAGGCCTGCGCCTCGGCTTCAAGACGCAGCAGATCCGCCCTTGCCTGTGCCGGATCTTCGGTGCCGGCAAGCCAGTCCTCAAGCCCCGCCGCTTCTGACACCAGGGCCAGGGCAGCGGACACTGGCAGCAGCAACAATCGATCAGAGAGGTCAGCAAGCCTCTTCAACAGGGGATCCGCAAGCAGGCTACCGTCAATTTGCTGACAAAGCGCCTCCTCGAGCGACAGCGGTTGTGGTCCCATCGTGCGGAAGATCAGTGCCGCGTGAATGTCATGCGGGTTCGCTGCAAAACTCAGCGCAGCACGCGCAACCCGGATCACTTCCCCGGTAATCCAGCCATCTTCCATGATGCGCACCGGTACATTGCGCAGTCTCAATTCCGCAGCATAGGCCTGCGCGGTCTTGTGCCGGCAAACGAGAACGGCAATATCCGAAGGTCTTACAGTCCGGGGTTCCTTGCTTTGCTTGTCGATGACCTGCTCTGCATCCTGGAGGATCCGGGCGACGCGCTCAGCTATGTGCGCCTGCGGCCTCGAGTCATCCTCAACGCGGCGTCCGCGCTTGATCCTGAGGATCTCGAGGGCGGGGCCATCGACGGAAGCCCGCTCTGGCTCAAGGCTGTCGTACCCTGTCCCGAAAAGCCCTTGCCCAAGCGCGTTCACGAACTGCATGATCTCCGGTGTCGACCGCCAGTTCCTGGTGAGCGGTTGCCTTGAAGGCGGGTTCGCGTCGGCAAGTGCGGCGGAGAGGCGCGGATCCGCGCCCTGGAACCCCATGATCGACTGCTTCACGTCACCGACGAAGAGGGTTCGCCGCGCCTGCTGGCCTAGTTGCCAGAGGAAGGCGAACTGCACTGGGCTGGTGTCCTGGAATTCGTCGATGATCACGCAGTCGATCTCAGCGAGGACCGCCTTGAGTACGGGCTCATTCGTTCGTAGCAACCGCTCGGCGCCTGAGATCATGTCGGCAAAGTCGATCAGGCCGAGCGCCCGCTTTCTCTTCTCATACGCCGCCATGACTTCCTGCGCGCACCTGATCATGCACCGGAGATGGGTCTTGGCGTCCTCAAGAGGTCCGGGGTGGCAAGTGATCGAGCCGGCAGCGGCCTTGATGTCTTCGGCCAGCCTGTCATAGCCATCGGGGGTCTTGGTGTTTCGGTTAGACACGAACAGGTGTCGCAGCTTCTCCCAAATTCCCCAGTCACTATCGAGGACAGCGGGGTCCCTTCGAACCTGTTCGAACAGCCGATGATCCTGTTCAAGCTTGTTGCGGGGCGTTGGGACATCCATGCCTTCCATGCCGCCAGCCGGAAACGCAGTCAGCATCTCGCAGACCGCTTTCACAAGGGCGTCACGTGCGCTCCCAGGATCCTGCAGAACCTCTCCATAAATGCCTTCCAGCCGGGCGAGTGCGGGGTCGATCAGCTTCGGATCGCTGCCGGTATCGCCAAGGCCGCGAAGCAAGTCGATCATGGCAAGAACTTGCCTGCGAAGCATGCCTTCCGCACTCTCCTCGCTCTGCCAGTCGTAGTCGTAGCCGTATCTTTCGGGGTCGGCCCTGATCGGATCGAGCGATGACGCGTGTGCGAGCGCCTGGCGGATCAGCAAATCTCTTTCGGCGTCACTGAGATGGCGCGGCTGGGGCGAGGTCCCTGCCGCCATAGCATGCTCGGTCAGGAGCCTTAGCCCGAGCCCGTGTATGGTCGAGATATAGGCACGCTCCGCAGCCAGCGCCTCGGCCACCATGCCCCTGGCGAGCAGGCCACCGCGGATGCGCTCCCGGAGTTCGGCAGCAGCGGCTTCCGTGTAGGTCACGGCCAGGATACGCTCCGGTTTCACGAGTTTCTTTTCCACCCACTCCGAAAGGGTCTCCCGGATCCTGTGGGTCTTCCCCGCTCCGGCACCTGCCGGAACAATGACCAGTTCCCGTTCAGCCTGCGTCATCAGCCAGCCTCCCGCATGAATACCGTGACCAGCGGCGAGCCGTTGATCAGTGCATATGGCGTTATGCCGGCCGTGTTCCGGAAGAATTTCTCGTCGGATGACGTATTGAGAAGGATGCAGCCTTCTCTCACCTCATTAAGCCGCTTGAGAAGTCTCTCGACTGCAGCCTTATTGACCTCGTCGCCCATGTCTTCCGCGTAGACATTTGGCGGAAGCTTCACGCCGCTGGTCAAGAGCCCGGAATCATTCATCTGGTGATAGGCAGGCCACACCTGCTTTCCGATCAGGGCCTTCATGTCATCACCCGCGTCATGTGCTGGACTTTCAATCATGTCGCGGTAGAGCCTGGCCTGAAGATCCCAGCCCGCCTTCATTCGCTTGCGGCGGCCGCTGGTACCGCTCTTCTTGTGATCAACGAGAAGCAGTCCGCCATCCGGCAAGGCGAGAATGGTGTCTGCCTTGCCCCTGATCTCAATGCCGTAGAGGAAGCCTTTAAGCCAGATTTCGTTCGCAAGTACACTGGCTTGAAGGTTGCGTAGCAAATCCCGCCAGAATGTTGCCGCCCGTTCGATATCGCGCGCGAGCCTCGTGCGCTCCATTTGCCAAAGCGTGCTTCGGAGGAAGGGCGCATAGCGCCCGATTGCCCGGTTGAAGGCACTTTCCAGTTGCGTCCTGAGATCCTCGTCCCCGGGTGGATCCTGATCCTTGAGGAACACATGCTCGAAGACGTGATGTGCGATATTGCCGGCGGTGAGGACATCGAGTTCCTCGGCGGTCCAGGACAGATCGTCAGCGCCGATTTCCTCCAGAAGCCATGCGAGCGGGCTGACGATCAGGGTTTCGAGGCGGCTGGGCGACTGGGGAAGCGGCTTGCCGTTATCGTCCTTGCGCAATGCCAGCAGCTTGCGGACGCCGAACATCAACGCTTCAGGTACAGGGTGAGCCGCCGGGTTCGGGTCAGCAAAATGATGGGAAACCGGCCATTTTTCGGGTTCGGACTGCGGAATATCAAAAATGAGGTCGGGCGCTTCCTTAACCCCCGCGATTGCCCTCGCCACCAGCGACAGGCCCGCTGAGGGAGCGAGGCGCGCACCGGCCAGATCGCGGCGCGGGATCAGGAAGGTCGCGCTGCCGGAGACGGCACGCAACTGTTCCTCGAAGAGATGAAGACCCCGCTCCAGATCCTCGGCACCCCCACGAAGTTGGAGGCCCGTCGCCTCCCGAATTCGCGCGATCTCGCTGTCAAGGAAGAGCGGATTGCTCCTCGGCCGCGCCGGATAGAGCCCTTCTGCAAAATCCAGGATGATCAGATGGCGGCACGGCCGCCACGGGCTTTCATTTGCGTTCCAGAGGCTCACGCCTTCGATATTGCGCTCGGACTCGGCCACCGTGGGCGCGGCGATCTGCACGGCCCGGAGGATTTCTTCCCAGTCGGGGCTGCCCTCGCCCACGATCAATGGTGCGAGGCGTGCCTTAAAGATGTGCCCGTCCCTCAGCTTCCGGCAAATCTGGCCAATCAGAAAGTCAAGCTGGGGAAGGGTTCCGGCTGGCGCTCGAAGCTCCTTCAGAAAATCGGCTTGCTCCGGGAAAGCCTTCTGGATTTCAGAATCCGTCCTGCCCTTCATGACCGCTTCGGCCAGATTGCGTCCGGTCTGTGCATCCCAGGGCATCAGCGGAGAGAGGCAAAGCGAAGCAATCACCATGGCGGGTGCAGGGGCGCGCTTCGAGAGAAGCAGGTGCAGTAGCGTTTCACCGGCTATGTCGCGCTCGGGCAGTGCAACCGGGAGACCGGAGAGCGGAACGCCCTGGCGGGCAAAGGCGCGCGTAACATGGCGCGGATCGGCAGCCGTCATCACGGCGATGTCTCGCGCCAGACAACCCGCTTCGATCAGCGACCTCGCCTTGGCTGCCGCGAAACTCGCACACGCATCGATATCGCGGAGCCCATAGAAAGACAGAGTACCGTCAGGACCGCAGGGTTTCAGTTCCCTCTGCGACAGGCCGCCTTGCACCAGGTTGAGACAAGTGCCGTCCGGGGCTCGCGGCGGTTTTCCCCCCGCCGGCACGGAACCGAATTCAGCCTCAAGACGCCTGTAAAGTGCCTGAAACAGCGGTGGCGCAAGCGGGTCCAGCGATCCCTCGACCACCGGCAAAGAATCAAGGAACCCGCCGTGCGGGAGGGCAAGCACATGCCGCACCGCGCCAAGCCCTTCCGGCAAAGCCTCATCCATCCTGCTCCAGAGACGGACCAGCGCAGCAAGGTGGTCTCGCATGCGGCTTTCCGGCAGTTTCTCCAGAGAGGGGGGAGCAAGATTCTCAGTAGCGAGCATCAGGTCTTCGAGCGACCACGTCACGGCCGCGATCGTCTCGGCCGGTGCATTGGAGAGGCTCCTCGACCATACGGGATCGGGTTGATCCCTCATGATCCGGCCTGGATTCCATTCCACCTGCCTCGGAGCGAGCGACAATTCGGCAAGCCTCGTGCTGTTCAGCCGGTATCGCACAGCGGAAAAGGGATCCGCGACTTCAAATGGAAAGAACAAGAGAGCCTGCCGATCCCGCGCTGCCGCGCCCCGCATCGAACCGTTTCACGAAGGCAAGACACATGCCTCGCCTGAACCCTGTCGCCTGTGCCGCCAACTGCAGGCCTCCCCTGAATGCGTCTCCGCGCAAGTTCTTCTTATCCCTACGCTAGCCATGCTCTCGCTTGTTCAGCAGAGGCCAGCCGGTATTCGCTACAACTCGTCCGTACTGCTCCCAAAACCTGGCTCGAACAGCCGCCTGTGATATTTTTCGGCATAAGGATTGGTCATGCCGGCAATGACATCGCAAATGGCGCGTGCAACGGTCTGGCGGTCTGCAGTGTCGAGATCCGTCCAGTGTTTCCTGTCCCGGCTGCAAGCTTCCAGGAGCGCCCCAGCACCACTGCCATAAGGATCGATGGTAGAGATCCCGAGCAAGGAGGTTGGTTCGTCGCAAAAGGCGCGGAAGAGATCGGCGATGATCTTCTCGCCCTTGTACTCGAGGGTCTGGATGTGGCGGCTGCGGACGATGTTCTCGAAGGTGATCTTGCGCGAGAGATGATCGAGCAGATGGCGGACGTGATCCGGGACGACCGCCTGCAGGTCAAGAAGCGGGTGGGCGAACGCACCCCGCCGCCTGACGCCGATGTTCTCGACGAAGAACCCGACGAGGCCAGAGATTACGAGCTTGCGGTCGCAAACATCGCTCGAGAACAGCTTCTTCACGGCTTCTTCGACCGTCATTGAATAGAGTTTCGGAATCCCTGCCTCCCCGAAACCGCGAAGGATTTCCTCGCCGGTCTGTTCGCGGCGCAGGATGCCGCGCCCGATGCCGTCCTCGAGATCATGCACGCCATAGGCGATGTCGTCGGCGAGTTCCATGATCGAACAGTCGAAGGTCCGGTAGGCGGGCTTGCCGCCAGATCCGAGCGACCGGAAGAGCCGCCTGTCCTCCGGAGAAAACACCGCGAGCGCAGATTCAACCAGCGGGATATCCTCGTCGTAGAAGCATTTGGGCGGCTTGGCGATGGTCGCTTCGACCGGGTATTCGCCATAGGCGACGGGATACTTGAGGACGCCGAGCATAAGACGGCGGGTCGGGCGGATGCCCTCCTTGCGATAGTAGTGCTCGAGCCGGGTTATGATGCGAAGCGTCTGGGCATTGCCCTCGAAACCGCCCATCTCCCGCATCTGCTTGTGCAGCGCCCGCTCGCCGCCATGCCCGAAGGGCGGATGGCCGAGATCGTGTGCGTAACAGATAGCCTCCATGAGTTCGGCGGGGGGAAGCCATTCGGCCTCGGCCTCCCCGATGCGCGCCATCAGGTTCCAGGCGATGCCCCTACCGATCTGCCCGACCTCGAGCGAATGGGTGAGCCGCGTGCGGTGGAAGTCCCCCTCGCCCGTTCCCATGACCTGGGTCTTGGCCTGCAATCGCCTAAAGGATGCAGAATGGATAACCCGTCCAAGATCGCGCTGATAGGGCTCACGCACATCCTTGCCCGAGGGAGAGACACCGGAAGCCTGCTGGTTCTTGGGCCTGAACTCCGGCGCCCTGAGTGCGAGGTCGCCATGCATATCGACCGCCGTCTGTGTCATACCCATCCCCACATCGAGTTCCCTTAGCAAGTGCCAATTCACCAACAGCGTCAAGGCATCAATAGCCTACATACATAAATTTTTTTCTGCGTTGCTGCCGTAGTACGCTAACGGTTGGATCTGTCAAAACATGTCGTACGCTTTCCAAGAAGACGCGACCGTTTCTGTCGTATCCGTGAGCTACAAGCCATTCCCCTTCTCCCGGACTGTCGCAGACTTTCCCAGGGTACATCAAATGCAAGGAGGTCAGGAATGCAGCAAGAACTGACACGGCGTGTATCGAGCCTGATCGAGGCAGCGGCAAAGCCGGGTGCCCGCAGCGTACTCAAATCCCGCATCCTCGAACTGGCACAGTTGGCGCAGGTCGTTCCCGAGCAGCAATTCCTCCTGCGCACCGTGGCGAAATCCATGACGGATAAAGTAGAAGAAGCCTTCGGACCTCTCTCCCTGATCCTCGTCCTCACCGAGCCGGGACGGCGGCAGGTCTATTTCGCGGTGCTGGCGCGCCTTGGCAAAATGCTCTCCGGCAACGACTCAGCCAGTGCTTGCCAGCGCCGCGAACTGCTCGAGGACCTCCTTCTCGAAAGCAACGAGGACCTCGTTGCGCATGCCTATGGCAGCTGCCCGCCGGGTTTCGTGCGCATCATCACCCGCTTCGGAGAGACGGCGCGCACACCCGATGCCTACATCACGCTCTTCGATCTTCTGAGGGAAGCCCCCGATCTCGGGCCAGCACTTCTCGCGCTCCCGCAGCCCTCGCTCACAGACCACCTCATAGAACTCCTCGCAGCCCTGCCCCGGACATCCCAGGCCATCCGGCTGGCGAAGCAATTCGAACACATCGAAGGTTATCGGCGCTTCATGCGGGTCTACAGCCTCCTCACTGGTGGGAATACGCTTCGCGCAGACCACGCCCAGCGCATCTGTGGGGGCGAGTCGCCTGCAAGGCTCATCGAGCGGCTCTATCACGGCCAGCCCTTCCCGCCACCCGCCGTGAACACGCTATCCTTTCGCTATCTTGCCAACGGCGCGGAACTGGTCGCGGCCTCGAAAGCCTTCAACAATTGTCTGCGGAACTACGTGGCAGAGGCAATGCGCGGAGAGCGGCAATACTACATCTGGGAAAAACGCGGGGAGCCGGCTGTGATCTTCTCTCTGAACGCCGATGCGCCCTTCGGATGGTGCCTTTCCGAATGCAAGCTTGCAGGAAACGCACGCGTCCCGGTCCACCTGGCGCGTGAACTTGAAAGCATCCTGGAATTCTCCGGAGTCCGCACCACTGGAACTCTCGAACAGATGATGCGCCACTTCCCCAGTGAGGACGAGGAGACGGAAATGGAAGACCTCATCGCCCAACTGGAGGACGAGCTTGACGCGGCATGATCCGGGACATTCACGCGCTGCACCCGGACAAACCGGGCCCATTTTTGGGCGTCAACCGGAGATTTGACCAGAGCTCAGGCAGTGAGTGCGCGCGGACGCGTACTCAGATGCAAAGGTCCTTCTGGCCTACCGGCCAGCACCGAAAACGAGAGGGCAGCTGTATGAAGCGATATGCGTGGCGATGGACTGGACAACCATATTCACCACGCTATCGACATCTGACAAATTGTTAAGCAGGAATGCATCGTCAGGTGCAGCCAATGCTCTGAGCCCATCCTTATAGCGCCGGACGGGACATCCCTCGTTCATGAATGGCTTGCCCCAGGTGCTTGCCTTGGTTCTCATGGCAACCTGAATAGCACCCTCTGTCTTCTTAATCCTTCGTTTGCAGAACTGCTGAAGGTGGCAGAGAAGCACAAAGTCGAATGTGGCTGCGTGCCTCGCGTCTTCCAGTCTCCAGGTACGCCGAACCTGGCTGAGGCGCTTATTGGCGTTGTTCTTGTCGGATGGCTCATTATCCAGAGCCCCGCCTGCGCCGATCTGTCCATAGCGCAGAAGATGGGGGGACTCTCTGCACTGCATGACGTAGACCCCGCGAGTTACACCCTTCAGGAGTTGGCGATCGCGGTAGTCTGGCTTCAGATGGACGATCGCTTGCATGACTTGCCTATTCTCCTTCGCGGGATTCTGATGGCCAACCAGTATATGACGACATGTCAGTATGCTATTCTTGCGGCGGTCGATTACAAAAGTCGACTGATCTCCAAAGCATCATCCGAAGTTACGGGTGTTTTCGATATCTGCAGTTATCCACAAAACTATTACTGGGATCGCATGGTCTGTTTCTCTCGGTTAACTCTATGCCAGAGTTGAAGCTAACTGTTTGGGGCACTTCAAACTCATCTTACTCCCGATAGAAACGTGAATGCACGGATGGCCGCAACGCCCCCGAGACCGGAGGCGTTGTGTACCAGGTTACAGCTGCTAGCTCAGGAGGGCGCCGATCCGCTGCTCTGCCGGGTTCTCCAGCACGATATATTTGCGGTGCAGGGCGAGGAACAAGTCGGCTTCGGGTTCGGTGGCAGTCGCGCAGGATCTCGACCGCCTGACGAATTCGCGGATGGACACCGGTTCCGCGATCCGCGCGATCATCGCCCAGCGTTCACCGTCCCCGGTGTTGCGCAACGCCTCGTCGATCTCTACCGCGGTCCGTCGCACACGCGCGGCGGGATCGAAACGGAACATCGCGCTGAAGTCGTCATAATCCGTCTCCTCCGGGAAGAGCCGCCTTGCCAGATCCCAGTCCGCCTGGCTGCGGATCCGGGAAGGGCGCATGGAGCGCATCGGAGGACGGCGTGCTTCGCCCGTGACAGCGCGGCGGCGATCCCCCGGACCTTCTCCAGCTTCTCCCAAATCGAAGCGGCGTCCCTCCTCCGGCTTCTTACGCATGTAGGAGGGCTTCAACTGCTCAGTTTCGAGCGACCAGAGCCGGGAGTCCTCCTCAGCCGTGACCATGCGGTTCATCATCCGCGAGGACTTGTAGCGGGCCTCCTTCGAGAAGCCGGAGGTATCGCGCGCATTGGCGAGGGCAAGGAGCGAGCGGATCGATTCCTCGACCCATGCGTTGCCGGCCGCGATCTCGCGCATCCTGGCGATGATCTCCTCGACGCGGGTCCAGTTCCCGCGCCGCGCCGCAAGCCGCGCGTCCTCTGCAAGGCGGGCCACCGTTACCTCGTTCATGCGCGCCGCGACGGAAGGATCCTCGGGCAGCGCGGCCCATGCCTCGCGCGGCAGGATATCCATGTTGAGAATGACGGGCCCGGCGACGCGGGCTTCATCGCCGGTGGCGGTGAAGGACAGCCCGGCGGAAAGGAGACGGATGGATCCCGCCCCTGACGACAGAAGGGCGGGATCGATGCCGAGCCGCAGAATGGCCCAGAGTTCGCCACCCGCCGCAAGATCGGGGAGGATAAAGGCGCCTGTATGACCGTCGCGGGCGAAGACGTTCAGAACCGTCACCTCGACTCCCGTCTCGGATTCGAGCCGCAGCCTGAGCTTTCGCGCGATCAGGGCGGAAAGAAGGTCGAACTCCTGCTGGAAGGGATCGATGAGATCCTCCGCGCTGCGGCCATAGTGGGCCTGACCCTGGCCATCCTGCGCCATGCGGGTCATAAGCTCCTCGTTGAAGCGGGCGCCGAGCCCATAGGTCGACGTCGAGACATCCCTGGCGGCAAGCCGGGCGCAATGGTCAGCGATGACGTCCTCGTTGGTCTGACCCATATTGGCGCAGCCATCGGACAGGAGGAGAACGCGGGAAACGCTGCCCGGCTTGAGGTTTGCCGCAACCTCGGACGCCCCCTTGAACCATCCATCATGCAGGTTGGTCCTGCCGGCCTCCCGGATGCTCCAGATGGCATCGAGAAGACGCTCCCTCTGCCAGGCGGGCGAGGATGCCGCCAGCACCTCGGCATCGTTGTCATAAGCAACGATCGCAAGCCGGTCGTCGACTGCGAGACGGTCGAGGATCATCTCGGCGCAGCGCTTTGCCTCCTGGAGGGGACGGCCCGCCATCGAGCCAGAGCGGTCGATGACAATTGCGAGATTGAGCGGCGCACGCGGCCGCGCCTCCCTGCCGGCCTCGTCGGGCGCGATCCTTAGAAGGACGTCGGCGGTATTGGCCTCGCCGGCGGCAAGGCCGGCGCGCAGGGGTTTGAACGACAGGTTGATCATTTGCGGAACTCCTTTCGGCGGGCGAGCCGGAGCAGGCTCGCGGTGATGGCACGGCCGACTTCTTCGGCCTCCTCCGGGGTGATGCGGGAAAGACGCTCCGTGGTGACGAGCACCTGGAACCAGGGAGCAATGTCGATGCGGGTCACGGCCTCGACCGGCGGACCTTCCGCCGGAAGACCGACGCGCCGCAGTGCATCGCCCACCTCGCGCTGGACCGAAAACATCGTCGCGGCCTTCCGGAGATGCGCCGACGAGGAAAGGGAAAGACCCGTCGGGCCTGTCTCCGCGCGAATCTGCCTGAGCGCCGCGAGGGCACGGTTGCCGGGCTGGGGCAGAAGCGCTTCGAGTTCCTCGCGGCTGCACTGGTCGAGATATTCGGCAATCTTTCCAAGGCTCCAGCCGTCGGCAAGCAGCACCCGCGCCGCGACGAAGCGCACGAGATGGTCGTAGGTAAAGACCAGTTCCTTGCCGGCGCGCGGGATCCCGCCGAGGATCCCGCGCTGGATGTAGTCGCGGATCAGGCGGATGCCGGGCTGGCTGGCATCATCGGTCTCAGCGTCGCGGAGGATGTCCCAGGCCTTGCGGGCGAGGTCCTCGATGCCGCCAGACCAGCCGCGGAGTTCGTCGGAGTGATGTTTCATTTGCATTGTTATCTGATAGTGACATTGCATGTTGTCAATGATGGTAAATTTAATATTTTTATTCATAAGTCGCTGGGATCATCGGGCGCTGCGGCTGCCGATTAGCCTGCCCTGCTCGTCATACGTGTTGATGAAGGTACCGTTCCTGATGCTGACGGTCGAACCCGAATAGCCGTGAAGCTCGCCGGACTTTGCCATGATCTGCTGGTTCTTCTCGTTGTAGACAGTGACGAAGGTGCCGCTCTGAATGGCGGTAGCAATGGGCATGGGCGTCTCCTGTTCCCGAATGGACCTTGGCAGCAATGAAGGCAGCACGCGCCCTGCCCGCTGGTTCCGGGCTCGGCTGCTGCCTTGTCCGGGATACTGGCGCAGGGGGTTGTCAAAACTGGTCCTGCCTCCCAAATGAGGCAGCCCCGGAGGCAAGCCAGTCTCCGCAAGGCGAGGAGGAAAGAGGCATGACGGACAGGCACAGACCCGCCAAGGACATGCTTCGGCTCATCCAGATCCTCTCAGCCCACAAGGCTTACGGGCTAACCATCGACGAGATCGCCGAAAGAATGGAAACCGCCCGCCGCACGGCGCAGCGCTATGTCTCCTCGCTTCAGGACATCGAGCCCGACCTGACCTTCCGCATCGACGAGGCCAGCCAGAAGAAACACTGGTACCTGCCCTCGCGCCGCACACGCGTGCCCTACGTCAGTGCCGAACAGCTTGCGAGTCTCACGGAGATCGCGGCGTTCATGGAGGCTCAGGGCCACGCCGGTCATGCCCGGTTTCTCGAGGATCTGCGCGCGTCGCTGCAGGCAAGTCTCGAGTCCGCGATACTGCGACGGCTGGAACCCGACCTCGAAGTGCTCGACGCAAGCCTTGAGGTCACACACCGGCCGGGACCACGTGCGACCTTCGATCCGGCCGTGCGGAGCCGTCTGCTCGAGGCGATCCTTGCCGAGAAGCAGGTGAGCTTCCAGTACACCGACGTGCCCGGCACGAAGGTCTCGCAGCGGACTGTTTCACCACTGGCCCTTGTCGCCGGTCCGCGCTCCTACCTCGTCGGCCGAGATGAATCCCTCGAGGCAATTCGCAACTTCGCGCTGACGGGAATAAATGATCTCGCCATGCTCGATGATGTTGCCAAACGCGAGGACTTCAACGCCGCCGCTTACGTGGCAAAGTCCTTTGGTGCGTTTCACGATGGAAAGTTCGGCCAGTGGGTCCTGCGCTTCAAGCCCGAAGCTGCGCATGAACTCATGAGCTATCAATTCCACCCGACACAGACGATGTCGACGCTTCCATCAGGGGAGGTCGAGGTCACTTTCCAGTGCGAAAGCATCCGGGAGATCGCCTACGAATGCTTCCGCTGGAGTGAGCAGATCGTCGCCATCGGCCCCGGCAGTCTGCGGCACATGATCCGCGACATTTGCGCTGACATGGAAAAGGTGTGCCGGGAACAATAGGGGCCCTGGACTGACCGCACCAGATGATCGGTTCAACTCCCGCACAACGCGGCAGCTATCCATACTCACATTGCAGAATGCCATCATGCAGGGCTGCCTCGGAAAGCGCCTCACTTGCGAGCCTGTCCGCCGTCAACCCGCGACCATTTCTGTCGCAGGGACCGCTTAGATGGCGGGCGACGCAGCCAGGAAGTCATCCCCCGGCAAGCATCCAGTATCAGCAAGGAGGTCCGCAATGCATCACGAACTGACACAGCTCATTTCCGATCTCCTTGGAGCAGCAGACACGCCCGCGGGCAAGCGCTCGCTCAAGAACGGCATCATGGATCTCGTCAAGCTGGCTCAGACGGTTCCGGATCAGAGATTTCTCACACGCCTCGTGGCAAAGTCGATGACCAGCACGGTGGAAGCCGTTTTTGGCCCGCTTTCACTCATCTTCATTTTGACCGAGCCGGGCCGCCGTCAGATCTATCTTGCGGTTCTTGCCCGGCTCGCGGAAGAAGGACTTCCGGAAGCAGGAGCGGCGAGGGATCGCTGGCGCAAGCAGTTTCTGGTGCGCCTGCTCCTCGAGAGCGATGAAGATCTCATCGCGGAGGCCTATGGCCACTGCCCGACGGGCTTCGTTCGCGTTCTGAAGCGCCTCGGACAGCTGGCCCGTGGCGCCCGCACCTATACCGGCTTGTTCAGGCTGCTGAGCGAAAGCCCGGGCCTCGCCAATTCCCTTCTCAACACCGCACAAACGCCTCTGACGGATGACATCATCGAACTGCTTGTCGCGCTGCCCCGCGGGCCTCGGGCCATGAAACTCGCAAAGAGCTTCGAACATCCCGTCGAGTATCGCCGCTTCATGGACACCTATAGCGTCCTGACCGGAGAGCGCACGCTCCGCGACGACCACATCACCCGCCTCTGCTCTGGCGAAGCGCCAGCGACCCTGCTCCAGGGCCTCTACTTCGACATGTCCTTTGGCGCCCCCGTCATTTCCATGCCCGGGATCCGCTACATCTCCACCGGGGCTGAACTTGTGCAGGTGTCAAACACCTTCCGGAACTGCCTGAAGAACTATGTCGCCGAAGCCATCCGCGGAGAACGGCAGTACTATGTCTGGGAGAAGCGCGGCGAACCTGCCGTGGTATTCGCCATTTCAGCGGACAAGCCGTTCGGCTGGCATCTCTCGGAATGCAAGCTGGCTCAAAACGAACGTGTTCCCGAACCTCTCAGCCGCGAACTCGAGAGCTTGCTCGAATTTGCCGGGGTTCGCACAACCGGTTCCATCGAGAACATGATGGGTCATTTCCTCAACCGTCATTGCGACGACGAGCTTGACGAAATCCTCCAGAACATCGCTGCGTGATACCTACCCGTCGGATCACCCGGCGGACAGGCGTCCACAAGCAAGGAACATCTAAGAAAGGAGCACCGTTTGAACATCGTCATTCTCACCGGAGCGGGAATTTCCGCGGAAAGCGGCCTGGGCACGTTCCGCTCCGACGACGGCATGTGGTCCCAATACGACCTTGAGGAGGTCGCAACGCCTGAAGGCTTTGCCCGGAACCCTGCCCTCGTCCACGAGTTCTACAACGCCCGGCGAGCGAACTGCCGGGGCGCCCAGCCGAACAAGGCGCACCTCGCTCTCGCGGAACTCGAGGCACGCCATACCGGCAACGTCCTGATCGTGACCCAGAATGTCGACGACCTTCACCGGCGTGCAGGCTCCCGCAACGTGCTGCACATGCATGGCGAACTCGAAAAGGCACGATGCGTCCGCTGCGGCCATGACTGGCCGGCACCCGGTACCATGTCGGTCTTGGACCGCTGCCCGAAGTGCCGTTCGGGACTGTGCCGGCCGGATGTCGTCTGGTTCGGCGAGGACGTGCGATTTCTTCTGGAGATCGAGCAGGCCATCAGGGAGGCCGACCTGTTCGCCATGATCGGAAGCTCCGGCCAGGTCAGCCCCGCAGCGGAGTTCATGATGTTGGCGCGGGACAACGGCGCGGATACCATCGAGTTGAACCTCGAGCGGTCCGGAGTTGCAGACCATGCGCGCAATGTCGTGCTGGGTCCGGCCACGGAGATCGTGCCGAAATGGGTGGGGAGACTCGTCCCGCTTTCGTGACGGCGGACGGAAGATTCAAGGCGCCGCACTGAGCATCAGGCCGCCATCGGCAAACTTCCGCGGCCAGCGTGTTGCGGCGAGGCGGCAAACGACGCAGTGACGCCCTCCGGCTGACCCCATGCCGGCAGATGGCTCCACGATCCCGATACGGGCATCCCGGAGTCCCTTCGAAAACCACAAGCGGCGGCCAGGTCAGCAGCCTGTCTGCCAAGACAACAGTGCTTCCCGTTCCGCATCACGACCAGTCCTGTCGCGGTCAGCAGCTATAGGGTTGGTGATCCTTTCCGGAGCAATGAATGCCAGCAACTTCTGGTTGTTAATCGACCGCCCGGAGAGTCACGACACTCACTTCTCGGAGAGTACAGCATGCAGCTCCTGGTCATCGCCATCGGTTTCCTCATGGTGGCCGCACCGCTGGCCAATCCGAGAGCATCCGTCATTCTCGCCGTGCTGCTGTGGCCGCCGGTCTATGGTGCAGTTTGGCTTCTCAGCAGCGGCTTCCATCCCGCACAGACCCTTCCTTTGTCAACGCCGGAGTAAAATTAGGCCACGCGGCGGCGCAAAAGTCGACCACCTGG
>VFQT010000936.1_pt1 | contig 38406 bp, 32 predicted proteins | sample 3512381 | NCBI WGS metagenome assembly VFQT01 (sample SAMN10412376, study PRJNA504923) | tailings metagenome | isolation source: Relicate 2 Philex TSF3 active mining site | place: Philippines: Tuba, Benguet | collected 2017-08-29 | reverse complement strand
ACGCCTCCGAAGGCCCCCTGCCGCAAACGAAGTTCGTCGTCTCCAAGGCTCTCAAGCAGGGCATGCGCCCGATCGTGGCGATCAACAAGATCGACCGCCCGGACGAGCGTCACGACGCCGTTCTGAACGAGATTTTCGATCTCTTCGCCAGCCTCGATGCCACCGACGAGCAGCTCGATTTCCCCGTCGTCTACGGCTCGGGCCGCGACGGCTGGATGGCCAACGATCCCAAAGGCCCGAAGGGCGATCTCACACCGCTTTTCGAGCTGATCATTCGCCACGTGCCGCCCCCCACTGTCGCCGAGGGGCCGTTCACGATGCTGGCAACCACGCTGGAGGCCGATCCGTTCCTGGGTCGAATCCTGACCGGCCGCGTCCGATCGGGCTCTATCAAGCCGAACCAGCAGATCAAGGCTCTATCTCGTGACGGCCGCCTCATCGAGACCGCCCGCGTCACCAAGGTTCTCGCCTTCCGCGGCCTCGAGCGCACTTCGGTGGACTTCGCCGAGGCCGGAGACATCGTCGCAATTGCCGGCATCACGGAAGCCACCGTTGCCGATACGCTGTGCGATCCTTCGGTCGAGACCGCTTTGCCGGCCCAGCCGATCGATCCGCCGACTCTCGCCATGAACTTCCGCATCAACGACGGCCCCTTCGCCGGCCAGGAAGGCGACAAGGTCCAGAGCCGGGTCATCCGCGACCGCCTGATGAAGGAGATCGAGCGCAACGTGGCCATCCGCGTGGCGGAGAACGCGGACAAGGACAGCTTCGAGGTCGCGGGCCGCGGCGAGTTGCAGCTCGGCATTCTCATCGAGAACATGCGGCGCGAGGGGTTCGAGCTGACCGTGTCGCGTCCCCAGATCGTCTCCAAGATCGACGAGGCGACGGGTCAGCGCCTGGAGCCGGTCGAGGAGGTCATCATCGACGTTGACGAGGCGCATTCGGGTGTCGTCGTCCAGAAGCTCTCCGAGCGTAAAGGCGAGCTGCGCGAGATGCGGCCCTCCGGCGGCGGTCGCACCCGGCTCGTGTTCTATGTTCCCACCCGTGGCCTGATCGGATACCAGGGCGAGCTGTTGACGGATACGCGCGGAACCGCCGTGATGAACCGCTTGTTCCACGACTACGTTCCGTTCAAAGGCGAAATCCCCGGCCGCCGCAATGGCGTCCTGATCTCCAACGGCGTCGGCGAGGCGACCGCCTACGCACTCTTCTACCTTCAGGAACGCGGCGCGCTGATGATCGACCCGCAGACGAAGGTCTACGAGGGCATGATCGTGGGGGAGCACAGCCGTGAGAACGATCTCGTCGTAAACGTCGTACAGGGCAAGAAGCTGACCAACGTCCGCGCTGCGGGCAAGGACGATGCGCTGACCCTTACGCCACCTATGCGCATGACGCTCGAGCGGGCGATGAGCTACATTCAGGACGACGAACTCGTCGAGGTGACGCCGAAGTCTATCCGTCTGCGCAAGCGCTGGCTCGACCCGCACGTGCGCAAGAAGATGGAGCGCCAGAGCGAGTCGGAAGTCGCCTGAGCGGCTCTCCGATCGTTCAAATCTCGCAAGAAGCTAACTGTCTGGCGACGGACGGGTCAAAGAAGAAGGGCGCACACCCCATCCGGTGCGCGCCCTGCGTCTTTTTGGACCGGAGAGGTCAGAGACCTTTCGGCCCCTTGCCGCCCTTGGGCCCTGGCCCCCACTTGGGACCTGGACCGAATTTCGGTCCAGGGCCGCCCTTCGGACCCGGCCCCCACTTGCCTTTCGGCGGCGGGCCGCCCTTGAAGTGTGGCGGCCGCGGCGGATGCGCCCAGCCCCGCCAGCCGGGAGAACCACCCCAGCCATACCCGCGCCGCCAATGGAAACCGCAGCGATACCAGCCCGGCCCGCGCCAGCCATCCCAGTAGAAGCAGTAGCGATGCCCCTTCCACCAGAACACCTGCGCCTTCTGCAACAGGTCGGCCCCTTCGACGCCCGCGGCCGGGTTCTGGCCGCCGACGAGCGGCGCCGCATGCGCGCCGGACACGATAAGACCCGCCCCCAAGGCCAGCGCGACGAGGCTGCTTTTCAAGCCATGCATGTGTCACTCCACAGTGAACTTGCCATCGATCGTTTATCCGGGCATGGCGCCGATCTCGAAATTGACGGCCATCAAGCCAATTGGGGCATTTTGGAGAATTCCCGGCCCGCCCAGCGAGCGGCGCCGAGCATCGGCAGACCCAGCATCGCCGGGCGTCGGTCACCACCCGGTTGACGGACCGCCCCGCTTTGCGGTGTTGTTCCCCAACGATCACGAAGGGGAGAGTGGAATGCGCAAGATCATGCTCATCACCGGGGCCTCGCGGGGCATTGGCGCGGCAGCAGCCCGTTTGGCGAGCCAGCGCGGCTACGACGTGGCGCTCGGCTACGCCAGCGACGGGGCAGCCGCCGATGCGGTCGCCGCGGACGTGCGCAAGGCAGGTGGCCGTGCCGTAACCATCAAGGCCGATGTGGCCGACCCCGCCCAGATCAAGGCGATGTTCGCGACCGTGGACCGTGAGCTTGGCACCGTCGACGCCTTCCTCAACAACGCCGGCATCTTCTCGCTCGGCGTCCGTTTCGTCGACATCACGACCGAGAACCTCCAGCGGATGATCGCGACGAACCTCGTCGGCGCCTTTGTCGCCAACCAGGAGGCGGTACGCCGCATGTCCACGCGGCTCGGCGGCAAGGGCGGCGTGATCGTGAACCTGTCCTCGATGGCTGCCAAGCTCGGCGGCCCCTTCGACTGCATCGACTATGCCGCCTCCAAGGGCGGTGTCGAGAGCATGACCGTCGGCATGGCGAAGGAACTGGCGGCGGAGGGTATCCGCGTCAACGGTCTGCGCCCCGGCCTCATCGACACGGACATCCATGCCCGCGCAGGCCAGCCCGATCGCCTGAAGAAGCTGGAGGCATCCGTGCCGTTGGGACGTGGGGGCACGGCGGAGGAAGTCGCCGAGGCGGCTCTTTGGCTCATGTCGGATGCCTCCTCGTACATCACCGGCATCACGATCGACGTGGCTGGCGGCCGCGGCATTTGATGGGCGTCCCCTAAGGTTCCGCTAACCCTGTCGCGAGAAAGCACCCTCCTCATCGAGGGTGCGCCTCGCTCCCGAGCCTTTCCGAAAGGACTTTCTGCTCATCTGGCGGCAGTTCCAGGAAAGGTATTGCGGATGACGCACGGCATTGCAGCGACAGGCCAAATGACGCTCGGCATCACATCCATCGGCCAGGAAGAAAGTCGCTTTGCGCGTATCCTGAGTAGCGCAGGGCCACTGACGCTCGGCCTGCTCCTGCCCGTACTGGCGATCGTACTGATCGAGCCGGCATCCCTTCGCCACGCACGGTTCATCACCATCTTCGTGCTGTTGCCGCTCTTCGTCATGGCACTCTGCGCGTACTTCTTCGCGGTGCTGTCTCCGGGCGAGATCGTCGGCGTCACGCTCGATGCCGACCGGCGCCGATTGGAACTCGTGCAGGCCAACATCCTGTCTACGCGGCAGACGGAGCTGCCGTTCGCCAGCGCCGACCGCTTCCGTCTTATGCGCCACTACGACGACGACGGCTACGCCACGGACAGTGTGACGCTCGAACTGCGCGACGGCCGAGTGCTTCGCATGCCTGCCGGCATCACGCCCGACCAAGTGCGCGCGATGAACCTCCTGATCGGATTGGGCGAGCGTTGAGCCTCGGGCGGCCGCTATCCGAAGAAGGGCAGCGTAGCCAACAGCGTGAACCCGTTGACCATCAGAGCGGTGCCGGCAATTCCCAGCATCACGCTGAAGAAGAGCAGAACGTTGGTGCCCGCGATCAAGGCCACCGAGGCCAGAACGATCGCGATCTGCAACAGAGCCTGGGCAACGTCGAAATACGGGTCGCGCCGCAGCGCGATGTCCCGCTCCTTCTCGATGGCCTTGGCACGAACGAACAGTTCGTCCAATCCCTCGTTCGACTTTTTGTCGCTCGTGTAGCGCGCCACGTCGGCCCGGTAAGCGGCGATCTTCTTGTCGAAAGCGGCCAGAGCCTCGGGCGGCATTCCCGGGATGGCGCGCTTGATCAGTTCAAGGTCGTCCGCCGCGACAGCATAGGCCGAGCGCCTGATATTCTTGGCCTGGAAGAACGACCACATGTTGGACGCTTCGATATTCGCGCGGGTTGCATCCTTGGCCGCGTTGTCGCCACCCATCGTGCAGATGGCGAGCAACGTGGCCAGGATGCCGACGTAGACACCGATCCATTTCGAGCGGGCATCGCTGGCCTTTGCCTGCTCGGCAATCTCTGAAACGTCCATCGGAAACTCCCCCCGGCAACGCTGCCCCCGGCGCTCAGGTCAGTTCCTCGTAGGAGGCGACCGCACCTTCGGCCGTCAAGCGGTAGATCATGGGGACGCCCGTAGCCAGTTCGCGCTTGACGATCGCTTCGCCGGAAAGCCCCTCGAGCTTCATGATGAGCGCACGCAGCGAGTTGCCATGCGCGGCGACGATCACGTTGCGCCCGGCTTTCACCGCCGGCCAGATCGTCGAATCGTAATACGGCAGCACCCGCTCGGCGGTGTCCTTGAGGCTTTCTCCACCCGGAGGCGGCACGTCGTAGCTGCGGCGCCAGATGTGCACCTGCTCCTCGCCCCACCGCTTGCGGGCATCGTCCTTGTTCAGCCCCGACAGATCGCCGTAGTCGCGCTCGTTCAGCCGCTGGTCACGCACCGTCTCGAGCCCCTCCTGGCCGAGTTCCTCGAGGATCAGGGCAAGCGTCTGCTGCGCGCGCGTCAGGGCACTCGTATAGGCGATGTCGAACTTGATGCCCTTGGCCTTGAGCAGGGCGCCGCCCTTGCGCGCCTCCGCGATGCCCTTCTCGGTCAGCGCCGGATCCTTCCAACCCGTGAAGAGGTTGAGCTTGTTCCACTCGCTTTCGCCGTGGCGTACGAGGACGAGGACGTTATTCATCGCTTTCTTGCCTTCTGGTTCGGTCATTGCCCCGATCTCCTACATACACGGCGAAAAAAGACAAATGCGACACGGAGGAAGCGCCACACCGGCTTCGCGGTCGGCATCTCGAAGACGTGCGGCGCCCGCTTAATTCGCAGACGCCGCATCGGGAATGTCGAACCTGCAGTCTCTTATCGTGCCATCAGCATCGGTAGCGTGCTGTGCGCCAGCAGATGGCTGGTCGCGCCGCCGAATATCATCTGACGCAGCCGGCTCTGCGTGTAAGCCCCCTTCACGATCAGATCCGCGCCGAGCTTCTGCGCTTCGCTCAGCAGGACCTCGCCGGGCTTGCGCCCGCCGTTGCCCATGGTGATTTCGCGGGCGTCGATCCCGTTGGCCGCGAGCCAATCGCAGCATTGCGCCCCGCTCGGACCGGGCACGGTCAACCCCTCGATCGTGATGACCGTCACCGATTTCGCCTTACGCAACAGGGGCATGGCGGATGCCGTCGCGCTGGCCTGCTCCGTGCTGCAGTTCCAGGAGACGACGATGTTCTCGCCCATCTTGGCCGGGGCGGAGGGCGGCGCGACCAGCACCGGCTGTCCGCTCTCGAAGAGTGCACTTTCCAACGTCGTCATGCGCGGCCCCGTGCCGCCGGCATTCGGCCGTCCGATCACCGTGATGTCGTAGACGCGCGCCAAGCTCCCCAGGCCCGCATCGTCGATCGAAGGCCCCCCGCGCCAGCGGTATTTGACCGTAGAGCCAGCGAAATGCGCCTCGAACGTCTTGCGCGCCTTCGCGACGAAGTCTGCGTCGTTCCAGTCGGCCGGCGGGAATGTGACGGCAACGATGGGATCCGGCGCGACGATCTCCACATGGATTGGCCGGAGCGCAATTCCTTCGACAATGCCTTCGAGGGAGCGCGCCAGCAGGTCTGCGCAAGCAAGCTCCGACGCCATGGCCTCGCTTTGATCACAAGGAACGAGGATCGACTTCATGGCTGATCTCCCTTTGCTGTCAATTTGGCTCTTTGCGGCCGAAACATAGGAAGACTACCACGCGAATCGTGCTGCGACGAGGAAGCACCGATGAACGCGATCAGAACCGGAACAGAGCGCCGAGCGTCGCATAGGCGCCCTCCGCGCCGTCCTTGTCACCGGCGGCGCCGAACGACGCGGACACCTCGCCGCGCGCCCATTCGTAACGAACGAAAGCGCCGGCACGCCCACCGTCGTAGGTCGTGTTTCCGTAGATCGCGAGTTCAGGGCCGAACGCGAGTTCCGGCATGAGACGATAACCGATGCGCAGCCGGCTGGCATATGTGTCGAAGGTTCGCTGCCAGCTCGTATCGCTCTGCACGAATGCGGCGGCGCCGAGGTCGAGCCACGTCTCCAGCGCGAGCTTCAAGCCCACGTTCTCGCCTTGCGCCGCGTTCTCCGCATCGAACGGCGACAGGACGTGCGAACTCATGGCCGCCCCGGCATAGGCCTTGACCGTCAGCGCGCCGATCTGGGTGTGATAGCCGAGCAGCGCGTCGGCGAACGTATGCTTGCCTTCGTAATGCCGAAGAACCTGTCTGGCGCCGTTCCACTGCAGGCTGTCGTAGCGGTAAGTGCCATACCCCGCCGTGCTGCGAAGACGCAGGCCGGGCTGGCGGACATCGCCGCCCAGCGTCGTCGTCACCGTCGCATACAGCGCCCAAGCGTCCTTGTCGGCCTCACCGCCAGCCGAAACCTCATAGCGCTGAATTGCAGCGTTCCCCCCGCCTGTCTCGGAGGGGTCTGCCGCACGTACGAATCCCGTCGTCGTCCAGACAGCGACGGCCGCAGTGAGCGCAATGCGGGCGGGAACAAGCGACACGACGCCTCACACGGTTCGACGAATGCAATAACGATCCTCACGGAAACTCCGCCTAGAAACTTCCAAAAAGGAATGCCGGACGTCAACGCACAATTGCGATGCGCCACCGTCACTCCGTCGAAGATCTATTTTTGTTCCTCAAGAAAACACATCTTAAGCGCGATTTTATAAAATAAATGCAATCTAAAATTGCAACAATTGCCCCTCTGCCCCTCAAAGAAAAGAAGCCGGCGAGCCGGCTCCTTCGCGCGAAACTCACCAGCCCCTGAATGGCGTCTCTGGGACAGGCGTGATCGGAGGTTTTCCGTTCGCATAACAGATCAGGTTGTCGACCATGAGCTGTCCCATCTTGCCGCGCGTATGTTCGGAAGCCGACCCGACGTGCGGCAACAACATGAGGTTCGGGATCGTCATCAGATCGGGATCGATCTTGGGCTCGTTGACGTAGACATCGAGGCCCGCCGACAGGATGGTGCCGGTGCGCAACGCATCCTTGAGCGCTGCCTCGTCGCAGACGGTGCCCCGCGCCATGTTGATGAAGATGCCACGCGGGCCCAGCGCCTTGAACACCTCGGCGTTGACGAGGTTCTGCGTTGCCGGCCCGCCCGGAAGAATTGCGATCAGCGTATCGACATCCCGCGCCATCGCGACGAGATCGTCGTAGAATGGATAGGGTACGTCGGCTTGCTTGTGGCGCCCGAAATACGCGAGTTTCACGCCGAAGGCTTCGAGCCGCCTACCGATGGCTTTACCGATCCGTCCGAAGCCGATCATTCCCACGGTCCGGTCGCGCAGGCTTGCCGGCGTGAGCCGATAGTCGCCCTCCCTCGCCCAGCGGCCAGCGCGTAGATAGGCTTCCGCCTGCGGGAACTCGCGGATCGTGGCCAGCAGCAGGCCGAGCGTCGTGTCGGCGACCTCCTCGTTGAGCACGTCCGGCGTGTTGGTGATGACGACCCCGCGACGTGCCGCATCCGCAACGTCGATGGAATCGTAGCCCACGCCGAAATTGCCGATCACCTTTAGCTTGGGCATCTGTGCCATCATCGCCGCGTCGGTCCGAACGAACGTGTGCGCGCCCGTGCAGATGGCCTCCACGCGCGGCCCGATATCGGCGATCAGCTTGGCCCGGTCCCCCGCCTCGTGCAGCCAATGCGTCTCGAATGTGCGTTCGAGTTGCTCGACCACGAGTGGCATCATGACGCCGGTGGATAGCAGGACGGGCTTGCTCACGAGGATCTCCGTTTTGCATGCAGCTTGTGACGGTCATTTTGCGGCTTTTCAGCAACACCATTCTGTGAACGCGCGGCGGGCAGTGTAAAGGAGTTTTGCGATTTCTCGGCTAGATAGGCTAAGCAACTCGGAGCAGAATGGTTTTGTCCAGTGGTTCCATATGACCCAATGTGCGCTTTGCGCGGGGTCAAGGCGTCATTGGGCTCGAAAATCCCGCTCCGAAAGGGGCGGGATTTTTGTTTGCCGGCAGCGCCCGGTAGCCCCCGCCGCGAAACGCGTGCAACGGGGCGATACATGCGGTCGAGCTACGACATCGCGATCATCGGAGGCGGCCATAACGGACTGACCTGCGCGGCTTATCTCGCGCGTGCGGGGCTGTCGGTCGTCGTCGTCGAGAAGAATGCGGTTCTGGGCGGCGCGGCGGTGACCGAGGAGTTCCATCCCGGCTTCCGCAACTCTGTCGCAAGCTATGCCGTCAGCTTGCTCAACCCTAAGATCATCCGCGATCTCGATCTCCCCAGGCACGGCCTACGGATCGTCGAGCGGCCGGTCGCCAATTTCTGGCCCGTCGATGAGAGCCGTGACCTGTTGATGCCGCATGGCCTCGCCAACCGCCAGCGCGCCATCGCCGCCTTCTCGCAGAAGGATGCCGCAAATCTACCCGCCTACGACGCGGCCCTCGGGCGGGCGGCCGACCTCGTTCGGGATCTCGTCCTGTGCACCCCGCCCAACGCGGGCGAGGGTCTGGCCGGCCTCGTGCGAAATGCCGGGCTCGGCCGCCAACTCTATGGCCTCTCTCTGGACGATCAGCGCCTGCTGCTGGATCTCTTCACCAAAAGCGCGGCCGACTACCTCGACCAGTGGTTCGAGAGCGAGGTGGTCAAGGCCGCGTTCGCTTTTGACGGCATCGTCGGCGCCTATGCTTCGCCTTGGACGCCAGGCACCGCCTATGTTCTCCTTCATCACTGCTTCGGCGAGGTGAACGGCAAGATGGGCGTCTGGGGCCATGCCGTCGGCGGCATGGGGGCCATCTCGGAGGCGATGGCCGCAGCCGCCAGGCAGGCCGGCGCGGATCTGCACCCGAGCAGTCCCGTCCGCGAGGTGGAGATCCGCGACGGCCGGGCGGCCGGTGTCGTCCTTGCCGATGGCCGCTACATCCGCGCGAAGGCCGTCGTAGCCAATGTCGGTGCGAAATTGCTTTTTCGCGATCTCGTGCCCGAAGGCGCCATTGCCGACGACTTACGCCGCCGCTTCACGTCCATCAGGACGGGATCCGGCACGTTCCGCATGAATGTCGCTTTGTCTGAACTGCCGAGCTTCCGGTCGCGCCCGGGCACCGCGGTCCGGGAGCATCACGCCTCGGGCATCGTCATCGGCCCCACCATCCATTACCTGGACCGCGCCTACTTGGACGCGCGCCAGCATGGTTGGTCCGCAAAGCCCGTGGTGGAGGTCCTGATCCCATCCACCCTCGACAGCACGCTCGCGCCACCCGGCCGGCACGTCGCGAGCCTCTTCGTTCAGCACGTGGCACCACGACTGCCTGAGGGGCGGAGTTGGCACGATCCTGCCGAGAAGGAGTGCTTCGCCGACCTCGTGATCGCGACGGTCAGCGAGCACGCCCCGAATTTCGCGTCCTCGGTCATTGCCCGTCAGGTGTTGTCGCCCCTGGATCTGGAGCATCGCTTCGGCCTGCTCGACGGTGATATTTTCCATGGCCAACTCGGCCTCGATCAGCTCTTCTCTGCACGCCCCGTGCTCGGTCATGCCGCCTACCGCATGCCCTTGGCCGGCCTTTATCTCTGCGGATCGGGTGCCCACCCCGGCGGTGGCGTCACCGGCGTGCCCGGTCACAATGCCGCACGCGAGATCCTGCGCGATTTCAAGCGCGGCAGGCGAGGCAAGAAGCCGTGGCTCGAATAGAAATCGCCCCGCTCGCGTCATCAGAACAACCGACTACTCGGACAGGCTCCTAGAGCTTCGCGGCGATCTCGTCCGCGAGGCTCTCGTCGTCACCGGGCGACGTTGCGGATTCCGTGTTCAACGGCCCCAGCGGTCCGAGGAAATGCGCGCCCAGGTCGACACTCGATCGGCGGCCGATGTCCGCACGGCTGCGGCCGAGCCACTTGCGGGTCTCCTCGCGACCGGCGTTGAAAAGCCCGCTCAAGAGCGCGCGGTCCGGCCGAAGCTTCGACTCCGGCGGCAGCGCAAGGGTATGACGGCCGGCCTCGATCAGATGAAAGCGATGCGCAGCGAGCCGCTGCGACCGAGAGCTCCTGCGCGTCCAGAAACCGCGCGGCTCTGCGCGGGCTGCCGCGATCTCCGCAACGTCGCGCAGCAGCGGCTGCGTGAAGGTCACGCGGCTGACATTGGCGGCGATGGCACGTGCCGAACGCGGTTTTCCCGGCTGCTCCACGGGATTGAGCAGCACCAGTAGCGTGTCCTTCACCGGACTGGTGGAAGTCAATGTCACGAGATCGGGGTTGGCCGAGAAGCCGCCGTCCCAGTACGTACGACCTTCGATTTCAACGGCGTGATGGAGCGTCGGCAGGCATGTGGAGGCCAGCACGGCCTCGATGGTCAGCTCGCTGCGTCGAAACAAGCGGACGCGCCCCGTCGCCACGTCCGTCGCGGCAATCAAGAGCTCACCGTCCCTGTAGGTGCGCACCGCTTCGAAATCGATGTGCGCGGCGAGCAACCGGCGCAACGGATCGAAGCCCAGCGGATTGAATTCGTAGGGTGAGAACAGGCTCCCGAGTTGTCCGGCGGCACTCGAGCGGCTGAAGCCATAGAGAAATGGGTTCAGACGGATGAGATCGGAGACGCCCGCCTCGTGCACCGCCTCCCAGACGGCGCGCAGTTTCTCCCGGGCACCGGTCCGCCCGTCCTCCGCCAAGCCCGCCGCCAACGCAACGGCGTTGACCGCCCCGGCACTCGTGCCGCTGATCCAGCCGAAATCGATGTCGGGTTCGTCGAGCAGCCGGTCGAGAACGCCCCACGTGAATGCCCCGTGCGCCCCGCCGCCTTGCAGTGCGAGGTTGATTTTCACGGACCTTCGGCCAAATCCGAACACAGCCACTCCAGCCGGTTGCCTTATGCGCCGCCGCCCGACGAGCGCAGCGCCTCGAGCGGTACGACTATGGGAACTTGGTCCAACGTCCCGACGTGGAAACGCACGCCGAACACGTTCTGAAGAACGTCGGGCCGCATGACCTCCGCCACCGGTCCGCTCGCGACCACACGACCGCCGGAGAGAACCACGAGATCGTGACAGAACCTTGCCGCCAGGGTCAGGTCGTGAACCGCGATTCCGATGGCGTGCCCATCTGCCGCAAGGCTCTCCAAGACGCTGAAGAGCGATAGCGCATGCTCCGGATCGAGCCCCGACGACGGCTCGTCGGCAAGCAGGATCGCCGCCTCCTGCGCCAGCGCGCGCGCAAGGAGCACACGCGCCAATTCTCCGCCGGACAGTTCCGTCACCGCCCGCTCGCGAAGGTGCACGACATCCGCGGCCGTCATTGCGGCCTGAACGGCCAGCCGATCCTGTGCCGCGCCGCAGCCGCGATGCGGCAGCCGGCCCAGCCCGACCACCGCCTCCACCGAGAGCGCCCAGTGCACCGTACGCTCCTGGGCCAGGTACGCGATGCTGCGTCCGCGCGCAGGGCCGGTGATCCGCGCAAGGGGCGTCTCGCCAAGGTCGATCGAGCCGGCAGTGACGGGTACCAGTCCCGCCAACGCCCGGATCAGTGTCGACTTTCCGGCGCCGTTCGGCCCGATGATCCCAGTGATGCGGCCGCTCCGTATGACCGCTTCGACGCACCTCAGCACGTCGCGACGCCCCAACCTGACGTCGATGCGGCACGCAGCGAGCGTCATGGTGCAAGCTCCCGGCGCGTTTTCAAGACGAGCCAAACGAACAGCGGCGTACCCAGGATCGCGGTGAGCACACCAAGCCGCAGTTCGCCGCCGGGCGCCAGAAGGCGAACGGCGATATCCGCCGCCAGAACCAGGACGGCGCCGCCGAACAGGCTGGCCACGAGCAGCCGCGACGGCCGCGCGCCGACGAGCGGACGCAGGACGTGCGGCACGATCAGCCCCACGAAACCGATCGTACCGGCAACGGCCGTTGCGGCCCCCACCGCCAGCGCCGTGCCGAGTATCAGCACATGGCGCAAGCGCCGCATATCGATGCCCAGACTCGCCGCGACATCCTCGCCAAGGCTCAGCGCGTCGAGCCCCGGCCCCAGACGCAAAAGGATGCCGATACCTAACAGGATCGCGGGCGCGGCGATGGCGACATGCACCATGCTGCGATCCGTCAGCGAGCCCAGCAGCCAGAACACGATCTCCACCGCCGCGAACGGATTGGCCGAGAGGCTCAACGCCAGTGAAATGAGCGCTGCCGCGACATTTGCAATCGCCACACCGGCGAGAATGAGCGTCAGTGGCCCCCCGCGTTCGCCAGCGAGCAACAACACGAGAAACGTCGCCAGGACTGCGCCGGACATTCCAGCGAGAGGCAGTGCCAGCGGCAAGGCTTGCGTCAGTCCCAGGTGAATGGCGACGACCGCGCCGAGACCCGCACCGCCGGAAATACCTATGATTCCCGGCTCGGCGAGCGGGTTGCGCAGATATCCCTGGAGCGCGGCGCCCGCAAGCCCCAGTGCACCACCGATCAAGAGCCCCAGCAGGGTTCGCGGCAGCCGGACCTCCGAGAGGATGAGCCAGCGTGCGCGCTGCGGAAGCCCGAGGCCGCCGGCCCCCGTCAGGAGCGACACCCCGCAAAGCAAGATCAGCAGCACGCCCATGATGCCGAGCAATCGCCCAAAGCCACCATTGCCACTAAGCCCGTCTTCCGTCATCGGGAACGCGCTCCCGTCTCGAACTGTCGGCGCATATCGGCGAGTTGCCTGATGGCAGTGACGAGATGGTGCGTGCCGCATAGCCAATAGCGCCAAGGTACGATCGTGCTCGCCCGCTCCCGCAGCAGCGCTTTCAGCGCGGGATGGCGAACGTTGTCCGCGACGACCGTGCGGTACTCGTCGCTGGGTCCCGACAGCACCAAGAGATCCGGCGGATCGGCCAGGACCGTCTCCAGCGGCACTGTACCGCCAGGCCCCGGGCGCAAGTGCGTCGCGTGGTTCTCGAAACCCGCCGCGCGCAACATCGCGTCCGCGATGTTGCCTGCCCCCGACGTCAGCCCGTTGACCTGATAGATCAACGCGGACGGCGTTGTGCCCTGCGACGTGCTCACGGTCCCGCCCAGCGCCCGATCGAGATCTTCGATCAACGCCTCACCTCTTTCCCGCTCGCCCACGGCGATCGCGATTTGCCGGATCGAAGCCCGTACACCCGGCAAGTCGGAAGCGAGCCCGATCTTCTCCACGCGCTGCCCGATCCGCTCGAGCAGCGCCACCGTGGCTGGCGTCGAAAAAGCGCCCGCCAGAACCAGATCGGGATCGAAACCGAGCACGGTCTCGGCATCGCCGCGCGTCGTCGGGATGCCGGTGGCCTTCTCCGCCGCAGCCGATACACTGGGATCGGCTGCAAGCGTCGACAGTGCGCGAATGCGAGACCGCGGAACCAGATCGAGCAGGATCTGGTCCGCGCACAGGTTGATGGAGACGATCCGCTGTGGCTTCGGCGGCGTATGTGCGCCGGCCGGTCCGGCGGTGAGCCCGGCAGCAAGCGCCACGACCCACGCCCGCCGCACGGCTCCTGCGGTTCCGGCCCACGCCATGTTTCGCCCCTGTTCCTCAGCGCCGTGCGAGCGCCGGCTCGCCGTCGCCACCGAACGTGAGCTTCACGCCCGCATAGCCCGCGATCCCGGCCGTGTCGAAGCCGTAGATTTCATAATATTTTTCGTTGAGCAGGTTCTCCACGCGACCGAACAACTCGACACCCGGCATCACCTTGTAGCTCGCCGCCATGTTCACGAGCCAGTAGTCCTCGAGCGTGGTCCGCACGGGTGTCGTGAGCGGAAACCCGAAGAAATAGCCGTCGATGCGAAACGCGGTATCGCGCATCTCGCCGTTGTACAGCGCCGACAGCGTCGCCGTGCCACGGCCGTTCGCGAAGAGGTAGGTCAGATCTGCACGCGCGGAGTTGCGCGGACGCCGAATTTCATCGAGGCCGTTGGCATCCGCCGCCGTCAGGTACGTGTAGGCGCCCGCCAGCGTCAGGTTCCGCGCCAGCGCCAGCCGCGCAGACACCTCCACACCCTCACGATGACTCTCCCCAGGCACGTTGACCGCCGTGAACGTGAAGCCCGGCCCTGGCGCGAAGCCGTCGATCTTGTTCGTCAGGTCCTGTTGGAAATAGGTCACGTCCAGGATTGCTCGGCCCGACCACAACGTCCATTCGACACCCGCATCCCAGCCCTTGCTCTCTTCAGGCAGAAGGTTGGGGTTCGGCGTGAACGATCCCGGGATCAATCCGAAATTCTCGAACATCGTCGGCAGCTTCACGCCCGTGCCGATGCTGGCATGCGGGCGCAGGCCCACCTCCGCGAGCTTGAGCGAGGCAGCGAGCCGCCACGTATTGAAATCCCCGAACACGTCGTTGTCGTCACGCCGGATGTTCCCCGTCAGGAACAGGCGCTTGGCGAAATCGCCCTTGTACTCGAGCGCGGTCGCCAGACGGCTGCGGTCACGCGTCAGGCCATCCGCGAAGTCCGACAACGGCGTGAACGCCTCCTGCTCCTCCTCCACGAGCACCGTCAGCGCATGGCTGGCATTCAAGAGCGCGGGCGTATCGTGACGCCATGTGCCGAGGTAGCCGTAGCGCACAGTCTCGCTGACGTTGTTCGTCACGAAACTCGGCGAAAAGTCCGACGTCCGGGTCTCGTTGCGAGACACCCGAAAGATATTCGTCAGCCGGCCATCGAACGTGTCCCAGCGCAGGTTTGCGCCACCCAGCCAAACCTTGTTGGCGAACGTCGTGGGATCGTCCACCTGCACCGCGAGCGTTCCCACCGGCCCGCCCTCGGTGTCTCGATCACCACGCTTGTCGGAATACCGCACGTTGAAATCGAGCACGAGGCCGGGCGCGATGCGTGTCCCCCCCTTGGCGATGACCGTACGTAGCAGCCCTCCGTCGGCCTCGAAGCCGATCGGAGAGATGTTGAAGCCGGTCGCATGCCGCTCGTGATAGGTGAGCGAGCCCCATGCTTTGTCGTTGCCGCCGGAGGCACGCGCCGAATAGTCGAACGTACCGAAAGACCCACCTTCGCTGCGCAGCGACAGCTGAAGTGGCCCCCGCCCGCTCTTCGTCACGATGTTCACGACGCCGCCCAGCGCATTCGAACCGTAGAGGCCACTCTGCGGTCCTCGAATGACCTCGATCCGCTCGATGCTTTCCGCTGACAAGTCCGACAGATCGAACGCGCCGTTGTTAACGTCGTTGGCCACGATCCCGTCGATGACCACGAGCGTGTGGTTGGCTTCCGCGCCGCGAATGCGCACCTGCGTCTGCGAGGCGAAACCGCCGCCCCGGCTCACGGAGACGCCCGGCAGGGCGCGTAGCGCTTCACCGGCATTGCGGATCTGCTGCTGGCGCAGTTCCTCCCCCGTCACCACGCTGACGGCCGACCCGATGCTTTCGCCCGCATACCCGCCCGATGACAAAGCGCCGGCCTCGGCCGTCGTGTCGCCCGCCGTCGCCGATGCCGCGCCCCCCTCGCCAGTCCCATCCTGCTCCGAGTCCGACGCCCCGCCGCCACCGTTGCTGCCTTGCACTTGTCGGGCAGGTGCCACGGGCTTACGAGCGGGCGGCGGCGTGAGCGTGCCGCCTTGCACGACGATGCCCGGTAACTGCGTCTGCGCGAGCGCCGGCGCGGCGCCGCTGGCCAGGAGTGCAACGAGTGAAACTAGGCCAAGTCTCTGGCCGTGGATGGTGCTCTTGTACGTGCGCATGTGGCTCCTCGATCTCCGAAGAGGAGGCCTCACGCCCGAGCCGCAATCGCGTGCTTTGGCTTTGAAAACGACACGGCACCCGACAAGGGCATTGCCAATTCCCGCATCTGCCACGACGATCGCGGCCCCGGGCAGAAAGCCCCCGGGACTGCAGACAGTCGCCACGACGGTTCTACGCTCTCCCACGCACCCCGCATGGCAGATGGGCGACCCGTGCCGGCAGGTCTCCTGGCTCGCGGCTCGGACGTCTCGCGCCGCCTTCCCGAAACATGCCGAGACATGATCAGTGGCAGAATATGGCGGAGACTCGCCGCTTACAGTTGCGGGGGCAGCCACGGCATCACGGCGCGACGAGCCGTTACACCGTGTTCCCTTTTCACCAGCGCCGAACAGGGCGCCGGAACCGACACGATGGTTCAGCCAAGCAACCCGGCCCTGGAGAGTCAATTCTCTAATCGCGGTTATCTACTTGATAACATCCCGGGCGATGCCCTCGAGCAACTTCGCGACCTCGCCGAGCGCGGCGCGCGACGCGTCGCTGCCCCGTGGCGCCGGTTTGCGGTAACCGACGACGATCTCGCCCGGTTTGTCCACCGCCTCGTAGAGAAACACGACGTAGGGGCAAGCCGCGAGATTGGCCGGATCAGCCTCCATCATTGCTCGCGAAAGCTTCGCCGAACAGAACGAGAAGAATTCGGCGGCCTTGTAGACCGGCTTGGTCGAGCCGACGTCCGCTCCCGTCCGCGCGAGCATGTCGGCAATCTTGCCGTTGTAGTCGATCTTGAGGCCTCGCTCGACGATGGCGTTCGTGAGGTCGAAACGCACGTCGTCGTAACTGCCCTTCTTGGTGTAAGTGACCGCTTCGTCAGCCAACGCGGCGACGGGCGCCCACGACAGCAGCCCGACAATGGCTGCCATCCCGACTGATCGTTTCATGCCGGTGCTCCGCGGTTTCGTGCCCAGGATTCCACGATGGCCAGACTAGGCCACGCTGCGGAGCAGAAAATTTGACCGGCGTCAAAGGAATACCGGCCTCAGAAACACCACGCCGAAAAACTCGAGAGATCGGTCAGGATGGCTTCGTAGCGCACGGCGATGAGATAGGCCGCTCCAGCCAGCAGTGCACAGACCGTGCCCAGAAAGGCATGGCGCAGGCGAGGCGGCGCCGCGCGCCGCTCGCCTGTCTCCTGCATTTTGCCCGTAACAGCCATGACCGCCAGCCGTCACTCCGCCGGGACGGCCCGCAATCGCTCGACCGGACGCTCCCGGATCGGCAGGTGCACCAGCGCCGCGAACAGCCCCAGGGCGATCGAGACCCACCACATCGCGTCGTAGGACTTCGTGGCATCGTACAGGACACCTGCCAGCCACAGGCCCGAGAATGACCCCAACTGATGCGACAGGAACACGATCCCGAACAGCATCGACATCCACTGCGGGCCGAAGAACAACCCGACGAGGCTGCTCGTCAGCGGCACGGTCGACAACCAGAAAAGGCCGAGGAGGATGCTGATGCCGATGACGGTCCACGCATTGATCGGCAGGAACAGAAGACCCAGGAACGCGAAGCACCGCATGAAATAGATGAAGGCGAGCCCTACCCGTCGCTCGACCAACTTGCCGGATTGACCGGCAAGATACGTGCCCACGATGTTCGCGACGCCGACGGCCGTCAGCGCCAGCACCGCGACCTGCGGCGGCAGCCCCTTGTCGGCGACGAATGCCGGCAGATGCACACTGTAGAAGGCGACATGGAAACCGCACACGAAAAATCCAGCGACCAACAGCCAGAAGCTCGGGTGCGCGAAGGATTCCGACAGCGCCTCCCCCAGCGTCTGCTGGCGCACTGCGGCGTTGACCTGAGGGCGCCCGGCGAGTACGCCGGCCAACGGAACGATCAGTGCGAGCGTTCCCGCGATCACGAGGAGCGCCGACTTCCAGCCGAACAACTCCATGACGAGATGCGTATAGGGGAAGGCGACGAACGTGCCGATGCCGGCGGCCATTCCGAGGGAGGCGATCGCCGGTTGCCGCTTCTCCGGCGGCGCCGCACGGCCAACTGCGCCCACCAGCGCGGTGATCCCCGTTCCGCCTACGCCTATCCCCAGCAGCACGCCCGAGATCACGAGATCGTTGGCCGTTTGGGCCGCGTACATCAGATAGATGCCGCCGATCGTCGCCAGCGCGCCGATGGTCAAGGTACGACCGGCGCCATAGCGATCAGCGATCGCACCCATAGGCACGGAGGCGATACCCCACACTAGGTTGGCGATGGCCATGGCGAGTGAGAACGGCTCGCGCCCGATATTGAGTTCCGTCGTCATCGGGGTCAGGAAGAGCCCCATCACCTGTCGTAGCCCCATCGCAATGCCGACGATGGTGCCTGCCGCCAGGATCACAAGCCACAGCGGCCGCCGGCTTCGACCGGCTTCTTGAGACGCGTTCATGTTTTGCATTTCGCTCCGAGATCATCTGGGCGCGGGGTAGCCCATGGGCTACCCTTCGGGCAACACGAATATTTTCACCGCAGGCTCAAATATTCCTCACGTGACCGCGATCGGGGCGGGGAGGATCTGGCGGCGCTCGATCTCCATGACCGGTGCTCCCGGGGCCGCAAGCCCTCGCGCGACGAGTTCCACCCGCGGTGCACCCCAGTCGTTCTCCGTGATATTGAACAAGTGATAGCGGGCCAGCATGTCGTGCCCGCGCGGACGCCCGACCGACGCCGAAGGCACGCCCACCACGGCAACGACGCCTCCTCCGGTCGCATGCTGCCTGTATGTCGTCGTCGAGACGTGGTTGTGGCCGTAGAGAACGATCTCGGCACCGTGCGTCGTCAACACGTGCTCGACCTCCGCCGCGTCCTCGAGCGCTTTCGAAGGCCGCGCCAAGCCTGGCAGCGGTGGATGATGAATGAGCACGATCCGGAACACCTCCTGCCGACCGAGCGTCTCGAGGATACGCGCGAGGGCAAGCACTTGGCCGGGCCCGAGCCGGCCTCCCGCATAGAATGGCCGCGTGGGCATGGCCGAGTTCGTGCCGATGATCGCGATATTCCCGAAGCGCCTGACGTAAGGGAAGACGGCGGCAGCCGGGGCGGACAGCGCCGCCCCCGCGCTGTTCGGCGTCATGTAGGCGCTCCAGCGGCCGATGCCGATGTCGTTGCGCAAACGCGTGTAGATGTCGTGATTGCCGGGAACGACGGACACCTGCGCCGGTGCCCCGAGCGCCCTGAGCCAGTCGCTCGCGGCCACGTATTCGGCGGGCGTACCGAGATTGGCAAGGTCGCCGGTGACCGCGATGTGATCCGGCGCATGCAGTTCGAGGTCCATGACGATCTCTGCAAGCGTGCCGACGAGATGCGCATGTTTGCGGCCCCTGTGCCAGTTCAACAGGCCCAGAATGCGCTTCAAGTTCGCATGCCGCAGCGGAAGCCTGGGCAGCGGCGGAAGATGAATGTCGGAAAGATGGGCCAGCGTGAAGACGTCGCTCATTTACCGTTTCCGCACCCGTGCCCCGTCGCATCGGTCCCGAACGCGCTTTCCCTTGCAGTCCTCGCGATTCGCTGCAAGACAGCTGGGAAAGCCTTCGAGCGAATGGATTTTTTGCTCATGTCTGCCGAATGGATAATGCGAAATACTCTTCAACGCTACTGGCGCTGGCAACGCCCCTTGACGCTCGGCGTCCGCGCCATGGTTCTCGACGAGGCTTCGGGTCGTGTTCTTCTCGTGAAGCAGACCTACGCGAAGGGCTGGGTTTTCCCCGGAGGCGGCGTGGAGAGACGCGAAACGGCGCTACAGTCGGTGCATCGCGAAATCGAGGAAGAAACCGGTGTGACCGTCTCGGGCAGCCCCCATCTCCTCGGGCTTTATTCCAATGAGGCCGTCTTCAGGGGGGACCACGTGGCGGTCTACGTTTTCAAGCAATGGCGCCGGCTGCGTGATTTCCGACCGGACTATGAAATAGCGGCTGCCGACTTCTTCCCCCTCGACGATCTACCCGACGACATCACGCCCGGCACGCGCCGTCGCATCGAGGAGATGCAGGGCAAGCGGCCAATCGCAGACGTTTGGTGAGTTCTGACATCCCGAAGACCGTCTCAGTGCAGCAGCAGCCGCGCCTTGCGCGTCGGCTCGTGCCGGCGCCGCTTGCGCTTCGGCGCTACGGGCGACATGGCCACAGCCACGATGCGGGTGCCGGGCGCGCGGACACCTCGATGTGCCGCTAACAGGCGCGCAGGGCGGCGCGGGCGTGCCCTGGGAACCGCCGCGTTCGGGGCGATGGCCACCGCCGGAGTGATCGCCGCACGCACGTCCTCGTGCCGGGGAGAAATCATGCCCCAGAGCAGCCCGAGCACGACATAGAACGTCCGCCAGTGGTCCGTCTCCACGACGAACCCTTCGACGACAAGCCCCACGAACGCGGCGAAGACGAGGAGTAGCGAACGCGATGCCCAACGCCGCCGGGTCAGGGCGCGAAAGCCCACGGTCAGAGAGAGAACGATGATCGCGATGTAGGACAGCCCCCCGATCCAGCCGCCGTTGAGGAATTGGCTCAAGTAGATGTTGTGGGGATGCTCGGGATGGTAGACGCCGCCGAACTGCAGCGCACCGAGCCCCAACGGGTGCGCAAGAATGATCCCCCAGGCTTTCACCTGGCCTCCGAAACGGCCCTGCGGCCCCTCGTCATAGCTTTGCGTGACCGCCGCACGCTCTATCAAGAGGCGCGACACGGACTCCGACTCCAGCGCCATGGCGAGTACGCCGATCGCCAGAACGGCAAGCCCTGCCGTCAGCATGACCAGCTTCACGCGATGGCGATCCGTTCGGGAAAGAACAAATGCCAGTGCGAGATATACGGCGACCGCGACCGCGAGGTTGAGCCACGCGCCCCGCGAGAAACTCAACAGGAGAGCGAGCGACAAGACCCCGAGCCCCGCCATCGCCCGCAACGCGCCGGTCGAACGCCGGGTCAGCGTGCCATGCAGCAGGAACAGGAACGGCGGGATCAGGAACGGTGCATAGACGTTGGGATCCTTGAACGAGCCGCTCGCACGCGCATGAACCGTGAACAGGCCATGCGCACCCGAAGGAATGTCGAAGTAGCCGAGAATTCCGGTGATCGCGCCTACCAGTGCGGCTGCCGTCCATGCACGAAGGATGAGATTACCGTGCCGCTCGGGCTCCTTGGCCACGAAACCGGCCACGACGAACGACGCCAGCACGAGATACAGAGAGATGGCCATGTGCTTCGTCGCATCGTCCGGGGTCGCCGCCTGGCCGGCAGCGAGGAAACCCGTCCCGACAACGACGAGCCAGAGCACGAGGTAGGTCAGATGCCGTGCGTTGATCGCCGTCAGACCGACCACGGGCAACAGCACGATGGCCATCATCATGAGCGCATCGAACGGCGCAGGCTCGCGCACCACGAAAAAGCTCGTGAAGAAAGTGAGCCACACGAGCGCGAGCACGATCCGGCGCACCACTCCCATCGTCGCGGCCGATGGCCGCAACGCGGATGCCCCCATCGCGATCCCATCGTTCGCGTGCGGCGGCAGCAGCAAGGCGTTGGCTGCGATGCGCGCTGTCTCGGCTGGCGGTCTGGGCGTCAAGTGAGGACCCTCCAGTGCGCGGCGCTCAGTAGGCGTTGTCCGAGCGAAAGAGCGCGATCGGCGTCTTGAGCAGGATGTATAGGTCGAACAGCAGCGACCAGTTCTCGATGTAGTAGAGGTCGTGCTCGACGCGCTTCGTGATCTTCTCCCGCGTATCGGTCTCGCCGCGCCAACCGTTGACCTGTGCCCAGCCGGTGATGCCGGGCTTCACCTTGTGGCGTGCAAAGTAACCGTCGACGACTTCGTGATAGAGCTTATTGGCGGCTTTGGCCTGCAAGGCATGGGGACGTGGCCCCACCAGCGACAGGCTTCCACCCAGGACATTGAAGAGCTGCGGCAGTTCATCGAGGCTCGTGCGGCGCAGGAAGCGGCCGACGCGCGTCACGCGGGCGTCGTGGCGCGTCACCAGCCTGTCGGCGTTGCCGTCCGTCTGCTCCACGAACATCGAGCGGAACTTGTAGATCTTGATGAGGTCGTTGTTGAAGCCGAGCCGATCCTGGCAGAAGAGCACCGGGCCGCGGCTGTCGAGACGGATCGCCAGTGCGACCAGGAGCATCACCGGCGCCAGCAGTACGACGAGCGTAGCCGCGGTCACCTTGTCGAAGACCGCCTTGACGATGCTGTCCCAGTCCTGAATCGGTTTGTCGGCAACGTCGATCAGCGGCACCCGGCCGACGTACGAATAGGTGCGCGGACGGAACCGCAGCCGGCTGGAATGGGCTGCGAGCCGGATGTCGACCGGCAGGACCCAAAGCTTGCGAAACACCGACGACAGACGGTTCTCCGCGGTCAGCGGAAGTGACACGATGAGCAGGTCGACGGGATGGGCGCGGCAATAGGCGATCATATCCTCGATGTTGCCTTGCCGCGTGAAGCCGTGCAGATCCTGCGAAATGCGGCCGTCGGCTCGGTCGTCGAAGATGCCGCGGATGCGTAAGTCGCTGCCGGTGTCCCGCTCGATCGCATCGATGAGGGCCGCGCCTTCCGGTCCGGCCCCCAGGATGACCGCGCGGCGGTTGAGACGCCCTTCGCGGGCGAGGCGGCGCGTCACCATCGACAATCCGCCGCGCCAGATCGGCACGGCAACGCTCACGGTCACATACCAGAGCACAAGCCAGCCGCGAGAGAATTCCGGTCCCGCCTTCAGCACGAAGACGATCGCCATCAGGAACGCCATGCTGCTCGTCCAAACCAGGAGCAGACGCGGCACATGCCCCAGGGGCTCTGAAAGCGCGGGAATCGAATAGAGTTCGAAGCGCTGCCCCAACAGCCCCCCCACCAGGGCCGTCAATGTGATGGCGAGCGCATAGCGATGGTCCTCGAAGGCCTCCACGGGGCCGATCCAAGCGATCGCAACGAAAAGTCCGACGAGGGCGATCAGCGTCCATTCACCAAGACGCGCCAGCCCGGACATGATCGCTGGCGAGAACCGCCCTCCCGCTTGACTGGCCCGATGTGCCGTATTGGAAGCCTGCGCCGATGCGGTGCCAAGGAATGCAGTCTCCTTGCTGCGCTCGATTTGGGTCAGGTTCGTCATTTTGCTCGTACCAAACACTGCAAGACTGCAGAGATACGAGGTGAACAGCATGTTCCGTGCCAGGAACAGCTCACACTGCAATTACAATCGGCTGCCGAAAGGTTGTCGCAGCATCACATCGGCTGCCATCGCATTCACCGCTTCGGTTGCCGGCTTCGCGCCGATTACCCAGCAGCGCGCAAGGGCGCAAGGGCGGACGCGTAGAACTGCAGGACGTCCGCCGTCATCTGCCCAACGGAGAACCGCTCCAAGATCACCTGCTGCAGACGGCACGCCCGGTCGACGGCGCGGATGGGGCTCGCAAGGACAGCCTCCATCGCCTCGGCCAGCTTGCCGACGTCGCCGGGCGGAACGAGCGCCGTATCGCTGCCCTGGACGATCTCGGGAATGCCGCCGACGCTGGTCGCGATGAGCGGCAGTCGCGCACCTGCGGCTTCGAGCGCCACGTATGGCAGGCTTTCCGCACGAGAGGGCAGGACGAGCGCGCGGCCGAGCCTGAAGGCTTCACGCGCGGGCATCGCACCAACCAGCGTAATCGCCGACTGTAGCCCCGCGCTCTCGATCTGCGAACGGAACCGGGCCTCGTCCGGCCCAGCCCCGACGATCCTGAGCGTCACCGGCCTCGACTTGCGGATGAGACCGACGGCATCGATCAGGACATCGACACCCTTGAGCATCCGTAGCTCGCCGACGAACAGGAAATCGGACGCGTCCGCAACCGTGTTCACGCTCGCGATTTCGTCGAGCAATAGACCATTATGAATGACCCTGGTGCGGCAGGCGGGAGTGCCCACCTTCTCCGCGAACATGGCTTGCGCGTAGGCGCTCTCGAAGATGAGACCGTCCGTCGCGGCGATCAGGCTGCGCTCGGCGGCCATGAACAGCCGCCCCTTCAGCGACCGCGGATCATAATGCAGGCTGCCGCCGTGCGGTGTGTAGAAACACGCGACGGCACAGCCGGACTTTCGCAATCCCCTTGCCGCCAGCCGCGCGAACGCCCCACCCTTTGCCCCGTGCCCGTGGACGACGTCGACCGTCAACTCCTCGGCGATCCGGCGCACGGCACGTGTGGCCCTGATATCCGAAGGTCCGATTTCACGGCTCATGCCGACTTTGTGCAGCCCGAGCTCGAGCGCAGGGGCCAACGCGAGAAGCCGGCTCTCGGTCAGCGGATCGCGCGCATTGAGATCGCATATGATGCCGGTAAGGTGCCCCTGCTCGGCCTGTGCGCGCGCCAAGTCACGCACGTGACGGAACAAGCCGCCGACGGGCGCACGTAGGCAATGAAGAATGCGCAAGCGCTGCTTAGGCTTGCGCGGCTCGACCGGCAAGCGCACGACATTGGACACGATCCGGACTCCGGCATGAACGTCAGAGGAATCGCTCATACACCTTGAGCGTATCTCCCGGCTTAACGACGTAATCGTCGGGCACTTCGAGGCGCTCGACCACGCCGTTGACGCGGCGCGTGATTTCCATTCGGCGCTCATCGGCGCGCTCGGAGTAGCCGCCGGCGATGGCGACAGCGGTCTTCACCGTCATTCCGCTCACGTAGGGATACTGGCCCGCATTGCGCACCTCGCCGAGGATGAAGAACGGGCGGTTCTGTTGCATGTCCACAGTGACATGCGGATCCTTGACGTACTGCGACCCGAGCTTGCGCTTTATCGAATGCTCGAGATCGAACGTGGTGAGGCCGCGTGCCTTGACCGCGCCGATCAGCGGCACCGTGATCCATCCGTCGTGATCGACGGTGTAGACGCGTGACAGGTTGGGTTGCCCGTAGATGAAGACCCTCAGCTTGTCGCCGCTATCGAGGAGATAAGGCCCATCCGTCTCCGCCACCGCGCGAGGCCCCGATAGTCCGACGGGTACGACGGTCGGCTCGCTCCAGGCGTGAATGGCATGCCCGCCGGCCGCGACCGGCTCAGCCGCGACCTGCACGTTGCCCGCATCGGACCAGCGCTCGTCGTGGTGCGCGCATCCCGCGAGCAGCAAGGCGCTGACGACACAGAGCGAAAATTGCATGGAACGCGACTGCATGGGGTCGATCCTGAGAATACGAAACTGGCGATCGAGACCCATTTAGGCGCGGCGAGGTTAAAAAAACCTGAGCATACGTTCGATTTTGATCCGCTTAAGTCTTTGGTTACGGCCCGATGTTCTAATCCGGCACAATTCAACAGGGCTCGGCTGCAACTTACCCGCGCCCCAGGTCGTAAGGCGGATAGGTATGAGCACGCAATCGTACGCGAATCCAGACGATATCGACATCACGTCGCTGTGGTCGGTGCTCAAGAGAAACGGCACGCGCGTCCTCGCAATTTCGGCCTTCATGGGGCTCGCTACGCTCGGGGTGCTCACGCTGATCCCGGCGAAATACACGTCCGAGGCCCAGCTCCAGATCGGCGGTCAGGGCATCAACGACCCCTTCCGCGATCCTAAGGTCGGAACGGGTCCGACGGTCGAAGCCGTTGCCGTCAAGGTCGACAAGGAGGCTATCGCCAGTCAGGTCGTCGCCCTCAGATCCCGCGATCTCGCGAACAAGCTCGCAACGAAGCTCAATCTCGCCCAGCGCTCCGAATTCAATACGGACACGCCGATCGGCGGCACCTTGGGCCGGATCCTCGCTTCAGTGGGAATCGGCGCCCCTCGCCGCGGCGAAACGGTCGAAGAACGCGTGCTCAATGCCTATTCGAAAGCATTGCGCGTCTATCAGGTGAAGGACACGCGCGTCATCACCATCGAATTCACGTCGCAGGACAACGAACTTGCCGCGACGGCGGCCAACACGCTGGCTGGCCTCTATCAGGATTGGCTGCGCTCGCAGGGCGTGACCCAGACGGAAGATGCCAGTCAGTGGCTCCGCCCGCAGATCGAGAAGCTATCCAAGGAAGTCAGCCTGGCGGAGGCCGAGGTCGAGCGCTTTCGGAACTCGGCGAACCTGTATCGCAGCGGCGGCGGCTCCAGCATCGGTCTCAATGAGCAGCAACTGGCTGACCTGACGGGCGAGATGACGAAGATCCGCACGGCCCGCACCGAAGCGGAGGCCCGTGCCCGTTCCGCGCGCGAGTTGATGCAGCGCGGCATGGAGGATGCCATCACCGAGGTTCAGAAGTCGCCGGTCATCCAAGGGTTGATCGCTCAGCGGACACGGGCCGAGCGCGAGAAGGCCGAGGCCGAGACGTCGTTGCTGCCGGGCCATCCGCGCATGAAGCAGCTCAATGCCAACGTCAACGATCTCCGCCGGCAGGTGAACAAGGAAGCCGCCGTCGTCGTCGAAGGACTGGAAAAGGAGGCCAAGGCGCTCGCCCTGCGCGAGGAACTCGTGGCCAGGAACCTCGACGAGATGAAGCAGCGGCTCGGCAACAAATCGGCCGAGATCGCCAAGCTGGCCGCCCTGGAGAGCCAGGCCAAGGCCAAGCGGCGCGAACTCGAGACGTTGCAGGCGAGCTTCGAGGCGGCCCGCACGCGATCCGATGTGAAGTCGGTTCCGCTGGAGGCCCAGCTGATTTCGAAGGCGCGGCCTTCTAGCACGCCGTCCTCGCCCAAACGCATGCAGCATTCGCTGCTGGCCGCGGCGGCAGGTCTCATCCTGGGCTTCGCGCTCGTCATCCTGAAGGAACTGCTGGCCGGCTCGCGCCGTGGCGGACCGCGCCATCACGCCGCAGCGCCCGCCGGTGGCTTCCCGCAGCAGCCCGCTTTCGACCCCTCAGCCTTGCGCCGCACGCCGGTAGAACCTGCGCCCGGCCCGGCGCCCATCGTTGCCGAACCCATTCGCGTCACGCCGGCCGCCAGCGCCGCGAGCCTAGATCAATCCGTCGTGGCGCGTGATCGGGCCCACGACGCACACGTCGACAGTGTCGTCGAGCGCCTGATCCAGAATGCGGAGGATCATGGAGGGTATCGGACCATCGTCACCAGCGCGCTGAAGGGGCTCGCGGCCTCGACCGAAGCGCTGGACGTCGCAAGCGGCCTTGCCGCCACCGGGCGTCAGGTCGTGCTCATCGATTGGGCGACGGACGGTCTGGGCATGAGCCGTGCCATGGGGCTCAGCGCCTCGCCAGGCATGACCGACCTTTTGGAGGGTCGCGCCACGTTCGAGGAGGTGATCCGCGTTCTGCCCGACAGCGACGTGCACGCGATCTCGTGCGGCAACATCGTCGCCGGCCCCAAGTCGTGGGAGGCTGATCGCGTCAATCTCATCCTCGACGCCCTGGACGAGGCCTATGACCATATCGTCGTCGCCGGTGAGCATACCGTGATCAAGGAGCTGTTCTTGACGATCCAAGGCCGCTTCGACGCAGGCGTCATCGTCGGAGACGCCGAGCATTTCGCGTCAACGGACGAGAATGGCGATGGAAAACTGCTCGGCTATCAGGTGACCGAGATCGACGTGATCAAGATAGAACGCGGCACAGGCACAAATCGCCGGAAAATGCGTCTGGCTCGGGGTGAGAAATCCGCGAGCGCGCACCCCTGAAAGGGATAATTAACCCAGACGAACGAGCGTGGAGGCTGCACAAGCCTCCGCGGACAACGAGTTAAAACTCATTTTTTTCAGAATCTTAGACTTGCGTTTGCCCTGAGTGCGACCCTTTCCATCAAGAGGTGAGCACCGTTTACCCACTTCAATTACACGCTATTTTGTAGGATACTGTTCGCAATAATGGTGTCGAGCGGGTAGACAAGGACGAAGATGGGGCGCCGCACACAAGGGATGATGAAGGCTGCGCTTTCGGCTCTGCATTTCAGCGGTGCCGACAGCCTTCTGTCGCCACTGACGCGGGGCGTGGGCGTCATCTTCACCCTCCATCATGTCCGCCCCGAGCCAAGCGAGCCTTTTCAGCCCAACCGCATCCTGTCGATCACGCCCGAGTTCCTGGATGCCGTGGTTCGGCTGGTGGTGGAGAAAGGCTTCGACGTTCTCTCGCTCGACGAAATGGAAGTGCGGCTCGCCGAGGGCGATTTCGACCGGCCGTTCGCCTGCTTCACGTTCGACGATGGCTACAAGGACAATCGTGAGTTCGCCTATCCCGTCTTTCGCCGCTACGGATTACCGTTCGCCATCTATGTGCCGACGGATTTTCCCGAGGGCCGCGGCGATCTGTGGTGGCTGAAGCTCGAGCATGCCCTGCGGGCCCTGCCCACAGTCGAAATCAAGATAAACGGGAATTGGATCCGGCTCGAGACACGCTCCATCGCCCAGAAGGAAGCTGCATTCGACCGGATTTATTGGAATTTACGCAATCGGCCGGAGCTGGAGGCGCGCGCCATCGTGGCGGACCTTTGCCGATTGCACGGCGTCGAAACGTCGAGCCTGTGCAGCGAACTCGTCATGAGCTGGGACGCGATTCGAGAGTTGGCTGGCGATCCGCTCGTGACGATCGGCGCGCATACGCGCCGCCACCTCGCGCTCGCCAAACTCACACTGGGCGAGGCACGCCAGGAGATCGCCGAGAGCGTGCGCCGGATAGAGGCCGAACTCGGGCGGCCGTGCCGCCATTTCAGCTATCCCTATGGCGATGCCGCGAGTGCCGGCCCCCGCGAATACGTGCTGGCGCGTGAGCTTGGTCTCTCCACCGCGGTCACGACCTGCAAGAGCCTCCTGCATCCCCGCCATGCGAGCCAGTTGACGGCGCTGCCGCGGGTCTCGCTCAACGGCGAATTCCAGAAAGAGCGCTACATCAAAACGATGCTCACTGGCGCCCCGTTCGCGATCTGGAATACGGCCCAGCGCCTGAGCCAGGGGCGGGGCGAGAACCGCGAAATGCACGCGTGACCGGGACCGGGACTATTTCTTGCGGTACATCCAGGAAATGATGACGGCGGCCAGCGGCACCCAGGCGAGCCCGGCAACCGCATAATAGAAGAATTGCGCGATGGCGCCCGCGGTCGGCAGCACGGCCACTGCGACCAGCATGGCGACGAAGACGTAGACGATCAGCAGCACAACGAGCAGGATCGTCCCGACGAATGTTCGGAAGCTCGGGGTCATGGCCAGCCGTCATATCCGACGCGAGCGCCCCGTTCCAGGGACATTTTCCATCTCTCCCGTCCGCTCGAAGGCATCCAAAATCGCTCCTGCTACGTGTTGGCTCATGGACCTTCGCGACGAGGACGACTACTCAGTCCTCCAAAATCCAGTTGGGACGCGAAGCCCTGGAATGGATCGCCCTCACCCGTTGCTCAGGTTGACCCTCATGGAAGCGAACTACCGTCCGGTCCGCATCTGGCTCGCGATCGTCGCACTGATGATCGTCGCCACCGCAGTCGTCGGCGCCGCCACGCGCCTCACGGGAAGCGGTCTTTCCATTACGGAGTGGAATCCGATCATGGGCGTCCTGCCGCCGCTGAGCGATGCGGACTGGCAGACGGCCTTCGCCAAGTACAAGGAGATCCCTCAGTACACCAAGCTCAACAAGGGCATGAGCCTCGAGGCATTCAAGACGATCTTCTGGTGGGAGTGGGGCCACCGCCTGCTCGCACGCTCCATCGGCGGCATCTTCCTTCTGCCGTTCTTGTTCTTCCTGGCGAAGGGCATGCTACCGCGTCGTTTGGCGCCGCGGCTCGTCGCCATTTTCCTGCTCGGCGGCCTGCAGGGCTTCGTCGGCTGGTACATGGTGAAGTCGGGGCTCGTCGACCGCGTCGACGTGAGCCCCATCCGCCTCGCGCTGCACCTGGGTATGGCGACACTGGTTCTCGCACTGGTCGTATGGACGTGGGCGGATCTGGGCCCCGAGCGGCCGGGTGTCAGGCTCAGCACCGTCACGCGAGGCCAGAGGTTCTCCGCATGGCTGCTGCTGGCTCTCGTCTATGTCCAGGTGCTGCTTGGCGCGATCGTGGCGGGGCTCAAGGCTGGATTGACCTTCAACACCTGGCCACTGATGGACGGACACCTGATCCCCGGCGGCCTGTGGACCATGTCGCCGGGCTGGCTCAACCTGTTCGACAATCCGGCCCTCGTTCAGCTCAACCATCGGATGATGGCGTATGTCGTCGTCCTGCTCGCCGCGATCCACGCCGTTGCCGTACTGAGAACCGCCGACGACGAGCGCGTCCGTTCCTCGGCTGTGATCCTCGCGGTGGCCTTGCTGGCCCAGATGGCTCTCGGCATCTGGACGCTGCTCGCATGGGTGCCGATCCACCTCGGTGTCGCGCATCAGTTAGGGGCCCTCCTGGTGGTCACGCTGGCCGTTTGGCACACCTTCGCCATGCGACGCGCCGCATGAACACCGCCCAGTACGCCGGCCTCGCCTCCCCGGACGCGGAAGCCATGACCAAAAGGCACAGGAAATCCTGACGCCGCCACTTGGCGCGCGCCCGGGGCCATGCGGTAATACCCCGTTCGCAGATCCGGACCGACCAACTCGCGGGAGCCGAGCAGCGTGCAGGATATTCTGGCGATCGCCTCCGGCTCCCTGGTCGGCTTCGTATTGGGTTTGATCGGAGGCGGCGGCTCGATCCTGGCTGTGCCGCTGCTCGTCTACGTCGTCGGGGTCCCTTCGCCCCACGTCGCGATCGGCACAGGCGCCGTCGCCGTTGGCCTCAATGCCTTCACGAGCCTCATCGGCCATGCTCGCATCGGCAACGTCCGTTGGCCCTGCGCGCTGACCTTCGCGGGCAGCGGGATCATGGGAGCGGCGATCGGCTCCACGCTCGGCAAGCGCTTCGACGGCCAGAGCCTGCTTACGCTCTTTGGCGTCCTGATGATCCTGGTCGCGGCGATGATGTTGAGGCGGCGCAAGGCCGAAGGGGCCGAGTTCGTGCGCCTGACGGCGACGTCGGCACCCTGGCTCGTGCCGCGCCTGGCCGGTGTCGGGCTGAGCATCGGCGCGCTGTCGGGTTTTTTCGGCATCGGCGGAGGTTTTCTCATCGTCCCCGGCCTCATCGCGGCAAGCGGCATGCCGCTCATTGCGGCGGTTGGCTCCTCACTCGTCTCGGTCACGGCGTTCGGCTTCACAACCGCCGTCAACTACGCCATATCCGACCTGATCGACTGGCGCCTCGTCCTCATGTTCGTCCTTGGCGGCACATTGGGCAGCATCTTCGGCGGCCGCCTCGCGACCCATCTGTCCCGTCAGAGACAGACGCTGTCGCTCGTCTTTGCCGGTATCGTCGCGAGCGTCGGCGTCTATGTCGTGGTGCGCGGCCTGATGGGGGGCGGCAGCCAATGAGGCCTCGAGGGCCGCGCCCGTGGCTGCAGGGGCACAGCAGGCCCTTTCTCGTGGCCTGCCGCCGCTCTCGGCATTGAACGAGCCGATCTCCTGCGAGAGTGTATACTCATCTCAGCCGTGACAGCCCGGGAGACCGACGCCCATGTCCTCGCTTCGTCGTCTTTGCGCCATTCTTGCCGCGGCTGGCACTATTTCCATCTTAGGGGGCCTGACGCCCTCGGTGCCTGCGCACGCGCAGCAGGGGCCCGGCGTCAAGACCGGCCGCGACTGCCAGACTGTTCGCACATGCAATTTCTCGCGGAATGGCCGCCCGCGCGGTTGCTTGTCCTCCTACACGTGCCGCGTCTGCCGCACGGTGGTGACACGGTGCAATCTCGCTGCCGGCCACACGAAGTGTCGCCAACTCGTCTGCACCTGGGGCGGCTGAATTAGCGGTGAGCCCGAGACGGCACGGGACGGCCCGGCATCGCGAGATGCCGGGCCGCATTCGTTCGTCGGGCACACGCGCTTCAGTGATTGTCGCGCGGAATGCCTTTGGTCTGAGCGACGCGCTGGTACTTCACCGCTGGCTTCAGAACCATGCCGTTCGACAACTCGTCGACGATACCGCGCTGAATCTCTTGCCACGGCGTCTGGCTTTCGGGGTACTTGTAACCGCCGGCCTTCTCCAGCGCTTCACGACGCTTCTTCAGCTCTGCATCCGAAATGAGGATGTTGGCCGTCCGCTTGTTGAGATCGATGCGCACCTTGTCGCCCGTCTTGAGCAGCGCCAGGCCACCGCCCGTTGCAGCTTCCGGCGACGCGTTGAGGATCGAGGGGCTTCCCGACGTCCCGGACTGACGCCCATCGCCGATGCATGGCAGCGACGTGACGCCCTTCTTCAGGAGATAGTCGGGCGCACGCATGTTGACGACCTCCGCCGCCCCGGGATAGCCGACCGCGCCCGTGCCGCGCATGAACAGCAGGCACGTCTCGTCGATCTTCAACTTCGGATCGTCGATGCGATGGTGATAGTCCTCCGGACCGTCGAAGACGATCGCCCGGCCCTCGAACGCGTTCGGATCCTTCGGATTGGAGAGATACCGCTCGCGGAACTCGTCCGAAATCACCGACGATTTCATGATCGCGCTGTCGAACAGATTCCCTTTGAGATTGAGGAAACCAGCCTGCGCCTTCATGGGCTTGTCGTACTCCTTGATGACCGCACGGTCCCAGGCGAACTGGCCCTTGCAGTTCTCGTAGAGTGTTTTGCCGTTAACGGTGATGGCGTTGACGTTGATCTTTTTCTTGGCGATCAGCTCCGCCACCACGGCTGGAACGCCGCCTGCACGATGATACTCCTCGCCCAGATATTCGCCGGCGGGCTGCAAATTGACGAGCAGCGGGATATCGTGGCCGATCCGCTCCCAGTCGTCGTTGTCGAGTTCGACCCCGATGTGCCGCGCGATGGCATTGAGATGGATCGGTGCATTCGTCGAGCCGCCGATGGCGGAGTTGGCGACGATCGCATTCTCGAATGCCTCGCGCGTGAGGATGTCGGAGGGCTTGAGATCCTCCCACACCATCTCGACGATCCGCTTGCCCGTCAGGTAGGCCATTTGCTGACGCTCGCGATACGGCGCGGGGATTGCCGCGCAGCCCGGAAGCGACATGCCTAGGGCCTCGGCGAGCGAGTTCATCGTGGAGGCCGTACCCATCGTGTTGCAGTGACCGGCGGACGGCGCCGACGATGCGACGAGCTCGAGGAACGCCTTGTAGTCGATTTCCCCGCGCGCCATCATTTCGCGCGCCTTCCACACGATCGTGCCCGAGCCCGTACGTTCCCCTTTGAACCAGCCGTTCAGCATCGGCCCGCCCGAGAGTACGATCGCCGGAATGTTGACCGTGGCAGCCGCCATGATCTGTGACGGCGTGGTCTTGTCGCAGCCCGTCGTCAGCACGACGCCGTCGATCGGATAGCCGTAGAGCACTTCCACCAGGCTCAAATAGGCAAGATTGCGATCGAGCCCCGCCGTCGGCCGCTTGCAGGTCTCCTGGATCGGATGCAGCGGGAATTCGAAAGCGATACCCCCGGCCTCGCGGATGCCTTCGCGCACGCGTTCGGCCAGTACGATGTGGTGCCGGTTGCACGGGCTCAAGTCCGAGCCGGACTGCGCGATGCCGATGATCGGCTTGCCCGACTGCAACTCGTCGAGAGTCAGGCCGAAGTTCATCGTCCGCTCGAGATAGAGCGCTGTCATGTCCGCGTTGGCCGGATTGTCGAACCACGCCTTCGAGCGCAGTTCGGACGGCTTCACGCGCTGCTTCTTCCCATTGGCCTTCGAGCCGTTCTGGGCCTTCTTAGGGTCTTTCATGGCGCTTCCTCAGCAAGAGCGGGCATTCGGCACAGCACGTTCTTCGCGGGCGGTGTCGATCGGCGCCAGATTAGGAGGCGGCAGGCAGGCATGCAATCTCGAGCCCCGCTTAATTCCCAGGCCACGCGCGCTCGCGCGCAAGCGGCTCGCGACCGCTTCAGAACGTGACCGAGATCGATGTCGCGCCCCGCCGTCCCGATTCGGATGCGGCCATCCCCGATCGCCATGCCTCGGCACCCACCTGCCTCACGCAGCCGGTAGTGGACGAGCAGGTTCCGGTCCGGATCGGCAAGAAGCAGAAGCGCAAACCCAAACGCCCTCTTGGATTGCATAACCTCAGACGTCACACGCTGAAATGAGAGTGAAACGCGGCTCGCAAGCTCTTCCGTCCTGCTGCTATAGTCCGCGCCATGAGCGAGACAGCACGACAGCCAAGACCAGAGCGCATCTCGGTACCGGACGGTGAGCCGGTTCCCGTGGGCAAGGGCAGCCACGTCTATCTGATCGACGGATCCGGCTATATTTTCAGGGCGTTCCACGCCCTGCCGCCGTTGACGAGGCCCTCGGACGGGCTGCCTGTCGGAGCTGTACACGGCTTCTGCGCGATGCTGTGGAAGCTCATGCAGGACGCACGGTCGGGCAAAGGTCCGACGCATCTCGCCGTGATCTTCGATGCCGCGGAGGAGAACTTCCGCAACACGATCTACGACAAGTACAAGGCGAACCGGCCTCCGGCACCGGAAGAGCTCGTGCCGCAGTTTCCGCTGATCCGCGACGCGGTGAAGGCATTCAACGTCGCTTGCATCGAACAGAATGGCTTCGAGGCAGACGACCTCATCGCGACATACGCCCGCGCGGCGCTGGAGAAGGGGGGCGACGTCACCATCGTATCCTCCGACAAGGACCTGATGCAGCTCATCAAGCCCGGCATCGAGATGCTGGATACGATGAAGAACAAGACGATCGGTCGGGACGAGGTACTCGAGAAGTTCGGCGTCGAGCCTGAGAAGGTCGTCGACGTCCAATCTCTTGCGGGCGATTCCGTCGACAACGTCCCCGGCGTTCCAGGCATCGGCGTCAAGACGGCTGCGGAACTGATCAAGGAGTACGGCGATCTCGATACCCTGCTGGCACGCGCCAGCGAGATCAAGCAGCCCAAACGCCGCGAAAAGCTTATCGAATTCGCCGAGCAGGCACGCATCAGCCGCGAGCTTGTGCGCCTGAAGGACGATGTGCCCGTAAAAGTGCAACTCGACGGCATCGGTCTGCAGGAGACCCGGCCGGACCAGCTGCTCGATTTCCTGCGCGAGATGGAATTCAACACGCTGACGAAGCGCATCGCGGAAGCACTCAAAGTTGACGTGCCGCCGCCGCTGGAACGCTCGGTCGGGGCCAGTGTCCGCACGCAATCCGATGCGCCTGACGCGCCCAAAGGCGCATCGGCGAAGGCGAAACCGGCAACGGACGGCACCGCGGAGACACCGGCCGCCGCCGTCGCGTTCGCCGCCGAGGCCGTGCGGCAACCCAAGTTCGACCGCGCCGCTTACACGACCGTCCGCACGCTGGCTGAACTACAGGCGTGGATCGACGAAGCCGTGGCACGGGGGCGGGTCGCCTTCGACACGGAAACCACCAGCCTCGACGCCATGCAGGCGGATCTGGTCGGCTTTTCATTCGCCACCGCACCCGGTCGCGCCTGCTACGTGCCGGTCGGCCACAGGACCGGCGACGGCGATCTTTTCGGCAGCAGCGGTCTGGCCCCCGGTCAGATTCCCCTGCGGGATGCGCTCGGCCCGCTCAAGGCACTGCTAGAAAATCCGGCGGTGCTGAAGATCGGTCAAAATCTCAAGTACGACGCCTTGGTTCTGCGGCGTTACGACATCCGCATCGCGCCGCTGGACGATACCATGCTGATGTCGTACGCGCTCGACGGGGGACGCGGCAGCCATGGCATGGATGCCCTGTCGGAGCGGCATCTCGGTCATGTCTGCATGTCGTTCGATCAGGTGATCGCCCATGCCCCCGGTGCGAAGAAGAGCGAACGCACGTTCGCTGGCGTACCCATCGACAAGGCCACGGAATATGCCGGCGAAGATGCCGACGTGACCCTGCGTCTCTGGATGGCGCTCAAGCCGCGCCTGCCTGCGGAACACATGACCACGGTCTACGAAACCCTCGAGCGTCCGCTCGTCGACGTCATCGTCGATATGGAGCACGCCGGAATCAAGGTAGACCGCGCGATATTGGCCCGGCTGTCCTCGAGCTTCGCCCAGTCGATCGCCCGGCTGGAGGAGGAAGTGCAGGCCCTCGCCGGCATTAAGTTCAACCTGGGCAGCCCCAAGCAACTCGGCGAGTTGCTTTTCGATCACTTGAAGTTGCCTGGCGGCAAACGAACGAAATCCGGCCAGTGGGAAACCCGTGCCGGCCTTCTGGATGATCTTGCCGCCAACGAAGATCTTCCCGAGGACGCCCGGCGCCTCATCAACACCATGCTCGAATGGCGGCAACTCACCAAGCTGCGTTCGACTTATACCGACGCGCTGCCCGCGCATATCGACTGCAGCACCGGCCGCATCCACACCAGCTATGCGCTGGCCGCGACCACGACCGGGCGTCTTGCCTCGACCGACCCTAACTTGCAGAACATACCGGTCCGCACCAAGGAAGGGCGCGAGATCCGTACGGCGTTCATCGCAGAGAAGGGCGCGAAGCTGATTTCAGCGGACTACAGCCAGATCGAGCTGCGCGTCCTGGCGCACATCGCCGAGATCCCGCAACTCAAGAAAGCTTTCGAGCACGGGATGGACATCCACGCCATGACGGCGTCGGAAATGTTCGGCGTGCCTGTCAAAGATATGCCGGCCGAAGTCCGTCGCCGCGCCAAGGCCATCAACTTCGGGATCATCTACGGCATCTCGGCCTTCGGTCTGGCTGCACAGCTCGGCATCTCGAAGCAGGAGGCCGGAGACTACATCACCACCTATTTCAAGCGCTTTCCTGGCATCCGCGATTACATGGAGCGCACGAAAAAGTTCGCCCACGACCACGGCTACGTGGAAACGGTGTTCGGCCGTCGCATCCACTATCCCGAAATCAATACCAAGAACCCGTCCATGCGCGGCTTCCTCGAGCGCGCGGCGATCAACGCACCGATCCAAGGCTCGGCCGCCGATATCATACGCCGCGCCATGATCCGGATGCCTGCAGCCTTGCGCGATGCAAAACTCCAGGCCACCACCATGCTCTTGCAGGTGCATGACGAATTGATCTTCGAATCGAAAGAGAGCGAAGTGGACCGAGCCCTGGACGTGGCACGTCGGGTCATGGAAAAGGCGCCCGAGCCCGTCGTGAAGTTTTCCGTTCCGATACACGTCGACGCCAAGGCCGCCGACAATTGGGAAGCTGCCCATTGAGCAGCGCGGACGGCCTCCCGTCCCGAAAAAGCAGAACGGCCCGCGCTCACGGGCCGTTTTTCGTTCACCGCGCTGGCAGCTTTCAGAACCGGTGCTTGATCGTGCCGCGAATCTGAGGCGAATCGTCTTCGCCCGGTCGCAAGGGATCGCCCTGCTGTTTCGTGCCTTCCGATTCGTTCATCCCGTAGAGAAGCTCGAGGCCGAAATCGAACTTCGGCAGCACGCCCAGCTTGCCCAAGCCCGGAATGCGCACTTCTATGCCTTCGGGCGTCTCAGGCGCGATCGAAGTCCCCGTGCCTCGCGTGTCGAGCTGCACGTCGACCTTGGACCTTCCGGCCTCACTCTTACCCTGTGTGGTCTCTTGGAACGCAAGCGCAGCGGAGCTCACGTAGCCCGCTACCATGCCCAAAACCAACCACCTGATCCGACGCGTTTTCATCGCATGACCCCGCGGCATCGCCCGCATGCCGTTCTGCAACTAGATGACCCTGGAACGTGGCGAACTCAAGCTTCTATCCACACTGGTAAAGGGGCCCTGAACGTTTCCCGGCGTTGCTGTGTTGTTTTGGCAATGTCGCAGTTCAGCAACAGAATAGACAAATACCGATATGCTTTCACCAAAACAAAGAGGCCGCCCGGTAGGGCAGCCTCTCCGTTCATCCGTTCAGATCGCTCGGATCAGAACTTAACTCGTGCACCGCCGAGAACGATGCTGAGATCGTTCGAGTTGGCGATCTCGGAGGAGAAGTTCTTGTAGGTCAGGAACACTTCCATGGCAGCGGCGTCGATGTGCTGGTTTACACCGATGCCCCAGTTGGTGACCGTGTCGGTCGAACCGAGGGCATTGTGCTCACCGTACTCACCGAACAGCACCGTGTTACCGATGCCGAAGTGGTTACGAGCGAGACCAGCCGTGATGTGCCAGAAATCGCCATCCGTACCAGCAACGTCACGCTCACGCGTGCCAGCGGCGAAGTTCGTGAACAGGCCCGTGGGAACGTGCAACACAGACAGAGAGCCCTTGAACTGGGTCTCTTTCTCGTTGCAGTTCGTGGCGCAGTCGAGAGCACCCGTCGCTGCATTCAGCTCGGTGTCTTCCGAGTAGCCGATACCTGCTGCGATCCGAACGCCGTTGAACTCGCCGGCATAGCGCAGAGCGATATCCCAGAAGTTATCTTCGGCGACAGCGGCCTGAAGCGTGAAGCCGTGCAAGGCCGGCGACTCGTACAGGATGTGGTTACGACGGCTCGTGTCCCACGACTCAGCACCCGTGATCTGAGAACCCCAGGTCGTGCCCGTGTAGCCAGCACTGGTCGTGATGAACATGCCGCCGATGTAGAGGCCGATGTCCGGCGTACCAGCGGCAGAC
>VFQT010000935.1_pt1 | contig 38407 bp, 29 predicted proteins | sample 3512381 | NCBI WGS metagenome assembly VFQT01 (sample SAMN10412376, study PRJNA504923) | tailings metagenome | isolation source: Relicate 2 Philex TSF3 active mining site | place: Philippines: Tuba, Benguet | collected 2017-08-29 | reverse complement strand
TTAAAAATGATGCACGGCATCAGATAAGACCTGAAAAAAAATGAAAAAAACAGCAATTCTTTTTACCATTTTAATTTCTGCATTGACTTTCAATGCGCAAACCAATGTGAACCTAAAATGGGAAAATGACATGAACGTTTGCATTCAGCAAAGCATGTCAACAAAAAAACCCATCATGTTGTTTTTTACGGGAAGTGACTGGTGTGGTTGGTGCATGAGACTTCAGAAAGAAGTTTTTCAAACACCCGAATTTTCTGCTTGGGCAAGTGAAAACGTAATTTTGATGGAAGTAGATTTCCCCAGAAAAACCGTTCTTCCTGAAAATATTCGTCAACAAAATAATCAGTTGCAAGGCAGCTTCGCTGTTCGAGGATACCCAACTGTTTTCTTTGTGAATCCTGCATTGGGAGAAGATGGAAAAATAGCTTTAAACAGTTTAGGTCAAACCGGTTATCAACAAGGAGGACCTACATCATGGATTACCAGTGTTAGCACCTTTCTGAAGAAATAGAGAAAACCTTGAAAAAAAAGGCCCCTTTGGGGCCTTTTTTCGTGAACACATATGTAAAATAATTGTTATGATTTCTGCCGCAAACTTTTGACAAACACCAATCCTAAACTATCTTGCGGCCACTAAATTTACTTTTATGAGTGAGACAGCTAAGTTAATCATTGACGGAAAGGAGTACGAACTTCCCATGTTCACGGGTTCAGCGAACGAAAAAGCAATAGACATTACCAAATTACGCGATTTAACAGGTTGCGTTACCCTAGATAGCGGGTACAAAAATACAGGGGCCACAAAGAGTGCCATTACATTCCTTGACGGTGAAGAAGGAAAATTGTGGTACAGAGGATACCCCATTGAACAAATAGCTGAGTATGGTAGCTTTTTGGAAGTGGCCTATTTACTCATTTACGGAGACCTTCCAACAGAAAAAGAACTCAGATATTTCACTGAAAGCATAAGCCATCATACCCTTGTGCATGAAGACATGAAGCGCTTCTATGAAGCATATCCAACACATGCGCATCCTATGGGCGTATTGTCTTCTATGATTGCTTCCATGTCTACTTTCTATCCTGAATCTCAAAACCCGAATAATTTCAAAGACATTGAACTAACCATTCATCGTCTCATGGCAAAAATGCCAACTCTAGCTGCACAAGCATTTAAAGTAAGTATTGGTCACCCCATCATTTACCCAAAAAATGCATACAGCTACACGCAAAATTTCTTGCACATGATGTTCGCATTGCCCACGTTTGAGTATGAGATTGACCCTGTGATTGACGATGCTTTGAACAAATTACTCATCTTGCACGCTGACCATGAACAAAACTGTTCAACCTCAACTGTGCGCATGGTAGGATCTTCTCAAAGCAATTTGTACTCTTCCATTTCAGCAGGTATTGCTGCACTTTGGGGACCCTTACATGGTGGAGCAAACCAAGCGGTAATTGAAATGCTTGAACGCATTAAAAATGATGGCGGAAACGTTGCCAAATTTGTGGAAAAGGCAAAGGATAAAAATGATCCTTTCCGTCTCATGGGATTCGGTCACCGCGTATACAAGAACTTCGACCCACGTGCTCGTATCATTAAAAAAGCTTGTGATGATGTTCTCAATAAATTAGGTATTCACGATCCGGTTCTAGACATTGCAAAACAACTTGAAGAAGTGGCTTTGAAAGATCCGTATTTTGTTGAAAGAAAATTGTATCCAAACGTAGACTTCTATTCCGGAATCATATACAGAGCTATTGGTATTCCAACCGAAATGTTCACTGTTATGTTTGCTCTAGGTCGCCTACCGGGTTGGGTTGCACAATGGAAAGAAATGGTTGAACAGGGTGAGCCTATTGGCCGTCCGAGACAAATTTATACTGGTCATGATCTTCGCGATTATGTGCCAATTGCAAAAAGAGGTTAAACATGTTGGGCTGCAATTGCAGCCCATTTTTTTCATAGATAATGGAACAAGGAAACGTATCAATTCAAAAAAACAACGGTGTTGCAACCATCACCTTCTATCACCCACAGAGCAACTCTTTACCTGGTGCACTGCTGAGAGAATTAGCCAATACAATAACTTTGGTTGGAAATGATTCTGAAGTCAAAGTGGTCATTCTGAAAAGTGAAGGCGAAAAAGCATTTTGTGCAGGCGCTAGCTTTGATGAACTTATCGCCATTGATTCAAAAGAATCTGGACTAATTTTTTTCACGGGTTTTGCATTGGTCATCAATGCTCTTCGAAATATTCCTCAATTGGTCATTGGTCGCGTTCAAAACAAAGCCGTTGGCGGTGGTGTAGGTATAGCTGCCTCCGTTGACTATTGCTTTGCCACTACTCAAGCATCAGTTAAATTAAGTGAACTCGTAGTAGGAATTGGTCCTTTCGTAGTTGGTCCTGCCGTTCAAAGAAAAATTGGGTTATCTGCCATGTCTCAATTGGCGATCAATGCAAGTGAATGGCAATCTGCACAATGGGCCCGCGAAAAGGGCTTGTATGCAGAGGTCTTCGACACGGCTGAAGAATTGGATAATGCCATAGAAAACCTTGCTCAAAAGCTCTGCAATAGTAACCCTGAAGCCATGTCTGAACTGAAAAAGATTTTTTGGGAAGGCACTGAAAATTGGGACACACTTCTAACAGAGCGAGCGGGAATTTCAGGACGATTGGTCTTGAGTGATTTTACCAAAGCTGCTATTCAGAAATTCAAACAGAAATAATTACGGATTTAATTTTAGGTTTTGTTTGTCGAACAGAGACTTCAAGCCTGAAACAAATTCTCCCCAATTGTCAAATTCCTCTTGGTATACTACCCCTACTCCTTGTGTGTAAGGGCTTTGTGTAACTGCCGTTAAGCGTTGGTTGTTACTTTCATTGTACACCATTAACTTCACCCTTCCATCGCGTGTAATGTTGTATTCGATTCGAATATCGCCAATGTAGTTTGTGCTTTGATTTTCCGAGTTTCCCCGAGCCACTCCAAAGTTTCCGCTCACCGTAATGCGATCATTAAATAACTGCGTAGAAAGAGCCAACTCAATCTCTTCATTCGAAATTTTATCTCCGGGACGATAGTTAAATCCAAGATCAAAATCATCACTAATTTGACTTAACCAATTTGAAATTTGTGAACTCAACAATTCACTACCGTTGTTCGCCAGCCCAACTCCTCCGCCGTTTTGTTGAGCCGCTTGCGTAATGTTTGGTGGAGAAACGAAACGTCCCATCACCAAAAGAGCAAAGGCTTGCCTATTTCGTTCTTGCTCTGTTGAAATAACACTAGCCACGCGCGATTTTACCAATTCATCTGATTGCGGAAGTTCAATGTCAAATCCAATTGTAGGATTCATCATTTTACCTTGCAAGTTCATAAGCAAATTCACTGGTGCACGCTTGCCGTTGTTTTGAGTCGGATCGCCCAAAAGATCATTTAAATTTGCAGAGGCCTTATAGACTGCTTTTAAATCAAGTTCACCTTTTAATGGGTCGCCATACCATGCAATGTATCCGCCCGGCTTAACCGCAAATGGCTTATTCACCAAATTCTTCAAGGTGAATAAATACGTTCCTTCTGTTACTTCCAAAAACCCGTACATACCAAGTGAACTTAACTGATTCACCGTTAGAGACAAGTGCCCCTTGCCCCTTCCCTTCATGACGTCACCAACGGCCTCATCGAAAATAACCTGAAACTCAGCATCCTCGGTAACGTCCAATTGCATGTTCAAAGACAATCCACTCAAATCTGCTTTGGGCTCTGACTTTTTTACGGTATCTAATGGATTCACAAATCGAATAAACGAGTCGAACTGTTGATCACCTGAAGACGACATAGGCAAATTGAAAGTGGTTCCCTTTTCGCTTTTCATGACAATCTCAAATTCAGTTTTATCATCATGTCCGCTTATCTCTGCATATCCTGTTGCGTAGGCTCTTCCGTAAAAGTCACTGTTGTCATCTTCAGTCGTGTTCATGACCAACATAGGCTTTTCCATTTCAATAATCACATCGTAACTCCAATTCGAAAACTCTTCATGGAATACCTGTCCTGTTGCAGTGCCTGCGTGGTTTTCTTCATCTATCAATTTCACATTCGCAAAAGCAAACATGTCCTCTGTAATTTTTATCTTATCGGAAAGTGTGTAAGTGGTTTGTAAGAATGGGACTCCGATTTTGGTGTTCTGAAGAAACAACTCACCATTCAATTTGGGTGATTCTGGCTCACCCTGAACACTTAACATGGTTGAGGCGCTTCCTTCTAACGTCAGTACATCAGGACCCAAAAAGGCGTTGAGAACATTCAAATCAAAAGCATTCAACGTCACCAAGAAATCAAGCGAGTTTTTTTCCTCAAATGGTAAGTATGACCCCGCAAATCGAAGCGGCGTTAATCCAGCTTGATCCAATTCGCCATCAACCCGAACCTTTTTCTTACCCGGATCCCATGCGCTCTTCAGACAAACACTTCCCAATTCGTATTCATTCAATTTCAAATCGGATAGTGTTAAATCCGCTGATGCAATGGGGCTATCATACAAATTTCTCAAAGCCACATTTCCATCTAACTCACCAAACAGTTTCATTGATTCACCCAGGTACGGATTCAATTGGTCTAAATTCATATTGTTCAATTCCACACTTAATTGCTCATAAGGTGAATCTGAAACTACACCGTTGATTGCAATCAACTGATTGCCTTGACGCAAACCGAATTGACTGACCGCTAGCTCATTTTCGCAGATATCAATTTCACCTTGATCATTGAAATACCAATTTCCACCATTAAGTTGTATTGAGCTTTGATCAAATTCAAAACGCAAATCAGTTAAACTCCTTAGGAAAAACACTCCATTGATATCACCCTTTAACCAATCTGATGCTGTGCCCCAGGTAAGCGCGGTAAATATGGTATCACCTAACGAACGTGTGTCCAATGAAACTTCGTTCACAACAACTTCAGATTCATTCAAAACCTGTTCCGCACCAAGAACAAAATAAATGGATCCGTCTGCTCGTGAAATGTCAGCTACTGCATTTCGAACTTCTATGTTTTCGTAAGAAATATAATCCGTTCCAAATGTTCCTGACAATACGCGATTCGATTCATTCACTTCAAAATTGAGTGAGGTGCCTGTTGCCAATGATAATTCAGGAATGAATGCAGCTTGAATAAAATCAAAGTCTTTAATTCGTGCAGTTAAATTGAAATTTTGTTGCGCATGCTCACGTTTGCTCGGCTCAAATCCTGGTAAAATTTCAGAGAGAATATCTTGAACAGCATATCCCAACTCATTGAATTTAAATTCACCCAACAACTCTATTTTTCCAATTTCAGAATTTAAAGTGAGATGCCTTTGGTCACCTTGTTCCGCATCAAGCGTAAAATATTCAATGGTGTTGACTTGTTCATTTTTCGTATAGGAAACATTACTTCCTGTCAACTCGCCCTGCATCTCATTGATATCTAAGCTTTGTAATGACGCATGAAATTCACCTTCCAAAATGACGTCTCCTGGATCTTCAACAATCCCAATTTTACTCAGATTCAATTGTTGCAAATTCAAATCGAAATCTAGAATTGGGGCTGGCGTTGAAAAATCTATTTGTCCATCAAAGTCCAATTGAACATTGGCATCTTGAACCTGCAGTTGACCATTGTAAAATTGCTTTTTAAAAGTGCCGTCAGTGGAAATATTGCGATACGTATACCCCATTAATCCGCACTCTTGAATATCGCCTTTGAAATTCAACTCCAAATCTTGAAGTTTTGTGCCGCTCCCTTCAATTTCGAGATTAGCTGTTACAATACCTAAATCTTGATTTTGATAATATTCAGCTAAGTTGAACTGTTTCAATTCAAGCTTACCAGAATAGTTCAAATTATCTTGTAATCCACTAACTTTTAACTGTGTGTACAATGACCCAATATCTGAATTGAAGTTCCCTTCAAGTTCGGCGCTTTCTGCTGATCCAGCAACATTCCCCTTGAATTCCAATGTTCCGAGATATGCCAAGTTAACGGGCAAAGGCAACGCGTTGTTCTCATTGAAGGGATAATTGGGAATTTGAATGAGGTCTGCATAGGTGAGTTGCATGTTCTCTGTTTCAAACGCGTATGAAAAGCCTTCATTTCCCGATAGGTTTTTCAACTGCAAATTACCTGAAACATGGGTGTCTTCTCCCGTTTCAATCTGAATACCATTCAGTCTTAAATCGCGTAGTGTCCCTGTTACTTGTCCGCGCATGTTGAATTGCTGATTCAATCCATCAACTTGATTTGTAAATGCTGTGAAATCAGATGGCTTCAATTTCAACTCTGATACATTGACCTGTATTTGCATTAAAGAGTCTGCATGTTTCCATTGCGCTGTATCCTGAACCGACAAAGAAAGATCGCCTACAATTTGACTATTACCACTTGCGAAAATTAAGTCTGTAACTGCATAACTCAATTCTGAAATGTGCACGCATCCATGCAATTGCTTGACTTCAAAATTTGATTTCGACTCTTTAAAATTCGCTTTTTCAATGGTTACAAATACGTCTGACTTCTCCATGATAAAATCAGTAATTTGAACGGTGAGATCACTCAATTCAAACTGCTCAAAATTCCATTCGCGTTCGTCAACTGCTTTCGCATTTTCATTTTTATAAATCAAGTGCATGTTCTCCATGACCAAGGACTGAACTTTGAAAGACCCATCTGAAGGCTCTGAAGAAGAGGGAGTATCACTTGAAAAATATTCAGTGAGAAAATGATAGTTCCAATGCTCTTCGTTTTTGTATTTCATTAGTTTCGCGGTTCCATCTTTCAATTGAATTCCCTCAATCTGAAAAGCTCCCGTGGAAAAATGATAATCATAATCTGTAATGGTGAAGGTTGGCACGTTGACCAATGTATCTTGCTTTTGATCAAGAATGAGTAAATCTGTGAAATGAACTTCCCCCCACAAATCAACCCGAAGTTCATTGATTCGAACGGTTGTATTCCATTCTTTACTGAAGTAATCTGAAGCTTGGTGCGCCAACCATGTTTGAACCGCGTGCACTTGCAACAAAAGCACAAGCGATATGATGAGAATAATTGGCAATAAAAACAGCCACATCAATACACGTCGAAGCCACTTTTTTTTCGGGGGTTCAACTCCTGTTTTAGATTCTAATGCTGGTGTGGTATCCACTTCGGACATGTAACAAATATAACCGCTATCAAGCGCCTAAAATTGTGCCTATTTCAATACTACTGACAATGAATCGTTGAATTTTTTCATTTCGTTAATGAACGCTTCTCTGTTTTCGGGCGAAATAATGATGAGCAATGAATTTCCTTTATAAATCGCTAATCGCCTCAAAGACAAGGCAGGACTTGAAATTGGATTTCGTGTATACACGACTGCTGTTACTTCTTTTAAGTCAACTTTCGGAAAAGGCATAAAGCCGGAAACCACTTTCAACGTACCGTCAGAGAAAATGGTATACTTTGTATTCAGTAGAAATGAGCCTACAAAAAGCAACACTCCAATTGTAATCCACACCGATTGTGGTTCGTCTCTAAACTGAAAAAAACCCGACCCTGTCAACAATAAAAGTATGGGACCGAACAACCACCAACTGATTGCACTTTTCATTTGAAAGATGCGTGAATGCATTAGAAAATTGAATTTGAAACCGCCTGAAAAAAACGAATGTATGCTGTTGGATGCAAAATCAGTAAAAATAACAGTCCGAATATGGCTCCTGAGATATGTGCATCATGCGCTATACCGGTGCCTGACTTTTTATTCATGTAATACTCCAATCCAAAAAATAAAATGACAGCTGCCCATCCGGGTAAGGGTAAAATGAAAAAGAATAACAATTCTACATCAGGGAACAATACCATGAAAAACATCATGACCGCCGAAACGCCTCCGCTTGCTCCAATGCTTTGGTAGTAGGCATTGTTGCGCTGTTTATACATGGCAGGAATAGTCGCAAATAAAACAGCCCCAACAAATAGAATCACGTATAGTTCTGACTTCATTTGACTCTCGACCGCATTCCCGAAACTGAACAAAGCAAACAAGTTGAAGAACAAATGTCCCATGTCTTTGTGCAGCGTAGCGTGAGTAACAAGTCGGAAATATTCCTTGTTGTATTTCACCCGATAAGGCTGTAGCGAAAAACGGTTGAGCACATCGTATTTTGAAAAACTCAAACCCGAGATTATTCCAATGAGAATACAGAGAATATTGGTAATTGATAAATGCATTTACTTAACTTGAGTGATCACTTACAATGAGCCATTGGCCTTGAATACGCCTCCAAAGTAGTGTGAAATGTCCGGAAAGTGTATCGGATGAGCGAAACAAATTCCATCTACCATCAACATAGGCCTCCTCTTTACTGAGAACCTCTATGCGCAAATGGTCAAACTTCAACCGCCCCATTTTTTCTGGATTGGTATATACCCTCTTGTATCTTAACAAAGATGCTTCCCAACCCATTGTAACTCCATCTTTTCCTAAAAAACGAAGCGAATCGCTTTTCCAATAACCTTGCATGAACCCCTCAAGACTGCCTTTATTCCAGGCATCTTGCTGCTGCATCATTACATTTCGAATATCTGTTTGAACACTCGTTTTGTTCACACATGCGAACAATCCAAATGCAAGAAGTAGATATAAAAATGACTTAAACATTGAATCTAAAATGCATGATATCTCCATCTTGCACCACATATTCTTTCCCTTCTACTGCCATTTTCCCTACCTCTTTAACAGCTGCCTCTGATTTATAATTCAAGAAATCAGCGAGCTTAATTACTTCAGCGCGAATAAATCCTTTTTCGAAGTCTGTATGAATAACTCCTGCAGCTTGCGGAGCAGTATACCCTTCATAAATGGTCCAAGCTCGAACTTCTTTCACTCCAGCAGTGAAATAGGTTTTCAACTTCAATAATGTATATGCCGCTTTGATGAGTTTTGAAACTCCGGGTTCTTCTAGGCCGAGATCTTCGAGAAACATTTGACGTTCTTCATAAGTCTCAAGGGAAGCAATATCTGCTTCAATTGCAGCACCAATTGTTAAAACCTCGGCGCCTTCATCTTTTACTGCTTCGCGAACTTGCTCTACATAGGCGTTTCCATTTTTAACAGAAGTCTCTTCCACATTGCATAAATAAAGAACAGGCTTTGAGGTAAGCAATTGAAGATCTTTTAAAAGGAAAGACTCATCATCATTGTTTGGAACAACTGTACGCGCACTTTTTCCGGTTTCAAGGGCGGACTTCAATCTTTCCATGTAATCAAATTGCTTTTTAGCAAGAGAATCGCCTGCCTTGGCTGCACGTTGCACTTTGGCAATTCGAGCTTCAACACTTTCAAGATCTTTCAATTGCAATTCAATATCAATAATCTCTTTGTCACGCACTGGATTCACGCTTCCGTCTACGTGCACCACATTCGGGTCATCAAAACAACGAAGCACATGAATAATAGCGTCAGTTTCACGAATATTTGCAAGAAATTTATTCCCCAATCCTTCACCTTTCGAAGCGCCTTTTACAAGACCTGCAATATCAACAATTTCGATTGTTGTTGGAACAATGCGCTCGGGAGTAATGAGCTCTGCAAGTTGTGTAAGTCTCTCATCTGGAACCGTTATGGTTCCTACATTGGGTTCAATGGTACAGAATGGAAAGTTCGCTGCTTGCGCTTTCGCATTGGATAAACAATTAAACAAGGTGGACTTTCCCACGTTGGGTAATCCTACAATTCCACATTTCAATGCCATACGTACTTATTATAAAAAAATTTTCATTTGTTCGTGTATTCTAGCGGCCTCTGCTTTTGCAGCCGTCGCGTAATCTTCAGGTGAATTTGAAGCATATTGAATGGATCTGCTCGCATTAATGAGTAAACCTACATCGTTATTCATTCCATACTTCACCACTTCTTCCAAACTTCCGCCTTGCGCACCCACACCCGGCACCAGCAGAAAGTGATCTGGAATTATGGCTCGAATATCTTTAAGCCATTCGGCTTTGGTAGCTCCAACCACAAACATGGTGTTTTCAGGGGTTCCCCAACTTGAAACTTCTTTCAAAACTTTTTCATACAAGCGATAGCCTGCCCCCTGCTCCAATTGAAAGTCGAAAGCCCCAGCGTTCGAAGTTAGAGCTAGAACAATGGCCCACTTATTTTTGAATTGAAGAAAGGGCTCAACGCTGTCTCTTCCCATATAGGGTGCAACAGTGATACTATCAAAATTCAATTTTTCAAAGAAAGCTTTCGCGTATTGGGTAGATGTATTTCCTATATCTCCGCGTTTTGCATCAGCAATGGTGAAATGCTCATTACCAATGTAACTCACGGTCTCTTGAAGCAATTCCCAGCCTTCAATTCCCATGGCTTCATAGAATGCTAAATTGGGTTTGTAAGCTACGCAATGTTCGCGCGTAGCATCTATAATGGCTTTATTAAACTCTAGTGGTGAAACACCCTGCGGAATTTTTGACACATCCGTGTCCAATCCAACACAAAGGAATGTTTTGCGTTCTCGAATTCGTTTTATTAATTTTTCTCTATTCATGCAGACATTCCTCCTTCTTTCAATTTCTCTGTATTTTCGGCTAATTTAAGTGCTTCAATAACTTCTTCAATTTCACCATTCATAGCCGCATCTAAATTATACAACGTAAGGTTTATCCGATGATCTGTGATTCTACCTTGCGGGTAATTATAAGTTCGAATTTTCGCACTTCGGTCACCCGTGCTTACAAGAGATTTTCTCATTCTAGCTCTTTCCTCTTGTCTTCGGTTCACCTCTGCCTCAAAGATTCTAGTCCGAAGTACTGTCATGGCTTTCTCAAAGTTTTCATGTTGACTTCTTCCTTCCTGACAAGCTACAATAACACCTGTTGGTGCGTGAGTTAATCGAACCGCAGATTCGGTTTTATTGACGTGCTGTCCCCCCGCACCGCTTGCTCTATAAGTATCGCGTTGAATATCTGCCATGTTTATGACCACATCAAACTCTTCAGCTTCTGGCAACACAGCCACAGTTGCTGCTGATGTATGCACTCGACCTTGCGTTTCTGTTGCAGGCACCCGCTGAACGCGATGCACACCACTTTCAAATTTCATGGTTCCATACACTTCATCACCTTCCACCTTAAACGCAATTTCTTTGAATCCGCCCATGGTTCCTTCACTCAAACTCATCACTTCATATTTCCACCCTCTATTTGCAATGTAGCGCGTATACATTTTGAATAAATCACCTGCAAAAATTGATGCTTCATCACCGCCGGTTCCAGCCCGAATTTCAAGAATAACATTTTTGGTATCTTCAGGATCTTTTGGCACTAAAAGAAACTTTATTTCCTCTTCCATTTTTTCAATGGCTGGAACCAATTCATTGTACTCTTCCTGAGCAAGGTCTTTTAATTCATTGGACTCTTGGCTGTACAGAATTTCTTTTGCTTCCTTCAGCCCTTCCATTTTGCGTTTATATTCAATGTAAACGTCGTGAATTTTTTCCAACTCTCTATACTCACGCATGAGGATTGGATATTTCTTCATGTCGGCAATTACTGTGGGATCTGTAATGCTCTTTCCTACTTCAATATAGCGGTCTTCGATAGCCGCAAGTCTGTCTATTAACTCCATGCTTAAGCTGAATAATGAAATTCTCCCGCCTCACTTTTAATCGTCACTTCATTTCCTTGGCTTGGTATAACGCGACCAATAATTTGGGCTTCACACTGAAATGATTTTGCAATTTCAATCATACGCATTGCCGAAATTTCATCGGTGTAAATCTCCATGCGGTGTCCCATATTGAAGACTTTGTACATTTCCTGCCATGCTGTTTTCGATTCCTCCTGTATCATTTTGAACAAGGGTGGAATTGGAAACAGATTGTCTTTTACCACATGCACTTCTTTAGTAAAATGCAAGACTTTGGTTTGTGCACCGCCACTGCAATGTACCATGCCACGCACTTGACCTCGCATCTCTTTGAGAATTGCATGTATAATAGGTGCATACGTTCGGGTTGGCGAAAGTACCAATTGACCAGCATCTAATTCAGCATCTTGCACATAATCTGTTAATGCGTATGACCCCGAATAAACTAATTCTGCAGGAATTGCTGCATCAAAAGATTCTGGAAATTTCTCAGACAAGTTTTTATAAAAAACATCGTGCCTAGCAGATGTTAGACCATTACTTCCCATTCCGCCATTGTATTTTTCCTCGTAAGTTGTTTTACCGTACGAAGCGAATCCTACAATAACTTGCCCAGGTGCTATATTGGCGTTGTCTATTACATCTGCCCTTCGCATTCTGCATGTAACGGTTGAATCCACAATAATGGTTCTCACCAAATCACCTACATCTGCCGTTTCTCCTCCCGTTGTATAGATCTGCACTCCATGCCTTGCAAGCTCGGCACAAAGCTGTTCTGTCCCTTCTATAATGGCTGAAATTACTTCTCCAGAAATCAGGTTTTTATTCCGCCCTATTGTGCTATTTAATAAAATTTCAGAGGTGGCACCAACGCATAAAAGATCATCTAAATTCATGACCAAAGCATCTTGGGCAATGCCCTTCCAAACCGAAAGGTCACCCGTTTCTTTCCAATACATGTATGCCAAAGCCGATTTAGTTCCTGCACCGTCTGCATGCATAACAATGCAGTGTTCTTCGCTACCCGTTAAATAATCAGGAATGATCTTACAGAAAGCTTTTGGAAACAAGCCTTTGTCTACATTTTTTATTGCGGCGTGTACGTCTTCTTTACCTGCACTAACTCCCCTGCTGTTGTATCTATTTTCGTTGGAATTCATCTTAAGAATAATGAAAAAGGGCTGACAATCATGTCAGCCCTTTCTTTCGTTTAATTGCTATTTCGATTTAGGAACGTAATCAAAACCAATGATTCTGAATGTTGTTCTACGATTCAATTGATGCGCACGTTCTTTGGCTTCATTCGTAGTTAGAGAGTTTATGTACTCTTCTGTAAGTGTGGTTCCAATTGGAAATTCCTCAAACAATTCTGGGCTAATACGGTCACCAGCTTTGATTTCTCTTGGCACCTCTTCACCCATTCCTTTCGCTACCAATCTTCCTGCTTCAATTCCTTTTGAGATTAAATAATCCACACAAGTTTGAGAACGTTTTTGAGAAAGAATTTTATTCGCCTCGTTGGAGTCACGTGAGTCTGTATGCGACTCCAATTGTACAATGTACGTCGGATTTTCTTGTAAGATATTCAAAAGGTAGTTCAATGAGTCAGCAGAATTCACTGGAACGGGACCGTTCGCATTGATTAACAAATTCCATTTCGCCAATTCATAAAGTACAGTTGGCATTGGATATTCTTTATCCTTTTCAATTGGAGTTAAGAAATAGTCCTGAGTGAAGTTTGTAGAAACTTTTGCCCCAACTGTAGAGAAACGATCTTTGGTACCTAAGAAGTTTTGTTTTGTAACGTCTACTGAATACTTCGTCTCACCTTTCACTTTTGTACGATCCAAGCTGAATTGACCGTTTTTGTCTGTAGTCATGTTATACGTAGAACCATCACTTCCAACAACAACTACAGTACAACCTTCCAATTTCTCTCCAGTCTTCTTGTTGTAAGCAGTACCTGTCATTTCAAATACCAATGGTAATTCGTACACTCTCCAGATATCGTCTTTTCCTTTTCCACCGGGACGGTTTGATGTGAAGTAACATCCGAATATACCTTCCATCAATTCACCATCAATGATTGGTTTTTTATCCATGATGAAAGCAAAATCATCAGATGCACTGTTAATTGGAGCTTCAAGGTGTTCTGCCTTTCCGAAAGTCATTTCGCCAGTAGCAGCCGCCTTATAAATATCTAAACCACCTAAACCTGGCAATCCGTTTGAAGAGAAATACAATGTACCATCATCATCAACGAAAGGGTAGTAATCATCACCTGCAGTATTTACCGATTCAAGATTTTTCAATTCTACCCATTTCTTTAATTTCTTATCCCACTTCATATACCAAATATCTCTTCCACCTTTTCCGCCTGGCATATTTGAAGCGAACAACAAGAACTGTTCGTCTGGGGTCATGCATGGTTGACCCACACGTGAAGAGTCATCTGAATTGCGATCAATTACCTCAATCAATGTTGGTGCTGCGTAATTATCTCCTTGACGAACAGCTGTGTATAAATCACAACCCATACGATCTTTTTTATCAAAACCGCAACGTGTGAAAATCAGATTTTTGAAGTCGCGATCGAATGCAGCTGCACCTTCGTGAACCCCAGTGTTTACACTCGCATTCACAGGCATTGGCGCTTGATTACCTTTAAACTTCTTATCTAATTTCACTGTATACAAATCTTGAAACGCTTCTCCATAATGAGGATCGTTTCCTGCACCAGTTGTAGAACCTTTGCGAGAAGAAGAAAGAATAAATTCATCAAACTTTTTCGATGAGTACGTTAAGCCGTAATCCATTGCGTCTGAATTCCATGTTTCCATGTTTTCTGCTTGAAGGCGACGCTTGGGTAGGTCTTTTTTCATTTTTCCTACTTCCTCGCAGATTTTAATTTGTGCTTCGGCTTTGGAACCATTGCCGCCACGCTCTTTGTATTTCTTAAATTGTACAATGGCATCTTCTAGACGATCCATTTCTTGCAAACACTTACCGAAATTGAAATAAACCTCAGCGTTTTTCTTGTCGTATTGACTTTGAATGGCCTTGTCATAAAAATCAAGAGCCATTCCGTAGTTGGTAGAAATACGATAGCATTCAGCTATTTGAAAAAGCACTCTTCCTTTTTCTTCAATGTTCTTAATCTTTGGCAGTTCACCTTTATACAATTCTGCAGCTTGGTAATAACCGCCTGCAGCAAATTCGAGGTCTGCCTTTTCAATTTTCTTGTTTTGTCCGAAAGCAATCAGGCCGAAAGCCATCATCAATACAGTCAAGAAAGTAGATTTTGTCAATTTCATATGAATTGAATTAGTTCAATAAGGTTAGTTCATTGCGAAAATAATCAAATTTCCCAATTTTCGTATGTTTTTAACAAATTAAGCCTTAGCAGGTAAACAGCAGCTCTCTCATTTTTGGTAGCGGCCATTCTTGGTCATCTACCAATGCTTCAAGTGCATCGGCAGCTTCTCGGGCCTGATCCATAAGGGGTTTAATTCTGTTACAATAAACAGAGGCTACTGTTTCTGGCGAAGCGCCATCGATTTTAGACTGCTCCTTTTGAATGGCATCTACTTTCGCTTTTAACGCATTTATTTGGATTCCCAAAGTCTTTACAATCTCAAGCTGTGTGGCACCAATTTTCTTGAATTCTGCTCCAAACACATCTTTCAACCCTTCTAAATTCTCAACCAATTTGCTTTGGTATTGAATTGATGCTGGAATTATTTGATTCAATGCAATATCAACAACAAGCTCAGCCTCGATCTCACGTCTTCTTCCATAGTTCTCTACCTCAATTTCATAACGAGCATGAATTTCTTCACTTGTTAAGACATTCAACTTTTCAAACATGGCTATTACCTTCTTATCCTTCCATACTTTCAAAGCAGTTGGTGTATCTTTCATGTTTGAAAGTCCTCGCTTCGCTGCTTCTTTTACCCATTCATCGCCATATCCGTTACCTTCAAATCGGATGCTCTTGCTCATTTTAATAAGACGTTGTAGTTCTTTTAAAATTGCTTCGTCCTTATCATCTCCCTTGGCAATTCTAGCGTCAACATCTTTTTTGAATTGAATAAGACGATTCGCTACAATTGTGTTCAGCGTTATCATGGCATTTGCACAATTCGCGCTTGATCCCACCGCTCTGAATTCAAATTTATTTCCAGTGAAAGCAAAAGGTGAAGTTCTGTTGCGGTCTGTGTTGTCTAAGAGTACTTGAGGTAATTTACCGATGTTCAACTTTAGCTCAGTTTTATCTTCTGGCGTCATTTTACCCGCCTTGATGTTTTTCTCGAGATTATCAAGCATTGCATTGAGCTGATCACCTAGGAAAATACTCATAATTGCAGGAGGCGCCTCATTTGCTCCCAATCTGTGGTCATTTCCTACTCCGGCTATAGATGCACGAAGAATATCTGCATTTTCAAAAATGGCCGCAACCGTATTCACAACAAAAGTCAAAAATTGCAAATTTGACTTTGGATTTTTTCCTGGTCGAAGCAGATTTACTCCCGTATTGGTAGAAAGAGCCCAGTTGTTGTGCTTTCCGCTTCCGTTGACACCTTCAAAAGGTTTTTCATGGAATAGCACATTGAAATTATGTTTTTGAGCCGTTTTTTTCAAAACGTCCATCAATAGCTGGTTGTGGTCATTCGCCAAATTGGCCTCTTCGAACATAGGTGCCACCTCGTATTGGTTTGGCGCTACTTCATTGTGTCTTGTTGTTACAGGAATTCCAAGTAAGTGTGATTCGTATTCAAATTCCTTCATAAATGCAAGAACGCGCTCGGGGATACTTCCAAAATAATGATCTTCTAACTGTTGACCTTTTGCCGGTTTCTTTCCAAACAATACTCTTCCTGTCATGGCTAAATCTGGACGAAGTTTATGCAACGCAGAGTCTACCAAAAAATATTCTTGTTCCCAACCCAACGTTGTATTCACTTTATTCACCTCCTTATCAAAGTATTGACATACAGCGGTTGCGGCAGCATCTACAGAGCCCAATGCTTTAATCAATGGCATTTTATAGTCCAGTGCATGCCCCGTATAACTGATGAAAATGGTTGGTATGCAGAGTGTATTTCCAACAATAAAAGCGGGTGAAGACGGATCCCACAATGTGTAACCTCGAGCCTCGAAGGTATTACGTATACCTCCATTTGGGAATGAAGATGCATCAGGCTCTTGCTGAACAAGCATGGTTCCCTCAAACTTCTCAATAGCTCTACCATCTGACATTGGCTTGAAAAAGCTGTCATGCTTTTCTGCAGTGGAACCTGTTAATGGCTGAAACCAATGGGTAAAGTGAGTAGCACCTTTACTCATGGCCCATTCTTTCATACCTGCAGCTATATGGTCTGCCACATTTCTGTCAATACGCGTCCCATGATTGATACAATCCATCAATTTTTCGTACAAATCCTCCGGGAGATATTCTCGCATTTTATGTGGCGAAAAGACATTTTCACCAAAATAATTGCTGATTCTCTCTCCATTCGTTGAAGAGTTGGCGGAATTTCTTGCGTTGATTTCCTGAAGAGCAATTTGACGATTTTTCATATTTTTCTGTTTAGACCCCATAAAATTGGGGGGCATGATTAGTAAATTATCATTTTTTTTGCAAATATACCCCCACATTAGGCAACCTTCAAACAAAAAAAGTGTGAAAATTATCGACATTCAAGAAAGTAGAAGTTGAAATCTTCGTTCGTAAATTCGCAACATGAAAAAAATTGCCTTCCTATTTGCCTTACTCGGTTGTCTTCAGTCATTTGCACAACCGGTATCCATAAATCCAACAGGATCAAATCTAAAGATTGAGAATACACGTCCTCAGCTGTCTCCAAGTCAGGAAACGGAGCTCATCTCAGCATGCGCGGGTACCAACAATTCGGAAATATTATTTATTGGCCAAAATCAAACTCAGGCATCTATAATAGCCTATGACGTTGAAAAGGGGGAACGCAAGATTTTGGGTCAATTCAAATCCAATAATTACAATGGAATTCACTACATCAATGAAGATTTTTTGATTTTAACCAAACGGAATGGCGCACGAAACAGTCTTGAAATGGTTTATCTCAAGCAAAAAAATTTAGTCCCCTCCAGTTTGCGCTTTAATGAGGCATTGATTTGTTCAAAATCATCTCAAGCCCCTGGTTTCTTCTTCGTGAACAAAGATGAAGGTGCTGATGTGCTGTATCATTTCGCGCCAGACGGCAAGGCACCGCAGCTCGTATCTAAATTGAATGGCACTGTTCAGAGCGCGTTCATTGATAAAAATGGAACCTTGGTTGGATACTTAACTTACTACAAAAACGAGTTGTGTCTGTTTGTTTCAATCGGAGGCAAACCTGCGACGAAAATAAAATCATGGCAAAAAGGCGTTTTCATGAACATTGAAGGGTTCAATGAAAAAAGTAAATCGTTTTTTATCAAATCCAATGTCTGGGGGAAGGGCATACAAACAGGATCCATTTCAATTGAGAATGGCAACCCTACTCTAGACAAATCAAATCCAACCAATGCCATTGACGTAACCCACGTTATTTCTTCCGCAGAGAATCTAGATGCAATTGGTTTTGTAACTACAGGGCGCGAGCGTCGCAATCTCTCATTCACTGATAAGGGCAAACAACTCCTCATTTTCGCTGAAAAATCGATCGGAAATCCTCAGTTTTCAATCAGTCGAATAGAACATCTCAACACCATGGAAATTTTCAGGATCGAATCACCTGAAGTAAAAAGCAAGTTCATTGTGAACTATAAAAACAAATTCATAGACGTTTCGAAAGGATCGAATACTCAAGGTTTTGTTTATCGTGCAGCCCCAATAGAGTTCAATACCGTTTATGAGACCCCCTCATTTGCCCTGTTTTTCAAAGGAAATTCAACTCAGGCTTCTACTCCTCCACTCATGGTCATGTATTCCAGTTTGGAATCTACGGGTGTGTGCATGAATTACTCAGCGTTTATACAAGGACTGTGTTCTACCGGGTATGACGTCTTACTTTTACCTAATCCATCTATCTCTGACAATCCCAAATTCGACGTCAATGATATACTATCAGTACAAACTGAACAATTGAATACACTGTTCAAAAAGCTGAATAGCGACAAGCGCAATAATTGCCTAAACATTTGTATTCTACTCCCTGAGGAATTAAGTATACTCACACCTGCAATATCTATGCTTTCCTTAGAAAAAAATACATTGATTTGTTCGGAGAATTTCGATAATCAATTGGCGCTTTCGTCGGCCGTTTCAACCATTACCCACTCAGACGAATCCACTCCACTTCTTGATTTATTCCCAATGTCTGAAGGAGGCACTCGCATCTATGGCTTTGGAAATGCCTCTAACTTGAAATCTAAAAATCAATCAAACAAAAACTTCAATTTCACCTATTCCAAATCTGTTGCGCCATCTAAGGAGTTCATAGATGTCATTAACGCGCATTTTAATTTGGAAATTAAATTAAAGGTTGCAGGCAATTAAAAATGAAATACGATTTAATTGTAGAAGACAGCCAAAGCAAAGCTCGAGCAGGCGTTTTACATACGGCACATGGTGAAATACAGACTCCCATTTTCATGCCTGTGGGCACAGTAGGAAGTGTGAAAGCTGTCTCGCAGCCCGACTTGAAAAAAGAAATTAAAGCTCAAATTATTTTAGGTAATACTTATCACCTGTACCTGAGACCCGGCACGAACCTTTTGGAACAAGCCGGGGGACTTCATCAATTTATGAATTGGCAAGGTCCCATTTTAACAGACAGTGGTGGCTACCAAGTTTACAGTTTATCGAACAATAGAAAAATAAAAGAAGAAGGTGTTGTTTTCAAATCGCACATTGATGGTTCGAAACACACGTTTACTCCAGAAAATGTCATGGATATTCAGCGCAGTATTGGAGCTGATATAGTCATGGCTTTTGATGAGTGTCCACCCTACCCTTGTGAGAAGAAATACGCAAGTGATTCACTGAACATCACCCACAAATGGTTAGACCGTTGTTTCAATCAATGGAACAATACTGATCCAAAATACGGGTACCATCAAGCCCTCTTCCCCATTGTTCAAGGAAGTGTTTACAGTGACCTCAGGATAAAAAGTGCAGAATACATTGCGAATAAAAATGCATACGGCAATGCCATTGGAGGATTAAGTGTTGGTGAACCTCATGAAGTCATGTACGAAATGACCGAATTGGTCTGCAACATTTTACCGAAGGATAAACCCCGGTATCTCATGGGAGTTGGAACACCTGCGAATATTTTGGAGTGCATTGGACTCGGTGTTGACATGTTCGATTGTGTAATGCCTACTCGAAATGCGCGAAATGGAATGCTATTCACTTGGAACGGCACCATGAATATGAGAAACAAAAAATGGGAGAATGATTTTTCCCCGCTTGACGAGAACGGAACCAGTTATGTGGATACATTTTATACTAAAGCTTATGTGCGGCATTTATTTGTTGCGAACGAAATTTTAGCCTTGCAAATAGCTTCAATCCACAACCTCGCATTTTATATTGAATTGGTTCGTGTTGCCCGCGAAAAAATAATTGAAGGAACTTTCGCGACTTGGAAAACCAGTGTCATTCACACTTTAAGTACTCGCTTGTGATTGGCATCTTAGATCGATTCATTTTGAAAAAGTTCTTCGGCACTTTTCTCTTTATGATTTTAGCTTTTGTCATCATTGCTGTGGTATTCGACGTAAGTGAGAACATAGATGATTTGTTGAAGTCCAAAGCTACCGGATATGAAATCATTGTTCACTACTATTTAAATTTCTGCCTTTATTTCGGAACTCTGCTCAGTAGTTTTATCATTTTTCTTACCGTCATCTGGTTTACATCTAAAATGTCTCAACGCACAGAGATCATTGCCATGCTCGCCAGTGGAATTAGCTACGGCAGAATTCTTCGTCCTTTCCTTCTGGCAGCCATTTTCTTGTGCGGACTCTCTCTTATTTTAGGACACTACGTTGTTCCTTATGCGAACAAAAAGAAATTCGAATTTGAAGTCAAATACCTGAAAGATCAATTAACCATTCAAGATATCAATATTCATCGTGAAATTGAGCCTGGGCTACTCGCCTATTTCCATAGATACAATCCGAAAAATAACGGAGGAAGTCAATTTAGCCTTGAGCGTTGGGAAAATGGTGAATTGACTTTTAAGCTCATGAGCGCAAGTGCAAATTTCAATCTTGAGACGAATCATTGGATGTTGAACAATGTGCAGGTCAGAAAAAAAGAAGGCAATCACGAAAAAGTCATTTTCAAACCGCATTTAGATACAATTCTTGAAGTGAAACCCGAAGATTTTGGGCTCAGATCGGAGGTTGTTGCTACCATGAATTGGGATGAACTAAACAACTTTATAGAAGAGCAACGACTCAGCGGTTCGGGAAATGTAGCCAAATTCGAATTGGAGCGCGAAAACCGCACGGCTGGGCCATTCGGAATAATCATACTTACTTTAATTGGCGTCAGTATCGCCTCACGAAAGTCACGTGGAGGAATTGGACTACACTTAGCCTTGGCGGTTATCATTGGATTCATTTTCGTGTTTATTTCACGGGTAACGGCAGTAAGTGCTATGAATCTTGGAGTGCCAACGCTGATGGCGGTTTGGATACCCAATTTTGCTTTTGGGATTTTGGCTTTTGTATTACTAAAACGTGCACAGAAATAACATGAAAAGAAAAATTTTAATTACAGGAGCTACCTCAGGAATTGGCAAAGCCACTGCTGAACTTGCCGCAAAAAATGGCCATGATTTGTTTCTATCAGGACGAAATCAATCGGCATTGTCTGAATTAAGTACAGAACTTCATGCCGTTGGCTATTTCGCAGCTGACGTTGTTCAGGCTGAAGAAATTTCGCAACTTGTTGAAGAAGCTAAAAAACACATGGGTGGTATTGATGTGTTGCTGAACAATGCGGGATTAGGAATATTCGACCCTCTTGAAAATGCGAACTTAGAAGATTGGCATACCATGATTGATGTGAATATCAAAGGTGTGTTAAATGTGCTTCATGCCACATTGCCGCATTTGATTGAATCTAAAGGTCATTTGATTAATTTAGGAAGTTTGGCTTCGCATTATGTTTTTCCGAACAGCGGAATTTATTGCGCAACCAAGCATGCTGTTTTTGCAATTAGTGAAAGTGTTCGAACCGAACTGGCAAAAAAAATTAGAGTGACCACCATAAGTCCTGGATCTGTGAACACTCCTTTTGTTGAACAAACTAAAAACAACGACCTTTTAGATCAACTCAGGCCCAGCTTTGCCGCTGGAATGCCCGTAGAATGGGTAGCTCAACAAATTCTCAATGCCATTGAAGTACCTGAAGGGGTGAATGTAAGTGAAATTATTATGCGTCCTTTTCGACCTGAACACTAATTCGCCCTATTTTTGCACGTTGGCCAAATTTCCAACACGGGAAGAATGAGTTCAAATGCACATGAAAGAAAAAAATTATACGATTATCAAGAGCGTGCACTTGAGAATATTTTTTCGAAATTCAACGAGTTTCCTTCGAAATACAACCTGTGTTTTCAACTTCCAACAGGCGGAGGGAAAACGGTTATTTTCTCAGAAATAGCGAGAAGATATATTCAAGAAACCGGAAAAAAAGTACTCATTCTCACCCACCGCATTGAATTATTGAGCCAAACAAGTCACATGCTTGCAGATTTTGGCGTTTCAAATAAAATCATTGTTAGCAAGGTAAAACAATTGCCAGATGAGCAAGAGTATGATTGCTTCGTTGCTATGGTTGAAACCCTTCACAACAGACTTCGCGATGAAAAAATGGAGTTTGCGAATTTGGGGTTAGTTATCATTGACGAAGCACACTACAATTCATTTCGTAAGTTATTCAAATGGTTTGAAGATCAAATTATTCTTGGTGTCACTGCCACTCCACTTAGCAGCAATATAAAATTGCCGTTGAAAGATAATTATGACGACTTGCTCGTTGGCGAAAGCATTGGAGCACTCATAAAAGGGGGATACTTGGCCCAAGGAGTCACCTACAGTTATGATGTGAGTCTGCATTCTTTGAAAGTGGGAATTACAGGAGACTACACAGTAAGTAGTTCAGAGAAGTTGTATGGAAATATTTTCATGCAAGAAAAACTTCTATACGCGTATGAGCAACAAGCTCTCGGAAAAAAAACACTCATTTTCAATAACGGAATTGCAACTTCAAAACAAGTTTTTCATCAATTTCGCGAAGCCGGTCATGACATTCGACATCTAGACAACACCAATTCTGAACAAGAGCGTAGAGAAATCCTGCAGTGGTTTAAAGAAACACCGAAAGCAGTCTTAACATCGGTCTCCATTCTTACCACAGGATTTGATGAACCAACTGTTGAGACCATTATTTTAAATCGAGCTACGAAATCTCTGACACTCTACCATCAGATGATTGGAAGAGGATCAAGAAAACTTCCGAATAAAGATGAGTTTACCATTATTGATTTAGGTAATAATGCCAGACGATTCGGATTATGGGAGAGCCCAATAGATTGGAATGATATTTTCGCACACCCGAATAACTACATTGAAAACATTATTTCCGACGAGCAGATGTCTCGTGAAATGAAGTATGAAATGTCGCCAGAAACGCGAGCACTTTTTGCAAATTCGCCTGTCATTGAGTTCGACATAAAAGCTGAATATCTGCGCCATACTCGCGCTGGGGGAAAAGGAAAAGACATTTTAGAAAAAAGCATTCAGCAGCACTGTACTATCATTACAGAAAACGCAACTGAATTTTCATTCGCACTAGAACTATTAAGAGCCCTTGATGAGGATATTAAAAGCCGACTCAAACAATACAGTTATTGCATTTCAAAAAGTACAGAAAATTATTTGAATTGGCTGAAAGAAGAGTATGTTAGGAAATTAAGACAACTTCTTGCTAAAGCCATGACGGAAATGGAATCCTAAGTCCCTATATTAGCTGACATGAAAGCAGCAAAAAAAGTATTTTTTCATCCGCAAGATTTATACTCATCACTCGTTGTATTCATAGTTGCTTTGCCCCTTTGCCTGGGCATTGCACATGCAAGTGGAGTTACCCCACTTTCAGGAATTGTAGCTGGAATATTAGGAGGTATTGTTGTAGGGCTAATTAGTAAGTCTAACATCAGTGTTTCAGGCCCCGCTGCAGGGCTCATTGTTGTTTTAACAACCGCAATAACGGGTTTAAATGGAGATCTGAATTTATTATTTGCTTCCATTGTTGTTGCCGGAGTTTTTCAAATCATTTTCGGAATTTTACGATTTGGCTTTCTTGGAGAGTTTGTCCCTTCATCGGTAATAAAAGGAATGATGGCTGCTATTGGGTTCATTCTCATCTTTAAACAACTTCCCCACCTCATTGGTTTTGACAAGGATTATGAAGGCGATGAATCTTTTTTTCAAGAAGATGGCCACAACACATTTTCAGAACTTCTTTATTCCTCTACGCATAGCGAAGCTATTTTTATTGGAGTGACTTGCCTGCTTATACTCATCTTTTTTGAGTCGAAATATGCAAAAAAAAATCCGCTATTAAATAAAATACCTGCCTTACTTCTTGTTGTTCTTGTGGGTGTGGTATTAAATCAGTTTTCGCATTTATTCGGCATTTCAGAACAACTTGAGGGAGAACATCTCATTCAACTTCCGAATCTTATTCATTCTGAGGAACCCATCTATTTCTTGCTATTCCACACCTCTGACTTCCTCAATCCAATGGTTTTGTTAAATGCATTCATTATAGCCGTAGTGGCGTCATTAGAGAGTCTTTTGAATTTGGAGGCTGCAGATAAAATGGACACTCAAAAACGTGTTACACCACCGAACAGAGAGCTTATTGCACAAGGCCTTGGAAACACAATGAGTGGGTTGTTTGGCGGATTACCTGTAACCTCCGTTGTGGTGCGAAGCTCTGCCAATTTTTTTGCTGGCGCGAAAACAAAAACATCTGCCATATTACATGGCGTTTGGCTCCTAATTGCGGTTGTGTTTTTCGCCAAAACGTTAAATCTAATTCCTCTTGCAGCTCTTGCAGCTATTCTCATAATGGTGGGCTATAAGCTCACAAAGCCCAGTGTTTTCAAATCCGTATGGAAAGCAGGGCTTGCTCAATTTTTACCATTCATTGCAACTTTTCTCGGAGTCGTATTCACAGATCTTTTAAAAGGCGTTGTGATTGGTATAATTGTAGGCCTTTATTATGTGATTCGGTCTAATTTCCACAGTGCCATTCGCGTTACCAAAGGAGACAACAATGATTATTTGATTCGATTTAGAAAAGAAGTTTCTTTCCTAAATAAAGCACTACTGAAAAGAAAACTTTCGGAAATTACTCCGAACAGCTTTGTACTAATTGATGCTACCAAATGCGAGTTTATGGATCCAGATATCATTGAGATTATTCGCGATTTCCATACGTTTGCGCAAACAAATAACATAGACATTGAATTCAACAAAAATGATTGGGGAGAAATACCTAAGCATTTTCAAACCATTTCCATATGAGAGAAATTGAAAAACTATTGCTTGAGAATAAGGCTTGGGCTTCGGAAAAAATTGAAGAAAATCCAGAATACTTCAATCGTTTAGCGAAAATTCAAAAACCCGATTATCTGTGGATTGGCTGCAGTGATAGCCGTGTACCTGCAAATGAAATAACCGGGACCGCACCTGGAGAAATTTTTGTACATAGAAACATTGCTAATATGGTTGTGCATACAGATATCAATCTGCTTTCTGTGCTTACCTATGCCGTTGATGTGCTCGAAGTACAACACGTTATTGTTTGCGGGCATTACGGTTGTGGTGGCGTAAAAGCTGCAATGGGTAATGATTACCTTCCAATCATCAACAACTGGCTTCGAAACATTAAAGATGTATACAAGTCCAATAGACAGGAACTGCATGACATTGAAAATGAAGAAAAAAGATTTGACCGTTTGGTTGAACTAAATGTCATTGAACAAGCTCATCACCTAGCCGAAACGAACATCATACAGGGCGCATGGAAAAAACGGAAAATGCCAATCATTCACGGATGGGTATACGGATTGAACAATGGAATTCTTAATCCAGTAATTACTATCACGCCCGAAAGCGAAATGGATCCGATTTATAAATACAAAAACATTTAATCCAACTTCCAGCGTGGTCGAGGGCACGCAGCCATGTCTAAGGCGGTCATACTTGCTTGATATTGAAAATAACCAACCACACCAATCATTGCTGCGTTATCAGTACAGTATTCAAATTTTGGAATGTACACTTGAATGCCAAGTTCTTCACCCAATTTCAATGCCTTTGACCTCAATGCAGAATTAGCTGACACGCCACCTGCCAAAGTAAAGGTTGAAACTTTCAATTCTTGAATTTTTTTCTTGGCAACTTTTAACAAATAGGTTACAATCGCCTCTTGATAAGAGGCAGCAATATGATGCCTTTCTTCTTCAATGAAATTTGGATTCTCTTTCAATTGATCTCGAAGGAAATACAACAATGATGTTTTCATTCCACTAAAACTGTAATCACCTCCTTTCACCTGAGGATGATTAAAGGAATACTTTTTTGCATCACCCAATTGAGCATACTTATCAATTTCAGGACCACCCGGATAATTCAACCCCAGTAGTTTCGCGGCTTTGTCAAAGGCTTCTCCGGCCGCATCATCAATGGTTTCAGCAAGTACTTCCATTTGCAACGGTGAATGCACAAGAACCAATTGCGTGTGACCACCGCTCACGGTCAAATTCAGAAAAGGAAAAGATGGCCAATACTCAGAACTATTTACAAAATGAGCAAGAATATGAGCTTGCATATGATGAATACCGTACAATGGTATGCCTAATGCTAATGACAAACTTTTGGCGTATGTAAGTCCCACTAAAAGAGAACCGCTTAATCCGGGCCCTTGGGTTACTGCAATAGCATTTAAATCTTGAAAACCAACACCAGCCTCACGCAATGCGCGATCTATCACAGGAAGCATGTTATGCTGATGAGCTCTTCCTGCTACTTCTGGAATAACACCTCCAAATTTAGTATGCTCGGGTTGGGTAGATGTGCAATTCGAGAGCACCGTTGTTCCTCTTAAGACCGCTGCTGAGGTATCATCGCAACTGCTCTCAATGGATAGAATGAGCGATTCAGTCATTATTTTTTCAATTTCTGAATCATCATTTTTCCGAAATTCTCAGTGTAAGCATAGTCACGTTGACCATCTTGTGTGGTAAAATAAACCAAAGACTGAATGTCTGAGTCTTCATTATTCGAATACCAAGACCCCATATAGTCCACACCCATTACCATGAAAGACTCAGCAAAAATGACACTTTCCAACATAGAAGGAGCTGTAACATAGGTCTGATACATTTCGTTCGTAACAGGCGCTAGCGTAAACGGATCAATCAATGTTCTTTTCTCTATGGCATTACACGAAGCAAATCCACGGTCTTGAATTAATATATTGTTCTCGGAAGGCTTGCTATCCGTCCAAAGATTCACGCGGTTCAAAGAGTCTACCTGGTTACCATACGTTAAAACCCAATTTTCTTTATTGCGAATCACAATTTGATTAACCGCTTTCGATCTTTTCTTGTAGTAAGACATGGCCTCATCAATGAACATAGCTTTCACAATTTTTTGAAAGTCATATTCAATAGCAGGGTGCGTTTTAAACAAGGCAATCTGATTATCGGCTAAAACTTCATAGTTCAATTTAACATTCTGCAAAGAGGCCATTGATTTCAACGAATCTATATTCGCCGCCCCCTCTTTGAAACTCATTACAAATGGCAACCAAGCTACCTTTGCGGGTGTTAATGTAAAATCCCAATTGTATCCGCTTCTTGAATGCATTTCATCTGCTACTTTCAATACCCGCAAAAACAATCCTCCCCTGTCCTCTATCAAGATTGGTGCATTCGTAATCTGACTTAAATTAAATTTCATGATGGACGAATTCGGATTTGAATTGTCAAAATGGTAACGATAAATGGCCTCCAAGCTATCCAACCCTCGGGAATAATCTACAGAATCTCCAATAACTTGAACGGTATACTCCATACCCAAAAACTGCCTTGAATAATCTCTTCCTACAAGGCGAGCATTTGTTGCCGTGGCCTTCTGAGTTTTAAGAAAAACAACCACAGCCATGATTAAAACAAAGGCAGTTACACCAATGATCCATTTCAAACGATTTGATAATTTCATGATGCAACAAAGTTAATTCCATATCTTTAATTCCATGCACCGAATTCACATCATCTACCTATTCATTTTGATTACTCAGCAACTGTTCTCTCAAGGTGTTGTGAATTATTATCACAGTGATATACACTCCCCAACCATACATCCTAAAGATGCCCGATACGGCGGACCTTATTATGAATTAAATTCTGATACCCCACTGCTGTTTGAGTTTGATCTTTTTACAGAGGTAGAGACAGACCTAATCTATTCCATTGAACATTGTAATCCTCAATTTATTCCCGACGGATTAGATGCCATGGATTGCATTCAAGGGTTCAGTGAAAATCGAATACCTTATCCCACCAATTCACTAAACACGTTACAAGCCTATAATCATTACCAGTTCGAGTTACCCAATGAAATGACACAATTTCGCATTTCAGGAAATTATCGGGTTACCATTTACAACAATGATATAGTTGATATGGATGATGCTCAAAGTCCATTTGCTATTCTTTACTTCACCGTTTTCGAAAACCGAACGAACATTCAAGCAGAAATAAATGCAAGTAGTGAAGCGGGATTTCGATTTTTCAAACAGGAAGTTGATCTAAAAATTATAGCTGACCAATTGCCAAATACGGATCGAGATAAGATGCAAATAGCCATCATACAAAACCAAGACTTCTTGAATGGCATCTACACACTCTCTCCAGCATTCACCCCTTCCTTTTCCGAATTTCATTATGACTACTCAGATGGAAGAAATTCATTTTGGGGAGGAGGGGAATATCGCATGTTCGAATTTAAAAATCCAAGAGTTCCTTGCTTCGGCATTGCAAAAATTGAAAATCAACAGATTTATCTTCAAACAGAAATCTCTGAAAACACCCGCAGCTATGCGAGTAGAAAAGACATCAACGGAAATTATTATGTTGCTACTGACAACCAAGAATTATCGTTTGACGACCAATTGAATGCGGATTATTTTACGGTACATTTCTCTTTATCAACCCCGTCACAAGAGAACTGCAAAATGTTCCTAGAATGTTCAGGAATCGCGAACAAATATGTACCAGTCACATGGAACAACGCATTGGAAACATATGAAGCTACCGCTTATTTAAAACAAGGGGTGTACAGCTACAGATTCGTTATGAAAGACTCTAGTGGAAAATACATACCCTATTCAGAAGGAAATCATTACGAAACAGAGAATGATTATACTGTTCTGGTATACGGATACAACAGAAATTGGGGAGCTTACGGCTGTTATGGTGTGAAGAAATTCAATTCAGGACTGAATTAATTAATTCTCATCGAAATTAAAATCTTCGGGTTTCCATTTAATCTGATTCCGTCTCCACGCCTTGTACCGAACAAATTGTTCCTTCACAAAAACAAGGAATTCGTATTGTGAGCTTGTTCGTAGAAACTCATCACTCACATTCATGAAATCAATGAATTCATCAAATTCTTCATTCGTTAAATCTATGATATCAAAGTCTACATACAAATGAAATAATTCTTTGAGCAAGTCACGCTTTTTGTCTTCATATTTCAATCGCTCAATTTCTATTCTGTTGCGCTCACGTTTACTAAAGCTTTCGTACAGAAGTGTAATGGGACTCATGATACTTCCTGTTCGAAATGCATCTTCATCAAAACCAATGCTCCGAATATCATCTGCAATATCTTCTAAATCACGAGGAGTAAGAATGGCTATGGTGGGAAGTTGATATATGCGATCATCTAAAAAGACTACTGGCCTGTATACTTCTTTTAACGTTGAATCTTTCATACAAACTTGCCTTGTATAATAACCTAAAGCCGTGACACTAAGGGTGTCCCCCTTCTCGCAATAGATGTTGAAGTTTCCACGTGCATCGCCAAAAGTACCTGCATGCGTTCTATTGTTCACTACTATTGCGTTAGCTATGCCCTGCCCGTGAGGATCTTTCACACGGCCTTCAATATGAATAAGCTGCCCTGCAGCTGCTGCTGATTGAAATAAAAATATGAAGAGCAAGAGCCGCATACAAAGCGAATGTAAAGTTTGTTTTTCAATATTGGCGTATTTTTACAAAAAAGCGAACCATGAAAAAACTCATTTCTTTCTTTTTTATTTTGAGCTCAATTACAATGTTCGGAGTTGACGTTACCTTTCAATTGAATGTGCAAGGACTGAATGTCAATCCCAATGGCGTCTCCATAGCAGGTGATTTTCAAGGGTGGGCCCCCGGCACTACTTTTCTAACAGACACAAACTCTGATGGTATATACGAATACACGGCCTCGCTGACAGAAGGAACAACCATATCTTTCAAATACATCAATGGAACAACATGGACAGATGAAGAAAATGTACCTGCAACTTGTGGAGCACCAAATGGCTTCGGTGGTTTCAATAGAACGTTTTTAGTTCCTGCAAGTAACACGATCCTTGAACCCGTCTGCTTCTCATCATGCACCAACTGCCCTACTATAGCGCCTCAAATCACTGCCGTTTTTCAAGTAGACATGTCGAATGAAATAGTTTCGCCTAATGGAGTTCATTTGGCGGGAGATTTTCAAGGATGGAATCCTTCGAGCATTCTTATGAATGACATGGGAGGTGGTTTGTACGAGGCTCAGGTTAGTGTTGATCAAAACACAATTTTAACTTATAAATTCGTGAACGGCAATGATTGGAACAGTGATGAAAACCCGCCTCTAGATTGTGCTACTGATGACGGAAATGGCAACACCAACAGAACTTTTCAAACTGGTACAGAGAATGTAATCATAGGCCCTGTTTGTTTCAATCAATGTGCCTCTTGTGTTGAACCAACTCCTGTTTTAGTAACCTTCAGAACCGACCTTTCCAACGAAACAATTAGTTCAAATGGTGTTTATTTGGTGGGAACTTTCAACAATTGGGACACCATTGCAACCCCAATGAGTCAGTATGCGCCAAATAAATTCGAAGCTGTGGTAGTTCTGAATTCCAACCAAACCGTTCAATACAAAATCATTAACGGTTATGGATGGAGCAACCAAGAAATTGTTCCTGAGTCTTGTGGAATTCCGAATGGTGTAGGCAATTTTGACAGAACCTATACCACTACAAATCAAACCATGACCACACTCGAAGGTGATTGTTTTTCTGGGTGCGGTCCTTGTCAGATTATCCCCATGTGCACACTCACCCTAAATGTTGATTTGGGAAGTGGAACCACAGGAATTTTCGCTGCTCCAGAGGGCGTTCACGTAGCAGGGTCGTTTAACAATTGGGATCCAACAGCCACCCCTATGACACTTCAATTTGGAACTACATATTCCACAACCATTACCATTCCTGAAAATGAACTCATACAATACAAATTTTTGTTCGGAAATGCTTGGGGAACAGAAGAACTAGTTCCATTTGAATGCGGAGTTGATGATGGTTCAGGAAATATCAATCGCAGTTTCTTGTCTAGTGCTGGCACAATCACATTGCCAATCGTTTGCTGGAGTCAATGCCAGCCTTGCCCCATGCAGGTGGAAGATTTAAATGAGGCATTCCTCCCCTTCCCCAATCCTGCCGACAACTACATTCAATTACCCACCTCGCTGAACAACCAAGGTCTGCAAATTGTAGATGCTTTGGGACAGGTAATGAAAATCAACAACTCTTTTGCCTCTGAAGTGATTGATGTCAGTAAATGGGCAAACGGCATTTACTTCATTCGCACTTCGAACACAAACCAAACAACTAAATTTTTCATTCAACATGAAAATTAATTTAATCCGTATTTTCTTTTTTGCAGCCGCATTGACGTTGGCGAGTTGCTCGATTACTCAAACTCCAACAGGAACTGAAATCACTCAATTGCATGCAGATGTAATGCGCCTTGCAAGTGATGATTTTGAGGGAAGAGCCATTGGCACCCCAGGTGCAGATAAAGCTGCAGAATACATTGAATTTCGATTCAAAGAAATTGGACTCATACCCAAAGGAACAGACGGATACGTACAACATTTTTCTTTTATTCCACAGGGCCACGGACAAATACATCACGTTGGCGACAGCACAGTAATGGGAAAAAGTTTGGTCAAAGAAATTAAAGGGAAAAATGTAATTGGATTTATAGACAACGGCAGACCCTATACCATTGTTATTGGTGCACATTATGATCACTTAGGTTGGGGAGATGAAAATAGTTTGTGGACCGGTGAAAAGGCAATTCATAACGGAGCTGATGATAATGCCAGCGGTGTTTCAGCCATGATTCAATTGGCAGCAAGTCTCACGGAAAATGATAAATCGCCCAAGTACAATTATCTTTTTATTGCGTTCAGTGGCGAAGAAAAAGGTTTATGGGGAAGCAATTACTTTTCAAAAAATCCAACAATTCCAATTGAATCCATGAACTGCATGTTAAACATGGATATGGTAGGACGCATGAATGCAGAAAAAGCGCTTAGTATAAGTGGCACAGGTACAACAGCCATTTGGGAACCTCTTTTAACTGAAAAAAATACCTTCGGATTCAAACTCATATTCGACAAAAGTGGAATTGGGCCTAGTGATCACAGTTCTTTTTACAATCAGGGTGTGCCTGTTCTGCATTTCTTTACCGGCCAACATGCCGATTATCACAAACCCACTGACGATTATGACAAAATAAATTACGACGGTTTAGAAAACGTCACAGGCTATATTTTGTCTCTTGTAAAATCACTAAACACACAAGAAAAATTAACATTCACAAAAACGGCTGAGCCCGCTCAACAAAACACGTCATTTAAAGTCACATTGGGTGTAATGCCAGATTACATGTTTGGCGGCGAAGGAATGCGGATTGATGGTGTGAAAGAAAACAGACCAGCCTCGAATGCAGGAATGATACAAGGAGATGTGGTATTGAAAATGGGTGATTTTAAAATAACAGATATGACCTCATACATGGAAGCCTTAGGTAAATTCAGTGAGGGCCAAACCATTCAAGTTGAAATTCTTCGCGATGGAAAAACCATTGCTTTACCTGTGACATTTAAGTAAATGAAAAGATTCCTTGTCATTGGAGCACTATGCATTGCCAATAGTTTCCATGCTCAAACCAAAGTATTATTCTTGGGGAATAGTTACACTTCTTACAATAACCTTCCACAATTAACCGCCGATTGTGCGAACAGTGTTGGTTATTCGTTGACTACCGGTAGCAATACTCCCGGGGGGCACACCTTTCAACAGCATACCACCAACGCCACTAGTCAATCACTCATTGCCTCGGGTGACTGGGATTATGTTATTCTCCAAGAGCAAAGCCAACTTCCCTCATTCCCAGATAATCAAGTTGCTTCCCAGTGTTTCCCGTATGCAACTCAGTTAGATGAACAAATACACGCCTCAAATCCATGTGCTAAAACTATTTTTTACATGACCTGGGGAAGAGAAAATGGCGACGCCGCCAATTGTGCAAGTTGGCCACCTGTATGCACGTATGAGGGCATGGACAGCCTGTTAAATCTAAGATACCGACAAATGGCACTGGATAACGAAGCACTGCTTTCCCCAGTTGGGGCGGTCTGGAAATATTTAAGGACCTATTACCCTAGTATCGATTTATACAACGCCGACGGCTCGCATCCCACTATCGAAGGAAGCTATGTCGCGGCTTGCTGCATGAATGTGGCCATGTTTCAAATTGATCCCACAACCATAATATATAATTCTACCTTAAATCAATCAACTGCTGATATCATTAAATCTGCTGTGCGCGATGTGGTATACAACAATCTTTGGGAATGGCAAATCGTAAATTCTTTTGGTCCTACCATTGAACTCCAAATTCCAGGCGGATTCAATAACCCACTTGCAATAAATAATGTATCCAGCTCAAACACCACATTTTCTTGGGTAACCGACGAGGGTGATACATCTCTTGAGTTTTCACCAGTCTTCCAATTTGAAACAGATGGCGAACACATGATTTATTTTGATGTCTTCGAAAACGGCTGTTTCATAAATTCTGATAGTCTATCTGTCTTGATTTCTTCATTGAGCACACCTGAATCAACCTTGAATTTCAGGGCAATTCGAACACCTACAAGCATAACATTGACAAGTGAAAGCATGATTGAAGAGGTATATGTTTTCGATGTGCTGGGAAAGCAATTGATTCACACCTCTACTCCAAAGAGCGTATTTTCATTTTCCATGAACAATTCTCAACCTCTCGTTATTCGATTGAAAATCAATAACAGATGGTATAGCACCTTGAAATAAAAAGGGAATTGAGCTTAGAATTGTGAATAAACTTGAGAATTATTTAACACTCAAGCTCCCTTCAGGAAGTATTTTTGCGACTCTAAAGCCGAGGCCGTATGACGGCGGGTCTTTTTAGTTAAGGTAAGGCAAACCCTCGAAAGCGTTCGGGGGTTTGTTTTTTTTCAATCGGTTGTAAAACAAAAAAGGCCGCGAAACGCGGCCTTTCCTGAAACTAAATCCACATTATTCAACTGCAATCTGAACGGTAGCACGATCCTTGCCATTCGCCAATTCTACTGCATAAATACCAGCAGAAAGTGAAGCAAGCTCTACACGTACAGTGTTATTACCAGCTGGAAGAGTTCCTACATTTTGTGTAGCAACAACTTGACCCAATTGGTTTAAAATACGAACATAAATTTTGTTTGAAGTCTCTTGACCGAAAGATAACAATACATAATCGTTAGCTGGGTTTGGATAAACATTCAAAGAGTTCAAGAAGTTTGCTTCTGAAACACCAATGATACAATCAGCACATGAATCGAAACAAACAACGTTTAATACTTCAGCTAGACCAGAACGTGTGTGAACACGGTTGTATCCACCAACTCCGTTCGCAACACCGCAAGCGATAATTCCAGCGCCTTCTTCATTCGTAGGTGCATTTACATCACCATTCATGAATTTGTATTGAATTTCAGCAGAACCGCTGATGTTCACTGTGCACTCATAAACCATGTCACCATCAGCATCTGTCATTTGAGTTGCGCCACCTTGCCATGCTGGAGTAGTGAAGCCACCAATCATCCATACACCTGCAGGATCAACTGCTGTGCTCATCATGTTCACTCTGAAAGTAACATCAGCTGGATCTGGATCAGTGATACATTCAACTGAACATTGTGTGTAACACCAGTGCTCAATAACAGGATCTGAACCAACAACCAACTGACGGTTACCGTTTACGTTACATTCTGCTGGTAAAGACTCATTTCCATCAGCCCAATCAGCACCATTCACAAATTTGTACTCATATGTACCTGGCTGTAATAACAAAGTAACTTCGTAAATTCCATCACCATCAGGATCTGTCATTAATGTAGTTGGATCGCCAGGATTCCATCCTTGGAAGCTTCCTGCAACGTGTGGTCCGTTTGGATTCACTGTTTGTAAAGACATGTTTACACGGAAGAATACAGGGGTTGGAGCTTGACATGGACCACAAGCACTGAAACAAGCAACATCCAAAACAGTGTTGTCTGAAGTAAGGTCAGCTGTTCTGTTACCACCTGTTGAACACTCGTTAGGAACCGCTTCAGCGAAAGCCCAATCGTTACCGTTGATGAACTTGTAAGCCAAAGAAGTGGCAGTACCAACGTTAACAATAGCTTCAAATGTACCTGATGGGTTACCTAGTGGGTAAGCCGGATCAAACATTTGCGTAGTTGCTGGATTCCAACCTTGGAAATCACCAGCCAAGAATACTCCAGCTGGGTTAATTCCACTCGCCTCTTGTGTCATATCAACACGGAAACGAACAGTCTTTTCACCACATGCCGCGCAATTAGCGAAACAAACAGTCATTGACTCCGTTGTATTAGAACCAGAAATTAACCAAAAACGATTGTCATTTCCGTTAACTTCAACCTGACATGCTGCAGGAACATCCTCTGCACCTACCCATCCATTTCCGTTGATGAATTTGAACTGATAGATTTGAGGAATTAAAGAAAGGGTAACACTGTAAACACCGTCACCATCTCCATCCGCCATAACAATGGGGTTTGGTTGGTCTCCAGGATTCCAGTTTACATAAGCAGCATTTTCAACAATTCCGTCATAGTTGACATCATTGAAGTTACCTGCTAAGTGAACGCCATTTCCACTCACGGTTTGGCCGTTCATGTCTACGTTAAACGTTACATCAACTTGTGCCTTTGCGGCTAAAGCTGCTAACGCTACGAAACAGAAAGTAAAAATTTTTTTCATAGGTTTTAAATGATTTAGTTTAGTTCGTGTACTTTTAACACTTTCCAAATATAATTCGTTTTTGTGTCGCACACCCTTACTAGACGTAAATCATGAAAAAAAGTTCTCTGTTTTTATTCACAAGCCTATTGTTCATCTCTTCTATCGCTCAGAATCAAAATGCAAGAATCATTGACCGAATTGACCCGCCAAATTGGTTCAGCGGCATGGAGAATACCACTGTAGAACTCTTATTCTATGTCAACACCGATGAAAATCTACAATTCCAATTGGCGAAAGAAAGCAAATCCTTTGCACGTATAAAATCTGTTGAAAAATCAAAACTAAACAACTATTATTTTGTTGAATTAACAATCAAGAAACAACCCAAAAACAATGAAATTTCAATCATTGTAAACCCGGTTGATTCAGATGCTACTGAATCTATTCGATACCCAATAACACCTAAATCCTACTCACCTCTTGGTCTGAATCAATCAGACGCGATTTACCTCATTTTTCCTGATCGGTTCTCAAATGGTGACCCCAACAATGAATCATTTCCTAACTACTTCCAAAAAACAGAACGCAGTGAACTCAAGGGCAGACGAGGTGGTGACTTGAAGGGAATAATCAACCATTTGAATTACATTGAAGAACTCGGATTCAATGCCCTTTGGTTAAATCCAATTGTAGAAAACAATGAAAAAATTGATTCATACCATGGATACGCAACAACTGACTCTTATTTCATTGATCCAAGAATAGGAAATATCAGCGACTTAAATGAGCTGACAAATCTTATGGGGCAAAAAAAAATGAAACATGTCTGGGACGTGGTCTACAACCATTGGGGAGATCAACACAAACTCTTTCTTGAAATGCCCGATAGCGCATGGTATCATTGGCACCCCACTTTCACAAAAACAAATTACCGGGCTGAAACCATGATGGACCCCTATGCCAGTGCATTCGATAAATCAACCATGGCCAACGGGTGGTTCGACCATCACATGCCCGACCTGAACCAACAAAACCCTCACCTCGCCAAATACCTTATTCAGAACTCCATTTGGTGGGTGGAAACCGCACACATTGATGCATTCAGAATTGACACATACAGCTATCCCGATCAAGCGTTTATGGCTAATTTAAATGCTACTTTGAAGATCGAATACCCAAACTTGTTCAACTTCGGAGAGACATGGGTGCAAGGCACACCTATACAAGCATGGTTCACAGAAGGCAATCGATTGAATACGCATTTCAACTCGCAACTCAATGGTGTTACTGATTTTCAATTGTTCTATGCGCTAACCAAAGGACTTACAGAAAACTTCGGATGGGAAGAAGGATTGAGACGCATTGAACTTACTCTTGCGCACGACTACCAATATGAGCATCCTGAAAATTTGGTCACTTTTCTCGATAATCATGACTTGCCTCGAATCTACTCCGTTTTTAATCAAGACTTCATGAAATGGAAAATGGCCCACGCCATGCTTTATACCTTAAGAGGAATACCTTGCACCTACTATGGGACCGAAATTCTGATGACCGGATTTTGCAACCCAGACGCACATGTTCGAGAAGAATTTCCAGGCGGGTGGGAAGATCACAAAGCAAATCTTTTTAAACAAGAAGAAAGAACAGCATTGCAAAACGAAGCCTTTCAATTCATTAAAAAACTTGTAACCTACCGAAAGCAGAACACCTGGATGACAACAGGCAAACTGGTTCAATTCGTACCCAATGACAATACCTACGTCTACGCGAAAAAAGGCGATTCCAAAACACTCATTTGTTTGTACAATCTCAATCAAGATGCGAAACAAATAAACTGTGCTCAATTAAGTGAAATCTTAAAAGGACAAACATCTGGACGAAATATTATGAATGACCAAAACATAAATTGGGATTCAAAAATCGAAATTCCGGGCAATCAGTTTCTACTAATAGAAGTTTCACATTAATTTCGAATAAAACTAAAAATCATGAAAAACATCATTTTTACAGCTCTCCTTTGTTTGTTATTTCAATCAGCATGGTCACAAAAGCATACTGAAAGCAAGGTCACCATCATCAAAATAGATACTGCTAGCAACGGCCAAATTGACACCTTGATATTCAATTTCGACTCGAATTCAATGGATCTGTCGAAATGGGAAGACATGCTAAAAGATCTCGATATAGACATTAACTTGGGGAACGAACAATTATTAATGCAAATGGATTTCAATGATTCGCTATCTAATTTCGAT
>VFQT010000934.1_pt1 | contig 38444 bp, 44 predicted proteins | sample 3512381 | NCBI WGS metagenome assembly VFQT01 (sample SAMN10412376, study PRJNA504923) | tailings metagenome | isolation source: Relicate 2 Philex TSF3 active mining site | place: Philippines: Tuba, Benguet | collected 2017-08-29 | reverse complement strand
AGATCTGCGGCACTGGGGCCGGCCTGCTTCAACTTGCGCGCTTCTTCGAAGCGACGATGACGACCCTTTTTCACGTGAGGGCTCCGAATTCTTCGCAATGGGACATCTTCGCGATTCCGACCCGCGGAACGAGTGGCAACAGCGAAGGGTAATCCTACCCCCGGGCGACGGGAAAAGCGGGCTTTCAGCCGCGCAAGAGACGCAGGCCACCTGCGCCATCAAAGGCGATACCGGCGGATCCGGCCACAAGATCTACAAGATCTCGACCCACGAGCTCGGATCGCCAGCCGTGTCGAAGGCGCGCCCCCGGGCTACCGCGAAGAAAATCGATGATGTCGGCGCGAGTTCCGAGGATCGCGGTCTCGATCCGCTCTCGTGCCGCAACTTCGCTGATCCACGCGGAAATCAGCGTCGCGGCGGGTCGTAGATCGCGGTCGAATTCCTCGACATCATTTCTCGGGTATGCAACGTCGAGATCTCGTCCGCGGTCCACCGCATCGAGGATCTCGCGCGCGATTGCGCCCTTCGTATAGCGACCGTCGACACCGCGCGATTGGGCCAGCTCCTCGACCGTGTGTGGGGCGCGTTGGGCAATGCCGAGCAATGCAAGATCGGCGAGAACGTGACGAACCGGAATGTTCTGGCGCTGCGCACGCTCTTCGCGCCATTGCGCAACCGATTGAGCGATTCCCCGCGCGCGGGGCTTGAGCGTCTTCACATCCTTCACCTTCAGCCATGCATCCGCGGGGTCGACCAGCGACGAGGGCCGTTCGAGCAATTCGCGACAGGCGTCGGCTGCCCATTCCGTGCGACCGCACTCATCCAACTGGCGGGTGATCGATTCGTGGAGAGCAGGGAGATACCGCACATCGGCTGCGGCGTACGACTTCTGATCGTCGGAAAGGGGGCGACGCAACCAGTCGGTGAGGCGGTCTCCTTTCGGCAAGGCAAAACCCATCTCCTTCTGCACGAGCGCGGAGAGCGAAGGTGTGCTGTGGCCGATGAAACCTGCAGCAATTTGAGTGTCGAAAATTGCGGTCAGCCGCACACCGCACGTGAGCTGCAGGACGTCGAGGTCTTGTTGCGCCGCATGAAGAATCACGAGGGCGTCGTTGTCGAACAATGTCGCGACGACTTCGAGATCGACGACGGTCGGGTCGACGATGAAGATTTCGTCGTGGTGGTTGATCTGAATGAGTGCCAGCTGCGGAAAGTAAGTGCGTTCGCGGTGAAATTCGGTGTCGAGGCAGTAACTCTCTGCTGTCCTCAGACGGAGCGCGAGATTCTCGACGTCCCTTCGGGTGTCAACCCACGTACCCGCGGCGGAGTTCAACGCGGAGACTCACCGATGACGACGTCGTACCCGGATGCAATCCATGCTCCGGTGCCGCCGGCAACGTTCACGACTTGCTTGCCGAATGACCGGAGGTACTCGCAGGCACGCAAGCTTCGCCCACCGGCTTGACAGATGACGTATGTCGTGTTGCCCTCGACGAAGGCGTCGACGTTGTCGGTCAAAGTCGATAGTGGCACGGACGTGGCACCGGGTACGTGTCCGGAGACGTACTCATCTGCCTCACGCACGTCGATGACTGCGCACCCTTGGATCAACAGACTCTTCAACTCGGTCACTGAAATCTCGGATATTGACATCGCTTGCGAGGCTAGCGGGGTTGCGAATCCGGTCGCAGTTCGGGCGTGTTCACGTCGAGCAATTCGTCGGCGGGGACATCGACCTGTTCGATCGGGCACAGCTGGAGAAGTACCTGAACCGCGGCGACAGACGATTCGTTGGCGACGATCGACCCTGCGAGCTCAGCGGGAATGGCCCCGAGCACCCAGTGCGATCGACCGTTTGCGGCGGCGACGACAACTGCCGGGCGTCCGCCGGCGACCGTTGCTGCGACACGATCGCGCAACGCGCGCAACGTTCCCGACGTGACACCAAGCATGTCGACCGCCATGAAGACGACGTTTTCGTGCCTTTGTGCTGCAACCTCCGCCAGACGGGCAATGGAATGAGCCGGCCCGGGGTTCGCGAGCGCGTCGGCAACGACGATGCACCCGGCGGGAACATCGGGAACCCAGTCATGCGCCACTGACACGGCGATCGTGTCGGACTCGTCTGCTGACTCTCCGACAACGGACAAACAATGGTCGAGGAATGTGGACGAACGAAAGGAAGCCGAGGCTTTTGGCTGGCCATACCGACTGCCCTGGCCGCCGGCGAGCACGGCCCAGATTGTCACCCGAAAATCTCGCCGAAGCGGCCGGCTTCATCTGCGGGCACTCCCGAGGGATCAAGCTGCAGAAGAAACAAGCGACAGCGTTCTTCTTCGTCGGCTTCCCCGATCGAGCCTGCAGCCAATTGGAGCCCGAGAAGGCACCGGAGAAATCCGAGATTCCCGGCATGCGTCCAACGCACGAAACCCGACCCGCGCCAACCATTGGCCCGCAGCGAGTCGAGGCCACGGTGATAACCCACCCGGAAGGCCGCGTAACGCTCGACTTGATTGTCGGTTGTTATTCCGCATGCCCACCAGACAAGTGAGCTTCGAGGAGCCACCCGTACGGCCTGCAGACGTGCAACCGAGTCTCCGGCGACAATCCGGGTGGTGAGATGCACCACGTCGGGCGACTCCGGAGGCAGTCTTGTTTCCGGAGGTCCTGAACTTGAAAGAGAGATGCTCGACGTCACGCTGAAACCCTAGTTCCCACCGACAAAGGCGGCGCCGGCATCCCCAACGCCTAACACGACGCTGAATAACGTGTTCGTGTGCCAAGCCAAACTCTCATCCAAGCTCTCGACCTGAACCAGGCGAAGAACGGATCGATCGTGGCGATCATTGTTTGTGTCGCCGTGATCCTGCTTGTTCTCAAGTTCATTTCGTCGCTCGTCGTACGGTTGGTCATGTCGGTCGTATTTGCCGCTCTCGGTGTTGTCGTGTATTCGCAACGGGCATCCTTGGTCGACTGCGCGGAAAAAATCACATCGTCGGTTTCCGATTCGGTGTCGGACGGTGCGGCTATTTCGGGGAACTCTGCGGTTTCGTGCACCTTCTTCGGTCGTGACGTCACGATTTCGCTCGACAACTCCGCACCCGCCGGTTGAACCCGGCGCCGTTGGGGCGCGAAGGCCCCCACTCGCTTAGAGTTCGGTTGTCATGGAACTTCTGATCATTCGTCATGCCCTGCCCGTTCGTCGCGAGCTCGACACCGGAATCGCCGACCCCCAACTTTCAGAGGACGGCCTTGCGCAAGCCGATCGCCTCGCCGATTACCTCGCGAGCGAGAAAATTCACGCGGTGTACGCCAGCCCGTTGCGCCGGGCGCAACAGACCGCTGCTCCCCTCGCCCGCGTGCAGGGCGTCGACATTGTGACCGTCGACGATGTCGCCGAGTGGGACCGCAATTCGAACGAGTACGTGCCCGTCGAAGAACTGAAGGCAGCGAACGATCCCCGTTGGCAGGCAATGCTGCGCGGTGAATGGAACGTTCACGAGGAAAGCCCCGACGAATTCAACAAGCGCTGTGTGCTGGCGATCGAGAAGATGATCTCCGACCATTCCGGCCAGACGATTGCCGTCGTATGCCACGGTGGCGTCATCAATGCGTACCTGGTACACGTTCTCGGTCTGACTGTGAACGTCCAGGGCTTCTTCTATCCCAACTACACCTCGATCCATCGCGTCGCCGCGGCACGTAGCGGGGAACGCTCGATCGTCACGATCAACGAGACCTCACACCTACGCAACTCGGGCCTTCCAATGGGGTTGTTCCAGAAGTCGTGATGTCGGGCCTCACCGATCTCTTGTCGTATCTCGACGAGTCGCCTTCGCAATTTCATGCGGTGGCTGCTTCGGTTTCGCGCCTCGCCGCCGACGGTTTTGCCGTGGCGTCCCATGCTTCCGCTGATGGGGCTTTCTGGGCCGAATCAAAAGGTGTGTTGACGCATGGCGGTGCTGCGATCGCCTGGAGCTGGCCGATCGACTCGGGCGCGGCGGATGGCGCGCTCTTCGTCGGGGCACACACCGACTCGCCCTGTCTCCGACTGAAGCCGAGTCCGAACTCGCGTGCGGCGGGAATGTCGATCCTTGAAGTTGAGGTGTATGGCGGTGCCCTTCTCAACTCCTGGCTGGACCGTGACCTCGGACTTGCGGGTGTGGTGCATTCCGTCGACGGCTCCACCCGACTGGTGGAGGATCGAATGCCAATTGCGCGGATACCGCAGTTGGCTATTCATCTGGATCGCGAAGTCAATGAAAAAGGTCTCGTGCTCCACCGGCAAAACCACCTGCGTCCGATCTGGGGTGCAGAGGGCGGTGACATTCTCGAACATCTCGGGGTCGGGGCCGACGAAACCTTCGACATTGCGCTGTTCGATTCCGCCCCCGCCATGCTCGTCGGAGCGGGTGGTGGATTCATCGCATCCGGGCGGATCGACAACCTCGTCTCGTGTTGGGCCGCGGTGGATTCGATTCGTCACACGGAGTCGAAACGTCCGGTGTTCGTGTGCCTCTTCGACCACGAAGAGGTCGGTTCGGAGAGCACCACCGGAGCGGCGGGACCGCTTCTGGAGAATGTGGTCGGTGAGGTTCTACGTGTCCGTAACCAAGCGGGGTCACGTTTCGACTTTTTGCGCAAGTCGTTGTGTATCTCTGCCGACAATGCGCATGGCCTCCACCCGAACTACCCGGAACGCCACGACGCCAACCATGCCCCGATCGTCAACCGCGGTCCGGCCCTGAAGCGCAATGCCGGCCAGCGATACGCAACCTCGGCCAAGGGCGCGGCAATCATGCGCCGTATCGCACGCGAAGCTGGGGTGCCGTTACAGGAATTCGTTTCCAACAACGCGATGCCCTGCGGGAGCACCATCGGACCCATCACCGCGACGAGAATGGGGATCGAGACCGTCGACGTCGGCGTACCCCAATTGGCGATGCATTCCGCACGTGAGACGTGCGGAGCGGCCGACCCGACGGCACTGCGAGACCTGATGATTGCCGCGGCCAGGACGCCGTCTTTCTGAGTCTTTCTGAACGCCTATCGCGGACGAGAACCCGCGCGCACCTGCGCGGCATCGAACAGGCGCTGCAATTCGCCGTGCAATTGCGCCGAAAATTCCTTCACGGCACTGCGTGAAGCACGGCCTCCTTTGGAGGGGGGCGAGATGGGCTCGCCGACGAGGACGACACACTTGCTCGGGCGGAGGTACTTCTTTCCTTTGGGCATCGCACGTTCGGATCCCCCGATTCCCACGGGAACCACGGGCACTCCGGACTTCATAGCGATGTATGTGACGCCGTCGAACAGTGGTTGCACCGTCTCGCCGGACTTCCGTTCTCCTTCGGGGAAGAGCACGAGTGGCTCCCCGGATTCGAGCACCTCGATGCAGCGCCTCAAGGCTTCCCGGTCGGCCGTTCCACGCGAAACGGGAAATCCACCGAGGGCCGAAAGAACCCAGCCGACAGGCTGTTTCTTCCAGAGTGAATCCTTTCCCATGTAGCGCATTCGTCGGCGAGTCACCGTACAAACAAGCGGTGTGTCGATGTTCGAGCGGTGAACCGGCGCAAGAATGAACGGACCGGACCGAGGTATGTGTTTGCGGCCGACAACCGAGGTACGCCAGAACGTTCGGCAAAACAAGGTCAACGAGTTGCGAACGAGTCTGTAAAAGGCTCGTGAACCGAAGCCGTTGCCGGCGAGGAAACTGTCGACGTCAGCCAAGGCCCGACTCACGTTCGGCAACCAGAGACAGCAACTTCTCGACGACGTCACTGATGGACATGTCGGACGTGTCGACGCTCACCGATCCGTCAGCGGTCATCAATGGACTGTCGATGCGTGACGTGTCGAGGCGATCGCGTTCGGCGATCGACCGGGCAATGGCGTCGATGTCTCCGCCGGACTCGGCAACCCGACGCCGGGCCCGCACTTCCGGTGAGGCAGTAAGGAAAACCTTCAGTGTGGCGTCAGGGAACACAACGGTACCGATGTCGCGACCCTCGATGACACCGCCACCGCGCGTTGCCACCCACGCACGTTGTTGCTCACGCAACACCGAACGGACGCCGCTGATTGCGGCGACGTGGCTGACCGCACGGTTGATGCGATCTGAGCGAATCTCTTGAGTCACATCGACGCCATCGACGGTGACCGCATTTTCGCCGACGTCGATGCGCGACGTCTCTGCGAGAGAAGTCACCAAATCGGGGTTGCTCGGATCGATGCCGTCCCGCAAGGCCGCATGTGTGACAGCCCGATACATCGCTCCGGTATCCAGATACGGCACTCCGAGACGACGCGCCAATTCGCGCGCGATCGTTGATTTGCCCGCTCCGGCGGGCCCGTCGATGGCGACGACGCGCATCGACCGGTCTACCAGCTCGTACCCTGCGGCCGACCCTCGTCGTAGCCCGCAGCGCTTTGAATGCCGACCACTGCACGTTCACGGAACTCGGGAATGCTGGCCGCCCCCGCATAAGTGCACGCAGAACGCACTCCCGCGACGATCTGATCGACGATGTCCTCGACTCCCGGTCGCTCGTGGTCGAGATACATGCGCGACGTGCTGATGCCTTCTTCGAACAGCTCCTTGCGAGCCCGGTCGAATGCGGTTTCCTGGCTTGTTCGGTTGCGGACCGCCCGATTCGACGCCATGCCGAAGCTCTCCTTGTAGAGACGTCCTTCGGTATCGCGAAGTGTGTCGGCCGCTGATTCGTAGGTGCCCGCGAGCCAAGAACCGAACATCACGTTCGATGCACCTGCCGCAAGTGCCAACGCAACGTCGCGAGGGTAACGCACTCCTCCGTCGGCCCAGACGTGCTTGCCGAACCGATGTGCCTCGTCCGAACACTCGAGCACGGCGCTGAACTGGGGGCGGCCGACGCCCGTCATCATTCGGGTGGTGCACATGGCGCCCGGCCCCACGCCTACCTTCACGATGTCGACGCCCGCCTCGATCAAATCCCGTGTAGCGGCAGCTGTGACGACGTTGCCTGCGACGAGGTGAACATCGGGAGCTGCAGATCGAACGGACTCGACCGCGCGGAGCATACGACCCTGATGCCCGTGCGCTGTATCGATGACCAAGACATCGACCCCCATCTTTGCCAGTGCCTTGGCGCGAGCCGCAGGTTCACCATTGATGCCAACCGCAACCGAGACGAGAAGCCGGCCATCGCGGCCGCGCGCCGGCGCGTACAGGGTGCTGCGCAAGGCTCCTTTGCGCGTGACGCAACCGAGGAGTGCGCCGTCCGTTCCGACGACCGGAGCAAAGGAGAGTCGTCGCTCGTGCAGGAAGTCGAAGATCTCCTGCGGCTCGAGAGCAGCATCGACACATATGAGATCCCGGTTCATCACGTGCTGAACTTGCGTGAAGCGGTCGTAGCCGGCTGCGTCATGCTCGGTGAAGATGCCGACCGGACGCTGGTGGCCGTCCACGACGATGATGGCGCCATGGGCACGCTTGTGGATGAGGCTGAGCGCGTTACCGACGGTGTCGGTCGGCGCGAGAGTGATCGGCGTTTCGAAGACGTCGTGGCGTGACTTCACGAAAGTGGCAACAGATTCGATGATGTCGAGAGGAATGTCCTGTGGCAAGACGGTCAGGCCGCCACGACGAGCGATGGTTTCGGCCATACGACGACCGGCGACGGCGGTCATGTTCGCCACAACCACGGGAACGGTTGTCCCGATGCCGTCGGGCGTCGTCAAGTCGACGTCGAACCGACTCGGAACGTCGCTGAGGCTGGGAACCATGAACACGTCGTTGTACGTGAGGTCATGGGGCGGGCGCGCGGTGAGGAAACGCATGACTGTCTTAGGCTAGGCGACCATGGTCGCGAAATCGCTCGTTCTGGTTCACGGTTGGGGCGGCTCGTACCGCGACACCTGGCAGGGACCCGGCATCGATCAAATTTTCGCAGATGTCGGCCATTCGGTTTCCGGTATCGACCTCCTCGGGCACGGCACGGCCGAAAAGCCTCACAATCCCGACGCATATGCCGATCTGCCGTCTTATCTTCTCGAACGACTGCCCGTGGAGCCGTGCATCGTCGTCGGATTTTCGCTCGGCGCGCTCACGACTTTGCGAGCCGCCATCGCCTCGCCCGATCGATTTTGTGGAATCGTTCTCGCGGGGATCGGAGACGGGGTGTTCGAGCCGCACAAGCCCGAAGACACGTCGCGCATCATCGCCGGAGTCGAGGGCACCGCGCCCGCCGATGACAACATCGCCCGACTCTTCGGCCAATACGCGAGACAGGGCGACAACGACGTCGACGCTCTCACCGCCGTCCTCAAACGACCAGCATCGACACCCCTCCTACCCGAGCAGATGTCGGTCGTCGACTGCCCGGTCCTCGTATGTATCGGCGAACGTGATTTTGCTGCGCCGTCAGACCGTCTCGCGGCGGCATTTACCGACGGCGCCTTGAGCGTCCTGCCGAGAACCGACCACTTCGCAACACCCAGTTCATTTCCCTTCATCGACGCGGTCGTCGACTTCCTTGAATCTCGCTTCCCCGTCCGTTGAAATCGATGCCTACGCTCCACCTCGTTGCATCTGTCGACGACGACGTCGTCGCCGCGGTTGAACTTCTCTCCTCGGGTCGTCTTGTTGCCGTCCCCACCGAGACGGTCTACGGTCTTGGGGCCGACGCCTCGAACGAGGAGGCCGTGCGGGCCATCTTCAATGCAAAAGGTCGCCCGCAGACGCATCCCTTGATCTTGCACACGGCCGACGTCGACCATGCACGTCGTCTGTCGCGCAATTGGACACCTGCCGCCGAGGTGCTTGCAAGGGAGTTTTGGCCCGGACCCCTTTCGATTCTGACCGAGAGGTCAAAGATCGTGTCGCACGCCGTCACCGGTGGTCGCGACACCGTCGTGTTGCGAGTCCCCGACCACCCGGCAACTTTGAGGATCCTGAACGCGCTGCACGAGCGCGGCAGTGTCGGCCTCGCAGCGCCATCGGCCAACAAATTCGGCTCCGTCAGTCCCACGACAGCGGCGCATGTTCTCGCCGATCTCGATACGCGGATCGACGCGGTTCTCGACGGGGGCCCGTGTCACGTGGGCATCGAGTCGACCATCGTCGACTGTACGAACGAGCCCGCAGTGGTTCTCCGCCCCGGCGGCATTGCGATCGAAGCCGTCGCAGGTTCCCTTGCAGAGCATGGTCTTTCGGTTGTCTTGTCGGACGACATCGCGGGCACAATCGATTCTGACGGCGCCATCGCGCCGGGAATGCTCCGCTCGCACTATGCACCAAAGACTCGGCTTCTTGTTTTCGAAACACAAACCCAGCTCGAAGATGCATGTCGCGTTATCGAGATGCGTGGCCAACACGTGACGGTTCTTCCTTACGAAAATGACCCGTACGAGTACTCTCGGCGTCTCTATTCGTCGCTTCGTCGGTGTGATGACTGCGGGGCAGATGTCATCGTTGCGCTGCTTCCCCGCCCGACCGGACTCGGTGTCGCGGTGCGAGACAGGCTTTTCAAGGCATCTGCGCAGCGTTGATCGCAGAGATCCAGACGTCTCGAATTTCGTCGGTGTCGAGCGCAGTCCGCCCCTCGACGATCATCGAGACGGTCGAAGAGCCGGCGTCCGGCACGATTTCGAACGAAACCCACGTATCGAGCGGCTCGAACATCCGTACCTCGAGGCGATAAGGCGGATCGTCGTCCGATACATCGCCCAGTTCGGCTGAAACCAGCAGAAGCAACTCGAAGGCCTCGACGGGCAGTGCGTTCACGGTGAACGATGGGTGGTCGCTCCCGCGTCTGCCCCGCTCCGCGCCTGCCATAACGATTTCTTGACCCTCGCGCAGAAGTATTCCGACCGCGCGCTCGACCGCGTCGACGGCCTCGCGTGATCCACCATGGTCCGGATGATGTGCGAGCAATGCGAAACGCCGTGCCCTGCGAAGGTCGGTATCCCCGAAACCCTCAACTAAGCCAAGTAAGGCAAGTGCCTCGGCTCGCTTCACAGGTCGAGACTCAGCGCCCCTTGAATTCGGGCGTCCGCTTCTCCATGAAGGCCGAAACGCCTTCGCGGAAGTCCGCCGTCTTGAAGAGGGGCAACAACTGCAGGAAGACATGGTGGATGTTCTGCTCGAAGGTCTCCGTCTCGGCGGCGCGCATCATTCGTTTGATTGCGCGGACCGCCAGGGGTGCGTTGGCCGCAATCTCGGCGGCGAGGGATCGGGCTGCCGAGTGGAGTTCAGCGGCGGGAAAAACATGATTCACGAGTCCGAGCTCGAGGGCCTCGGCGGCCGACAGGGTCCGCCCCGTGAACGAGATCTCGGCCGCCTTCGCGTAACCCACCATGCGGGGCAACAACCAGGTTCCGCCCGACTCAGGGAGGATGCCGCGCTTGGCGAAGCCCGGGTTCAATTTCGCGGAGTCGGCGGCCAGCCGAATGTCGCATCCGAATGCGAGATCCAAGCCGTAGCCCGCGGCTCCCCCGTTCAATGCGCACACCACCGGCGTATCGAGGTTGTGGAGCACCACCGGAGGGGCGGTCCGAAGATCGAATTCGCCGGTCGACGCTCCGAGATCACCCATGTTGCCGAGCGCATCTTTCGGGCCCGACATCTGGGCCGCAAGGTCGAGACCGGCGCAGAATGCACGTCCTGCACCCGTGAGGATTGCGCAACGAACGTTTCGGTCGCGATCGGCTCGCAGGAGTGCGTCGGACAATTCGTCAAGCATCGCACTCGAGATTGTGTTCATTCGTTCGGGCGCGTTCAGGGTGATCGTCGCAATGTGTTCGTCGACTTCGTACAGGACCTCTGCTGATGACATGCGGAAAAACTAGCCGTTCAATCGGAGACGTTTCGTGTGGGAACATTGAGCCATGACCGAAAAGCCGCGCCCCATCTCCAACCGAGTCAGTCAATTGCTGGGAGTCGACTACCCCATCGTGCAGGCTCCGATGGGCTGGATCGCCAGGTCGCAACTTGCTTCCGCGGTCTCCAATGCCGGCGCCCTCGGCATCATTGAGACATCTTCCGGAGACCTCGAGGCGATCAAGGGCGAGATTCGCGCCATGCGCAGCCTCAGCACCCGTCCTTTCGGTGTGAACATCGCACAGCTGTTCGTTCGCGATGAGGGTATTGCCGACTTCGTGGTCGAGCAGGGCGTTCGCTTCGTGACCACGTCGGCTGGCGACCCGACGAAATACACGGCTCGACTGAAGGTTGCCGGGCTCACGGTCTTTCACGTTGTGCCAACTCTCGCAGCCGCCTTGAAGGCGGTCGACGCAGGAGTCGACGGTCTCGTCGTCGAAGGTGGTGAAGGTGGCGGCTTCAAGAACCCGAAGGATGTGTCGACGATGGTGCTTCTCCCGCTCATCGCCGAGAACGTTGACGTACCCATCATCGCAGCCGGCGGCATCACCGACGGAGCGAGCATGGCGGCTGCGTTTGCTCTCGGCGCAGAGGGCGTTCAAATGGGAACGCGAATGGTCTCTGCTCTCGAGTCCCCCGTTCACGTGAACTGGAAGAAGTCGATCGTCGAGGCAAAGGAAACAGACACCGTGTTCCTCAACCGATTTTCGCGTCCTGGATTGCGTGCACTGCGCACCGCACACACCACGGAACTCGAGCGTGCGGACCACGTCGGCATGGAGCAATTCGCGAATACGACCGCGCTTTACTTTGGAGGTGACATGGAGGCTTCAATCGCCCTCACTGGCCAGGTGGCCGGACGCATCACCTCGATCGAGTCCGTCGCGGACATCATCGAAGGGACGGTGCGGGGCTTCTACCGATGTATCGAAACCCTGCGCAACTACTCGTGAAGCGGGTCGTGGCGGCGCCTTCTCCAGGCGATGTAGACGACATCAACGAGCGCGAGCCAGACGCCTGCCGCGAGCGCGATGTGTACTGCCACCAGCAGAGCGGGCACGTCCGCGAGGTACTGGACGTAGCCGACAACCGCCTGCAAGAGTGCGAGGCCCATCAGTCGCGAGACGCGTGATTCAAACTGCCGATCGCGCCCTCTCGTCTTCCACAGCAGAAGTGCGATCGCAGCCAGCGTCGCAATCACGGTGCTGCCGTGGACACGTGCCACCGTGTGGATCGAAAAGCCGAAACGAACGGCCTCTTCGTCACCCGCGTGCGGGCCGGTTGCCGTCACAACCGTTCCCGTCACGATGGCAGCCAAACCGAGAAACGCGGTTGCGATGGTTACTTCTCTCGGCAAAGCGTCGACCGCAGGCTTCACATGGTCTTCCGAACCGGCAAGCCTGTGCAGCAATAGCGCGTTGGCGAGGAGGATCATGGAAACGAGGAAGTGCGCCATGTTTGCCCACGGGTTCAGGCCGGTGAGTACGACGATGCCGCCAATCACCACCTGTGCCAATACGCCGGCCACGAGGCCGACCGCAAGCCGGGTCAGTGCGACGCGCCGCTTCTGAAGTCGAACACTGGCCAGCACGGCGAGTATCACGCTCGCGGCCACCACTCCGGTGAAGAGCCGGTTCAATTGTTCGATCGCTCCGTGGCCCGTCGACACGTCGATGAATCGTTCTTCAGAACACCGTGGCCAGTCGGCACACCCCAATCCCGAACCCGTCAGTCTCACCAGCGCCCCTGTGATGACGATCGTGTACAAAGCAACGAGGGCGCCGAGGGTTATCCGTCGGTACCCCACGGAACTCACGATCCACTTGCGCATCAGCGTCGCCAGGATTCCTTGCCCTTCAGGCCATAGTTCCGCAGGATCACCGCGCGTGTCGGCTCGACGACCAGAAAGACGTGCGTCCCGGCTGCCGGCCCGCCGGGTTCGAAGAGATTGCAGTCATAACCCATCTTGTCCCACAGCGCTTCGCGCCCCTCCGTGTCGTCGACGATGCGTCCGCGGCCCCAGACCACGCAACTGTCCCAATCGGTATCCGCCGAAACCGCAAAATGGACGCTGACGCTCGGGTTCGTGCGCACGTTCGCGACCTTCGCTTCGGGAGTCGCGAGGAAGGCGAGAATGTTGTCGCCGTGCCAAGCGACGGCGACCGGCGATACGTAGGGGGTCGCGGACCGCGACACGGTTGCGACCCACGCGAGGGGTCCGTACCGCTTCGAATCTTTGCGGACATCATCGAGGGTGAGCGTCATGTCGTCCGAGACTATGTTCTGCCTTGTGAAGCGACAAACCGTCGAAGAGCGTCGGCAGGAGATTCTGGAGACAACCTGCAAGGTCGTCATTGAACGTGGATTCGCGGGGACTCGCGTGTCCGACGTCGCACAACGTCTCGGGATATCGACGAGTCTCGTTCACTATCACTTCGACTCGAAGGAAACACTTCTCGCCGAGGCATTTGCGCACTACGCGCGCACGGCGCTCCTGGAACTCGAGGAATACGTGTTCGAAGTACCGGGCCCGAACGAGCAGTTGGCACGCGCGCTGGAGGACTTTGTTCCCGAGGGAAGCGATGACCTCGAATGGATGCTGTGGATCGATGCTTGGGGCGAAGCCCTGCGGAACCCGTCGATGCGTCGAATAAGCCAAGAACTCGACGAACGCGGCGTGTCTCTCATCGAATCGATCGTTGAACGAGGAAATGCGGCCGGCGAATTCGTATGTCCCGAGCCACGTCGCACCGCCATGAGATTGATGGGCCTCATCGACGGACTTGCCGTGCAATTCGCTGCGCATACGGGTGTTCTGACGAGGGCCGACCTCCTCGAGGCAGTCACCGCCCTGGCCACCCTGGAAGTGCGCCCGGTCAGGCCGCTCGAGACATCCTGACCCGAAAGGACCAACCCAGGGTGGCTGCACGCCCCTAAACACCACGCAGAGTGGTCACTGCCACATTTTCCGTGAGATTTTTCTCAAGTCTGGGTCGAACCAGCCGATGCCCCTTGTGCAACTCGCAAGGAGCACGACATGCAGGCAGTACTCGGAACAGCACTCAAGAAGATCACGGTGGGAACGGCGGTTGCCGTCGTGGCGGGTCTCTTCGCCTTTGGAACGCCGTCCGCCTCGGCAAATACCGGAAGTGCCACGGCCCCTGCAACTGCGCCCGTTCGTGCGGGTCTTCCCCGCTTTGGCCAATCGGGCGACGCAGTGAAGGCCCTTCAGCAGGCACTCGTCGCCAAGGGTTTCACCCTCGTTGGCGGTGTTGACGGCGTCTTTAGTCCCCGCACCCGCGCAACCCTCCGGAACTTCCAAAAGGTGGTGGGTTTCCGCGTAACGGGACGCCTCGACAAGCGCACGGCACGGTTGCTCGGTCTGGTGGCATCGAACGTCGCGGCCACCAGTGCGACGTTGGCTCCGACCACGACGACGGTGCCTGCACCTACGACTACTCTTCCCGCACCCGCACCCGCAGCAACAGAGGTCCCGACGACAACAACTCCCGCACCGGCAGCCATCGTGTGGAGCGTCGAGATGTTCCCTGCATTCGGCGCACGCGGCGAAGTCGTGTCGGCCCTCCAGAATGCGCTCATCGGAGCCGGTATCGAAGTCTTCGGTGGTGCCGATGGGGTTTTCGGCAACGCGACGAAGTCCGCAATCTCGAAGTTCCAGGCAGCCCGCAACCTCGCAAGCAAAGGCTCGCTCGACGAAGCGACTGCGATCGAACTCGGTCTTCTCCCCCGACCCGTTCTTTCGGTCACGATTCCGGTTTTCCCGGTTCGCCCGGCTTGCTACTTCATCGATACCTGGATGGAAGCGCGTGGCCCGGATCGCAAGCACGAAGGTGTCGACATCATCGCCAATCGCGGTCAAGAAGTCCTCGCGGTCGCAGACGGAACAATCACGAAGATGTACACCGCCGATACCGCAAAGCTGTCGGGTAACGCACTGCGACTGACGATGGGTGACGGTACGTATTTCTTCTACGCGCACCTCGACACCTTTGCTCCGGGCATTGCGGTCGGTTCGAAAGTCGCTGCCGGCCAGGTCATCGGCACGGTCGGTTCGACCGGTGCAACCACGCCGCACCTTCACTTCGAGGTCCACCCGCAGGGCGGCGCGGCCGTGAACCCCTACCCAATCGTCAAGTCTGTCGACGCCTGCAAGAAGTGATCGGATTCCCGGCGAGCAGGCTCAAGGACGAACTTCATAGAACGCATTCACGGAGTGTTCGACTGCGAGTTGCCGGAACGAAGCAAAACCTGCATCGCGGGCGTACGACTCCGCGGTCGATGCCGGGAAGCCGAGGGTACCCAGGCCTTCGCCGTCTTCTTCAGACAGTGCCGAGGCCATGCACGACATCACGCTGATGCCGTACATGAGTGCGGCCATGGGATTCTTCGCCACGTTTTGTTCGAGGGTTTCGAGAGCCTTGATGTCGACGAGCAACCACACGCCGTCCTCTGCAAGTGACTTCCTGATGAGCGACACCATTTCGCGAGGGCGCGTCATGTCGTGGATGCAGTCGAACGTCGTGACGAAACCGAATCTGCCGTCCTCGGCAATCGCTTCGTCTCGGGCGTCGACAAAGCGAACGTTCGTGAGACCGCGCGAGGATGCCTTTTCCCTGGCGATGGCAAGGGCGTGCCTGGAGATGTCGTAACCGGTGAACCTGCTTTCTGGAAATTCTGCGGCCATCGTGCACACCGCGGATCCCGCGCCGCATCCGATGTCGGCCACCTCGATGCCACGCCTCAATGCGTCGACGACACCCTCGACAGCGGGGAGAACGACCGGTACGAGATTTGCGTTGCTCCAGGGCTCGAACGAGCGCTCGATACCCACTGCGCCGTCGTGACCGTGGGCGTCATAGTCGAATCCTCGACCTGTGGCGAAGCATGTCGGCAGATCGGTGAGGCGTTCCATCGTCGCCGGCAGGCGGTGGAACATACCCATGCCGAATGCCGGATGCGTATCGTCGGCAAGAACAACGCGCGCCTCGGGGGACAATGCGAAACGGGGTCGAGCAGGGTCGCCATGGTCGGCATGGACCAGTCGTGCCGCCACCTGATTGCTTGCCCATTCACGCACCCACCGCTCGTGCAGCCCCGATGCCTGCGCCAGTTCGTCCGACGTCATCGGCGCCGCCGCATCAGCAAGTGCCCGGTAGAGCCCAAGCTTGTCGCCGAGGTGAACCATCCCCGACGTGACTGCGCCCGCCAGTTGGCTGTACAAAACAAACGAGAACATCTTCAACTTGTCGGGATCAACGCTTTTGCTCGCCATGTCTTCAGGGTAGACGACCGTCTGCATCTACAATTTCGCGGATTTCAATCGCGCGAAAAAAAAGGGGGCCATGTTCATGTCGTCGACGTCGTACGTGTCAGAAAGTTGGGCAACTTTGTGGGAAGCCCTTGCCGATGCGCAGCCCGACCAGATCGCAGTCGTGTTGGGTGACCAGGAAATTCGCTGGCACGAACTCGATGACCGGGCGGCCCGACTGGCGACGGTTTTCGCGGCTAGCGGAGTGACCGAAAGATCTCGAGTCGCGCAACTGCTTTACAACGATGCGGCCTACCTCGAAAGTGTCTATGCGCTCTTCAAGTTGCGCGCGACACCCGTCAACGTGAACTATCGCTACTTGGTCAATGAGGTGGCGTACATCCTCAACAATTCCGAGAGCGAAGTGTTGGTGTACCACGCATCGCTCTCCGACCGCGTCGAGGGTTTGCAGAGCATGGTTCCCAGTCTGAAAGCGATGATCTGCGTCAATGACGTTGGCGCTGCCCATTCATTGCCGGAGGGCCACCTCGACTACTCAACCGTGGTTTCGTCAGCCAACCCCGCCGAGCGCATCGGCAGGTCCGGCGAAGATTTGTTGTTTCTCTACACGGGTGGCACCACGGGAATGCCCAAGGGCGTGATGTGGCGACATGTCGATTTGTTTGGTGCGCTTGCATCGTCGGGCTACCAGGCGCTTGGTTTGCCGCTTCCCGCCACGACCGAGGAGGTCGGTGCATACGCGCGACAACTCAACGGCGAAGGCAAAAGCCCCACGAATTTGTGTGCACCGCCGCTCATGCACGGCGTCGCGTTGTTTCTGGCGATGTCGAGTTTCGTTCTCGGCGGCAAGGTGGTGCTGTTGAAGTCACGACGCTTCGACCCTGCAGAGCTCGTCGATCTCACCGCCAAGTACCGAGTGAACCAGATATCGCTTGTTGGTGATGCCTTTGCCAAGCCCGTCAATCGTTATCTCGAGGATCTGGCGTCGAAAGGCGCACCCACTCCCGACTTGACGAGCGTCGTGCGCATCACCTCGTCCGGGGCGACACTTTCGGGTGACCAAAAGTTGGGTCTTCGTCGTTTCATGCCGAACGCAACGATGATCGACATGCTGGGGGCGAGTGAAGGAGGGCCCTTCGGAATTGACATGACGACGCCCGACAAGGCCCCACTCGATACGGCGGTCTTCATTGCACCCCCCAATGTGGTCACATTCGACGACCAGACGTGGGAGATCATTCCCCGTGGCAGCGGACGTATCGGTGTTCTCGGGGCATCGGGTCCGATCCCGCAGGGCTATTTCCGTGACGCAGAAAAATCTGCCAGCACGTTTCGGACCGTCGACGGTGTCCGCTACAGCGTGCCGGGCGACTATGCGATCATCGACGCGGACGGCACGATGCACCTCCTCGGTCGAGGGTCGGTGTGCATCAATACGGGAGGCGAGAAGGTCTATCCCGAAGAGGTCGAAGTCGTGGCTCGAGCGGTAACCGGCATTGCAGACTGCACGGTCGTTGGCGTGCCCGACGACAGGTTTGGTAACGCTGTCGTTGCCGTCGTTTCGCGCACGCCGGGTAGTGCTGTCAGCGCCGAGCAACTGACGGCCGAAATGCGAAAGAGTCTGGCCGCGTACAAGTGCCCCAAACACGTGGTCTTCGTGGACGCGGTTTACCGAAGCCCGAGCGGAAAGGCCGACTACAAAATCACCCGCGAAACCGCAATCACCGCGCTGGGCATCGCCCAGTAGGGGTACGCCATCGCGCTGCGGTGGACTAGAGGTTCTTCAGGACGCCTGCTTCGCGTGAACGAGTCGTGGCGGCTGCCATCTTCGCTCCGTCGTAACCGACGCGAAGACCGGGCGTGACCTCGATGATGATGCGATCCGGAGAGTCGAGCATCTTTGCGAACTCTGCCGCACGCTCGGGGCTGGCGCCGTACAAACGGTCGGCAAGCGCCGGGTAAAACCAATCTTTCGTTGCGCGGTCGTCGAGCACGCGCGCGGTCCCCTTGTAGGTAACCGTACGACCCCCGCCCATTGGTTGGCCGGTCGAGGTGATCACGAGTGCCACGCGCGGATCGCGACGAATTGCCGGAACACGCTTGCGATGTGCGGCCGATGTCATCCAGAAAATGCCGTCCTTGCGGAAATAGCTGAGAATCGATGCCATCGGTGACCCGTCCTTCGTGGTCCAACAGAACGTGAGCTCCTTCTGCTGCTCGTGCATGAGGTCCTCGGTCTCCGTGTCAAGCCCGTAAACGGTGACATCTTCGTAGTTGGTGATGAGCTTGTCGGCCATGCTCGCCAACTTAGCAATCGACTCGATGTCGAACGTCAGCGTGGGCGTTCGGGCAACGCGAAGTGCCCGGCGTTGGCCGAAATTCCTCCGTCGCAAAAGACGGTGTCGCCCGTGATGAATGCTGCTGCCGGCGAGGCGAGGAACCAGAACACTTCGGCCAAATCCTCGGGCCTGCCCCATCGACCGAGCGGTATGCGGTTCACCATCGCCTGCTTCAACTCGGGCAGTTCGTTCAAGCGAACGGTCAAGCCTGTCTCCGTCGGGCCCGGGGCCACACCGTTCACCCGAATACCGAATGGTCCAAGGTCGAGCGCTGCAGCCCGTACGAGGTTGATGACTGCTGCCTTCGAGGCGTTGTAGGCCCAGTTGCCAGGATCGCCACGTAGACCCGAGGTCGAACAGGTCGGCAGGATCACTCCGTGGCCCTGTGCCTTCATCACCGCAGCGGCCTCATTGATTCCCATCGCCACACCGACCACGTTGACGTCGAGTATGTGGCGCAAGGCGTCGATCGCTCCTGACTCGTTCCACGGCTTTGACCCGGTTATACCGGCGTTCAGGATCGACACGTCGAGTCGACCGAACGATTCGACTGCCAATGCGACCGCCTCGCGGTTGAGCCTTTCTTCCGTGACGCTTCCGGCGATGGTGGCGTAACGACCGGGTTCGGCCTCGGCAGCGGTCCATGCCAGACTTTCGAGGGTCAGGTCGACTGCCACAACGCCGAAGCCCCGATCGGCGAACATCTTCGCTGTGGCCTTGCCAATTCCCGATCCGGCACCGGTCACGAGTGCGACTTCACTTGGCTTCATGTCGCCACCCTATGCTCTCCGAAGCGGCGAAGGTGCCGCACGACCACAGGGGGCATCATGGATCTCGGGCTCAAGGGCAAGAAGGCAATCGTCACGGGCGGCAAGCGCGGACTCGGACTCGCGACCGCGCAACTGTTGGCGCGTGAAGGTTGCGACGTAGCGATCTGCGCGCGGGGCGACGTGGCCGAAGCGGTGTCGAGCATTTCCGCCATCGGCGTGAAGGCGTACGGCGAGGGCATTGACGCAGGCGACGGCGCCGCATACAAAGCCTGGCTGACAAAAGCAACCGAGCAACTGGGTGGTTGCGACATTTTCGTGCACAACATGTCCGGCGCTTCGGGCCGCGGCGAAGAGCAGTGGATGAAGAACCTCAACCTCGACGTGCTCGGCCTCGTCCGTGCGGCAGAAGTTCTCGCTCCCGTCATGGAGGCAGGCGGCGGCGGTTCCATCGTGTGTCTCAGCAGCATCGCGGCGCAAGAAGAGTTCGCCGGTCCCGGCAGCTTCGGGCCGATGAAGGCTGCGATGGTCGCCTACGCGTCCAACCTTTCGCAGTCGCTCGCACCCAAGGGCATTCGCGTCAACATGGTGTCGCCCGGTCCCGTTTTCTTCGAAGGTGGCAACTGGGACGTCATCAAGCAGAACATGGCCGACTTCTACAACACCATCGTCAACAAGATGCCGGTCAAGCGACTTGGTGATCCGGTCGAGATTGCGAATGCGATTGCATTCCTCGCATCGCCGGCGGCCAGCCTGATCACAGGTGCGAACCTGGTGATCGACGGTGGCTACACCAAGCGCATCAACTTCTGAGCGTCCCCGCGCGGTGAGCGGTCGCATCAACGCTGTCCTCGTTGTCGGCGGGAAATGGCACGACTTCGATTACGCGCGATTGGAGTTGCTGAATCTCCTCGCCGAAGACAACCGCATCAGAACGCAGGTGTCGTCCGACTTCGAAAACACGAACTTGCTGGACGATGCCGACATTTTGATCACGTACACCTGTGATGTACGGCCATCGTCCTCTGCCCAGCAGGCGATCAAGGAGTGGGTAAAAAATGGCGGCCGATTGTTTGCGTTGCACGCAACCAATTCCGCCATCGACGGCCCAGAGGCGTTCGGACCGGACTTCGAAACCCCTGATGCGATGCCGGTTTTCAGTGAAGTCCTTGGCAGTCGGTTTCTTTCGCATCCCGCGATCGAGCCCTACCCCGTCGTTGTGTCGCCCGGAGCCGAGTCCGACCCTCTGGTGTCCGGTATCGGAACGTTCCGCGCAAACGACGAGTTGTATCTGTGCGAAATGACGGCGGATGTCGAGCCCCTACTCGAGACACGCTGGACCGGCACCACGCAAGGCTTCGCCACGGCGCACTGGCCGACAGACGACCCTCGTTACGTCATGTACCGCAGACACCTCGGTGCGGGTTGTGTTCTGTACTTCACTCTGGGTCACTGTCGTAGCCACTGGGACATGAAGCACGCGCCCTTTCACGGCATGATGTGGCCGACAATTGATCGAGGTTCGTGGGAACTCGACGAGTTTCGGGAGATTTTGAGACGGGGCGTGGCATGGGCGATTGCGCCCGCCATTGATCGAGCGTCGTCAGACGCAGGAACGGAGAGATCATCATGAAAGCTGCCTTGATCACGGGATACCGAACGATGGAGTTCGTGGAATTTCCCGAACCGACCGCGACGGCCGGCAAGGCTGTCGTGCACGTCGACTCATGCGGCATCTGTGGTACCGACTTGCACGGCTTCCTCTCGAAGGACCCGTACAACCCCGCGATTTGCGGCCACGAGTTCTCCGGGACGGTGTCTGCCGTCGCATCGGATGTCCGGAACGTTCGGGAGGGTGACCGTGTCGTGTGCGGTGTCTCCGCAGCATGTGGGCGGTGTCCGGACTGTCTCGCAGGTCGCACCAACTACTGCTCGTACGCGTTCTTGAATGCCCTTGGTCGCGACCCGCTGGCGCCTCCCCACGGCGCCTTCGCCCCTGCGATTGCGGTCGACTCGTTGCGGCTGATCAAGACACAGGCCTCGCTGTCGAGCGACCAAGCTTCGATCGTTGAACCGGCAACGGTGGCTTATCACGCCGTGATGCGTACTCCGCCGATGCCCGGCGACGTCGTGGTCATTCAGGGTTGTGGCCCGATAGGACTTCTGACGCTGCAGGTGGCGCGTGCCGCAGGCGCGGGCCGCGTCATCGCGGTCGAGCCGAACGAATTGAGACGTGCCAAGGCGGTCGCCGTCGGTGCCGACGAGGCGCTCACGCCGGACGAAGCACGCGAGAGGTTCGGCGCAAAAGGTGCCGATCTCGTGTTCGAATGCGCGGGTGTCCCACCGACTATCCAGAGCGCAGTCGAGTTCGTACGTCGTGGAGGCAAGGTCAATCTCGTCGGTCTCGCTTCCGGGTCGGCAACCATTTCGCCCCATCTCTGGCTGATCAAAGAGGTGACATTCGTTGCTTCACTTGCCTACAACCATCACGACTTCGTCGAGACAATGGATTTGATGGCCGACGGACGGATCAAAGTCGAGCCGCTGCACGACAAGACCGTGGGTTTGAGTCAACTGCCCGAGACGATTGCCCAACTCGCCGACGATCCTTCGAGCGCCATCAAGGTTCTTGTGGATCCGGCGCGCTGAGTCCACACTTCGCGAAGATCAGCCGGAAGGCCGCATCCCACTTTTGCTTCCAGTTCGGCGCGTCAGCGTCGTCGGAAATCGAAACAAGATCGGCTTCGCGACCGAGACACTCGGCCTCCTCGACGGATACGGCGATCCCCGTTGCCTCGGCGATTGCCGTGCCCATCGCAACGTGGGCAGTCAGCAGGTCCTCGTCGGTCGGAATCTGGTCTTCTGTCGACGGAAGAGACGTCGAGGTAGGGGGTGTTTGCACGGCGGTATCGGGCGGGATGCTGCCGGCGAGCACCGTCTCATCACAGGCCTTGATCACGTAACCACTCAAACGGGCCAGGTGTCGCCGAGTGTTGACCGAACCGATTGCGGCGAGGGCCTCGTCTAGTGGCTCGCTACTGATGAATTTTGCGCTGTCCCAGTCGAGCAATTCCAGTGCGCCGTACAGATTGCGAAGACGTGACAACACCGTGGAAAGATCCCCGACGATACCTTCCGGCGCCACGTCGAGGGCCGCGGAGAGGTTGGACAGATCCTCGTCGATTTGACTCTGCAGTACTGCTGCGTTCATCGCCTTTGTCTCCGACGCAAGTGCGCCCACTCGAAGGACAGCCGTCTCGATGGCGAGGCCTCTCTCGCAGATCGCGGCCCGTTGGGTGTCTCCGGCGCTGCATGCCGCGGCAGCCATTATCGAGAGCACCACAGTGATTGACACCTTTCGGAGATGTGACACGACGCCGAAACTATCGGCTGGAGACGACGAAGTTCAGCCGCTCGTTGCGGCGACCCAAGTCTCGTAGAGCGACGTGTACCGACCCGCAAGGGCTACCAATTCATCGTGACTGCCGTCTTCAGCGACCGCGCCGTTTTCCATGACCAAAATGCGGTCGGCGCGCATCGCAGTGCTCAGCCTGTGCGCGATCGCAATCGTGGTTCGCCCGGCGGCCAACGCGTCGAACGCTCTTGAGATCCGAACCTCGATGAGCGGGTCGACGGCGGATGTGGCCTCGTCGAGCACCAGAATTCGTGGCTTGGCGATCGCCGAACGCAGTAGGGCAACGAGTTGTCGTTCACCCGCCGACAGTTCGTTTCCTCGTTCACCGACCGCCGTTGAAAGTCCCAGCGGGAGGGACTCGAGCCACTCGTCCAGACCGAGAGTGCACGCGATCTCTCGACAGTCGACTTCGGTCAGGCCCGGGTCAACGAAGCGAAGGTTGGAAAGAATTGTTCCCTCGAACAGGAACGGCTCTTGAGGTACGAATGTGAGGATCGACCTCAAGTCGTCGCGGGCAACATCAGTGAGGGGCACTCCCCCGATCGACACCGTTCCCGACGACGGGTCGATGAGGCGGGAGACCAGTCGACCGAGGGTGGTTTTGCCGGAACCCGTCGAGCCGATCACCGCCACGTGCTGGCCGAACGGAATCTCGACCGTCACTTCGCGCAATGCGAACGGGTCGCTTGCCTCATCGGACTGCTCGACAGAAGGACGCGACGGATAAGCGAACCAAACTCTCCCGAAGCGAATGTCGAGGCGGGATTGCGGCAACGGCTGCGGTGTCAACGGCTCCGGAGGTCCGATCGGAGTCTCGAGGATCTCGAGAATACGGGAGAGACCGGCCACGGCCGCTTGGGTGTTGTCGATGATCTCAGTGAACTCGGCAATGGGTTCGAGGAACCTGTACGTGAGAAAGATGAACCCGACCACGGCACCGAGAGTGAGTCCTGCTTCGGGGCCACGAAGAATCGCGGTCACCGAGACCGCCACGATCGTGAGAACCGAGAACAACTCGCCGATTGGAAAGAGCAGCGCACCAAGCACGCCTGCCCGAATTTGGGCTCGATATCGGGCTTTCATGGTTTCGACGAGGCGACTTGCATGGGAGTCGCGCTGGTCGTACGCAACCAACACGTCGGCGCCGTTGACGAATTCCGCTGCTTCGGCGAAATAGGCACCGTTCATCTCGCGTGCCTTTTCGTACGAACGGACGAGACGCAGTTGCACTCTCCGGAAGCCGTACATCAACGGGGCAGCAACCACGAAAGCGACGATCGCGAGAAGCCAGTCGTAGGACAGCATGATCATCGCGATGACGAACATCAATGTTCCGTCGAGAAGCCACGCCAGCGCACCCCACGCAAAGAACTGACCGAGTGTTTCGATGTCGCTCGTCACCCTTGCAACGAGCGCACCCTTCTTCTCGTCGTTGTGATATGCGATGCTCAGGCCGTGAATGTGCTCGAACAGCTTCACCCTGAGTCCGTAGAGCGCCTCCTCACTGCGCATCCCAAGTCGTTTGATTGCCGTACGGAGACACCAGGCCGATGAGGCAACGACCACGGCGCAGACGCCACAAAGGCTGACGATCAAGGAGTAATTGACCTCCTCGCCCCTCGACCCGTCACTGAAGCCCCTGTCGATCACCTGTTGCACCAGTACGGGGATAGCCACGCGCGTTCCCGTACCAAACAGGGCGAGAAGGACTGTCAGGCCAAGTCCCTTTCGCAAGGCCGGACTGAGCGCGAGACCACGAGTGATGACGTTGACAGCCCCGGTCGAACTCTCAACGGTCATGTCGGTCACTCTCGTAAGAGTCCATGAGCGCCGCGTAGCGCGGGCAACGCCGCACCAGCTCGTCGTGCGTACCGCGTTCGAAGACTTGCCCTTCGACGAGAAAAACGACGTTGCCGATCGAAGACACGGTCGAAGGTCGCGAGGCGACAACGACCAGAGTCGTCGCGCCCCTGTCCTTGAGAAGGTTGCGCATCACGTTCGCCTCGGTCTCGGGGTCGAGAGCTGAAGTCGTGTCGTCGAGTACCAAGACATCCCTGTCAGCCAGGAGTGCCCTGGCAAGTGCGAGACGTTGCCGTTGCCCACCGCTGAGGCCGACACCGCGCTCGCCAACGATTGTGTCCAGACCGTCCGGGAGATCCCCGACAAAGCCGTCGGCATCCGCAATACGTAGAGCCTCGAATATCTCGGCATCGGAACGGACTTGGCCAAAGAGCAGGTTCTCGCGAAGGCTTGCAGCGAAAAGAAACGTCTCCTGAAAGACCGGCGCCACCCCTCGCTGGCCGACCAACACGGATCCTTCGAATGCGAGGACACCCGAGAGCACTCCGACAAGCGTCGATTTTCCCGATCCTGTCTCGCCGACGACGGCAATCGAATCCCCCGGTGCCACGAGCAACTGTTCGACCACGAGCGAGGGTTTTGTCTGCCCCTGATGGACCACCGTCAAATCTCCTATTTTCACACCGACGCCTCGCTTGCGCTCGGGTACGCAAGTGTGGAGCACTTCCTCGCTGATCAGTTCGTCGACGTGTGCAAGACCCGCGCGGGAGTGGGGCAATTCACTGAGTGCGTATCCGATGATCCGTAGTGGAAACGAAAGGAGTGTGAACAGGTACACGAAACCACCGAGTTCGCCCAGACTCATTCGTCCTGCCCCAACTCGCCACGAGCCAACGAGGAGCAATGCAACGATCGCCGTCGACGGAACGAAGTCGAGAAGTGACTCGAAGCGCGAGCGGTAGCGCACGGTTTTGATACGGGCATCACGGAGTCGCTCTGCGACCTTCGACAGGCGACGTGCCTCACGCTCTTCGGCCCCAAAGGCCTTGACCACGGTCACGGCCTCGAAACTTTCGTGAACCGCCGACGACAGGTCACCTAGATGATCCTGTGCCTCGGAGAAGAGCGCATCCACGCGGCGCTGATACCGGAGATTCACCCACGCGAGCATCGGGATGACGATCAATCCGATGCCGCCGAGAACCGGATCGGACGCCACCATTGCGACCGCGGCGAACCCGAGAAGGACAACCACCGACGATGCAAAAGGTAACGGCGCGAGCATCGACACGGCCGCTTCGGAATCGACCGTCATGCGGGATATCACGTCGCCCGTCGTGCGGGTCCGTAGCCACCACACCGGCTGCTTGCAGATGCGGTCGACCACGGACGTCGCAATCGTTCCCGCCGCACGCCATTCGGTGATGCCGGCGTAGCTTCGACGGGTCACCACACCCGCAGCCCTGACGATGCCAATCGTGGTGATGACGACCATGGCGACGACGACCGACGGTGCATCGACGGACCCCTCGTCGAAGCGTGGGGCTATCGCGTCGTCGATCACGCGCCGAACGGCGAAGGCTGACAGGACGGTGCAGATGGCGTATGTCGAGGCGCCGCCGACGGCGATGGCGAAACTGCGTCGGTGACCCCTCGTGATACGCGACACGAGCAACAAGAATTCCGACACTCGATTGTTCTAGCAGTTGCCGCGCGTCTAGCGTCTGGCACATGACCCGTCTGGATGTCGCCAGTCTTTTGTTGCGAGTGGCGCTTGGTGTTTGCATCTTTCTGCACGGTGCCAACAAATGGCGGTCCCCCGAATCCCGTCGGGGAACCGCGGGTTGGTTCGCGTCGATCGGCATGCGCCGGTCAAAGGTCCAAGCGGCGATGGCGGCCTTCACTGAAATGGGAGCCGGCGTGCTTCTGGTCGGCGGACTCTTTGTCCCCACCGCAGGCGCCGCCGTTCTCGCGACAATGGTGGTCGCAATCGTCGTGGCGCATCGACGCAGTGGATTCTTCATCTTCAATGAGGGACAAGGGTGGGAGTATTGCGCAATGCTCGGAGTGGTCGCCCTGGGGATCTCGGGCATGGGAGGTGGTCGAGTGAGTATCGACAACGCGCTTGGCATCGATTACGGCGGCACATGGGGATTCGCAACTGGCCTCTTTCTCGGCATCGGCGGTGCGGCTCTGCACCTCGTGGTTTCCTACCGACCGGGACCGAAGGCACCACGATGAATTTGCTTCGACGCTTGACCAAGCCGCTTCTCGCGGTCGTCTGCTTGGCAATCGCTGCTATGTGGGTCTACGCCTTCGGTTTTGCAAGCAAAGAATCCGTGAATCGCATCGGCGACGAGAAGTGGCAGCAGTACGCAGAATCTCGCTGTGCAGTCGCCCGGAGCGAGCGCATCGAGCTCGCCGACATGCGGAAGGTGAACGAGGTCGGACCCGCGGCCCTTCGCGAGCGTGCCGAGATCGTCGATAAGGCAACCGACACCTTGGAGCGTGCGATCGACGACATTTCCGCTCGACCCGTCGCAGACGAAAAGGGTCGCGCGATCGTCCCGCTGTGGCTGGCCGACTACCGCACCTACATCGCGGACCGTCGCTCGTATGCCGACGATCTGCGTGCCGGAGTCAACGAGCCCTTCGCAGAGACGAAGGTCGAAGGAATCCCCATTTCGGAGAAGATCTCGACGTTTGCAGCGGACAACTTGATGAAGTCCTGCGGGGCACCCATCGACCTGTCAGTCTGAGACGCGCTGCCAGCCTCGCTCGATCGACCATCTTTTGATGACTCGGGCCGGGGATCCGACCGCAACGCAATAGTCGGGAAGTTCACCGACGACGACGGAATTCGCGCCGACCGCGACGTGCCGGCCGATACGTGCCCCGGGCAGGACGACCGTCCCATGTCCGAGCCAACTGGCGTCCCCGATCGTCACCGGAGATTCGGGCTGCGACTGATGTGAGATGGGCACTTTGACGTTTTCGTAGCCGTGGTTCTGGTCGGTGATGTACACGTGATGTCCGGTCCACACATCGTTGCCGATGTCGACAGCGAGATGACCGACGATTCCACTGCCGCGACCGATCAGACAACGGTCCCCGATCCTCACCACCGGTGATGTCAGGCACTCCTGGCCCGGAACCATGCCCGCGGACAAAGCAACGTTCGGTCCGATCATCGTGTCTCGTCCGATCGATATGTAGCCCTCGTTGAAAATGGTGGTGAATGGGTGGCAGATGATGCTGCCCTCACCAAAGGCCGCGAACTGCCGGCCGCGCAATGTGTCGGGTCCTATTGCCCCGTGCAGGTGAATCCATCGCGATCCTGCGTCAATCGCCCGGAATGCCTGCGCGTTGAACCAGCGTCGCGCCTGACGTCCGGCAGAAGTCGACCACACACCCACGCGTCGAATCTAACGCTCGTGCCGAAGATCTCGCATTGGATACTCTGCGCGTGTGAACATGAAGGGGCGACCTCGAGTCGCGTGGCTGGTCGGCGGGCACCCATTCGATGCTCCATCGCTTCAACGACTGCTCGATTCGCTGGAAGCGGAGGTCAGTCTGTTCAATTGGCCCGCGGCCGGAGACTTGTTCACGACGGCAGGATCTGCGCGCTTGTGCGAGAACTTCGACGTTCTTGCTCTTTACGACATGCCCGGGATCAACTTCCGCAGAGGTGAAAGCCCGGAATTCGTGGCCCCTTCCGATGAAGTGGTCGCAGCGTGGTCCGCCCTCACCGCGAAGGGGATGCCCGTCTTGGCGTTGCATCACTCGATTGCGTCGTGGCCGACATGGGCCGGATTTGCGGAAATACTGAAGGGACGCTTTCACTACGCACCCGCGACTCTGCGGGGTGTCGAGTATCCGGACTCGGGCTACGCAATGAACGTGACGCAACGCTTCGAGGTCGTCGTACCGGATCATCCCGTTTGCGAAGGACTTCCCTCTTCGTTCGACCTCACCGACGAGACATATCAGTGCCCCATCTTCGAGGGGGAAGTCGAGATTCTCATCCGAACGGATGCCCCACGCGACGATTCGCAGCACACATCCGCGTTTGCTGCCGTGCGCCGCGAATCGAATCCCGCATGGCGTCATTCACCCGCCTCGCCCGCAGTGGCGTGGACACATGTGTCGGGCGCGTCCCGAGTCGTCTACCTGCAACCCGGCGAAGGCCCGGAGTCATTTGACAACCACTGGTACCAAGTTCTCGTCAACAATGCCGTCCAATGGCTGGCAACACAGAAGCGGAGTTGACCATGACCACCAACGAAAGCGCGATTCGTGACGTGATCGATGTCAGTCACAACTACGCAGCGGGCATCGACCGTCGGGACTGGGATTTGTACCGCGAATGCTTCACCGACCCGTGCGTATTCGATTTTTCAAGCTTCAGTGGAAGGCCTGCATCCGAAATGCCGCGCGATACATGGGTCGACAACGTTCGACGCACCAACGGTTCGTTCGATGCGACTCAGCACCAGATGACGAATCAAATGGTGACGTTTCGCGACGGCCAGAACGCACTGTGCGTCACCGAACTACGGGCACAGCACTGGTTTTCGCCGGAGACCATGGGCAGGCTTGGACATTGCGGAGAGGTGAATTTCTGCGAACTCGGAGGTCACTACACCAACGAGATCGTTCGGGTGGACGGTGCGTGGCGGATCGCTCGTTGCCATCTCACCGTTCGTTGGCAAACGGGAAACATGGCTATCTTTGACCTCGCGCGCGCAATCGGCGCGGGAACCCTCTCGAAGGACTGATCGGAACGAGGCCACGATGGATCTCTACAACGCCCTCTACACCACTCGCGCTATGCGGCGGGTGAAGCCCGATCCGATACCCGATGATGTCGTGAAGAAGCTGCTGGATGCGGCGATTCGCGCACCCTCGGGCGGCAACCAGCAAAAATGGCGATTCCTGTTGCTCACGGATCCGACGAAGAAGGCGCAACTGCAGCACCTCTACCGCGAGGGTCTCACCGAACTGAACGCGACCCAATACAAAGCCGTCATGGATCTCATCCAGAACGGCGATCCAAATGACCCGGAAGTCATCCAGGCCAAGAAGACCAACGCAAGCGCCGAGTGGCTAGCCGACAACCTCGACAAAGTTCCTCTCATCATTTTTGCCTGGGGCAAACCGAACGGTGAAAGTTCGATCTACCCCGCCCTCTGGAGCCTGCAACTCGCCGCGACCGCCGAGGGAATCGGCTCCGCGCTCACCACCCTGCTGTTCAAGAAGCACACGAAGCAGGTTCTCGAGATTCTGGGAGCACCGGAGCCGACGGAATGGGTTCCGATGGCGATGGTCACCCTGGGCTACCCAACCGGTCGGTGGGGCGTGGCGAAGCGCCAGCCCGCGCACGAAGTGACTTTCCAGGATTCCTGGGGAACCCCCGTGTCGTGGAGGGTCGACGCACCGCTCTGGCAGTAGCGTTTCGTCCCACAAGCGTCTCAAACCAGGACACCGCACCGATGACCACCACCCCTCGCAAGGCAGTCACCGCTCCTCTTCTCGCAGAGATGAAGACGCGTGGCGAAAAAATCGCGATGATCACCGCCTACGACGCGACCTTCGCCGCAATTGTCGATGCCGCAGGTGTCGACGTGATTCTGGTCGGGGACTCCGTTGCAACAACCGTGCAGGGCGAGGCAAACACCATTCCCGTGACGATGGAAGAAATGGAGTACCACGTCCGCCTGGTACGCCGCGCCACGCCGAAGGCGCTCGTCGTCGGAGACCTGCCTTTTGGCAGTTACCAGGTCGGCGCCAGCCAAGCGGTTGCGAACTCGGTGCGTCTCATCAAGGCGGGAGCGCAGGCGGTGAAGCTCGAAGGGGGCCTCACGGTTGCCGATTCGGTTCGCGCGATCGCCGATGCGGACATCCCCGTCATGGGGCACATCGGCCTCACACCCCAGAGCGTTCACCGCATGGGCGGCCACAAGGTACAGGGCCGTCGCGATGGTTTCGAGGCCGGGGGTCGACAGAGGCTTCTCGAAGATGCCCACGCGGTTGAACAAGCAGGCGCCTTCGCAGTTGTGCTTGAAGGTATTCCTTCACAGTTGGCCGCCGAGATCACCGCGAAGTTGTCGATTCCGACGATCGGCATCGGCGCGGGTGCACGGTGCGACGGGCAAGTGTTGGTTCTCCACGATGTTCTTGGTCTTTCCGTTCGCGAACTGACCTTCACGAAAAAATTCGCCGACATTCGCGGCGCCAGCACCGACGCCTGCCGGAACTATGTCGATGAAGTGCGTGCCGGCACCTGGCCCGACGACGCCCACTCGTTCGAATAGGCAGGGGCCACTCGTTTGCGCGTTGTTACCGCGATCGATGACGTTCGTGAAGCGGTTCGCGCGGCGCGATCCGGCGGTGGAACCATTGCCTTCGTACCTACGATGGGTGCGTTGCACTCCGGACATGTCTCGCTGATCAACCGTGCTCGTGCGGAAGCATCGTTCGTCGTTGTGTCCATTTTCGTCAATCCCCTTCAGTTCAACGACTTGACCGACCTCGCCGCCTACCCACGCAATGCAGAGGCCGACGAGACAATCTGCGAGCGGGCCGGCGTCGATCTTGTTTGGTGTCCGGGAGTGGATGTCATCTACCCCGACGGTTTCGACACCCGCGTCGAGCCCGGCGCGTTGGGAGGCGGTCTCGAAGGCCTGCACCGTCCGGGGCACTTTGCTGGGATGGCCACGGTTGTCCTCAAGTTGCTCAATGTCGTCACGCCCGACGTCGCATACTTCGGGCGCAAGGATTTTCAGCAACTCGCAATTGTGCGACGCATGGTGCGCGATTTCGACCTTCCGGTGCGAATCATTGGTTGCCCTACCGTGCGCGAGACCGACGGCCTGGCACTCTCCAGTCGCAACACGAAACTCTCCCCCGAGGCGCGGGGGGTCGCCGCACATCTCTCTCGCGTCATCCACCAAGCAGTGTCGACAATGCGCTCGGGTGGACGAGCCGACCAGGCGCGCCACAACGCCCTCGCTGATCTCGCATCCGTTCCGGACATCCACCTCGAGTATCTCGACGTCGTGGACCGCGATTCCCTCTCTCCCGTGGAGGACACCTGCACCGACAACGCAATCGTTGTGGTGGCCGCGGTCATCGGCGGTGTTCGCCTGATCGACAACTGTGAAGTCGTCGCGGACGACGAGGGGCATTCATGAACCAATTCGATGCCCGATATCTCGCCCACGAGTACTTCCTCGCGCGCCAACGAATGATCCAGTTGCTCGACGGTCGAACGAAGGACGTTTCACACTTGCCGGTGCAGACCTGCCCCGCCTGGAATGTTCATGATCTGATCGCCCACGTATCGGGTCTCGCCGCGGAGATCGTGAAAGGCAATCCCCCTGGTGCCGACTCTCAGGCCTGGGTCGACGCGATCATCGATGCCCGTCGCGATGTCGACCTCGATGGCCTGCTCGAGGAATGGTCAATCGTGGGACCCGCTTTCGAAGAGATGGCCGCCGAGACGCGTCGGCTTTCGGTTCCGTTGTCGTACGACACCGTCGTACATGAACACGACTTGCGCCATGCAATCGGTGCGCCCGGCGCGCGCGACTCAAGCGGTGTGATAGCGGCCATGGAGGTTGGCGTTTGGTTGATGTCGAACGATCTTGACCGCCGGGGATTCGGCAGTGTCACCTTCCGCGCGGGAGGCCAAGATTGGCTGTGTGGATCGGGCGATGTGCGACTCCAACTCGATCTTGATGCCGCGCAAGTGTCGGCCACGCCCGTGTGGGAACTTCTTCGCATCACAGGCAGCAGACGCAGTCTTGCGCAAGCGACGTTGCTGCCGTGGACAGGAGACTTTGAACGCGGGCTCCCCGCGCTGTTGCACATGGACCTGCCCACCGACGATGTGAACGAGTGAGCCCCGGCCGACTGCAACGTTCGTGTTCTGTCAGCGATGAAGGTCGGGGTTCGTCTGGCGTACTCGCAACCTGATCGAATGCACCGCGTCGCCCGACAGCACTCCTCCACGACCGAGCAACCGACCGTATTGCCAGTTGGCAAGCCCCAACTCTGGTCGTTCGAGTGCGAATTGACCATCGACCCATCTCGTGAAACCGTCACCGAAAAAGGGTGACTCGCTGTTCTCCCAGGCCCAAGCGACTTCGCTCTCGTCGTCAGAGAGAATCGACAGGACGAAACGCGGGCTGTGCTGGTTGAACTTCGCAACGGCGTCAGCCATCGACTCAGCCACCATCACCGTCACTTCGGGCACTTCGTCCCATTCCCATTCTTGACCCAAGTCGACGCGCTCGTCGCGGACGTCGAGGCCATCGAACGCCTTCATCGCATTCATTGCTTTCATTGCTGCGTCCTGCGCGTGCACGATCACCGAACCACCGCGCTGTGCCGCAACCTCGGACAGCGCTCCGCCGATCACCGCAAGCGCCTCGGACGAATTGGCCTTGAGCGCTACGACCGTGTTGAGCGTGTTGCAGACCTTTCGATCGAGCGAATGCACGATTGCCGAGCGCAGACGCGTTTCGGGTATCTGCGTACCTGCCACCATCCACGCGCCGCCGGTGCCATGCAGCGATACGGGCGTGCCGCATTGCCTCGCGATTTCACCAAGTTGGTCCACGGCCCGCCCCGATCCGCGTGCAACGGCAAGCGCGAGTCGTGAGTCATCGAAGAGCGCCCAGCCCGCGGCATGTTCGGCCGAGTCGACGAGGTTGACCGCCCCACGAGGCAGACCGGCAACATCGAGCGCCGGTATCAGCATGTGGTCACGGATCGCCCGCGCCGTACCCAATGCATCGCTGCCAATACGGAAGACGACCGCGTTGCCGCTCTTCAAAACCCCGGTCGCGTCGGCAAAGACGTTCGGTCGACCCTCGAACACAAAGGCCACCACGCCGAGCGGCGCTCGCCATGACTCGACGGACCAGCCATCATGATCAACCGTCGAAATCACACCCAAGCGGTCGAAATCGAGGCCGGCCCACATGCGAAGACCCGCGGACATCTCGGTACGCATTTTTGGTGTGATTTCGAGACGCCCGATGGAACGACCGCGTCCGCGGACCGACTCGACATCGCGCGCGTTCGCGGCCAAGACCGGCGCGAAAGCGTCGTCGTTGTCGATCAAGTCGGCGAATCGAGTGAAGAAGTCATCGACACGTTTGCTCGGCACCCGCTGCATTTCCCCGAAGCCAACAGCCGCGTCGTGAACGGCGGAGTCAACCAATCTCCGAACGTCGGCGGGCACGACGAGCACCGCGCCCGAAGACCGCAAGGGAATGAGCTTTCCACCCTCGGAAAGGGTGTCGATCATCTCCTGTGACAAACCGACGAGTCGGTCCCCCACGAGTAGTCGATCACCCGATTCGGGACGAGGCATTGGTGCGTTCATCAGGAACGTCAGGGTACGCCATAACCTGTGCCCATGAACGTCGATGACAGGTTCTATTTCCGCCAACTGCTCTCTGGCCGTGACTTCGCCGTACGCAATGGACTTGCCGCTCAGATGGTGAATTACGTGTATCTGTTGGGCGACCGGGTGACGAGGGAGTGCGTCATCGTGGACCCGGCCTATGCAGTCGATGAGTTGCTCGGAGTCATTGAGGCAGATGGGATGACACTGACGGGCGTGCTCGCGACGCACTACCACCCCGACCACATCGGTGGCTCAATGATGGGTCACCGCATTGACGGCATCGCGCATCTCCTCGAAAAGCGCGACGTGCCGATTCACGTGAACGAGGCCGAAGTGCCGTGGGTCATTCGCACCACCGAGGTGGACATCTCGCACCTGGTCGCCCACTCGGCCGGCGACGCGCTTGCCGTGGGCGAGGTCGACATCACGTTCGTTCACACCCCCGGTCATACCCCGGGAAGCCAATGTTTCCTCGCGTGTGGTTGCCTCATTTCCGGGGACACACTGTTTCTCGACGGTTGCGGACGAACCGACCTACCGGGCTCGGATGCCGAGCAGATGTACGACAGCCTGCAGACGTTGGCACGATTGCCCGATCAAACCACGGTCTTTCCAGGTCATCAGTACTCTGCGCCGCCAAGCGCACCGATGTCGACCGTACGAACGTCGAACTACGTCTACCGCACGCGCGACAAGGACGCCTGGATGGAGTGGTTCGGTCCGGGTCGTTGAGCCTTAGAAAAGTCCCGAGACAATCGAGCTGAGGGCGGTCATGGTCAACAGTCCCGCGACGATTCTCCAGAACAGATCGGGTGCCATGGCGCCACGCAGGCGGACGCCGACATACATCCCGATACCGAGACCGGGCGCGGCCACCAGAGTTCCGACGAGGGCCTCCCCGGTAATACGTCCACCGAATGCGAACATGACGATGCTCACGAACGAGACGACGCTGAAGACCGTGTTGACGGTTGCCCGGAATACGACCGGCGACAATCCTCTCGATCGCAACAACAAAACGAGCGGCGGACCGTTTGTCGACGTCGACGTGGCGAGAACGCCCGACACGAAACCGGCCAAACCCTCGAGCAGCCGGCCCCCAATTGGGGAACTGCCGCCACCTCTCAGCACGGCGACAAGGGCAATGAGTACGAACAGCCCGATTGCGATGCGCAAAACATCTATGTCGACACGGTCGAGCACGACCAAACCAAGAGGCATGCCCAAGAACGACGTGATGATGAGCAGGCGAACGAGTCTTTCATCTCGGTGGTTCCCATCTTTGATCGCCTGAAGGGTGTTCGCAGCGGTGCCGCACATCGTCGAGATGACGACCGCGGTCTTCAGGTCGATGGCGAATCCCATCAGCGGAACCGCCATCAGTGCAAAGCCGAAGCCCGAAACAGTCTGCGCGCACGCTGCCATCGAGACGATCGCGGCGACGAGGACGAGATCACCCGTCCCGAGAGAACTCAACATCGGGGGTTATCTAGCCGTCAGTGCTTGAACCGCAGCGACGAACACCTCGGTGTGTCGATCGACCTGATCCGCCGTGTGCGACGGCGAGAAGAGCGCCATGTTGTGAAACGGAGTCATCAGGATTCCCCTGTTCAGCGCGAACAGGTGCATGAACGCGTCGAGATCGTGGTCAACGGCGGCAGCGGCCTCGGCACCGGATTTCGGGGGCGGACAAAACCAGTACTCCGCCCGACAACCGAGCCGCTGAACGTGCCACGGCAGCCCGACGGACTCGTACCCGTCCCGCACTCCGACTGTCCATGCCTCGGCGAGCGGGATCATTCTTGCGAAATCCTCTGCCCTCAACGTTGCCGACAGGGTGGCACGCACTGCGGCAAGAGAAAGCGCGTTACCCGTCAGCGTTCCTCCGATACCCGAGACATCGACGTCGTCACCTCCGAGTTTTTGTTCGAGCGATGCGGCGACAGTTGCCGACATCCCGTAGGCGGCAGCCGGCATACCCCCACCTATCGGCTTGCCAATGACGAAGAAATCGGGCTCGAGGCTCCACTCGATCGTGCAGCCACCGGGACCCGCGCAAATCGTGTGCGTCTCGTCGATGGCAAGCAGGACGCCGGCATCACGGGTTACCCGACGCACGGCTTCCAAATAGCCGGGTTCGGGCAGCACGATACCGATGTTGGTCAGCGCCGGTTCCATCAGTACACACGCAACGTCTCCGTGGGCCAGGGCGCGTTCGAGCGCAGCAATGTCGTTGAACGGAACCACTCGTGTCGTCACGCTGGGATCGACCTGCGGACCGACAGCTCCGGGCCGACTCTGAACGCCACCGTCGGGGCCGAGAATCGCAAGCGTTTCGTCGACGGTCCCGTGGTAACACCAATCCATGACGCAAATCTTGGGACGGCCGGTCAACATGCGCGACAGACGAAGCACGAACCGGTTCGCGTCGGTGGCCGAGAGCGCCATCTGCCATTTCGGCAGCCCAAAACGTCGTGCGAGTTCATCTGCCACCCACGTTGCATCGGGCGACGGCAGCATCGTCGTGATGCCCCGCTTGGCCTGTGCGTGAAGCGCATCGGCAACGCCAGACAGCCCGTGCCCTGTCATCGCCCCGGTGTCTCCAAGACAAAAGTCGTCGTATTCGATGCCATCCACGTCGACGAATCGACTGCCTTCTGCCGAGGCGACCGTGAGTGGAAACGACCCCGGCCATCTGGTCATCCAAGGCATGGGAACCCCGGACAAGAGGCTTCGCGACGCTTCTTGTGCCATTTGCCGGGATCTCGGATGGGTCTCGTCGAACCGAGACCTCTCCAGCGCGTGCAGGGCCGCAAGGCGATCGCGATCGATTTTCATGACGGCCAAACTAGTCAGTCGACGAATGGGGTCACCGTTCACGGTGCCGTCGAGTCCGTAATGTTGTCCAGAGACTCGCCATGAAATCGCTGAACCCTTCCTCCATCGCATCGCTCAAAGTCAACGGGGAGCGATTGTTGCAGCGCCTCGATGCGCTCGCCGATGTCGGCTCGACGGGCGACGGCGGTTGTTGTCGTTTGGCACTCACCGACGACGACAAAGCGGGGCGTGATCTGGTGGTCGCTTGGATGCAGGATCTCGACCTCGAAGTCGTCGTCGACAAGATTGGCAACATATTCGGCACCTGGAAGGTTGGCGCCGGCTCACCGGTGATGACCGGCTCACACATCGACACAGTGAGGACCGGAGGGAAATTCGACGGGAACTACGGCGTTCTCGCGGGACTCGAGGTGATCGCGACATGCAAGGACCTCGGTATCGCTCCTTCGCGACCGCTTTGTGTTGGTGTCTTCACAGACGAGGAAGGTGCGCGTTTCGCACCCGACATGCTCGGCAGCCTCGTTTACGTCGGGGGCATGGCACTCGACGAGGCACTGGATGCCGTTTCGATCGATGGCATGCGGCTCGGCGACGAGCTCGAACGTATCGGTTATGCAGGGGCAGCCCCGTGCCCCGGACCTGTTCCACATGCCTTCGTGGAGCTTCACATCGAGCAGGGACCCGTCCTCGAAGTCGAGGACCGAGCATTCGGTGCGGTGACGGGCGTGCAGGGCATCTCGTGGCAGGAAATGACGATCGTCGGTCAGAGCAACCATGCCGGAACCACTCCGATGCACATGCGACGCGACCCCGCGTTCGTGGCGGCGATGCTGGCTGTGTATCTGCGCGAGATTGCCGAGCGGTTCGGTGGAGACCAGGTCTGCACCGTTGGCAAGATCGACCTGCACCCCAATCTGATCAACGTCATCGCCGCGCGTGCCACAATCACGCTCGACATCCGGAACACCGACGAGGCCACTTTGCGTGATGCCGAGAATTTGGTCGACACCTTCTGCTTTCAAATCGAACAGGACGAGGGCGTCTCGATAACGAAGCGCCAATTGGCGCGTTTCGAACCGGTCACGTTCGACGAGCGCGTGATCAAGATCGTCGAGAAGAGAGCAGCAGAGATCGACGAGCGCGTGAAACGGATGCCGTCCGGAGCCGGTCATGATGCGCAAATGCTCGCCAGAGTCTGCCCCACCGCAATGGTTTTCGTGCCCAGCAAAGATGGCATCAGTCACAATCCTCGCGAACACACCGAACCCCAACAATTGATCGAGGGCGCGAATGTTTTGTTGCGCGTCATGCTCGATCTCACGGAAACGGACTTCTGACATGTCTCGAGTCGTCACAGTTGGCGCCGCCCAGATGGGCCCGATTCAAAAAGAGAACACGCGCGCCGAGGCGGTCGAGCGGTTGGTTGCCTTGCTGGAACAAGGCTCGCGAAACGACTGTGACCTCGTGGTCTTTCCGGAGCTCGCGCTGACAACCTTTTTCCCGCGTTGGTTCGTCGACGACATCACCCAGGCCGACCACTGGTACGAGCGCGAGATGCCTTCCCGTGTCACGCAGCCGCTTTTCGATGCAGCCCGGAGATTGAAGGTCGGATTCTCGCTCGGCTACGCAGAGCTCACGGCTGATGGTCACCGATACAACACCCAGATCCTCGTCGAGCGAGACGGATCGATAGTCGGGCGATATCACAAGGTCCACATT
>VFQT010000931.1_pt1 | contig 38549 bp, 37 predicted proteins | sample 3512381 | NCBI WGS metagenome assembly VFQT01 (sample SAMN10412376, study PRJNA504923) | tailings metagenome | isolation source: Relicate 2 Philex TSF3 active mining site | place: Philippines: Tuba, Benguet | collected 2017-08-29 | reverse complement strand
TTGTTCCCACCACCAGCGGGCAGGCGTGGAAGCCTGCCCCTACAGGGGTTTGTTCGTTTTACGTATGGGTGGTTTGGAATCGCGTCCGTCAACGGCGTTGCATCAATCCGAACCACTATTCGCCACATATTCTGCGTAGGGGCGGACCGCCGTGTCCGCCCGAAACGTATCGGTGATCCCACGGGCATCATAAAATCCGCTATCTGGTCAGAACCGCCTTAATGTTCTTGGTCAGGATGTACAAGTGCAGCGGGAGACCTTCGGTTGATACGAATCCCCACTTCTCGTAGAAAGCCTTTGCTGATGCATCTTTCGCGTGGGCCAGCAGTGCACGTGCCCCGATGACTTCCTGTGCTGTCATGAATCTGAGAAAAGCATCCTGGAGTAGGCTCGCTCCAAGGCCTTGGCCTTTGCAACTCTCTGCGACAGCGAGGCGGGCAAGAAGCACAAGAGGCACTGGATGTCGTGCAAGTCCTTTGCGTATTCGCTCAGGCGTCTGTTCAAAGTCAACCGATGCCGCACTTAGACTGTAGAAACCTACAACTTCCGATGTCCCCGTACGCGTCGAAACGAACGTGCGGGCTGAGTTATTATGCTGATTCTGTATCGCGTGAGATCTTAAGAACGTGTTTAGAGCTTCGATGCCACAGTCAAACGAGCTGACATCGTGATCTTCCGTGAGGAGAACGGGTCGTTGGTATGCACCATTCATTCAAAAACGCTCTTACGTGCAAAAAGGTCTCTTAGTCCTTGAATCTCTCTGGGGTCCTCTTCGAGGCTGTCCAGAAATTTTTTCATCTGTTCCTCAGGCAGAAAAAACTGAGATTGATCCGCCAATGCCGTTTGCGCAGCTTCTGTTGAGGTACTGATGACAAAGTCAGAGAGCTTTGTCCCTTGCGATGCTGCAGCCATTTCCAGTAATGCTTTTTGGGCATGACTAACTCTTAGATCAATTCTGGCATCTTTTGAAGTTTGTTTGTTTGTATCCACGTGGTAAGTTCCTGTTTGCGTATTGTACGTACGTTGTACACACGTGTTTACGTCAGCCTCCGTCTAAACGTTCCCGTAATTCGGTCTTAGCGAAATGCCGAGGAACGCAATGGCGACGTCGGCACGGGCGGACACGGCGGTCCGCCCCTACGCAGAGGTTTTTAAAACGATAGGCATCAGGTAGTGAGATTTAATCGCCACGCATGAATGACCTTGTGTTGTTGTCGATTGATACCGCAATCCGAATACAAATTCCGTGTAGGGGCAGGCCTCTGTGCCTGCCCGAAACGTACCGGTGATCCCACGGGCATCACAAATTCCGTGTATGCCTGTGGTATCGCTTACTTACTGAGGGTGCCGTCACACCTGAACAAGCTTTTCTACCAACCTGTAAATGGTGGTGCCACCAAGGGAACGTGGCCAATCAACGCATGCTGGAGAGTCGCGCACTTTAGCGCGGCGGATTGCAGCTTCAATTCGTTCATTGGTAAATTTCCTTACGTCTATTCCTTTGTCGTAATCCGTAAGGTGGCGTTTAAGCCGTTCGGTGCAATCCCTTGAAGATGCTATGTCGTTACCATCCTCAAAGTGTAGTAACAACCAGTATTCAAATTTTGGATTGCTGAGGGCGAATCCGAAATTATCCCGAGATGTAGCCCATTCATGAAGCTGGACCAGCTGTTCGTCTGTCCACTGATCCTTATCGACCACTAGCCACGCTTCGTCAGTAGAACGTAGCTCTACCTGACGGAGATGATCTTCCATCCGTTTCAGCACGTGAAGAGGAGAGCTCCCATGGCTACTTTTGAGACAGCTCACTCGGATCACCGATTGCTGATTATTGAAAATACCGAAGTACTGTGGTTCAGTTTTGGCACCCTCGACCGCCAGCACAAAAAGCTTTTTGTATGGAAGATCTCCGAGAGACCTCTGGAATTTGCGCCGCTTTTGAGGCATCAGTCAGCGTCTCCACGGTTACTCGTAGGGGAGACAGACGCAAAGGTTCCGCTCAAAAGAATCCGGGGAATTCCGCCCAATCGCCCTTGAAGGTAGCTCTTTCGGATGTCTTTATCATAGCGAACATCTCTGTACTCACTAAAGGAGAGGAGGTTCGATCCGCCATGTACATCTCTTTCTGCTACCCACATTTCGTCACGGCGTAGGAGATGTTGATCCATCAGGAGCACATCGTGTGTCGTTAGCAGCAGCTGCGTCCTGGTTTCTGTGGAGCATGTGGCAAGGTACGCTTCGAGCAATCGCCGCGTCAAGAGGGTGTGTAGACTGCGGTCGACCTCATCGATGACGTAGACTTTTTTGGAGACCTGCGTCGAGAGCTCAAGAAATGCCGGTAGCAAATCAATAACGCGCTGAGAGCCATCTGACTCCTGTCGGATTTCGAACTTGGCCTCTGTTCCGTCCACCTTCGGGTGAAATGTAACCAACTTCTTAGCTAGGAGTTCATCCCGTTTGCGAGTGACAATGTAACGCTCGTTGATTGGTTCGGTCAGCATCCGAACGGTCATGCCTTCTTTGACAGTTTCCTGCAACATGATTTTGTGCGGTTCGAGCAACGGGAGGTTTTCAAAGGGGATTTCCTCACCGCCGATGTGCGCGATTCCCGTATCGAGCTGAGGAAGCATCTCATTCATTGTCGCGTAAAGTGGATGACCTTCGTCCAGGAACTGCTCGAATGGTTCGAAGCGGGAGTCAGGTGCGACTAGCTCAAGAGTATCCTTAAACCAGCTGTAGACCGGTCGGAACGTGTCAACTTTTTGAGAGACCGAGTTCGTCAGGAAGAGTTGGTTGTCTCTGGTCCCTTGAAATGCGAACTGGAGGAAAGGTTCCTTAGCCAGAGAGGCATCAAAGTTAGGTTTTCCATCAATGCGGTGATAGAGAACCTTTTCGGAAGCGCTTGTAACAACCACAAGCTTTTCTTCAAGCACGAGCTTACGGGTTACGGCAAAAGTGAACTCGTAAATGGTCTCATCTATCAGCAGCTCGAAGGTAAACCGAGATGGTTGATCTGCCGCCTTTGCATCCAATCGGAAAGGCTCGACAGGTATCAGGCTATCAGGTTGCGTGCCCCTAACGATGAGCGCCTTGGCAAAGCTCAGTGCCTTGAAGAAGTTAGTCTTGCCTGCCGCATTGCCACCGTAGATTGCAGCAATCGGAAGCACTCTCGTCTGGTACTTGCTGAGCTTTGGAACCCTCTCTCCATGCTGGCGCTCTTTGCTCGCGACCATTGAAAATGTGATCTGGTTCCGGAAGGACATCCAGTTTTCAAGTGTGAAACTGATAATCATTGGCTTCTCGATTAATGTGAAAAAATCTCTTTATGTACTGAGTATAATACGGATAGTGGAGTATTTAGTCAAATTTGAGAGGGTGATTCACGTTATTTCGATTTTTGCAACCAACGGGCTGCCACGCCCGCCCGGAACGTAACGGTAATCCCGCGGGCGTCAAAAAACGAGTTCGTCCGCCCACGGGACCGATTTCGTAAACACCATCGGCATCCACATAAATCTTGGATTTGCTTCCCTACAACACCGTATCCAACATCGCCCGGCTCTGCGCATCCAATGCATGCCTGTCCATAATCTCAAACCGGCAGCCATCGGCATCCACAATCAAAATGTGCGCATCGCTCAGCCAAACACAGCTCTCGGATAGCGACTGCACCACAAAATCCCGTGGGCCGCGGTCGGTCTCGACATGCCAATACGTAATCCCAAAGTCATTGCGCAAACCCGTGATCCTTGTCACACGGCTGGTCAGATACCGCTGACGAATCGCTTCCTCCGCCACCGCACGACTCTCCGCACTCAGCTCACTGATATGGTTAACAAAGGCAATCTCTTCGCCTTTGCCATCCAGAAGTGTCAGAAACTTCTCCGGATAGCTCAGCGGACTCGACACAAAGAGCTGCGTTTTGAGCGGGCACCAGCCACCCTTGATTTCGCTGCGCAGGGTATGCGATGGCTCGAACCAAAGTCGAATATCAGTGGGGGTGATGCTGGTCGATTCCATCAATGTCCCGGGAGTCATCCACGTCTCGTTCATTTAGGCAGCCCCTCCTTCCGCCGGCGCATCCCCTTCGGCGTACGCCACATCCTCGGCGAGCGCCTTGCTCGTCTGCTTCTGCGTCTCAACCAGATTGTAAAATACGCCCTTTTTGTCCATCAGCTCGGCGTGCGTGCCTTGCTCCACAATCTGGCCCTTCTCGAGCACGACCAAGCGGTCGGCATTCCGAAGCGTGCTCAGGCGGTGCGCAATCGCAAAGGTCGTACGCCCCGCGGTCAGATTCCCGATGGCCTGTTGGATACGCTTTTCCGTTTCGACATCCACGGAGCTCGTCGCTTCATCCAAGATAAGAATCCGCGGGTTGTTCAGAATCGCCCTTGCGATCGAAACGCGCTGGCGCTCGCCACCACTGAGGCGCGAGCCCTTTTCGCCAACCTGGGTGTCATAGCCATCCGGTTTTTGCACAATAAACTCATGGGCACACGCGGCGCGCGCGGCAGCAATGACATCCTCAATACTCGCGCCCGGCTTGCCATAGGCGATATTCTCCGCAATCGTCCCATTGAAGAGGAAAGGCTCCTGCAGCACGATGCCGATATGCTTGCGGAGGTCTTCGAGGGCGATATCTTTGACATCGATGCCATCCACGGTCAGCGTTCCGCTGTCGACTTCGTAAAATCGGCAGAGCAGGTTCATTGTGGTCGACTTGCCGGCGCCGCTCCGGCCGACAAGACCGATCATCTCACCGGCTTTGATTTCGAGGTTAATGCCCTTGAGCACCGGATTGGACTTATCGTAGCCAAAGCGGACATCCGTAAATTTGACATCCCCGTTGAGCGTCGGCAAGCGTATCGCATCCGGCTGGTCATAGGTTTCTGGCTGGGCATCGACGACTTCGAAGACGCGCTCCGCTCCTGCCATCGCGCGCGAGAACCACTGATTGACCTGGCCAAACCACTGCAATGGACCGTAGACCTGCCAGAGGAGGATTTGCATGGCCATGAGTGTGCCGAAGCCGATATCACCGGTGATAACGAGGTAGCCGCCGTAGCCCCAGTTGATGAGGGGCGCGGTGCCGATGAAGAGGTTGACGACGGCTTCCGAGCGGTACCACCAGCGGTCCGCAACCATCCCGGACATGGCGAGCTCGCCGTTGCGCTGGCTGAACTTATTCCATTCGCCATCCTCGCGGACGAAGGCTTTGACGACGCGGATACCGCTTAGCGACTCATTAAGCTGGGTGTGGAGACGCCCCCATTTTTGCCCGACTTTGTGGTACTTGGATGCCATCGGCTTCCAGATAAAGCTCCCGATGATACCGACGAAGGGCACGGGCAGGAGGATAGCGAGGGAGAGCTTCCACGAGAGGAGGATGCCGGCGATGAGGGCACCGACGATGGTGAAGCTGCCGGTCATCAGGTACGGGACGCCATCGATGAGGAAGCCCCAGACGCGGTCGGTGTCCTGGGTTACGCGGCTGACGATGCTGCCGACCTGCTTTTTGTCGAAGAAGGACATTTGCAGATGTTCGAGGGCGCTATAGATATCGCCGCGGAGGTCTTTGGCGACATTTGCGCTGAGGTAGCTCGAGTTGTAGTTTTTGAACCACTGGAGTCCGGTCGCGATGATCATCGCGGCAAAGAGCGCACCGACGCAGACGATTAGATCCGGGATGGCGCGTGGGGAGCCGACTTTCGCAAGGACATCATCGGTGAGCGTGCGCGTCAGGAAGGGGCGTGCAAAGGTCTCGATACTGGTCATCAGGATGGAGCTGCCGATGACGAGTGTGGTTGCGAGCTTGTAGGGTCCGAGGTAGCCGAGGATGCGGCGGAAGACTTGGCCGCGTTTTACGCAGGCTGGGCAGCGTCCATCTTTTTCGGGGAGGCGTCGGCCGCAGGTGGTGCAGCGGATTTGTTCGAAGGCGAGCTTTATGTTGAGGGGTTCGCCTTTTGCGAGCTGTTCGATGCCGCGTGCGAGCTCGGAGAAGCGGGGTGCTGCCTGCGATGTAAAGGCTGCGACGGCGATGGTGCCTTGGTCTTTTGTGCGGACCTCGAGTTTTGCGCCGCCGACGAGGGCTTCGGTGCGTGCGGATTTGATGTTGGTGAGCGGGATATGGAGGCGCGGCGCGGCGCCACGGGGTCCAACGGAGACACCGGTGGCATCCACGCGCACGATTTCCTCGCCAAAGGCAAGGTTATCGGTGAGGAGGAGGTCGGCGACTTCTTCGAGATCAATGATTGGTTGCATAGGATTTTGGGACGCTCCGCACGACGTTCGGCGGGGGATGTTTGTACTTTGTATAAGCCAATGGTTATTATGCGGCAAGTGAGGTGGTTGTAGTATTTCACAATTGTCGGATGGGGTAGGGAGGATTTGGCAGGAAGCCTACCGTTTACGAACGAAAGTAGTCCTATGCATAACGGACTTGGAATGAACATGGGAAACCTTTCCCGTTTATCGCTGGCGAAGACGCGTTCGATTAGCCCGGAGAACTTTACGGGAGCGAAGGGCGGCGGTGCGCAATCCACGGATGGCCCTGCGGCGGCGTGTGCGCGTGATCTCGGCAAGGGCTGGAAGATCAGCCCGTATGTGCGGATTCCTGCGGGGACGACATTTACGCTGGCGGAGATCGATGGCCCGGGTGCGGTGCAGCAGATTTGGATGACGCCGACAGGGACGTGGCGTTACAGCATTTTGCGTGTGTATTGGGATGATGAGACAGCTCCAAGTATTGAGTGCCCGGTGGGTGACTTCTTCGGGATGGGATGGGGGCAGTATGCGCATTTGAACTCGCTGGCGGTGTGTGTGAATCCTGGCTCGGCGTTCAACTGTTATTGGGAGATGCCATTTCGGAAGAAGGCGCGGTTTACGCTTGAGAACATCGCCGATGATGAGATGACGCTGTACTACCAGATCAACTATGTTTTGACGGATGTCCCGGATGATGCGGCGTATTTGCATGCGCAGTTTCGGCGTACGAATCCGTTGCCGTACAAGGATGTGTACACGATTCTCGATGGCGTAACCGGTCATGGGCATTATGTTGGGACATACATGGCTTGGGGAGTGAATAATACGGGTTGGTGGGGTGAGGGCGAGATTAAGTTCTTCCTGGATGGCGATGACCAGGACCCGACGATTTGCGGAACGGGCACGGAAGACTACTTCTGCGGCTCGTATAACTTCGATATTGGCGGTCAGTACACAACGTTTAGCACGCCGTATGCGGGCTTGCATCAGGTTGTGAAAACGGATGGGGCGTATAAGAGCCAGCAGCGCTTTGGGATGTACCGCTGGCACATCCCAGACCCGATTCGCTTTGAGAAGGATATTCGGGTCACGATTCAGGCCCTCGGCTGGCGCTCGAAGGGACGGTATTTGCCGCTCCAGGATGACATCGCGAGCACGGCGTTCTGGTACCAGTCCGAACCACACGCGACGTTCCCCCAGCTCCCGGATAGAGATTATTTGGAGGTTGTGTAGGGGGAGGCGCTGTGCCCGCTGAGTTAGGACATAAATGTTGATTGGATGTGATGGTTATCGATGCAAATCCTCTGCGTAGGGGCGGACCGCCGTGTCCGCCCGCACAGGATAGCTTTTCAATGTCATTGCTGAATCGTTGATCAACGCCAATTGCTGGTCCCGCGATGTTTATTGGAAATCCGAACAAGGCAATGTCATCGTAACCACGGGCGGACACGGCGGTCCGCCCCTACGCGGAAATTCTTTCACGTTACGCGGCTCCGTGAAACCAACGTGGAAATAACCGGATGTCCATTACGGTCGGATGGCGTCATTGAATCCACATAGTGGTTATCGATGCAACTCCTCCCCTACGCGGAAATTCTTTCTCGTTACGCGGCTCCGTGAATCCAACGTGGAAATTGTCCCGATGCCCGTTGCGGTCGGATGGCCGTACTGAATGCAAGTGGTGGTTATCGATCAAAATCCTCTGCGTAGGGGCGGACCGCCGTGTCCGCCCGCACAGGATGGCTTTCCAATGTAATTCGTGAATCGTTGGTCAACGACAATGGCTGGTCCTGCGGTTTTCATCGGTAATCCGAACACGGCAATGTCATCGTAACCACGGGCGGACACGGCGGTCCGCCCCTACGCGGAAATTCTTTCACGGTACGTCTCATGGTGTTACAAACGACGCCTTTGTGACGACGTTGCGGAACCGGCCAATGTTATTCGTGAATCGTTGGTCAACGACAATGATTGGTTCTGCGGTTTTGATTGGTAATCCGAACACGGCAATGTCATCGTAATCACGGGCGGACACGGCGGGCCGCCCCTACGCGGAAATTTTTTCGCGTTACGCGGCTCCGTGAAACCAACGTGGAATTTGTCCCGATGCCCGTTGCGGTCGGATGGCCGTACTGAATGCACGTGTTGGTTATCGATTCAAATCCTCTGCGTAGGGGCGGACCGCCGTGTCCGCCCGCACAGGATGGCGTGACTAAACACAATCGCAACCATGACCGCAAGCCAGTCATCGAATTATTCCATCACGCATTGCTCGTCTGGCCGGATTACAACGAATGTATTCCCGAATGGTCTTCAACTGATGGTCATTCCGTATGACATGCTCAAAATAACCCCGTTGCCACAACCGGTGACCAACACGACTGCGAAACGGACCGAACTCGGCGTTATGGGCATATTGGTTTTCTGTGTATGATTTCAATCGTTGAACGGCTTGTGGAATCGAACTCAATGACTCGTCTTCCCCATCGATGGTCATAATGGCGTGTATGTGATCTGGCATCACGATGTGTGTATCAATGGTTACGCCCGGTGTACGTATTGGTGTATATGAAATGGCTTCATCAATCATTCGTCCAAGAGAGTTGAGCTGAAGGCCACTTTCATCGATTTGACCGAAGTGGTCCAATCTCACGGACGCGTTTACGGTTACGAAGTAATGTCCTGTCTGAGAATAGTCATAATCGCGCAAGCGAAGTGACCGTCTAGAGCGCAGGTCATCGGAATTCACATCATTAATGTCCATTCATACATTTCGTATGAATCCATCCGGAGATTACAGACGACAATACAAATTTTGAATAAATTACGATCAAAGTCCCTGTTCGCGTCGGAATGGAATCGGATGGCCGTATTGAATCCGCCCCTACACGGACATTTTCAAACCATCAAGTGGATAATATCTATCCATTCAGTGGATAAATATTATCCACACATTGTGTGCTAGAATATCTGAAATGCGCTACCCACGCCTGCTAAAACCCAGTGTTGAAGCTGCTTGTCAAGATACACCTGTCGTGTTATTAAATGGGGCGCGTCAAACAGGGAAAACCACACTTGCCAAGGAAATCTACGCATCCCATGGCAATGGCAACTACTTCACATTGGATGACCCAACGACATTGCTGGCAGCAAAATCAGATCCCACGGGATTTATACAGAATTTGCCAGAACAGGTCATTTTGGATGAAGTTCAGCAGTGTCCTGACCTGTTTCCAGCAATAAAAATCAGTGTCGACAATAACCGTATTCCCGGGAGATTTTTGCTGACTGGCTCTGCGAACATCCTTCTCCTCCCAAAGCTATCTGAGTCACTCGCAGGACGGATGGAGACGATCACGCTCTGGCCACTATCCCATTGTGAGTTGGCAAACGGTGTATCATCTGGCATCGTGGATGACCTGTTCGTAGGCGATTTGCACAGTCGAACATATCCTTCGATGACACGTGACAGTCTCATCCGGCGCATTGTTGTCGGTGGCTTTCCTGAACCCGTTCAAAGAGAACAGGATGCGCGCCGTCAAAAATGGTTTGCATCCTACCTGACGACGATTCTGCAAAAGGACATCCGCGATTTAGCCAACATCGATGGCCTATCGTCGTTGCCAACGTTGCTGGGACTACTCGCTTCCAGGTCATCAAACATCCTCAACGTGTCAGAAGTTTCCAATGCGTTATCGATGCCATACGCGACCATTACCCGCTACATAACCTTGTTGGAGGCGACATTTTTAGTTGAGCGCATCCCTGCCTGGTCCGGAAATCTTGGAGCCAGGTTTGTCAAGACACCGAAGGTGCTGCTGACGGATACAGGACTCGCATGCCACCTCCTTGGTCTTGATGCACAACGTTTGGGGAGGGATGGTGTGTCACTGGGGATGCTTGTCGAATCGATGGTTACGATGGAGCTGAAAAAGCAGGCTTCTTGGAGCCGATTAACGCCATCTATCTATCACTGGAGATCGCAAGCGCGTCAGGAAGTGGACATCGTTCTGGAGTCGTCCAATGGCGATATCGTCGGTGTAGAAGTTAAAACAGCAGCTGTCGTCAACATCGCAGACTTCCGCGGTCTAAAAGCAATGCAGGATGCAATTGGAGCCCAATTTATTCGTGGGATTCTGTTTTACAATGGAGAATCGCTTGTGCCATTTGGTGAAAACCTCTATGCCGTTCCGATTTCTGCGCTCTGGAATGGTCTGTAACGACCAACGGTAAATGTTCCGTTTATGCAGTTGGTTTGCGATAGGAATCCTCCGCGTGAGGGCGGACCGCGGTGCCCGCCCGCACAGGATAGCTTTGCAATGTCAATCGTTAATCGTTGAACGCCGACAATGGCCGCCTTTACGGTTTTCATTGGAATCCGAACACGGCAACATCATCGTAACCACGGGCGGACACGCGGTCCGCCCCTACGCGGAACTTCATTCGCGTTACGCGGCTCCGTGAAACCAACGTGGAAATAACCGGATGTCCGTTACCGTCGGATGGCGTCATTGAATCCACATAATAGTTATCGATGCAAATCCGCTCCTACGCGGAAATTCTTTCACGGTACGTCTCGTGGTGTTACAAACGGCGCTTTTGTAACGACGTTGTGGAACCGGCCAATGTTATTCGTGAATCGTTGGTCAACGACAATGGCTGGTCCCGCGGTGTTTATTGGAAATCCAAACACGCCGATGTCATCGTAACCACGGACCGCCGTGTCCGCCCGCACAGGATAGCTTTGCAATGTCAATCGTTAATCGTTGATCGACGACAATGGTCCGCCACTTCACAACTTTCGTCGACCTGCCGCGTATACATAACCCTGAACGAAATCACATTAGTTTTCTCCGGTTAAATTCAATGTTTACGCCGCCCACATTCCTTGTAGAATCTAAGGATGGAAGCGGTACTTTGCATCGACCTTGGAGGAACAAAATCTGCCGCATCCCTGGTCACACGCGATGGCGATATTCGCTTCCGCACCGCCGCAAAAACGCCCGGAACTGCATCCGGTCCTGAGCTCGCAAACTTCCTCATTTCCCTTGGCAAGTCCGTCCTCGCCGAGACATCCGAGAAGCCAATCGGCATCGGCGTCAGCGTCGGTGGCCCCACGGATGCACGCCGCGGCGAAGCCTGGGCCGCCCCCGCATTGCCCGGCTGGGGAAACGGCTTTCCGCTGGCAAGTGTCCTCTCGGATGCATTCGATGGCATCACGGTCCGCCTTGAAAACGATGCCGATGCCACCGCACTCGCCGAACACCGCTTTGGCGCCGGGCAAGGCACGCACACTATGGCATTCCTCACGGTCGGGACGGGTATCGGTTCCGGGCTCATCGTCGAAAATCGCCTCCTCCGCGGCAAGACCGGTGCCGGCGGCGAGATTGGGCATGTGTGCGTTGACCATCCCGGACGCGCCTGCGTCTGCGGGATGTCTGGCTGCCTCGAAGCCTATGCCTGTGGACCATCCATCGTAAATGTCGCGCGCGAGCTAGGCTCCGCCGCAACCGATGGCCCATCCGTCGTCGCGCTCGCCCGTGCTGGTGAAGCCGCTGCAAAGCAGGCGTTTGATCAGGCTGGCGAGATGCTCGGGCGAGGTCTCGCGACCCTCTCGATGATCATTGAGCCACAACGATTTGTCCTTGGGACGCTGGCGGTTCACGCATCGGATCTTCTGATTCCGCCTGCAGAAGCAAGCCTCCGCCGTCATTCCTGGGCGCGAAATGTGAGTGGCGTGACTATCGTCCCGGCTGGCCTCGGTGACCGTGCCCAGGACCTCGCGGCGCTCTGTGCATTTATTGCGCGGGAGGGCGAGTAGTTGGCACGAACTCCCATCGATGGCTTCCTAGGCTCAGGCTCCATCCGCTCGCGGATTTACAAGGCGTGGCGGTTGGCCCTTGAGGATGATGGCCCGGAGCTTCTCGAAGTAGAAGGCTTCGCCGGCATCATGACCACCGGTCGGTGGATTATGGCCTTCCTCCAGGTGATGATCAGCATCATTCTGCTTTTCTGGAACCCATCCCGGCCGATTGGGTCCTACATCGCGATGGCCTTGCTCGTCGTTTATAACGTCGTCGTCCTTGGAATTCTGTGGCGTCCTGAGACGCGCCGGTTGCCGATTCGCTGGACATTGATGCTCGATATCGCCTTCCTAACGAATGTCTGTTACTGGACGGAAGGCACGAATTCGGCGTTTCTTGGGCTCTTTTACCTCGTCGTTTTCGTCGCAGCGCTGTTCTATAACTTCCGCGGTGGTCTTGTCGTCGGGGCGATTGCTGCGGCAGTGACGTTTGCCTTCGGCGTGAATGCGAATGAAACGCATCACTGGAACATCGTGAAGGATACTGCGCCTTACTTCGTGATTGTCGGATGCTTTACTGGTTTCCTTGTTGGCCAGACAAAGGTTTGGTTCCAGGCGTTCCGTCTCGGGATGGAGCGGACGCGCCAGGCGGACCGTCAGGCGAGTCTTGTGCAGCAGGAGAGCGCAGTGCGTGAGCGTGAGCTAACTTTAGCCCGAGATGTTCAGCGCGCAAGCCTTCCGCTGACCACGCCGCGGATACCCGGTCTTGAGCTGACGGTGCGCTCCGAGCAGGCAGCGGAGGTCGGCGGCGATTTCCATGTCTTTGTAACGGATGCCGAAGCGGCGGTCGCGGGGATTTGTATTGGGGATGTTAGCGGCAAGGGGATGGCAGCTGCGTTGATCGCTACCAGTGTGGCAAATGTTTTCCCGTACCTGAACCCGCTTTCAAGTCCGCTGAGTGCGTTGCAGCGGCTGCACGGAGATCTTATCCAGCGCCTCGCGGATGGCTCATTTGTCTCCCTCTTCTTTACGATTATCGATGGCACGGATGGCCGCGTGCGCTACTGGAATGGTGGGCATCCCCCGATGCTACATTGGCATGCGGAGACAGGTGTCTGTGATGTTTTGACATACGGCGACAGCGCGCCGCTCGGGTTGTTGCCGGCTTGGACGACACAAATGCGCCGTGTGCAGCTACAGCGCGGGGACATTTTGGTGGTGTGTTCGGATGGCATCACCGAGTCTGTCGAGTCCCTGGATGAGGTCAAGGTCTTGCCGAGGACGGTGGCGCTGGTCCGGGATGTGGCGCCATCGGGACCGGATGCCGTAGCCGATGCGCTTGTCGCAGCCAGCCGTGAGCACGTCCGGTCGAGTGCGGATGACCTCACGGTGATTGTTGCGCGATACTACGGTGCTTAGACACATTCCTGTTTGAGGGTATGCTCCGGGAATGAAATGTGTGGATGTGGCGATCATCGGAGCCGGCCTTGCCGGCGTTGCGGCGGCAGGGGATTTGGCGGCGGCTGGAAAGTCCGTATTACTCATTGACAAGTCACGAGGCATCGGAGGTCGAATGGCAACCCGTCGCCACGCGGGCACGCGTATCGACCATGGGGCGCAGTTTTTTACGGCGCGAAGTGAGCGATTTGTCACGTATGTGAATGAGTTGGTTGATGCTGGCATTGTCCAAGTTTGGTCCCACGGCTTTCCTGTTTTGGTGGATGGACAGGTCTGTGCCCGTCCGGATGGCCATCTGCGTTACGCTTGTGCTGCAGGTATGAGTGAGCTAGCCAAGCAGCTGTTGCCCAAAACGGTTGAGTGTGTTCTCGGTACTCAGGTTACAGCGGTGATTCCTCTTGCTCATCCCGTCGACGATGGGATGCGCTACGAGATTCTCGCGGGGGAGTCAACGGTGTGCCTCGCCCGGGATATCGTATTGAATCTGCCGCCAGTGCAGCTGGTTGCAGTGGCTGGAGAGCTGCTTTCAGATTCTGAACGGGAGCAGTTATTCGCCATCGAGATGGAGCCATGCTGGGCTCTGGGTGGGTGTCTTGCTGAAGATATCCCTTTGGATGCCGTTGCCTTGGAGTGTCAGCATCCAGTGCTCGGGTGGATCTCGCGCAACCATACACGCCGTGACAACGGATCTGAGCCATTGTCAATCATGGTGCATGCAAGCGGTGCGTGGAGTGTAGAACATTTGGAGGATGACCCCATAGATGTCCGCGGTGCCATCGAAACAGCGATGCGCGAGATCGGGATGCCTCTTCATTGGGATGGCGACCCATTCATCCACCGCTGGCGGTACGCCAAACCAGTTGCTGGACTCGGCGAGGATGTCTTTCAACTCAAAACATCCCCTGGTGTTTATGGAGTGGGCGATTGGTGCATCGGCGGCCGCGTTGAGGGAGCTGTTTGTAGCGGTTGGAGCGTAGCGGACAAGTTGTTGTAGGGGCAGGCTTCCACGCCTGCCCGAGAATTGAAATGTTGTTTTGTCAGACGGGCAGGCACAGTGTCGTGCCCCCACGCGGAGGTTTGTGCACCGTCTATCCAAAATGAAACGAAAGACTATGCCAAGCGTGACGGCGGGTGGAATGAGGAGCGAGAGTGCCGGGAGCCGGTCCCTTCAGCCATCGGTGGTTGCAAGCCACGAATCAATCGGCGGCTGCCAGGGCGGGCACCGTCGCCGATGGTCAAGATCAAGAAATCAATGCGACACGGCCCCATCTTGACCATCGGGGATGGTCGACCCACACGGTGGCATTACGCGACAAAACAGCGAAGCCGAATCAAGCACCAAGCGGAATTTTCGTAACATCCGGCGAGATCGGCACAAACGCGATGCATCCACCCGGCAAGCGCAGCATTGGCATCAACAAATTTCAAAACCACGAGGCAATTCCAAACCGTTACGCGCGGGCGGACACAGCGGTCCGCCCCTACGCGGAGGATTTGTGCGATGGTTCGTAGCGACAATCGTCGTCATGACCATCGGGGATGGTCGACCCACACGGTGGCATTACGCGACAAAACAGCGAAGCCGAATCAAGCACCAAGCGGAATTTTCGTAACATCCGGCGAGATCGGCACAAACGCGATGCATCCACCCGGCAAGCGCAGCATTGGCATCAACAAATTTCAAAACCACGAGGCAATTCCAAACCGTTACGCGCGGGCGGACACAGCGGTCCGCCCCTACGCGGAGGATTTGTTTCAATGAGAGGCATCAGTGGAACCGAACCAAGGACAAGACGGGAATTTCGTGACATCCGGCGAGACCGGCACAACCGCGATGCATCCACCTGGCAAGCGCAGCAGATGTACCAACGAGATTCATTTCCGTGATTACGATCTCACATCCACATCCTCACACACTTGGGCGCCAGTCCTCCAGCTGTAGGTCGACGCTGGTGCGGCCGCGGAAGACATTGAGGGCTGGGCGGTAGGCGATATCGATTAGGCTGCCTGCAGTGATTTGGTCGTGCCACTCCTTCGCGCGGAAGCGTATTGCCTTGAACGGCTGGCTTGTGCCCGGTAGCTGAACGGTTAGCAACAACGTCTCGGAGTTTCCGAGGCGGTTTTCGACCACCTTGGCCGACTTTGTCATGAACACCGCCGCGGGGTTGCCATTACCTGTCGGCTCCAGCATACTCAGCGTCCGTGGCAATGTCTCCGTAATCGCCGCCGCATTCACAATCTCGGCATCTATATTGAGAACACCACGCGGAGGCGTCTCCGGTAACAGATCGGCGGCAACATCTTGGATACGGGCGATAAATGCATCCAGATTGGCCTCTGCAACCGACAATCCCGCGGAATGGTGGTGGCCACCAAACTTATCGAGCAGGTCAGCACAGCCCTGCAAGGCATGGAGGAGATTAAACGTCGGCGTCGAGCGTCCGGAACCGGTGTACATCCGCTGGTCGACATCGTAGCCAAGCATGATGCTCGGCTTCTGCGTAAGATCGACAATCTTACTCGCAACGGGACCAACCAGACCTTTATTCCAGCGCTTGCCCGCCAAAACCATCACACGGTGATGCGCCACATCCGGGCTGATCGCAAGCACACTTGCCTCTGTTACGATGTCCTGCATCTGGGCTTTGCGTAACTCGTTCAGCTCACGGACACGCCTCGCAAGCTCCTCCGCACGGTTGGCATCCTTGGTTGAGAGCAGCTCAAATGCGAGGCCCGGTTCTCCCATCCGGCCAGCGGCATTCAGCGCCGGCGCAATATTGAAGGCAATCGTCTGCGCTGTGATCGTATTCGGATCCAGACCAAGCGCCAGGTACAGCGCCGCAAGCCCAACCTTGCGATTCGCCCGCATCAAGGCCACGCCTTGAGCCACCATGAGGCGGTTGTCGGAGATGAGTGGGGTAACATCCGCGACCGTGCCGATTGCCGCAAGGTCCACAAAGTTCTTGTGGAACGCCGGCAGTACATCCGGGCGGTAGGTCTGCATAAATGCTTCCAGAACGCGGAAAATCACGCCAGCTCCGCAGATATGCGGAAAACCAACCGTGTTTTCACTGATGTACGGGTTGACGACCGCAACTGCATCCGGGAGGACCTTACCCGGACGGTGGTGATCTGTAATCACGACATCTATTCCAAGCGCATTTGCATACGCTACTGGCTCGACCGCACCCACACCGCAGTCCGTCGTGATAATCAAGCTTGCGCCGAGCTTTGCTGCTTCATCGACGCCGTAGCGTTGCAGGTCATAGCCATCCGAGCGGCGGGGGACAAAGCCGCTCACCTTCGCACCAACGCCCTGAAGCGCACGGACGGCGAGTGCTGCGGATGTCACGCCATCACAGTCGTAATCGCCATGGACCATGATCTGCTCGCCGGCATCGATTGCCTTTTGGATACGCGCGGTGGCGGCGGCGATGCCTGGGAGCGTTGCATGGGATGTCAGCCTTGTCAGGCTTGGATTGAGGAATGCCTCTGCCGTCTCGAGGGTGATGCCGCGGTTGACCAGGACCATCGCAATCACGAGGTCGAGGTTGAACTGGTTACGGAGTGCGGTGACAAGGGCTGGGTTCGGATCGCTGACGGCCCAGTCATAGGTTGTTCCATGGAGAGTTGACATCTGTGTTATCTACTTATCGTATGCGATGGCGTTGATATTACAAATGCGAAGGAATTTTTATTTTTGAAGTTGGGCGGAAGCGTAGACAAGCGCTTTTGTTCGCAATTGACCACGGCTGTCCCTGAAGCGAAATCCGTTGTAAATAACTAAGTTCAAAGAGAAAAATGCAAAAAAACACCCCCCGTTTCCGGGGGGCGTCTCGGTCAACGAACCTCAACCAAACCACTAGTGGGTTGCTGAGTCCAGCTCATCCCGCTGGCCCTTGTTGATAAGCCTGCGCCAGTCAACCACCAATGGTGCTGCATTGAAAATCGATGAGAACGTTCCTGAAAGAATTCCAATCAGGAGTGCCGCGTTCAACGGACGAATCACCGGACCACCAAAGATCAACAGCGAGAGCAGCGTGATCACAACGGTACCGGATGTAAACAAGGAACGCGCGAACGTCTCGTTAATCGATGTCGTCACGATGTCTGCAAGGCCAACCTTGCTACCCTTGTGGTGAAGGTTCTCACGGATACGGTCGAAGATAATAATCGTGTCGTGGACAGAGAAACCGATAACGGTCAACGCCGCCGTCACAAACATCGAGTCAATCTTCCAGTTGAGCAGATAACCCAACCCGCAGAAGACGCCAATCAACACCGCGACGTCATGCAACATCGCGATAATCGCGGCGATTCCAAACGTCAGACCATTCTTGAAACCGCCGATCGAGAAGCGGAAGGCGAGGTAGAAGACGATGAACAGACTCGAGAATAGAACCGATGTCAGGGCGTTTCGGGTGAGCTCGCCTGAAATCGCAGAGCCGATGCGCTCAAAGCCACCGAGTGCTACGCCCGGGAACTTGCCCTGTAGCTTACTGACGAGCTCGGTTGCTTCTGCGGATGAAATCTCATCACGGCCTTCAGGCTTTGGAATGCGCACATACACGGTGTTGCCACCAGCTATCTGTGCTGCGGTTTCCTTGAAGCCCTGCTCCGCCATCGCTTCCTCAACCTGTACACGGGTTGCTGGCTGGGTGAACTGCAATGTCAGCTCGGAGCCTCCAGTGAAGTCGATACCAAGCTTGAAACCACCCATCGCGGCAAAGGCCACACCCGGGACGATAATCGCGAGTGAGAGCGCATACCAGCGTGCACGCTGTGCCACAACTTTGAGCTTGGGACGGAAGAGGTTGTCCGCACCCCATTGCTTGAGCATCTGAGGATTTGGGCGACCGCTCTTGCCATGCGTCAGGAGCAGGAGGAAGGTACGGGTTACGGTGATGGCAGTGAACATCGAGAGCGCAACACCGATCAGCAGCGTCAATGCGAAGCCGCGGACCGCACCGGTACCGAAGTTGTAGAGCAGGAGGCTGGTAACCGCCGTACACATGTTCGAGTCAAAGATCGCGCTAAATGCACGTCCGAAGCCGGTGGAAATGGCTGCACCCAGGTTTTGGCCATCCCGCAGCTCTTCCTTTGTACGCTCGAAGATCAAGATGTTGGCATCCACGGCCATACCTACGGAGAGGATGAAGCCGGCGATACCCGGAAGCGTAAACGTAACAGGAACGAGAACGAAGGCCACGTAGGTGAACAGCGTGTAGAGGAGGAGGGCCACACAGGCGACTGCACCTGGGAGGCGGTAGACCCATAGCATAAACAAGATGACGGCGCCGAGGCCGACCAGGCCGGCGACAAAGCCATGGCGTACGGCTTCGGTTCCGAGGGTTGCCTCAACGGTCTGCTGCTGGATGATACGCAGTGGGACAGGGAGGGAGCCACCGTTCAGGTAGTCAGCAAGCTGCTTGGCTTCCTTGAGGTTAGCAAACGGCGAAATGGATGCACGTCCATTCAGGATTGGCTCATTGATGTTTGGAGCCATCAGGATACGGCCATCCAGGTACATCATCAGGATTTCCTGGCTGTGATCCTTAGTGAACTGTGCAAACTTGTCGCGGCCACGGGTATTGAACTCGAGCTCAACGAGGGCACCCGTACCGCCGGGGTTGAAGTTTGCGTGTGCGCCACCGGCTGCGAGGTCGGAGCCATCCATTTCCTTGCGAGCCTGATTAAGGAAGGCATCGAAGTTGGTGACTTCATCCGCGAGAGGCTGCAGCTTTGCAACATCCTCAGGGAGAATCTTTGCACTGGTTTTGCCACCTGCGCTTGGAAGGGTCTCAAGAGGCGGAGGCAGTGGGGTTTCGGTGGCCTTTGCAGCATCCTTGTCGGCGCGGTCAAACATCTCGCGCAGCGCTTGGTTGGAGTGGAAGCGGTCGCGGAAGCGCTGGCCGGAGTTCTGGTCGGTGATCTCGTAGTGGTCACGGATTGGGCCATCGGAGACGACATCTAATTTGTAGCGACCCAGCGAGTTACGCTGCGTTACCCAGTCAGGGGAGTAGTAGAACTCAAGCTGTGCGGTCTTCTGCAGCTGCTCAACGATTTCCTGGTTGTTCTTGACAGCAGGAATTTCGACAACGTACTGGTGATCACCCTTTGGGATGATGACCGGTTCGGCGACGCCATTTGCGTTAACACGGTTCTCGATGGTTCGGAGGACCGCGGCGCGCGTGTCATCATTCCAGCGTACATCGGATGACAGCTTTTCAATCTGTGCCTCGAGGACGACGCGGGCTCCACCTTGGATATCCAGGCCGAGCTTTGGAGTGACACGCTTACTTAAAGCGTTTTTCGGAGCGATCACCGGGGCAAGCACCACTGCAATTGCCGCCAGCGTGAGCGCAATAATAATGACTGATAGACGTTGAGGCTTCATATTTGACCTAAAACCAACCGATATTCGAATCAGTATATCGTTGACGGGTATCTGCGGTGCACTTGTGCGCTTGCATCCCATCAAGAAGCATGTTGAGATACGTTATGCAACCTTGGACATCAGCAGCCGTGACCACGCTGGTCGTGGCGCTTTTTGTTGTCTGTCCAACTACTGGGTGTAAGCGTAAAGCACCGGGAGGGGCCGATACGGGAAAGCCCGCCACAAAGCTGACAGCGCAACAAATAAAGGACAACCCCGACATCCATGCCGAGATTGGCTCCTTCGATGCTGTCCTCCCCGATGGCAATGGTCGCCCGTGGGTTGCCGTCTCCGGCGTCGCATCCGCAAAGCTGCTCACCGAACCAAATGGAAACCGAAATGCGACATCGACCATCAAAGGTACAAAAGCGCTCATATATCAAAATGGCAAACCTGCATTCACACTCAGTGCCCCGTTGATTGTCGCTGATCAGAAAACGGCTCGTGTAACGGCAAGTGGACGCGTAAATGCAGCATCCGAGGGCGGTCCTGGCAATGCAATACGCAAGCTGGCATCGGATACCATGATTTGGGATATGCGACGGTCCACACTGGTGGGTAAAGGTAATATACGCCTCTATGACAGCACCGGGTTTGACATCCCGGCGGCGTCCTTTAAGGCGGATGGCGCACTGGCGCGTATTGCGATTTTTACGGATGAGAAGCCGGTGTCCGGCTGGTGGAAATAGGTGCGAGTCATGTCACGCGATGTAATAACTCTTGTCACAGCAGTCGCCACTGCGGCATGTATCACTCCGCAGCTGCTCGCCACCCCGCAGCCGCCTAAAGGCACCGCAGTCGTCGGCAGGTTTACTATCACCAATCCGGGCGGCTCCCTAAATGCCGAATTCCGCGACCGCAGCAAGCCGGTTTTTGAAATGGCTGGCCCTGAGCTCAAGCTGCGTTCAACCCAACTCGACCTGGATGCGCGCAAGGCCCGCCTCGAAGTGAGTGGCAAAATCATCGTCAAAGGGACGCTTACAGGACCTCTCAAGATTGTCGTCAAAGCCGATGACCAAACCGATACCATCACGTGCGCAGGAGCGGTTTACACACAGCCTGATGCCAAATCGGATGCCGAGATTCTCCTACAGGGGGATGTTCGCTGGGTGCACACATCCCCAAATGTGGATGGTCCTGCAGAGCTGACCGGCAACGGTGGCAAGATTATCCTTCGTAGTGGAACCGCTGGGCCGCTGATCGAGCTTGGCAGCGGATCATTTTCTGCAACGCCAAAGCCTCCTAAGGCCGCACCGGGAAAAAAGCCGTGAGTAACACTGCCGAAGGGGAGCGCCACGTCATTGCTGTCCACGACCTGGTCAAGGAATACCGTGGCCGCCGTGTCGTGAATGGCGTCAGCCTGCGCTTTGAGCAAGGCGAAATTGTCGGTCTCCTCGGACCAAATGGTGCTGGGAAATCCACGACGTTTTACATGACCGTGGGACTGGTGAAGCCGCTGTCCGGCAAGGTGATGTTGGATGCCGAAGATATTACTCCGCTTCCGATGTACAAGCGGGCCCGCCGTGGAATAGGCTACCTTGCTCAGGAGCCAAGCATTTTCCGTAAGCTTAGCGTCATTGAGAATATTCTGCTTGTGCTTGAGGCGGTCGGGTGTCCGAAAGGTGAACGTAAGGATAGGGCGATGCAGCTGCTTGCAGAGCTAGGCATGGATAAAAAGGCCGAGCTTCGTGCATTCAGCCTCTCGGGCGGCGAACAGCGGCGTGTTGAAATCGCACGCGCACTTGCCGCCGATCCGAAGTTTCTCCTCCTCGATGAACCATTCGCGGGAATCGACCCGCTCGCAATTGCAGATATCCAGGTTGTTGTCCGCCAGCTACGCGAGCGCGGCCTCGGTATCCTCATCACCGATCACAATGCCGCCGCTACCCTTGACCTTACCGACCGATCGTATGTAATTGTCGAAGGCAAAGTGATCCGCGAAGGCACGGCGGAAGAGATCGCGCATGACGAGATGGTGCGGAAGTACTACCTCGGTGACAATTTCCGGCTTTCGCAATGACACGCATCAACCGCCTGATTATCGGAGAAGTTCTCGGGCCATTTCTTGGCGGCGTCGGGATGTTCACGACATTGTTCTTCGCCGCAGATGGCCTCCAGCGTATCGCGGATTATCTGCAACGCGGTGAGTCCGCTGCCGTTATCCTCCAGGTTGTTCTTTACACGCTGCCGACGCTGCTGCCGTACACAATCCCGATGGCGATGCTCCTCGGGGCCCTCCTCGCATTCGGCCGGCTTTCAGGTGACTCGGAAGTCGTTGCGCTGCTCGCTGCAGGGGTCAGCTTTCCACGGATAGTCCTTCCGGCTGTTTTGCTCTCAGCCGCCATCGCACTTCCGATTGTGTGGCTGAATCAGAAAATAGTGCCGGAGCTTGCCTATGCGCGGCAGGCGGTGATTGATAATGCCAAAGCACGTGGAGGCGGGTCAACCGCTGGGCGGAATGCATTCGATGTCGCCGTTACGAATCCAAGTAGCGGTCGGATGACAGTGCACGCCGAGGGCGGAGTCTCCTTTGATGACAAGGGCCGCGGTGTTCTGAATGGGGTTACGATCACGCTGTGGGATGACACCAAGCCGGTTGTCACGGTTGCTGCACAGACGGCGACATGGAAGCTTGGCACGCGCAACTGGCTGCTCGATGGCGGAGTTACAAGCTTTGACCATAACAGCTTGGTCGGGATGCGGACCGCAGATACGCGTCTGCAAGAAGTCACCTTAGGGACACCTGAGGATCTGCGTGCGCTCAGCCGTCCGGTGATTGAGCAGGTCACTGATCAGCTGCGTAAGCGCGCTCAGGTGCGACGAAAGCTGGGTCAGGAAATGGATGCCCGTGAGGCGGAAGTCGAAATCGCCCGCCGGACAGCATTTCCGCTTGCGACCATCGTCTTCGTTTTGCTGGGCGCTCCGCTTGGTCTGCAACCGCGTCGGGCCGGGAAGAGCCTCGGCTTTGGGCTCAGCGTATTGCTGACATTTGGATACTGGTCATTGCTTCAGCTCGGGATGTCGATTGGAAAAGGTGGCGCCCTCCCTCCAGATTTGGCGGTACAGTTGCCGAATATTATTGGAGTGATAACCGGCATTATTTTGATTAAGCGGGTTGCCAGCTAGTGGTGGGTAGAATGGGCATGGGATGCCCATGGTAAACACCACCCTGCTGTTTTTCCTCCTGCTCCTGCCAATTTCAGGCTTTATTGCTTGGGCGGGTGACCGTATTGGGCACAAGCTTGGGAAGCGCCGCGCATCGTTGTTCGGTCTGCGTCCCCGCCACACAGCCATTTTCATCACGATTACCTTCGGCATCGGGATTACGCTGGCATCCTTCGGCACGATGCTCCTGATTAGCCGTAGCTTCCGTCAGGTGGTTGCACGCGGAGGTGAGCTTGCGCGTGACAATGTTGAGCTTCAGCGGACGCTGAGTCTGTCGAAGAAACGCCTCGATGATGTCCGTCGCGAGCAGGCGGTTTTGGATAAAAAGCTTGTCGCAGCCCAAAAGGCTGCCGAAAGTGCCTTGGCCAATCAGCACACCGCGGAGCGTGCGGTTGCGGCGGCGCAGCTGCAATTTCGCATCGCTGATGAGAAGTTAAAGGAAGCGACATCTAGTCTTTCAGCAACACGTGTAAATCTGAAAGTTGCAATTGCCAAGGTTGAGAAGGCAAAGCGGGATGTTCGTGATGCCCTTATGAAGCGGACGCTGGCAATCAAGGCATCCGTTGATGCCGGGCGTAAGGCCCAGGCGGCGCGGAAAGAGGCCGGTGAGGCAAAGGGCCGGGTCGCGACGGCGGAGCGTGTGTTCGAAGCAGTGATGCAGCAGCAGCGCACGCGGCTTGCCGAACAACGCGAGCAGCTGAAGGAACTTGAAGACGCAGTTGGCAAGCAAGTGGCGGCCCTGGCTCAGCAAAAAGAAACCATCCGTTCGCAGCAGGATACGATTGACATGCAGTCATCCCGGCTGGAGCGACAAAGGGAACAGGCGACGGAGCAGGCAGATGAACTTGATCGCCTGACACGCGATGTGGCTGATTTATCCAGTCGTCGTGCAGAACTGCAGCGGGCACTCGATGCACTTTCGATTGAAGCGGTGACGATGCGATCCGGAAAGATCACTTATCGTAACGGTGAGGAAGTAGCCCGGATGCAGGTGCCGGCGACCCGCAGCGTCGGGCGCATCCAGAACACGCTGGAGACCTTGCTTGCGGTTGCGGCAAAGAATGCTGAGCTCCGTGGTGCTAAGGCATCCAAGTCCAGCGCCCGTGCTGTCCGTATCCCGGAGCGTAATGTTCGCCTTCCAACCGGACAGATTCAGACAATCAGCGAATTTGAAGCGCTTGCTGCAGCCGCAGAAAACATCGCCGCCGCAGGCGAGCCGGTGGTGATTGTGTTGTTTGCGACATCAAATGCCGTCTCTGGTGAGACCGTCTCAGTGGATGTCCGTACATTCCGTAATCCATTGCTCTTCGCGGCTGGAACGGTGCTGGGTGAGCTGCCTGTGACGAACAACGTCAGTCGTGAAAAGGTCGCGGACAAACTTTATCTGCTTCTGCGTGGAGATATTCGAAGGAAGCTCTTGAAGGCTGGGATTATTCCGCCAAGTCTTGGCACAGGCGTGGATGGCGAGCCGATTGGAGAAACACGCATTGATGATGTGTTGAAAGTCCTCGACCTTGCGCGGTCCGTCAGCCGGTCGAAAATTGTGATTCGTACGGAGAAAGATATCCGCGCGGGGGATGCAGTCACGTTGACATTTACGGCAGTAGGCATCGATGGCAATCCACTTGGGCAACGTCCGGATGACGGTGTGCCTGCACCTAATCCGGAGCCGTAGCAGGTGGTTGTCCTTGCGATTGACCCTGGTCGTTCAAAGTGTGGAGTTGCGGTATGTACCCCGCGGGATGACAGCGACCGACCGCGGATATTGCATCGCGAGGTGGTTTCCACGGACAAGCTTGTGATGCATGTAGTGGCCCTGGTGGATACGCATCAACCGGATGTGGTTCTGATGGGGGATGGTACGCAGAGTGCGACGCTGCGGAAGGCCGTCGTAAGGGCTTTACCGGAAGGCATCCCGTTTGAAGAAGTCCCGGAAGCGTTTACCAGTCAGCGCGTGCGTGCGAGATTGCAAAAAGAGTGGCTGCCGAAGGGGCTGGTGCGCTTGTTACCTACAGGACTTCGCCCTGCACCTAAGGCGTACGATGACTATGTTGCTGCGCTGCTTGCGGAAGATTGGTTGCTGGCGCATAAGAACAACGTCGGGGTTGATATCGAATAAGTGAACCCTCCGTGAGTTTTGTGGGGGAGTTTTTTTCTTTTTTAAAAGTGTGTTATTGCCAGTGTGATTCATCTTTGAAATAAAGTGTGGATGTCGCTGCGCTGCTTGCGGAAGATTGGTTGCTGGCGCAGAGAGATAAAGCTGATGTTCTTGTCGAATAAGCAAACCCTCTCTATGTTGATACTAGAGAGGGTTTACTTGTTTTTCGACTGAACGATGCTGCTTTACATCAAAAAGAAAAAATAAACCCTTCCTTCTGACACAAGATCAGCTCACGGGCGTAGAAATCTATCCGCGCATATCCATTCCGCCATCAACGGTCAATGTCATACCGGTTACAAACTGTGCCAATGGACTAAGCAAGTAAACGGTCGCACCCGCGATGTCATCCGGGAGGCCAATCCGTCCAAGCACAAAGTTTTTAGCAACATCTTCGCGGCCTAGTGCATCCAGGCTTGGCGCAGCCATATCTGTTTCCGTCCACGCAGGTGCCACACAGTTGCAGCGGATTTTGTCGGCACCAAGCTCAAGGGCCATCGAACGCATAAACATAATCTGTGCGGCTTTGCTGGTGGCGTAAGCGGAATAAACCGCTGATCCACGCTGTCCGGCGGTGGATGTGTAGATGACAATGCTTCCCTTACCAGCCTCCCGCATGTATGGCACGGCTGCCTGGACACAGAGGAATGTGCCGCGTACATTCACACCCATCGTCTTGTCCCAGAAGTCAGCTGTCATTTCATCGATTGGGCCCGGTTCGAAGACGCCCGCTGAGACCACAAGTCCGGTGATGTTACCAAGGTGCGCTGCGGCATCCGCCATGATCGATTTCGCGACGCCATCCTGACTGATATCTCCCTGAACTGCGTAGCCGCGGCGGCCCATCGCTTCAATCTCTGCGATGACTTTGTATGCGGCATCCCGGCGGGACACATAGTTGATAGTGACATCCGCGCCAGCCTGTGCTGCCATCCGTGCGGCTGCGGCGCCGATGCCGCGGCTGCCGCCGGCGATGAAAACGTGCTGTCCTGTAAGGTCAATCATGGGAGGTGTATCTTTCTCGAGAGGTTGTTCAGATGCTAAGCGAAAGTCAACAAGACGTCAATTGTATTGTTGACACTGAAACGGCCATGTTCCCTAGTCGTAGGCCATCTGGCGATGGTCACCAAGAAGACGTCGCTGGCGGGGATTCGCTGTCTCCAGAATGTGCGGCGCGAACTGGAAGCGGAGGAATGGAGAGAACTGCTGAGCGATAAAGCGATGCGAATAGTGCACCTGAAGCAGGTAGCGCGTTCTGTCTGATGTGTTTTCTGACCCTGTGTGCCAGATTTCAGAGCGGAAAAAGAGGACATCCCCGGCCTTACACAAAACGGGCTCGAGCTCTTTGCCCTGCCACACGGGGTTTTGCTCTTTCCCCCACACAAGGGCACGTCCCGATTTGTGTGAACCGGGTATCACCCACGTCGGTGCAAGGGAGACATCGAGATCATCCAGATAGTAATGCGCAGTGCACAGATAGATCGGAAGCTTTACAGTGCCGTTCAAAAGATATTCCTCAGGGACATCGATGAACGTACGGTCGGTATGCGGGCTCCAGCCATTGTGCCCCGGGCGGCTGCGCCAGGCTGATTCGCCAATAATGTGGCAATCCTGCCCCATGGTTGACTCGGCTAGGTCGATGAGCGGCTCTCGGTCGCATAGGTCAAGAAACCACTTGTCGCGGTTGAACACATTCTTATAGTGGTCGGTAGCGCCGGTGAGGTGTTTATCCCATGCGAAGCCTGTGAGGTTATCAATGGCATCCCGAGTCCGCTTCACTTCATCCGGAGAGAGCACTCCCGGTATCAATGCAAAGCCATCTTCATGGAGAGCATCCGTCATTCCAGCGATGTCATCTTGGGCAAACGTTTTCTGCCTGTATTCAAAATCTGCCATTTCAACCTCACCAACCGATTGTGCACGGAAGAACTAACTCAAATATCGCCGAAATGAGAAATTATTACCAGAGCAATATCCGGGCAATATTGGACTACCCATTGAATCATCGCTTTACCTTCACGTGTGCATTGAGCCGTTTTCCAACCAAATCAGGTGCATTCTTGCAGATACACCGAATTTAGGTGTGCGAAACCCTGAACGTAAGCGTGGTAGGACTTCATTCCCTGCATCACGAACATAAAATACGAGTTTAGTTATGCATCCAGAATCACCGCCATCGAATCAACTAGTTGTCCACGACTTCGCAAGTCTCCAAAGCGAAGCCGTCGGAACGTGTGCCAGCCTTGGCTTGCAGCTGGTTGTCCTCTCCGATGTCGTTGCGGGGGATGCCGGCGCTATCACCCGGCATCACAGGGATTTCTTCTCGCTCTATGTCGCCCGTCGCGGCTCGGGAAATCACCTGATTGATGGAAAGTCATACTCTGTCGTTCGCGGGGATGTCTTTGTGATGTGGCCCGGTATGGAGCACTGGTTTGATGGCGGGGATGACCTCTGGTTTGACACGATTCATTTTCAGGCCGAGATGTTTGATGCGCAGACGCAGGATGTCCTTGCGAAGATGGCTGGATTTTCGGCACTGATGCTGGCTGACAGTGCGCCTGACTCAAACTTCCGCTTTGGTGGTCGCTGGCTACACCTGACTCCCGTTGCCTATGAGCAGGTCAGTACGTGGATGAGTGAGATCCGGGATGAGTGGCGCTCAGGAACCCTCGATGGCATGCTTGTCTGCCGTGCTACATTCTTACGGCTGCTCGTTTTCCTTGCGCGTGCCAGGGCGAAATCGGCTCCGACGGATGCCGCCATTCATAAAGCCGGACATGCCGCCACCGTAGCCGCTGCGATTCGCTACATGGAGGATGGCTTTGCCGGACCGCTGCGTATCGAGCAGGTCGCAAGTGCCGTCTTTTTGTCCCCGGACCGCTTTACGGAAGTGTTTAGCGCTGAGGTTGGGATGACGCCTCGCGCCTATGTCCGCCGCTTGCGCGTGGAGCGAGCGGTAAGTCTCCTCCAGACCACGGAGCTGACCCTTGCGACGGTTGCCGAGCAAAGTGGCTTTGCGGATGCGGCACACCTGTCACGTGTTGTGCGTGAGGTGACGGGAGACACGCCGCGTACCGTACGCCTAAGGGCACAGCAGAGCGCCGGGCGCGGGCGACTCGTGCTAGAATCGCGGAATGGAGACACAACGCCTGTGGCCTGAAGGCCGAATGCCCCTTGCCCTCGGTAATGGCAAAGACGCCGTACCGACGCTGACTGTTTATAAACCGGCACAGCCAAACGGCAATGCCATCGTTGTCTGCCCAGGTGGTGGCTACGGTGGACACGCCCCGCATGAAGGCGAGCCCATTGCCAAATGGCTGAACACCCTGGGACTAACCGCGTTGGTTGTGACGTACCGCCTCGGGACGCAGGGGTATCGCCACCCGGCACCGCTGCTCGATGCACAGGAAGCGATTCGGCAAGCACGTGCGATGGGCCTCAAAAAGGTCGGAATCCTTGGCTTCAGCGCCGGCGGACATCTGGCGAGCACGGCGGCGACCCACTACACGGCCGATTGCCGCCCGGATGTCGCAGTCCTGGTCTATCCTGTGATTGACATGAACGGTCCGTACACCCATGTCGGCAGCCGGAACAATCTCCTTGGCGATAAGCAGACCATCGCATTGAAGCTGAATCTGTCCAACCACTTAATGGTAACCAAGGACACGCCCCCGACATTCCTGATGCACACCTACGCTGACACGGTTGTTCCAGTTGAGAACAGTCTGTTGTTTGCGCAGGCGTGTGCTGAACATAAAGTGCCATTTGCACTTCAGGTTTATGAAAAGGGTGCGCACGGTGTTGGGCTGGGATCCGCATCCGCTCCTGAGACATTTGAGTGGCCAAAGGCGTGCGCCGAGTGGTTCAAAGCCCGCGGGATGGTCTGAAGCCTTCGAACGTCCCATCCTTCCTGCTACACTAAGCAGTGATTATTAACGACCTGCGCTGCACGGATTTCCGCTGTCATACGCAGGTCGCTTTGTCTCCGCAGCCAGGGCTCAATGTCCTGGTTGGCGAGAACGGGCAAGGCAAGACGGCGCTCCTCGAGGCCCTCTATACGCTTGCGACCAGCAAGAGCCACCGCTCGCACAAAGACATCGACCTCATCCGCTTTGGTCAACCGCTGGCGCGGATCGGGGCGGATGTCCACCGGGATGCCCTCGGGCGCTCCCGGTCGCTTGATCTGGTGCTCGCACGCCCGGGAGCCGAAGGCACGGGGGGAGAGCGCAAAAGTGCGATCATCGATGGCCAGCGTTCACAGCGGGTCGCCGAGCTGCTTGGCCACTTGAACACGGTGCTGTTCTCAAGTACGGATCTCGCAATTGTGCAGGGTGAGCCGGATGAACGCCGGCGGTTTTTGGACTACGAATTGGCACAGGCAAGCCCGCGCTATGCGATTATGCTCGGGGCATACAGACGCATTTTGAACCAGCGGAATGAGCTGCTGCGGAGTATCCGGCACGGGGATGCCAGTGCGGAAACATTGGATGTCTGGACGCAGCAGCTGTGCGATTTTGGCGGCAAGGTGATGTCACGGCGTGCGGCATTTCTAGCCGGCCTTGGGCCACGCGCTACGGATATTCATCAAAGCCTTGCGGGCGACCGCGAACGTCTGATTGTGAAATACGCGCCGTGCGTTGCTTTTGATGATGCATCCCCGGATGGCATTTCCGCAGCGCTCACCGCCCAGTTTGAGCGCATCCGCAGCGGTGAGCTGGCACGCGGAACAAGCCTAAGCGGCCCGCAGCGGGATGACATCGACATCCAAATGACAACCCCTGGCGGCGAGATTGTGGATGTCCGAACATTTGGTTCGCAGGGGCAGCAGCGCACCGCAGCACTGGCACTGCGTCTGGCAGAGGAAGAGCTGTTGCAGGAGTGGGTGGGCGAGAGCCCGATTGTGCTCCTCGATGATGTCCTTTCTGACCTCGACATTTTGCGGCGTAGCCGGATTTTCACGCGTTCTCGCACGGGAGCCCAGACGTTTATCACGACGACAGACTTGAGTTCATTACCGCAGAGCCTTGTGGCAGATGCCAAAGTCTGGCGTGTGACACCGGAGGGAGTGGAGAGCTGATGTCAAGCTGGATCGAAGTGGATGCCCTTCGTGGTGCGGGATTTCCGGTGATGGATGATGTCTATTACTGGGATGGCAATTCGCTTGGCCCGTACAGCGCAGCGGTTCGTGCGGCGGTGGATACCGAGCTGGGGCGCTGGCAGGAGCAGGGGATTGGTGGCTGGACGGATGGTCCGGGTGGATGGTTGCATTTACCTGGAAACCTCGCGGGAAGGCTTGAGACATTGCTTGGGGCCGCAAGCGGAACGGTTGCCGTAACCGGGTCGATTACGACCAACTTGCTTAATGTATTGTTGACGCTCCACCGCCCTGGGACAGGCCTTGCAATCGATGCCCAGGCATTTATGAGCGACCGGATTGTGGCGGAGAGCATCGCGGAAGTGACAGGGATGCCCACTCATGCAATCCAGGTTTTTCATCCGAGTGATGGGCGTCTCTACGAAACGGATGTCATTATTGCGGGACTTCCGCAAGGTGGGACAGCGGTTCTTCCGGTAGTGGTTTATACGACGGGCCAGCGCCTCGATATCCGAGCCATTCAGGCGGCGGCGCTTGCGTGCGACTGCCGTGTGATTTGGGATGCCGCACATGCCATCGGGGTTGTGGCAGACCTTGGTTTGGATGTCGCGGATGCGATGGTTTGGTGTCACTACAAGTGGATGAATGCGGGGCCGGGCGCGGTTGCCGGGATGTATGTGCATCCAAGGCATTTAGACCGCATACCTGCGCTACGCGGGTGGTTTGGGGTTGACCAGCCACGGATGTTTGATCCATCTGGGGTGTATGTTCCAGCACCGGGTGCAGCGCGTTACCAGCTTGGGACACCGCACGTTTTTAGCCTTGCTGCGCTGTCCGGGGCGTTACAGCCTTACGAAGCGGTTGGTTTCGCGGCTGTGGAAGCAGCGAGTAGTGTTGTGACATCCGAGCTGCGGAAGCGTCTTGTTGATGCAGAATCATCGGGAGGCTGGAATGTAATTACGCCGCAGAATCCCAAGCACCGTGGTGGTCACATAGCGCTAGCGCACAAAGATGCCGGGCGTATCTCGAAGGCCCTGCGTGGCTTTGGTGTGATTCCGGATCACCGACCACCAGATATCCTCCGCCTTGCGCCACCACCGTGGTGCACAGATGAAGCTGATGTGGCGGAAGTCGTGTCTCGAATCCTGTTGGCGGTCCGTGCAGTGAAGGATGATGTGAGTGGTGCCGAGACCCGGGAACTTGTGCCATAGCGTAGTCTGGTGGCATTGGGCTGGCTTCCCAAATTTTGCAAAGTGGACTCCCGGTAAGAATACCGGGTTATCTTCCGCCCTGACGAAAATGCGGGTAGGATGCAACCGATGTCTGTTGATCCGGTTATTGAGTTTTTGTTCGCTCTGTCCGACGATGAACATATCCGTGAGGAAGAGCGCAGTGATGCGACGCGCATGCTGCGTGTTCGCTTGCATCGTTTTCTTCGTGAGAACGAATCAAATCCGTTTGCTGATCCATCGGCAGTGGATATGGTTCGTGACATGCTGGCAAGTGTTGAGGCTGCGTGTTTATGCCCGACAAAGCTGTTTATCCCCGATGACCTGATGGCGCTTTCGACGCCGGACCGGATGTTCCATTTGGATGCTGTGCTGGATGCCTGATGACATTCGCGGGAATTAGGCTTGCGTTTAATGGGTGTCGCACTAGTATAATTGCGATGTGTCTGGAAGGCGTTTCTATATTTGATAACCTTCTGGCGTAGAAATCCAGTAAGAGGCTGTTGTTGAACGGCCAAAGGGAGTCCGTAAGATGTCAATGACAACTCGTGCATTGTTCGCAGTGACCGCGCTTGGTCTTGTCGCAAGCACCGCAAATGCAAAGCCACCATTCGCTGAGAAGGAAGGCGTCAAGTGTACGTACTGCCATACGCAGGCACCTCAGCGCAACTACCGTGGTAACTTCTACAAGGCAAACAACCTGTCTTTTGCCGGCTTTGATGATGCTGCAGAAGCTAAGAAGGCTGGCGTTGAGGTTGGACCAGAGGCTGATTCCAAGCCAAAGTCCTGGACTGCACCGGCTGGCGGTGGTGAAGCAAAGCCTGAAGCACCTGCTGGTCCATCCATCGATGCGCTGAAGGCAGCTGCTGCTAAGGCTGAGGCTGCTGCAGCGAAAGCACCTAAGAATAAGAAGCTGGCAGCGGCTGCAGGCAAGGCACTTGCCGAACTCGGCCATGCACAAATGATGGACCAGTCGGTTCCACCACGTCTGCGCTACCCACAGGCACTGGCAACATTGCGCAAGGCTGTCAAGGTTGATGCAACAAACAAAGCAGCTGCAGCTGATATCAAGGCGATCGAGGATGCTTACAAGAGCATGGGCCGCCCAGTTCCTAAGTAAATGGTTCTGAGCTCCGGAAACGGAGTGTGATTGGACAAAGCCGCTCCTCAGCGAAAACAGGGAGCGGCTTTGTTGTTGTTAGACCTAATTTGTGTCTGGTCGCGCTTAACATAAAACGAAAAAAATGACAACCCATTATTTCTACCAGTTTGCATAATTTTATATTGCAGGATAGAGTGCCGATGTGCTAGGTCGGGGGAATGCCCTCTCCCCGAGTGTTTATGATCGGTTGGCAGATGTACAGTTCGGTTGGGGTGTGAATCAGTGTTGATTCCGGTCCAGGTTCGGTTGTTCAGTTTTTGCTCTACGGATGCGGTAGCAGGCACCTATCGCGCGGATTGGCCGCGCATTGCGCGAGGGAGGGCAACAGTTTGCTTGGCCCTGCGATTTGCGCAGTGGGAGTTAGTAGATGCGTATTTATGTTGGCGGACTTCCTTTCCGCACCAATTCGGATGAACTTCGTGAGCTTTTTGCCAATCACGGCGATGTGACTGATGCAGCTGTCATGGAAGATCGTTTTACCGGTCAGTCCCGTGGCTTCGGCTTTGTTGAAATGTCCAATGCTGAAGAAGCACAGGCTGCAATCGCTGCACTGAACGGTGCTGCATTCGGCGGACGCACCCTTACCGTAAACGAAGCGCGCGAGCGTGAGTCCGGTGGCGGCGGACGCTCCGGTGGCGGTGGACGCTCCGGTGGCGGCGGTGGCTACGGTGGTGGCGGTGGACGCTCCGGTGGCGGCGGTGGCTACGGTGGTGGCTACGGCGGCGGCGGTGGACGCTCCTCCGGTGGTGGCTCCAGCTACGGCGGCGGCTACGGTGGCGGCTACGGCGACAGCTACGGTGGTGGCGGCGGACGTGGTGGCCGCGGTCGCTAATTAGCGATGCTAAGAATGAGCCCCTCCCGGATTCGGGAGGGGCTTTTTCGTTTCGTGAAGCCTAACAAACGACTGCTGCTGAAAATGGACTCTTAGTGGCCATCAAAGAGTGTCTCAGTCTGCGTTGACTTTGTATGTGCCGCCTCAAAGAGTCGCCCTGCAACCGCATCCGGGGAAAGCAACGTTCCGGGCTTGATAAAGCCACCGACCGTAATCAACTGGATATCGATACCCGTGGATTTCAGCTCCTTTGCAAACGAGAGCACCAGATTTTTCAATGCTGCTTTCGATACGCCCACACTTGTAAACATCGGATGTGGGTTATCTGAAAGAATTCCACCCGTAAAGACAATGGATGCATCCGGGATGTTTCGCATGTGCGGAACGACTGCCTGAAGCACATTAATGGCACCTGCGACGGATGTAGCCAGATCATCCATGATGTCGTTGGCATCAATGTCGAGGCCGCGGGCCTGGCGGACTGCAACAGGGTTAAAGAAGACTTTGAGGGGAGCACCGCGCTCCGCGATTGCTTCATCCACCGCCATATGCACTTCCACAGGCCGGCGAACATCGGCACCTTGCCATACTGCGCCAGCGGGCAAGTTGGATGCTTCACTACGCGAGATTGCGGTGATGGTATAGCCGGCAGCTGCCAGCTTGTTGGTAAGCGCTGAACCTGTACCGGGACCATATCCAAAGACAATTGCATGTTTCATAGCATCTCCAACAGATGCGATGCGGACTTGGTTCCGGGTTAACCAAATTGGAAATGGCCTCTCGTAGATGGTTTGTCCACGAGAAGCCACTATCAAGAATGTACGCGATAAAACTAGCCAAGCAATGGACTGGTAGCACCGCCCTTGGTCAAAACCGTTTCAGACAACGGCTTGCGGCTGCGCGTTGGATCGTTATGCTTATCCTTCAATGGATCTATCGGAAGTGTGTCCGGGTTACCTAAGTGTCCAAGGGCAATCAATGCGACAGGTGCATAGTCGTCTGAGAGGGCAAGACCTTCCGTAAGCGCTGCAGGATCGAAGCCAGCCATCTGGTGCGTGTACAGACCCATGCTGGTTGCCTGGAGCGAAAGGTATGCCGCTGCCTGGCCAGCATCATAAGGACCCCATGGGTTTGCCGAGCCATCATGGCTGAAGGTCTTCTTTGCAACGACCGCGATCAGGACAGGTGCCGTTGCTGTCCACATTTTGTTCCAGTCAATCATCGAGCCGAAAATGACATCGTAAGTCTCTGGGTCAGCATCCTTGCTTGCGATCACAAAGCGCCATGGCTGCTCATTGTAAGCAGACGGTGCCCAGCGGGCGGCCTCGAAGATGGAACCGAGCTCATCGGCTGTCAGAGGCGTCTCCGCAAATGCATAGGGGCTCCAGCGGGCTTGAATATCGGCTTGAACCGGAAATTGATTATCAGTTGGCTTGTTCATCGTGTTCGTCCTTGGCTTACTCTCTCACCGTGGAATCAAACATTTACCGGCGAGTAAAGTATTCTGGTTATGTTTTACCATGCAGTAAAACGTTTTCAGGGCCATCCAGGTTCCAACGTACAAGATATTTTTTCTCAGAGGGATATCTTCGTTGTGACTTCGGAACTACGCCCACGGGTTGAGAACAATTTTGCCGCCAATACCGGACTTAAGGACATTAACATGAGCATCCCCAACGGCAGCCAGCGGGAGTGTCGCCGCAACGCGAGGGTTCAACACGCCATCAAGGAGGAGTGGGTAGAGCTTGCCGTGGATTTCCTGACGCTCTTCCGATGTCAGATTAAACAACAACATCCCCTGAATACGGGCATCGCGTCGCATCACATCCCGGGCATTGATCTGAACCGGGCCACGGCTACCAACCACAACCACAGTGCCGCGATTATTGAGCAGTGTCAGGTCATTCCCGAGATTGATATGTGCTGCCATTTCGACAATTGTGTCAATCCCAAGCTGGCCGTTGGAGCCCGGTGCGCTGACTAGGGAGGTGAGGGTGTCCAGATAACCATCTTTGTCATGGCGGACAATGATGTCGGCCCCATGAGCCCTTAGTATTTCCTCGCCGCCATCCGTTCCGCAGCTCGCCGCTACGCGCGCGCCCGCGAGCTTTGCCAGCTCAATTGTAGGGATACCAACACCGCCGGAGCCGCCGTGGACAAAGACGGTGGACTTCGGGCTGATCGATGCATGCTGATGGAGGGCGGCATACGCAGTAGCATAGGGGATGCCAATCGCCGCACCATGATCAAATGAAATGTTGTCTGGAAGGGGATAGGTTCGGTCGATATCGACGATTGCGAACTGGGCATACGCACCGGGATGCGCCGAGCATGTGTAAACACGCGTTCCGATAACGGATGCATCCACACACGGTCCAACGGCATCGATTTCGCCGGCGGCATCGAATCCAAGGGCAACAGGCATCGGACGGTCGCCATACGCACCAGAGCGCACATACGTGTCGACCGGATTGACACCAGCCGCCATCACGCGAATACGTACCTGATTGGCTCCTGGTTCGGGAATCGGCAGCTCCACAATATCCAGAACCCCTGTATCGCCAAAGCGAGAAATCTGTACAGCACGCATCGATTCGCCCTCCGGATGTCATTCTAGGCCATTCCGTGCGCGTCGGTTAACGTCCGAATGTCAACCTTTCGCAGGTATTCGCATGAGGACAACCGATGGTCCCGGCACGGTGATACGCCCACTGATATCCACTCCCTGCTGGGAAACTATAGTGTTGTCCGCACCCAGTGTGTATACAGCTGCCTTACCCGCAGAGTGTCCGTTGAGGGTTAGGGTAATCGTTCGCGGACCGACTTCCTTATTGATTACCATAAGGGTCAATAACTTTGTTTTAGAATCAATGGATGCGAATGCCGATAGTAAATCCGGCTCGGCAACGGTGCAGTGTACGCTTGTGTCTCCAAATCCGTGGCCCTGACCATCCGCATTTGTGTACATTGCCATCGCCTTGTACGCCGGCGAACCCGCCTTTGGACTCGTCCAGCGGCAGCCAATATCGAGGCGTTCGCGACCGAAAATTCCCAGGATGTCTGCCTGTGCGGTCGCGCCGCTGATATGCTCATCCCCGCCCCATGAGTATTCCGTAATGCCAATCCGCGTCCCAGGGTAGTTGTTTTTGACCCACTCATGCATCCTTGGAATCAGGCGAACCGTGTCTGAAATCCAAGTCTCATCTTTGTACTTCGGGTCCCAAAGCGCCCGCGTGCTCCGTGCACGTCGCTTGACCATCGCTGGGCTGGTATCACCGCTGAACTCACCACCCTGTGGATAAAAGTGAAGGGTAAAGACATCCAGAAGACGCTTCCCACTCGCTCTTTCCTCAGCAGCGAACTTCCTGAGGAGATAAGTCATCGGGTCGATATTGCCATGCTGCTTACGGTCTGGCATCGGCTTAAAAGGGTTATTCCAGCCATTCTCTTTGCCGTGGTGGGCATCCCGTGGGGAGTACATAAATCCCGTCCAGCCCCATTCTTCCGGACCACAGACCTGTGCCTTTGGCGCGGCGGCTTTACACATCCGGCTGGTGGCGAGGGAGCGCTGCCAAAGGTCATCAATGCTCACTCCAGTCGGAATGACATCCCGGTGTGTCTCGTGCCAGAGTCCGGGTTCATTGTCGAGGAGGAGGTACTTCACATTTGGGAAAGTCCCGGTGAGCATCTCTACCCATGGTTTGAAGGTGTCCGGCGTTGCAGCGATATTGGCATCCGTTGGATTGTTTCCGCCGAGTGGTTTGCCATCCGGGCGCTTGCCATTACCGGCATCCGGGCAGAATTGAGCATCCGTTTTCTCCTGCCGGCCATACTTCGAGACCGAAAAGCTCCATGCTTTCTTTCTCCCGGGAGCCGGCTGTGCAATCCAGCCAGTCATCGGGATGGTGATCATCGTAGCCGCGCCGGCTTTCCGTGCTGTGACACAGAAGTCATCCACAAAGCCGCCGGGCTTTGGGTTGTCGTGGGGGATAGTTTGAAAGAACCAGTCTGAGCCTTTGTTGTCTGCATTTGCCATCCAGTTGTAGCGGGATGTGTTGTTGCCACCGAAGCGGTCGATTGGACAGCGGTACCCGTCGGCATCCTTTTGAGCGTAGCTTGCACCATAGATTTCAGGCGAGATTGGGTGACGGTCGCGGGTCACATCAATGGAGATTACATTCTGCTCGGGTCCTGTAGTTGCGGCGCGGCGGCATCCGGCAACGGTAAGGGCGGCTCCACCGAGGAGGAAACTGACATCCTTTGTATCCATAGTTGGATTGTCGGACGTCGCAGGTCCGGTCAGGAGGATGGTTATCTTCCGATTGTGCTAACCAGTCAATGTAAATCGTATGCAAACGAGTAGAATCCGGTATGAACTGGACTTTTGATCACATCGCGCAGGTCGTGCCGGATATCGCTGCTGCAGTCTCTTTTTACACGGAGCTGGTGCCTGGAAGCACAGTTTTGTATCAGGATGCCACATGGGCATTCGTCGAAGCTGGCGGAGTAAAGCTGGCGTTTGTTGTGCGGGATGAGCATCCAGGGCACCTGGCGTGGCGTGTCTCCCGTGATGAGTTGATACGCCAGGCTGCCAAATACGGCAAGGAGACAAAGCTCCACCGGGATGGCACGGAGTCGTTTTACATCGATGGCCCGTGCGGTCAGCATATTGAGATCATCACGTTTGATGGCAGTAAGTGGGAGTTGGAATCCTCCGGTAAGTAAGGACATTTACGATATAGAATCGAGATTTGGAGACCTGCAATGCCGCAAAAGCCACTTACTCTCACTGGGGATATCCGCCACGCGCATGATCCTACTGTGTTTTTCTGCTGTGCTACTCAGACATCTTCAATATAGAAATCAAAAAAACAGAATAGGGACCTTCAATGCCGCAAAAGCCTCTCGTCCTAACGGGCGACATCCGACATGCACATGACCCGACCA
>VFQT010000930.1_pt1 | contig 38561 bp, 34 predicted proteins | sample 3512381 | NCBI WGS metagenome assembly VFQT01 (sample SAMN10412376, study PRJNA504923) | tailings metagenome | isolation source: Relicate 2 Philex TSF3 active mining site | place: Philippines: Tuba, Benguet | collected 2017-08-29 | reverse complement strand
CAAAACCCTGAAAAAACGCAATAAAGCAAGTTAAATACTTTGTGTACTGATGTATAACCGCCTGCCCAGATGAACCCTCCTGCTTTAAAGCCTTAAGCCCAGCAAAACTTGCACTTGCAAGCTGTATAATAATTGATGCACTAATGTAAGGCACAATAGTTAATGTAAAAATTGACATACGGGACAGCGACCCCCCAGATAACATGTTAAGCATACCTAAAATGCCGTTTTCGGTATATTTTGTGATGTTTGCCAGCTTAGATGCGTCAACAAAAGGCAGTGGTATATACGACCCAAGCCTGTAAGCCGCAAGTAAAATGATGGTAAAAAGTATCTTTTTAACCAAAGGGTTTTGACTTAGGGAGTTAGTTTTGGACTGAAAAGACTTTGGCTTGTAATTTGTTTTTACCTTCATAAATCTTATAATAAATTGACATTTAGGCTCTCGCCACAACAAGAGAGTATTTTATTAGCAATCCAGCAAAAGTCAATTTATTAATTTACCATACAATATTAAACTGTAAAAATGGATTTTGGCGAACATACAATCCAATTGCGTAATGCAAGTTAGCATTGCACTACAAAGCCTTAAGCAAACTTGCAATGCCGTGAGTTATGTTGTGCATAAAGCCTGATATTGATTGCAAAAGTGAGTGTAAATTGGAGGCTATAAAAGCTTTGATAATTGCGTCGTACAAAACAAAGGGGCTTAAAAAAATTATAACAAAAGATAGGTAGTTGAGTAAAAGAATTAAAAATCCTGCAGTGATAAATTTTTGCTCGCCTACGCCCTTAACGCTAGAGACTCTTTTTGGCGTTGAGGGATGTGTTGAAAAAATGCTATTATAAGAATTACCCGCTATCATGTTAAGGCAAAGAGTTATGCCGGCAAAGCCAAAGGCACGGGCTGCGTCTTTGTCGCTACGATACTCTATTGCACGAGTAAGAAACCTATTTACAAAAAAGTAAATCGGCAAGACAAGATTTTGCATGGAAAAATTTAGCAAATAACTAGATTTACCGTGTATCAATTTGCTTACTTTGCGTAGCGGTTTGCCTAGATATGGAATCACAGAAAAAGTCGTAAATATGCAAGAGGCAAAAAAACCACTTATTTTAGCAACAAAGTTTGTTGCTTTTTGATTTAGCATAAGCAAGTTACCCGGTAAAAAATCTTTATTTAACAAATGCGATGCCTCATGGCCCAAAAGCCCAGCAATTGCATTTGCAAATTCCTCTTTTGTTTTGGATTTGTATTCTAATTTTTCAAGCGTTGCGGTGCTAATAACAACTATGTTAGTGCTAAAGCTACCTGTTGCAAAAGCCTCTATGGTTTCAGACTCTTTAATAAGTATTTTAAAGGATAAGTTGTATTTTTGCGTAATAATTTTATGCGCATGCTGGATGTAAGGCTTGTAAAGTTCGTATTTTTTATGGGTATAGGATTTGGTTTTTTTGATATAGGACCTAATTGTGAAGGAAAACAAATAGTCCAAAAACCAAAAAGCAAGAACAAGACTTGACACGCAAAATGCAAACAACAAGACACATCCAATCATAAGCTCGCTACCTAAATGCCCTTTTATAAGCAACAATGGCGACATTATGATGATAAATGGGATTGTCAAAAAAGCAAAGTTTAGCAAACAAAGTGCATAAACTAGCAAAATACTTGTGATTTTTGAAAACATAAAATCAAAGATACAATATTAAAAATTAATCTTGTATTACTTAGCAAGCTACAGCTTTGCACCCGCCTGTTTTTTGATTTTTTTAAAATCATCATTTGCACTACTAACCTTGCTTAATCTGTGAATCTTTTTTAAACTTTGCAAATCCTCTCTTGGCTTTGTTTTGTAGACAATTTGAACATCTTTCTTACCCTCAACTACATCTTTGTCAACAACTACTTTTTCTATGCCGCTTTGGCTTGGTATGTTAAACATTGCATCCGAGAGGCACTTTTCAATGATTGTTTTAATACCTCTTGCACCCGTCTTTTTTTCAAGACTAAGGCTTGCAACACGCTTAAGAGCATCTTGGGTAAAAACTAGCTCAACGCCCTCAAGGTCAAATATTTTTTGATACTGCTTTAAAGGAGCGTTCTTTGGCTCGGTTAAAACTCTTATCAAATCATCTGCATTCATCTCTTTTAGGTAGGCGATAATTGGTAGCCTGCCGATAAACTCGGGTATAAGTCCAAATTTTACCACATCCTCTGGTTCAATTTGTTCTATTAGAGTGTTTTTGTCAATTTTGTCCTTGGATACAACATTTGCCTCAAATCCCATGGAGCCTTTGTTTGTGCGTTTAGATATTATCTTTTCAATACCCTCAAAGGCACCCCCGCAAATAAACAAGATATTGCGAGTGTCTATTTGTATAAAATCTTGCTGCGGATGTTTACGCCCGCCGTGAGGAGGCACCGAAGCAGTGGTTCCCTCTAAAATTTTAAGCAATGCTTGCTGCACGCCCTCGCCGGATACATCTCTTGTGATTGATACCCCCTCGCTTTTGCGGCAAATTTTGTCAATTTCGTCTATGTAGACTATGCCTCTTTGGGCTTTTTCAACATCAAAGTTTGCATTTTGCAAAAGACGGAGCAAAACATTTTCAACATCCTCGCCAACATAGCCTGCCTCGGTAAGTGTTGTTGCATCGGATATTGCAAAGGGCACATCAAGTATCTTTGCTAGCGTCTCGGCAAGTAGTGTTTTGCCGCACCCAGTTGGACCCACAAGCAATATGTTGGACTTGCTAAGCTCTGGCTCCTCTGCCGACAAAGGCACATTATTAATCCGTTTGTAGTGATTATATACCGCAACCGCTAATGTTTTTTTTGCCATCTCTTGCCCTATTATGTAGTTATCAAGAACATTTTTTATTTCGATTGGCTTTAGGCTAAGTTTTTTTTCCTCAGTAAAGGACTTTTTAATAATAACTCCACAAAGCTCTATACAAGCATCGCAAATTGATGTGCCGGGCCCTGATATAATTTTTTTAACTTCACTTTCATTACGACCACAAAAAGCACAGCATGAAGTATTAAAGCCTGACATCTTAAAGACAAAAATAAAAACAAAACATCTTACAATTTGTTAAAAACGCAAATAACAAAAAGATTATAGCTTATTTTTTCTGCAAATAAAAGATTTTTTCACAAAATTCACAAAATGCTAAAACAAGCAATTGCAATTAGCAAGTAAAATGTTTTATTCCACTTTATTTTTATCTATAAAATGATGTATAAAGTGCTGGCCCCCTTCCTGTATTACCGTCAGATTTGGTGCGATTACCATGTGGATCTTGATTTATGATGCATTCTCTACTTTGTGGTTTTTGATTTTTGTTTCTTGGGTTCTCTTGTGTTGCAGGTTGAAATTTTGACCTAGGTGTTGCCAAATAGTCAAGCCTAGATTGGTCTTGTTTTGCAGAAGCACTATTAGCATGTTTCAAAATGCCTCCCGGGAAACGCTGACGCTTATTAAAGTCTGGGTTTTGGCCTTGTGTTACAGTAGTATTATTGGGTGCCCCTGGACGGAAGTTATGACTCTGATTGGTTTTTAAATTTATACCTAATTTTTGATTTATTTTAAAATTTCTACTGTATTTCTTTTGAAGAACAGGCAGTTTTGTTGTATCATAAGTCTCTTTTATACAACCTTCAATCCTTACATCAATTTTTGTGTGATTTAAGTCGTTAGAATTGAACGAGGAATTAATAGCTGGATTAGAGCCTGCAGTCTGTGGACGCTCAGCCAGTATTTGGCCTCTAGACCTTCTTGTTTTTGAGGCTCCTGAATTGTAGCCGCCAAACTTTGCCGTAGTAGCCATATCACCACCCTTAGTGGTACCTTGGTCAACGCGAGTTTGAGGTTGTTGTTGAGGTGTAACTGTCAGAATATAAGGTTGAGGTGCAATTTCGACTGCATTATTGCCAAAAGCTCCTGTTGTAGCCTGAACGGGCATTAATCGTGCCCCAGTAGCGAATAGATTGTCTACATGGCCGTTAAGGTTTGCATTCGAAGCACCAAAGGAAGAACATGAATTAAGAGTAATACCGCTGTAGCTGTGCTGCAAACTTGGGCTTGATGTGTAGCGGATAATACTACTTGATTGATAGCTATTTTTGCTACTTGCTTGACCGCCAGCCTTTATTAAACCTGGAACATATTGATCATTGTTATTATTAGGTGTAATACTTGTTATGATACAGCGACGATCCTCTGCATTTGAGTTTTTCATCTGGCTAACTAATTCTTGTGCCTTTTTGCTTAATAGTGGAGCACTGGAGACTCTTTGTTTTGAGCTTTTAATTTGTAATAACGCGACATAAGGCGTTTGTACATCTGTTGATACCTGCCTTTTTGTTGGAGTTGTGGCTTTTTTTGTTGGGGTGCTTTTGCTACTACCTTCGGCGCTGGTGGAATTTCTTGAATTACCGGAGTAGCTACGAAGGATGTTTTTAAAATACAATTGACTATTATCCTGGTGGACCCTTGGGGTGTATTGATATTGATTCATAAAAACAAATCTAATAAATTAACTTATAATATTGATAATTTATATAGGCAAAAACATTAAAAGCAAGATTTTTTTGCAAAACATCAACACGCCACTCTACAAGCTAAAGCACTTGCAAATTAACACATCTAAACAATTGTCAATTTTAACTAAAAGTTAAAGTCAATGCACTAATGAATAGCTTTTGCAAAGTTTTTTAAAAAGTTTTCTTGCAAAGTTCAAAGCTAGTGTTTAGATTTTTATTGAGAACAATTTGTTAAAAAATAATATCGTCTATGAGTGTTAGAGTTTTACTTACAAAGCGGGGCTATCAAAAAGTTAGTGCTGCCCTTGAGGAATGCGAAAAGTTACGCCTTGTAATTATTGAAAAAATTGACGAAGCCCGCAAACATGGCGACCTTAGTGAAAATGCTGAATATAAAGCCGCAAGAGAAGAGCAAAGGATAAATGACAAAAAAATATCCGATCTAAGCCAAGTTAAAGCTTCGGCAGATATACTTACAAAGGAGCTAGTGGGCGACCAATCAACAGTAAAAATTGGAGCAAAAGTTGTGATGGAGGCAGATGACGGGACAAAAAAAACATTTATCGTTGTAAGCCATCATGAGGCAGATGTTGCAAACGGATTTATATCTATCGAAACCCCAATTGCAAAATCACTACTTGCAAAAGAGGTTAATGACGATGTTGTTATTGGCGGTAAAACATACTACATTGGCGAAATATCATACAATCATCTTTAGTGTAAGCTGTAAATATTTATTAAAGTTTTATGAGGTTCTTTGGCACCGATGGCATAAGGGGCACAGTTAACACTCACCCAATAACCCCTGCATTTTTTGTAAAACTAGGCAATACTCTTGGATATTTCCTTAGATTAAGATATGCAAATCAAAATCAAAAACCTAAGGTTTTGATAGGTAAAGACACGAGGCTTTCCGGCTATATGATTGAAAGCTCACTTATGTCAGGGCTTGTATCAGCAGGTGTTGATGTAATTTTAACTGGCCCATTACCAACGCCAGCAATATCAATTCTTACTCTTGGCATGCGTGCCGAGGCAGGAATCATGATTACCGCTTCTCACAATCAGTTTTACGACAATGGTGTTAAAATTTTTAATGATAAAGGGGTAAAGATATCAAAGCAAATTCAGCAAGAGCTCGAGGATCTTTTGGACACAGAAGATACATCCAAATTTCTAGTTGCCAGTGCAGAATTTGGGCGTGCAAAACGCATAGAAGATGCAAGTGGTAGGTATGTTGAATTTGTAAAAAATACCTTCCCCAAAAACTTATCTTTAAAAGGTTTAAAAATTGCCTTGGACTGTGCAAATGGTGCAGCATACAAACTTGCCCCAGAAATTTTTTGGGAACTTGGTGCCGATGTTTATACATACAACAACAATCCAAATGGTCTTAATATTAATCTGGAATGCGGGTCAACCTATCCTAGCTTTATATCATCAAAGGTCAAGGAAATTGGGGCGGACATAGGAATATCCTTAGACGGCGATGCTGATAGAATCATTATCTGCGATGAAAAGGGGCAAATTATGGATGGAAATCACATAATAGGGGTAATAGCAAAGTACTTTCATGACAAAGGCACTTTAAAAGGCGGCAAGGTAGTGTCAACAATCATTGCAAACATGGGTTTAGAGATTTATTTAAAATCGCTTGGCATAGATATTTTACGCACGCCAGTTGGCGATAGCTTTGTTGGATTGGCAATGAGCGATGCAGGATGCAATCTTGGCGGCGAGCCATCTGGACATATTTTACTTGGTGATTACTGCAAAACAGGAGATGCAATAATTGCAAGCTTGCAACTTTTAGCTGTAATGCTTGATTCTAAGCTTAAGGCAAGCGAACTTTGTAAGATTTTTGACAAAACTCCATCGGTAGAACAAAACATAAAGCTTGGCATAAAGCAAATTGATCAATCAACAATTGAAACGGCAATTGCAAAAGCAAAGGCAGATTATCCAGATGCAAAACTTAATATTGTTGTGCGTAAATCTGGCACAGAAAATGTCCTCCGTTTTTTTGCTGACGGCAATCTTAAGGCGGACAAACTTGAGGCAATTATCACTAAGTTAAAAAACGATATATTGTAAAATAGATATGCAAAAGCAAAAACTTGGTCATTTAATAAAAATATTATCTATTGCAATTTTTATTTTAACGTATTTCAGCAAAAGCTCTCTTGCTTTTTTTAGACATACTAACAATAGTTTTGACACTAAAAAACGCAGCTATGGTGAGATAGCTTTTTTAGCACCAAGGTCAATAACCGCCGAAAATCTCTACTCTCTTGGTATCCGTCCTAATGATTCCTTCTCGAGCAAAGCTTTTGAGGAAATGGAAAAAGAAAAACCCGGAATAACAAAAAACAAGATAACTGCCGACTCTCAAAACATCGGTTTGTATTTTGCATATGGCATAAAAACCGCTGGATTTTATAGATATGATTTTTCATTTAATTACGCACAATCAAGATCTATACTTTTAAAAAACCCAACTCAGTCTTTCACCGTTGCAACATCCCCAACTGCCAGTGAAACAATGAGGTTTGACAACATAGACCTTTCTATTAAGTATTACAGTTTTATGTTCACAAACTATCTGGACTTTGACATTGATAGGTTTAGATTTTACTTATCAGCCGGCACGGGGCTTGCTGCCCTTTCGGGTACATTGAGAGGTAATAGGTCTTTGTTTGGCTCTGGCAGTTCGGCAAATGGTGCTTTGCAAGCTGTATCAACAGACACAGCAAGTACTCAAAGTAATATAAGAGGTATTGGACTTGATGGCAGTCTTGGTACTGGGGTGCAAATTGGATTTAACAAAAATATTAGATTTGACATATTTTTTAGAAGGTTTTTTACCATAGCAAAAATTATATCATCGGATAACACGGTCAACGGAGTAACGGCATCGCAGCCAGCAAGACACTCGGTTAATACAATAGGACTTGGTCTTGTTGCTTATTTTGACTAATGACCAAAATAAACTCAAAAACACTTAGCATATTTGTTATTGCCGGCGAGCAATCTGGCGATATGCTTGGTGCAAGGGTGATTTTAGAACTTACAAAGCAATTGCAACCATTAAACACCGATATTAAACTTTACGGGCTTGGCGGCGAGGAGCTGGGAGCCTTAGGTCTGCAAAGTATTTTTGACTACAGGCAACTTTCCATCATGGGCTTTGTTGATGTTGTAAAAAAAATATTCAAACTAAAAAGACTAATAAAACAAACGGCAAAAAGTATAGCGCAAATCAAGCCAGACATTGTGCTTAGTATAGATTCCGGCGGATTTTGCTTTAGGGCTGTAGGTTATGCAAAAAAACTTTTAGGGCAGGATGCAAAACATACTAAATTCTACCACTATGTTGCACCAGCGGTTTGGGCTTATCACGAAACAAGGGGCATGAGGCTAAAAAAAATCTACGACAAAATTTTTTGCCTTTACGATTTTGAACCACCATACTTCACAAGATACGGCTTAGATGCAATTTGCGTTGGCACAGATTTTACTTACTTTAATGCGGATAATCATTTACCAGTGCAAAAAACAAAACCAAGCCTTGCCATTACATTGGGCAGCAGGCGTAGCGAGGTTAAAACACATGCATTAATCATAAAAGATGCAATTACAACAGGCAACTTAGATAAAGATTACAATATAGTATTTTTAGCGACTACTGCAACACTTGAGCTTGTAAAGTTGCATTTTAAAACATTTAAAATTGTTTGCGGCAAAAATGCTAAGCTTGAAGTGTTAAAAACCGCAGATTTTGCAATAGCAAAATCTGGCACTAATGCAATGGAATTTTTGGCAAATAGAGTGAAATGTTTAGTATATTACAAAATATCACCAATAAACTTTTGGATACTAAAGCACATCACAGGAGTAAAAGTTATTTATGCAAACTTAATAAACATAGTACACGGCAAAATGATTGTAAGAGAGTGCGTCAACGCAAACTGCACAGCACAAAACATCACAGCACAACTAGCCAGCCTTGCAAAAGGCTTATATAACGACGACTACGAGCTTGCATTTAAGTTTTTTAAACCAAGCCACAGCACGGACTTGAACCCAGCAATAATAATTGCCAAAAACATGATATCGGACCTAAGCTAACACCAAATTCCATTGTGCAACATAAGATTTTACATTAAAATGCCATAACTTTTTGTAAAAAATCTGGCTCCGATGAAAAGTGTAAATAATCACCGGTAAATGGGTGATAAAATCCCAAAAAACAAGCATGGAGCAATTGCCTATTTAATAATTTTAAAGATTTAATATAACTTAGCAAATCTGGATTGTTCTCTAGGCATTTTTGCATTTGGATTAGTGTTTTGGAACCTAAATACAAATCGTCCCCCACAACAGGCACGCCAATATGGGCAAGATGAGCCCTTATTTGATGAGTTCTGCCTGTTTCAATCCTGCATTCCACAAGGCATAGCGAGTCGTTAAACAATGTTTTTTCAAGTCTGTAGTGTGTTATTGCATCCTTTGCTTTTGGGTCTCGTGATATTAACATCTTAGGATTTGCCCCATCGCTTTTTAAAAGCGATGCTTTAATTAAGCCAGCTTTTAATCTTGGCACGCCGTAACAAATTGCTTTATAGACTTTTTTAATGTTTCTATCTTTAAAGTCTTGCTTTAGAGCATTAAGTGCATCCTGTGTTTTTGCAATAATTATAAGCCCAGATGTGCCCTTATCAAGCCTATGAACTATACCAGGGCGTAGCTCGCCGCCAGCATCCTCATTTTTTGCAAGATTTTCAATGCCAAACTTATTGATTAATGCACTTACAAGACTTGGCTCTTTGTCGTCAAAATTTGGGTGAGTTGCTATGCCAGCAGGCTTATTTACAACAGCCAAATGCTCATCTTGATAGAGCACTTCAAGCTCAATATCCCTGCCGCTTAGAGTTATTTGCTGGCTAGAAGCATTAAGTATTTGTTCTAAAATGTCATTTTTTACTGCAAATTCACATTCTTCAGGATGTATCTTTAGGCCGCATTTTAATTTATCTTTAAATTGAAAAAGCTCTATTCCTCCTCTCTCAATAAGCTGCTGTGCCTGAGGGCGTTTAATGCCAAGCTTTTGAGTCACTATAATATCTAGTCTTTGCATATGTTTGCCTTATAATTGTTAACTTTGCGGAGCAAGGTGTTTTATTTCATTTTCAAAATCTGCCAAGGTTTTTGTTAAATCTACAAAACCTTGTGGATTTGTGTTTTGCAGCCTTAGTTTGCCATAGAGCTCAATGATATGCGAGCCTATGATTATGCCGTCGCAGATGCTGTAGCATTTTTGTGCCATATCTTGCGTTTTAATGCCAAAGCCAAGCAATATTGGAAGTTTTACAAATGCAGATTTTGCTTTTACAAGGCTTGGTGATATTTCGTTTAAATCCGGCTCCTTTGTGCCAGTTGCACCAAGCACGCTAACAAAATATACAAAGCCACTTGCATAACTAGCAATTTGTAGCATTCTGTCATAGCTTGTAAGATTTGTAACCAGCTGAATAAAACAAAGATTATTTTGAAAGCATTTTGCAGCAAGGGATGTATTTTCGTATATAGGCAAGTCGCACACTATTACGCCATCGCATCCTGCGTCGCTTATTTGTTTTACAAATAAATCTTCACCCATTTTGTAGATAGTATTATAATAGCCCATCAAAACAATTGCGGTATGCTTGTTTGTGGATCTAAATTTTTTTACTACCTCCAGAATATCAAGGATATTTGTAGAATTGGCATCTAATGACCTTTTGCTTGCGGACTGTATCACAACACCGTCCGCAATGGGGTTTGCAAATGGCATGCCAAGCTCAATAACATCGCAATATTTGGCTAAAGATTGCATTTGCAAAAGTGTTTCATCAAAGCTGTATTCACCTGCAACTATGTAGCTTGTAAAAATTTTCGCTCCTTTGTCTGTTTTTAACTTTAAATTGGATAAACAATTTTGAATAGACGGCATATAAAAATTACAAAATTAAGCGTTGTTGCTTTTAAGACTTGGGTCAAGTACAACCCTATCATCAAAAACAAAACACTTGCCCTTCCATGCATTATTTTGATTTTTTGTTTTAATAAAGTAAGATATAATACCACCCTTAAGATGATAAGAATCTACACCCATTTGATTTGCAAATGTTGTTGTTTTTTCGCATCTTATGCCACCAGTGCAAAACATTGCAAGTTTTTTACCTTCAAAATGTTTTTTATTAGATTCAAGCCAAGCATTAAATTCACGAAAGTTTTCTATATCAGGATTAACAGAACCCTCAAAAGCACCAATTTGATATTCATAGTCGTTGCGTGTGTCAATAAGCACAACATCCTCTCTTTTTATAAAACTATCCCATTCTTCAGGCTCAATGTAAGTACCAGGGTTTGAGCTTAAGGAATCATTTGCCGAAGTGACAATTTCTCTTTTCACCCTAACTTTTAACTTGCCAAATGGGTGCTTTTTGTCAAAAGTTTCTCTAAAATCAGTAATATTTTTGTTAAACTCCGTCATTGAAGCATAAAAATTGTAAAAGGCATCCACGGACTCTCTTGTGCCAGAAATTGTTGAATTTATCCCCTCGGTCCCAAGTAAAATAGTGCCAAGAATACCAAGTTTTTGGCAGACGGCCTTCAGTTTATCCCTAGTTAAAAAGGGGTCATCCAATTTTGCAAAATTATAAAAAGTTGTTATTACTATAGGGTTTTGTTTAAGCTCCAGCTCGCTACAATCTTGGCTTAAAATTGTGTAGCAATCTTTTTTACAAAAAGCCATATGGGGCGATAAAAAATTAAATTAACATAAAGCACATAACAGCATTAAGCTAGAATTGATTTTACAACAAAAAGCTTTAATTGCAATTAAAATTTACATCAAGGCAAGGCAAAACAAAATAGTTTGTAAATTTATACCAAGCTGCAAACCTTATATCGTATCCATTAAAAATCAAGGTCAGCCACCACCATAACATTAAAAATTAACTTACAGGCTTAATATTCCAATCTGGCACAGTATTGCTTTCAACCTCCTTGTCGCCAATGATGCACCTTGCGTTAAAACCATCAGCTTCGCAGTGTTCTAAGGCTTGGTTAAGCTTTGATTTTGTAGCTTCAATAACCCTATAGGCAAAAGAGGTATTTGCTTGCAAAGCTTGATTTAAAGCCTGATTTTTAACCTGCAAGGCAAGTTTAAAAGCCGCAGGATAGTTATCTTTATTGCAAATAATAATCACCGCTAGCTTTGTTTGGCTTAGCTTGTTTTGCAATTGATTACTTGATGCACCCATTGATAAGGCTTGATATTTTAGTTCTATAAGCCTTTCAACCCCGCAGGCAAAGCCAAAGGCTGACATTTTACACTTGCCATCACTTAAAGAAGATATTAAATCGTCGTACCTGCCACCAGCAAAAACAGTCAATCCCTCTTTGCCATTTACAACTGGCAGTATTTCAAACACGGTTGAGGTGTAGTAGTCAAGCCCCCTTACAAGGCTAAAATCGGATTGCAGCTTTACATTTGAATAGCAAGGATTGCTTTGCAAAAATTGCTCGGTTGCTAAACAGGTGTGGTTAAAATGGCTTACCTCGTCCTCGCTAAGACAATCTGTAATCTTTGGTGCATTTTGCAAAATCTCTCTATCTTTTGCATCTTTGGAATCCAATATCCTTAGCGGATTCTTAACAAGTCTTGCCTTGCTATCTTCAGATAGTCCTTCTTGATAATCTTGTAAGTAATCAGTAAGTAAACTTGCATATTTTTGCTTTGTTTGCTGGCTGCCAAGAGAGTTAATTTTAACAACCAAACTCAATCCGCTATCCTGCAAATTTGCATAGCTGCTTAGTATTTCAATTGCCATTGTTATACAGGAGGCGTCGGTAAGAGGGGATGTGCTTTTAAAGCATTCAAAATTTGCTTGAAAAAACTGCCTATAACGCCCAGCCTGAGGTCTGTCGTGCCTAAAAACAGGAGCAAAGGAAAATAGACTTAAACCAAGCTTATCTTTGTGCCCCTTTATAAACTCTGGATAATTAATTATCATTCTTGCTATGCCAGCCGTAAATTCGGGCCTAAGGGCAAGACTCTCGTCATAAAAGTTAAATTTGTACAGCTCTTTTGATGCAGCATCGCTATCCTCACCCATGCCCCTTTCAAACAAGGATGATTTTTCAAGCACTGGTGTAATTGCCTCGTAATAACAATTTTGCTTTGCAATTTTAAGGCACAGACTATATAGCTCGAAATAGTCCCCGTTTTTGTCTATAATATCCTTAAAGCCTCTGAGCGGTTGGTGATTTTGCATTTTGCCAAACAATTAATTTTATACCTTTAATCTATTTTACACAGAAGTAAATGCAAGATAAATTGTTTTGATTTTAAATTGAATTTGATTTAATGCCAATCCAAAATAGCAATATTGTGTGTTATTTAGATATGCGACATTAAATTAAATTAAAGTGATTTAATTTAATTATAAATATTCTTAATAAATTATCTCTGTTTTATTTTATTAAGAGTTAGTCCTAATAAATTATCTTGCTTTTATTTTATTAAGAGTTAGCCTTATTTAAATAAAATGCTAATTTCTAAAATATTTGTATGAAGCTCTCGCAATTTAATGCACTTGACAAATTGGAAGGTGATGTATTTTTGGATAGTAAAAAACAAAAACATATTCCATATGAGTCGTTTGTTCCATCCAAAGTGAATCAAGAGTGGGATTTTAACGATACACAACATACCCTAGATTTAGCTGAGGAGGTGATGCAGGCTATTACAAGGCTTGACGAAAGAATTAACAGCATTGCAGATGCCGGCATTGTCAATCAAGAGGCTATTATTAGAATGATTGCAAACAAAGAATCCAATGAATCAAGTGTTATAGAGGGGACTCAAACCATGATAGAAGATGCCTTTTGCGATATCAAACTGATGGCACCAGAAAAGCGAGAAAATGCAGAAGAGCTACAAAACTACATTAAGGCATTAGACTATGGAATTGATAATCTTAGTAAAATACCTTTGTCGCAAGATAAAGAGCCTGGTAAGCTTCCGCTCTCCGAAAGACTGATAAAAAACATTCACGAAACATTAATGAATGGAGTAAGAGGCTACAGAAAGAAACCCGGTGAATTTAAAGACAAGCAGAATTACATTAGTCAAAATGAAGCGGATGATATTTCTAAGGCTATTTTTATTCCGCCGCATCCAAAGCATACAAACGAGCTAATGAAAGATTTGTTTGAACTTGCAAATCAGGAAGCTTACAGGCCGTCACATAAGCTTATTATAATTGCATTAATACATTATCAGTTTGAAACCATCCATCCATTTAACGACGGAAATGGCAGAATTGGAAGAATGATAATAATTTTATACCTAATGCAGCACAAAATCATTAATTGCAAGGGCATCTATCTTTCTGCTTATTTTCAAAGGCATAGAGATAGATATTATACCTACCTCACGGAAATAAGAGAGACCGCACATTTTACAAACCAACCAGCAAAGCACTATGCGACAATAACAAAATGGATAGAATTTTTCCTGAACGGATTAAAGGAAACTGCAAATGATGGCTTAAAGGTCATAGCATCCAGCATAGCATTAAAGCGAGAATATATAAAGATTATAGAGGAAAACTCAAAAGACCAAAGAGAATATAAAACCATGATGACGATTCTTGATGCAATCTTTGAAAAACCTTTTTTTACAGCAAAAGAATTGAGTGAAATTTCTAAAATTTCATCTTCAACTGTCAATAAAGTTCTTTTAAAGTTCATGCAATTAGACATTTTAAAAGAAGTTACTGGATACAAAAGAAACAGAAACTACACACTATGGAGGTTTGTTGAATTGTTTAGGTAATTAAATCATCCGCAAGGTTGTTGATAATGGATTTGGTATTGATGCCACTTTTCATTTTGAAGCATTCTTAAAGTAAAATATTTATTCCTTCTGCCCCCTCTCCCTTTAAGAAAGGGATTGGGTGGGGGCGGTTATGTGAGCTTAGTTTTAAATGGGATTAGGTATTAGTTACGATTTTTCTTGAATATAAAGATTGCGGCTTTACATTAAAACGGCATAGATTTTGTGAGTAATTTATTAAAAAATGATGCAACAAAACAATAAATGGCAAAACCTAACCGCCATACTTGACCTATTCAACAAGCCTTTTTTAGATTTAGTGTTTGAGGCATCCTTGGTGCACAGAAGCAACTTTAAGGCAAATGAGATTCAGGTTTCAACGCTTTGTTCCGTAAAAACTGGTGGCTGCCCCGAAAACTGCAAATATTGCCCTCAGTCGGCACACTACCAAACTGGCTTACAAAAGGACCCCTTTATGGATGTTGCAGAGATAGTTGAAAGTGCAAAAAAAGCAAAACAACAAGGCTCCGACAGATTTTGCATGGGTGCAGCATGGCGTAGCTTGCACGATAGGGATTTGCCAAAGGTTTGCCAAATAATAAAAGAGATAAAAGACCTTGGGCTTGAAACCTGCATGACCCTTGGCATGGTAACACAAAATCAGGCACAGGCAATGAAGGATGCCGGACTTGATTTTTACAACCACAACATTGACTCCTCAAGAGAATTTTACGAGACCATAATATCAACCCGTAGCTATGACGAAAGGCTTGAAACCCTAAAAAATGTTGCAGATAGCGGGCTTAAGGTTTGCTGCGGTGGCATAGTTGGCATGGGCGAAAGTGTTGAAGACAGGGCAAAAATGCTACTAACCCTCACTCACTTACCAAAGGAGCCGGAGTCCATACCAATCAACATGCTTGTTCAGGCAAAGGGCACCCCGCTCGAAAATCAAAAAGACATTGACCCACTTGACTTTATACGCATGATTGCCGTTACAAGAATCATCTTTAACAAATCTTGGATTAGGCTATCGGCTGGCAGGTTAAAGCTTTCAACCGAGGCTCAGGCTATGTGTTTTTTAGCTGGGGCAAACTCAATATTCTTTGGCGAAAAGCTCCTTACAACCCAAAACAACGAGCAATCTGAGGACTTGATGATGATAGCAAAACTGGGGCTTGTGCCAGTGCAAAAAGCACAGGATGCAAATACATTACAAGCAAATTAATGGCTACAGAGGTGAATAGCAAGGCAATAATGCTAAATGCAATCACAACCGCCCTCAGGCAAAAAGGAATGACGGGTTCAAATCCATCCGTATGTGCCATTGCCTGCACCAAGGAAGGCAAAATTGTTGCAATCGGCAAAACATCTTACGGGGGCAGGCCGCATGCCGAGGTTAATGTGATTAATTCGTTAAAACAACTTGGCACAAAAGCTAACAGAGAACTTGTTTTATTGACAACTCTTGAACCCTGCTCGCATTACGGACAAACTCCGCCCTGCACAAAGGCAATAATTGAGAGTAATTTTTTTAAAAAGATAATCATATCCTGTAGCGACCCAGACCAAAGGGTAAATGGCAAAGGCATTACTCACCTTAAAGATGCCGGACTTGAGGTTGAAAGCGGCATTTTGGCAGATATTGCAAGCCAAGACATTTACAAAGAATATTTTTATGCAAGACAAAATCAAATACCCTATCTTAGCCTTAAACTTGCGACGAGTCTTGATGGTAAAATTGCAACCTCCTGCGGCGATAGCAAGTGGATTAGCGGCGAGCAAACAAGGGCGTGGACAAACTTTAAAAGGTCATTCTACGATGGTATATTAATCGGTAGCGGCACATATACATCCGACAGCCCAAAGCTTACCTGCCGCACAAAAGGGATGGAGGCTTTTAGTCCTAAAAAATTTGTTCTAACTAACAACTTAACATCAGTTAAAGATGATTTTAACTTGCTTAGCGGGCAAGATGGCATTATCACCGCCCTTAAAAAGATTTATCATAGCGGCGTTAATTCATTACTTGTTGAGGGCGGGGCAAAAATTGCAACAAGCTTTTTGATGCAAAATTTGGTTCAAGAGCTAATCATCATTAAATCACCAATCTTAATTGGTAGCGACGGGATTGATGGTGTGCGTTTTTTACACACATTTGGCATAGGGGATGCAAGAAAATTCACTCTACAAAATCACTTTAATATAGGCGATGATTTGGTTGAGGTTTTAACCCCTTGTTTTTAAAGCCACCATAATGCTTTGTTTTGTGCCACTTAAATGGATTTGTAGCAAGCTCTAAAATTGCAACAATTGCCGCCACCTGATGAAGAAAGAAATAAAAAAACAAAGCAAAGCAATGCAGATAAAGCGGTGAAATAGCTTTTTTAAAACTTTGCCGCCATATGATACAACCAATAAAATTTACAAGACCAAAAATCATCCCCAAAACAATAGAACCAGTAAAAGAATAGATAAAAGACACTCCGCCAAGCCCGCTAAAAGGCGTTGTTAAGAGGTAGCAAAATAAAAATAAAAAACCTAATGCCGAAAATCCATAAATTAAGTGAAAAAACACAAAATCAATCAAGGGCTTAGCCGATTTTAATTTAAGCAAATTACCAGAGCCTAGAAGCTTAAAAGATTTGCAAAAATAAAAAAAGTATGTTTGATTAAAGCCTTTTATCCACCTTATTCTTTGCTTCATCCAGTTACGAATTTCAAAGGGGCATTCCTCTCTGGTTTGGCAGTCAACAAAAGCTACTTTGTAACCACTAAAAAACAGTCTTAATCCAAGCTCGGCATCCTCAGTAACATTAAACCCAGACCACCCACCACCACTAAGCAAAATATCTTTTTTTATAAAATTACTTGTGCCGCCCAAAGTAATTGGCATATTAAGCTTTGATAGTGCAGGAAGGATAAAATTAAACCACATCAAATACTCCAAAAAGAAGCATCTTGTTAAAAAATTACGATCCTTGTTGTAAAACAACAAAGGGCATTGCACTGCTGCGATTCCACTGCAAGATTTTGCAGCAGATAAAAAAGCCTCCGCAACCATAATTAACTGCATTTTACTTGGCACATCCTCGGCATCGTAAATGCCAATAATATCACCATTTGCAAAACTCAAACCATAATTGCAAGCCTTTGGCTTAGTTTTTGGCAAGGAGTGCGGAACCTCTATTAGCTTTAAATTAATATCTTTTACAAAATGCAATATTTTTAAAGCACATTTTTTTGTTAGAGGGTCGTCTTTTTCAATTAGTAGCAAAAATTCCAACTTGTCATTATCGTATTTTAGCCGCCTTAAAGACCTAACTAGCTGGCACATCACTCTGGGGCTTTCCTTAAAAAGCGGTAGCAATATTGTAAAACTTGGCAGCTCGCCGTATCTTTGTTTAAGATTTTGCATGTAAGCGTCGCAATTGACATCGCGGGAACTAAACAACCTGCCATCCAGACCCATTTTTAGCCTGCTAAATGATATTATAAAGCCACAAATAAGTAAAATCAGCTTAAAAACAAGACTAAAAAACAAAAGAGCAAACAACCCTTTTGCAACTGCAATATTAAAGTTAAAGCAAAAAAACAAACACAGAGGCAAAACTACAAACAAAGAGGTAAGCAACAATCCGTTGTTAAAAGCATTGCATGGACCATTTGGATTTAAACTAAGCTTTTGTTGTTGAATATTTTGCGATATCTGATTTTGTTGCATTTTGCCTTTGTCTACAAAAGAATAATTGTTATAAATTAGTAATAAATAATATGATTTATGTATTTAATTTTAATTATTCAATTTGCAATATCAAGCAAAAAGTGTATAAATGTTTATGTCTATAAATAATAGTCAACACAATTGTAAAATCTAATTTTTAGATGATGTTTTGGTATCAGGTGTATTTGATAAATGGCAATATAGGTTGAATATGTAATTTAACAACTTCTGCTTGCACAAAGTCAATAATTTCAGTAATTTTACTTCCTTGTAAATCCTTATAGTTTTTACAACCGCCCCCATAAAGCTTTAAGTATTCATTGCATTCTTGCTGATAAATGTGCAAATCGGTAAATTTTACAACTTTAATGTTTCTAACATCCTGCAATTGAAGAGCTGTTGTATATAATGCAATATCTTTAAAATCTCTGGTGGATGCGTAGATTGCAAAGCAGGTAAACATTGCATCAACAACATAATCTGTGCCTTTTTTTATGCAAAGCAAAATTAACTGAACCAAGTTTTTCTTATTAAATTTGTAATTGTTGTTAAAAACGCCGCCTTGCAGGCTTTTTGCGGTTTGCAAAAGCAAGGCTTCATGCCTTGTAAGATTGATAAGTTTTGTTAAATTACTTTCTTCAAAAACTGCAAGGCTTAAAGCAAAGCACAAAGGAACATCTCTGTTGGTATCTAAGATTAATTTTGCCTTTTCAAAACCTTGATTAAAATTACAAGACAAATCCATGCCAAACAACAGATGCAAAACCCCAGCATCGGCAAAAACCTTAAGCATGGCAAGTGCTTTTGTTTGGTTTAAAATTTTATATAACTCGTCCTTTACACGCTCCTTGGACACAAGCCTTACGCCAAGCCCATCCTCATTTATAGCTAGATTAAAGTTTTCAGCCAAAGCCTTGCAGGCATTAAATCCATCCGTGTCAAGGTGGTTTGCAAATCTTGCACTAAACCTAATAAATCGCAAAAGCCTTAAATAATCCTCTTTTATTCTTTGCTTTGCATCGCCAATAAAAACAACCTTGCAGTCCTGCAGGTCTGTAAGCCCTTTGTTAAAGTCGTATAAGAGGTAGTTAATTTGCCCATTATCAGGCAGTCTTTCAAGATACAAGGAGTTAATTGTAAAGTCCCTTCTTGCCGCGTCCTCTTTTGGGCTGGTTGTGTAATCAACCTCTGTCCATCTGCCGTTTTGCAGTCTGTCCTTACGCATTGTTGTTACCTCGGCTTTAACTCCCTTTTTAACGATGATATTTGTTGCAAGAGTAGTTTTTGCCATGCATCCTGCTGCGGTAAAGATTGTCTTTACCACATCAGGGGTTAAGTCAGTTGCGATATCAATATCTTTTTTGCTGTCTATGCAGTATTTTATAAAGCAATCCTCTGGCAGCTTTACGCTTGCAAATCCAGCAGTATTTATTTTTATGCTTTTTAAAAGCTCTGGCGATTCAAGCAAAAAGTCTCGCACGCAACCACCAACAAATAAAGCCCTGCCGCCATTTGCGGTAATAATGCTTACTATGTCTAGTAGGTTTTGATAGTCTTTAAAATACATAAATGCTTACATAACTTAAACTTAGTTTATATTTTGAGCGGCAAGATTGACCTCGGTGTGTAAATTTTTGTTACAAGCAATAATATTAAATTTTTTGCTATTATTAAAGTAGTCTTGGATGTTATCTTTGTTAAACAGCAAATCATTGCCATCAAGACTTTTTACAACATTACCACTATTTTGTATAATGCCAAGCATTGGAGCTATATCGTAAACTGCAAGCTGGCAGTCCATCACGATGTCAATACCGCCCATTGCAAGCTGGCAGTATAAATAGGCGTCCCCGCCATAAATACTTGCCCCGCAGGATGATTGCAGACTATTAAAAAGCTTTTGCTGCAATGGGTGCCTAAAGTAAGAGGGGGAGCATGTTGCAATTGTAGCCTGCTTGAAAGTTTTGCAAAAAGCGTTGCTTTGCAATTGTTGTAGATTGCCATTTTGATTGCTAAGCAAAAAAGTATCTTGCTTAGCTGAATAGAAAATTTCATCCGTTATAGGTTGATAGCAAAGGCTAAAAACTTGACCCTTTTCGTCAAAAACCCCAAGTAAAAAACAAAATGTTGCTCTGCCAGTTTTAAAAGATACTGTGCCGTCTATGGGGTCTATTAACCATAAATACTTAGCATCCTGAGGGGTTTTTGCATTCCTGCCGCTTTGCAAGCCTTGCTCCTCGCCCAAGATTAAATCATCGGCAAAATGCAATTTAATTAACTTAGACACCTCCTCTTCAATCTCTCTGTCGGCAATGGTAACAATAGTACCATCTTGCTTTAAGGATGTAAAGTGTGTATCGTTAAACAGATTTTGACGAAAGTATTTTAAAGCAATTTGCCTTACGGCAGGGCAGATATGGTTTAATGCAAAATCTAATATCATTTGTTATATTTATGCAGAAATAACTTTTAAAAAGTATTCCTCAATGTTTTTGCAGTTAACAAGGGCTACATTTTGCAAAATTTGCTCCTTTGATCCAACAAATTTTATTTGCCCTTTATCAAATATCATAAATTGGTCACAAACATCCTCAACATCCGAGAATATATGGGAACTTAAAAACACGCTCTTACCCAAAGTTTTATAGTATGCAATTGTTGACTTAAGCTTGCTACGAGCCTTAACATCAAGCCCGCTGGATGGCTCGTCCAATATCAAAAGATTTGCATTACTTAAAAAAGCTAACAATAATCCAATTTTTTGCACTGTTCCTTTTGAGCAAGCACCGATTTTGTAGGAAAGATATTTTTTGTCTATGTCTAAATTGTCGCAGTAAAAATCTAAAAGCTTTTCATCAATTTTGGAACCGTTAAAGATTCTTAAATAATTTACCAAAAATTCTCTTGCGGTTAAAAAGCGAGATGGGGAGAATTTTTCAGGCAAGTAAAAGATATTTTTGCGAGATTTGTTGTCATCATTTAAAATGCCATCAATTGCTATCGTGCCTTGCTGTATGGAAGTTAAGCCCAAGATACTTTTTATGATTGTTGTTTTGCCGGCACCATTAAGCCCAAGCAAGCCAAACACACTTGGCGAGCCAATTGTAAAGGATAGGTCTTGAAAAATTGTATTTTTTAAATCGTAGGATTTTTTAACCCCATTAAAAACAACGCTAGTCATAAATATTTATAGATATTTTAAATGGTGCCGAATGTCAGAATCGAACTGACGACCTACCGCTTACAAGGCGGTTGCACTACCGCTGTGCTAATTCGGCACTAGACCATTGCCAACATTTTAACAAAAAAGTGTTAATAAGCAGCTAAAAAATTTTAAAGCTTATATTTACTTTAGTCAAGTTTTTATTTATGCTTTGGCAATTTAATTTGTAGCTAGATAAAAAATCAGACTAGCCACTAAACATACATATCTGCAATTTCTTTTTCAAATTCTTCGTAAATAAAAAATCTGCGGATTTTAAGGGATGGCGTAAGCTCACCACTTTGCACCGATGGCTTGTAGTCTGTAATAAAAACTTTTTTAATTTGCTCATGATGCTCCAGCTGTGAATTGATTTTTGCCAGATGTATGCCTATTAAATTTTCATCTTTATTTTTTGCAAAAATAATTGCCGATACAAATGCCTTGCCGTCTGCAACTATGCAAGAGCATTCAATGTTGGAATTTTGATTTAACAAAAACTCTAACTTGTTTGGATCAACAAACTTACCAGTTGATGTTTTAAACACATCCTTTTTGCGGCTTGTTATGCTAATATAACCATCGCTGTCTATGCTTGCTATGTCGCCTGTTTTAAAAAAACCATCTTCTGTAAAAGCCTCTTGCGTTTTTTGAGGTTCTTTGTAATAGCCAAGCATTACATTTGGTCCTTTTACCAAAAGCTCGCCATCTGTGCCAAGTTTTACAACTACGCCGTCAAAGGTTTTGCCAACGGTTAGGCACCTTGATTGCCCCGGGCAATTTGATGCTATAACTGGGCTTGTTTCGGTTAATCCATAACCTTGATAAATTGGCATATTGATGTTGTAAAAAAATTTGTATATCTCCGGCTCCAGCTTTGCCCCGCCGCTAATTATCATGCGTATTCTACCACCAAAGGAATCCATAATTTTTGAATAAACAAGTGCCTTGTAGACAAAAAATAAAGGATGGTGTTTCTTATCAACATCATGCTTAAGAGCGTACTTAAAAGCGGCTCTTGCAATTAAACCCTTGAGCCCCTTTGCGTTATTTACTTGCTCGGCGGTTTTAAAGTAAATTTTATCAAAAATTCTGGGCACAGTGGTAAAAACACTAGGTTTAATTTCCTTGATTCTGTCTGCAATTGTTGAATAATCATTGATAAAATATATATTTACCTCTTTGTAAAGATACAGGAGGCATATCATTCTTTGAAAAACATGGGCAGTTGGTAAAAAACTAATTGCAACATCGCAATTGCTAAGCTCAAACCTTTTTGCCGAGCTTAATATTTGAGAAATAAGATTTTGATGGCTAATCATAACCCCACTTGCCCCACCAGTGGTGCCACTTGTGTAAATTATGCTAGCCAAGTTATCACCTTGTACCGAAGTGCTTTTGATATAGCTAGTCATACTCTCTGGCATTGCACTTTTGACCTCGGAAATATAAAATATTTTTGAAGCATCTATAAACTGCAAAATGCTAGACTTGCATGCATAATCTTGCACAAAAATACAGGCTGGCTCTGTTTCGGCAATTTGCATCTTCAGGCTCTCCGCCGAAGCATTTTTAAACAATGGCACACTTACAAGCCCTAAGGACATAGCAGCAATATCAATTGCGAGCCAGTTTGTTGATGTATCTGCCATTATGCAAACATTTGCACCTTTTTTAAGGTTTAAAGACTTAAAAAGACTCACCGCTCCGCAGGCTTTTTCAATAAAGCCATTAAAGCTCATCGCAGTAAAGCTGGAACCTATTGATTGATTGTAAAAATTTGTTTTGCTGTTTTTGTATCTTGTAATCAGCAAGAGGAATATGTCTTGAATTGTGTTCATTGCCAGATAGATAAATTTTACTTTAAAGATACTTCTTTATAATACAAAAATTTTGCATTAAAATCAATAAGTTTATTTACCTTCTAAATCCTCTTTTATACAGGCTAGCTCGTCAAACATCTTGCGTCCAAAGTATAAGTTTATCTGCTTTAAAACATCGGACTTGATATAGTCAAACTTGTAATACAAAGACTTATCAAGCACACTTAGGGTTAGTACCAAAATAAATGTTTTGTCGGTTTCAAGGCTATAGCGAGGCCTTGTGATTGGTTTGTATCTTACAGAATGAGGGATTAAAATGGCTGCTATTTCGGGTCCAACAATATCCTTCCATTTAAAAATTACCTCCAGATTTGTAAAGCCTCGCTTTTCAAGAACCGAGCAGATTGAATAGGGTATTGACTTACTTGCCCTGTTAAATGTCTCTCTGTATCTTATCGTCATTTTTTTGATTTATAATTCTATCGTCCACAAATTTTGTTTTACTTGCCAAAAGCAATAAAACAACAACATTTGGTATAGTGATTAAAAAGATAAAGAAGTCCATAAAATCCAAAACAGCACCAAGACTAATTGTGCCACCAATAACTATAAAACAACAGTAAGCAATTTTGTACAAAATAACATATTTTTTTGCAAAGATACGCACAAAAGCCGATTCACCATAGTAATACCAAGACAGTATGGTAGAATAAGCAAATAAAAAAACAATAGTTGGTAAAATATAAACAAAATAAGGATGAACCGTAAGGTAGGCATGTTTTACCATCTCTATATCGGCAAGGTTTGGTATTAAAAAGCTTTTTGACGCAACAAGTATAAGCCCGCTTAAAGAACAAATAATTACAGAGCAAAAAAATGGTCCAGCCATTGACTTAATAGCCTCGTCGTAAGCCGATGCATTAACGGACTTGCCATGCGCCATAGGCACGGTGCCTTCGCCCACTTCATTTGCAAACAAAGATCTTTTTACCGCAATTACAACAATAGGTACAAAAGATGCCGCAATACTATCAAAATTAAATGCACCTTTAAAAATCTCGCCAAAGGCCCAGCCAAGATTTGCTTTATTTACAAATAATATAACAAAAATTGCAACAAAATACACAACACCCATTGAGTTCACCAAAAGCTCTGCAACTTTTGCTATTCTTTTGATGCCGCCAATAATCACCAGTGCAGAAATGATAGCCAAAAACAAGGATATTGCAAGCAAATATTTGCCGCCAAAAAATATTGATGATGCTATTTTCACCGATTGATTAGATTGAAAAGCATTAGGGCCCGAAAAGCTTGCAATTACAAAAAATAAAGCAAAAGCACTTGCAATGTAAATGCCAAGCTTAGGCTTGTTAAATTCTTTTTTTATACCCTCTATTATATAAGCAAATGGACCATATGTTACAACCTCACCATTTGCATCAATTACTCTATACTTGTTGGCAAAATAAACCTCCGCAAATCTAAACGGCATTGACAAAAAACCAGCAACAGCAATCCAAAACACAACACCCGGGCCGCCCATGCTAATTGCAACGGCAACCCCGGCTATTGAGCCTAAGCCCACGGAGCCACCAATGCCAGTAGACAAAGCTGCATATGGCGATATTCCATTAATATTTGGATTTGGTTTTGTATGCTTGTAGTTAAATATATTAACAAACTCTGTTATATTAACAAAGCCAGTTTTAACAGTAAAAAACAAGCAACCAAAAGTAAGTAATCCTATAACAAAAGGGAAATATGCCGCCCCAGGTAAAATATCAAAAAAAATTATAGGATTAAGTCTTGAAAGGATTGTCTCAAAAATACTATTTATTATCATTTTAATAACATAAAAATACTTATCACATAAAGTTAGTAAATAGTTAATAAAAGTCTAGTTTTATTTAAAAATAAGTTGCAAAAAAAAATTATTCTTTTAAGCCATTATAGTAATTCTATTGTTGTGTTTAAAGGTTTAATATGAAGCTTAACTCCCTAATGCACTTTGCTATTGACAGAATGACTGCAATATCCAAGCCAAAGCTTTTTGTTGTAGCTTTTGTTGTATGCGTTGGACTTATTATTGGCATTAAAAAACTCGGATCAAAAAAACATCCAAACACAGAGCTTTTACCTAGCGACACAGCTGTTTATCAAGACATTGCCGCCACGGCAATTGACGCATCGCAATCAGGCACTGCTGCCACTGCAAATGTAGCAGATGTAGGCGTTGCCGATACAACTGCAGCCAGCTCACCTACAAACGGAGAGGTTAATACAAGTCCTTCCAAACAAGATGAAGGTAACAAAGCTACACAAAACGATGCCGCAAAGGATGCCGCCAAAACAAAAACCATAGACCAACTAGCGCCTGAGGAGCTAAAACGCAAGGATAGCAAGCTGGACAGCAAATTACATGACACAAAGGAAAATCAAACAAACAAAGCTAAGGCAATTGATGACATTATAGATAACAACGCAAAGCAAAATGCAAAACAGAGCCCCTCTCCTGCAATATCAAAGTATCGCTTTGCTCAGCTTGGTGCTTTTGGCTCAAAGGAATCTGCAAAAAGACTGATCCAAAAAGTTAAAAAATCTAATAAACAAAAAGATGTAAAAATTATGCTTGAGAAAAAACTAGTTAAAAAACAGGTTTTGTTTGTGGTGCAGGCAGGGCCATTTAAAACAAGCGATGATGCAAAACGGTTTTGCCAAAAACTTAAGTCGCTATCTGGGTCACAGCAATGTATAGTTTCAAAATAAATAAAGTGCTTTTATGAACATTATTCGCAGTATAATCTTTGGCATTGCGTCAATGAGCTACACAATAACTCTTTTTTTGGTGTCCGTGCCCTTGCTTGCAGTTTGCCCAAAGAGTTTTGGCAGATCTTTGTCTATATTTTGGGCGGGTAGTATACTATATTTAGCAAAAGTTATTTGCGGCGTTAAGGTTAAGGTTAGCGGCGAGCCATTGCCTGCGGACAAAAAATTTATCTTAGCCTCAAAGCATTCATCGGCTTGGGAGACCTTGTTTTTTCACTATCACTTTAAGGGTGCTTGCTATATTTTAAAAAGAGAGCTCTTTTTTATACCTATATTTGGTTGGCTTTTAAAACTTAATGATATGATTGGCATTAATAGGTCAAATGGCACCTCTGCCCTTAAGTTAATTGCAGCAAGGGTTAAAGATTGCAAGCGGTTTCCTGTTGTTATCTTTCCTCAGGGCACAAGGGTAAAACATGGCAAGGATTATTCTCTTGAAAGATACCCTTACAAGCAAGGTGTTTATGTAATATCTAAGGCATCGGGGCATTTGGTTGTTGCCACAGCACATAATGCTAGCAAATTTTGGGGCAGGGGATATTTTAGCCTTAAACATCCGGGGGTAATAGAGGTAAAATTTTGCGAGTTTCGCAGACCATTGGCATCAAAAGAAGATTTTGAAGAGCTTGTAAAGAATATTGAAGAAAACACTTTAAAATTATATTAACTCTTTTAATCTATATAAGATATTTTGTTTGTTGTATTTTGTAATTATGGCGATTAATGACATTAACTTAAAAGACGGCGATTCTGAGCTTGGGTTTTTTAAAAGAGCATTTAGGGCATTAGTGCCTGCAAAAGTTGCAATTGACCTAGGCACGGCAAATACAATCATTTACAAGGGTGGCAATGGCATAGTGCTGGACCAACCATCAATAGTTGCCGTTAAGCACGAGGGTGGCTCACTTTTGCCAGTTGCCTTTGGTGACGATGCAAAGCTTATGCTAGGGCGTACACCTTACAACATGAGTGCCATACGCCCTTTAAAGGATGGTGTAATTGCGGATTTTAAAGTTGCGGAAGGTATGATTAAATACTTTTTAACAAAAGTTATCAAGTCAAACAAGTTTTTAAATAGCATAATTAGACCTTCGGTTATTGTGTGCGTGCCATCAACATCAACCTCGGTGGAACGCAGAGCCATACAGGATGCAGTTGAAAGTGCTGGTGCAAAGGAATGCTTTTTAATAGAGGAGCCAATGGCAGCAGCAATTGGTGCCGGGCTTAACATTGCCGAGCCATCTGGATCTATGATTGTGGACATTGGTGGAGGCACCACTGAAATTGCAGTTATATCCCTAGGCGGCATAGTCTACGGCAACTCTCTTAGAATCGGCGGTAACAAAATGGATGAAGCAATTGTTAGCTTTATTAAAAAAAGATATAATCTTTTAATTGGCGACTATACTGCCGAAAAAATCAAAAAGGACATAGGCTGTGCCATGCCAGACCAAAACAGCGATAATGTAAAAATTAAAATTCGTGGCAGAGACATAATAGCAGGCACGCCAAAGGAGATAACAATCACTCAAACCGATGTTGCACACGCCCTTTCGGAATGTGTAATTAAAATGATTGAGGCAATTAAGGTGGCTCTTGAGGCAACCCCGCCAGAACTATCATCAGACATAGTTGAAAGAGGCATAATGCTAACCGGTGGTGGTGCCTTGCTTAAAAACTTGGATGTTGCGATTTCTCAATCGGTGCACTTGGAGGTTCATGTTGCGTCAAACCCTCTGCAGTGCGTTGCAAAAGGCAGTGGCTTTGTACTTGAAAACATAGACGAATACAATCTAATTGTTTTTAGACAGGACTAATGATAAAGCTACTTACCTGCACCATCTTGCTTTTGTTAGCATCTTGTTCTAAAAAAATTAGCGACAACGAAAAGCCAGATTTTTACCTTACTTACGAAAAAGAGCAAGATGCAATAAAGCTTGCTAAAAAAGAGGTAAAAAAGGCAGCAAAACTAGCTAAAAAGGCAGCAAAAAATATTAAAAAAGATGTCAATTAGCGGAGATGTCAATTAGCGTTTTAGTGATTGGTGCTGGGCTTATTGGTGGCTCCGTTGTAAAACGCTTATTACAAATTAACGGCAACCCCACATCCTGCATTATGCCAAATGCCAAGTTTAAAATATCTATCTACGACCCATTTATTGATGCAGATGCTTTGGCTTACTGCGAGTCCAATGGGGTGTTGATTTACAATCCTGCCAATTTTGCCAATAATGCCTTTGATCTTGCAATTATTTCCGTGCCACCAAGGGTATCGCTTTACAAGCAAATTGCCGCAGAACTTAACATTTTTAACCTAGCTAAGGAGGTGTGCGAGCTTAGCTCAGCCAAAAGCTGGCTTTTAAGCCTTGATGGCTTTAAGGATGCAAAAAACCTCATACCCCTGCACCCAATAGCAGGCAAGGCACAGCAAGGCTTTGCAGCAGCCGATGCTGAGCTTTTTATAGACAAAACGCTTATCTACGCCCCCCTGCACGACAAGGATGGCAATGCCGGTATAACAAATTTACACAAGCATCCGGATATTCCGCAAAATAATGCAAGATATGTTTTTATAGCAATTGCAAACAATAATACAATTAGCACCATGCGAGCTGATATTCACGACATAGTTTTTGCAATCTGCTCGCATCTACCTCAGCTTGTTAGCTTTGCACTTGGGGTTTTGTTTGATAAACATCCAGAGTTTTTGCAAAGCCTGCACCCAAAGCTTGCTAAAGATTTTGATAACAAACAAGGCTTTTTTAGGCTCTGCGGCTCCAGCAGGGATTTGTGGCAAGACATCTTTGCCGTAAACAAACCAAATATAAAGCACGCGGCAGAGCATTTTGCCGCGGAGCTTTGCAAAAAAAACATCTTAAATGCAACCGATTTATGCCTTGAGATTTCCAAAATGTTTAACCAAATGCTACAATACGGCAGTAGCATAGAGGATGACGAGGATATATTTGAAAAAAAGATTTACAAGACAATAGCAAAAATACACGGCACTGGCTTTAAAACAATTATCAGCCTTGCAGATTGCACTTTACAAAGCGAGGATAGAACAAAAAACATTGCAACCGCTTTTGCAAAAGAGCTTAAGGAGCAGATAAATTAGAAACATAACCAAACCCCATTCCATAACCTGCAATTAATAAATTATAAATTTACTATCGTAGCAAGATAAACTATGCCCAGCCAACTAGGTGCTTGCTATAGATGAACTTTGCTAATGCTAAAAAAGAGGGCTGTTAAGATATTTTGTTGCAAAAAAGCAGAAGTGATACTAAGCCTTGCTAAAGAGCGGATTTGGTATTACTTTGCAAAAAATAAAGTGTAATTGCCGTGATGGATATTACTATGGTTTCAAACATTGTGTCAAATCCACGATAGGATGTAATGATTGCCGTAACAATATTTTCCACCCCAACTTGCCCCGCTGTGTGGGTTGTGTAGTAGTGGGTGTAGTCGCTATTTAAAGCATTTTTTGCATAGCCAACATTGCCAATTAACATAAAAGCCTGAGTAAAAAACAAAAGAACCATGCAAAATGCACAAAGCCAAAAGATAAAAATAAGATTACCTAGATTGGATTCCGATACCGAGGACTCCATAGTACAATTGTTTTTGCTTGGCGACAAAGATGCAAACAGAATTACCCCGCTAAGCATTACGCCAAGGGAGGCTTCGGTTAATGCTAAATCAAAACAAAGCATAATGCAATAACAACTTGCAAGTGCAGAGCTAAAAATTGATGCAAAACCAGTTATGGCAAATCTATCTTTGTAAAATAAGCTTGCGGCAAAGCAACTTGATGCAAATAAAAGGCAGATTGCCAAAAGAGATTGAGTCATTTTAAGTAATAAAGTTAATCAAAAAATTAGTAATTTAAAGCATAGTTGCACATTATGTGATTAGAGGACATGTTGGCTAAACTACCGTTTGCCGTACTGAGTCCCCAATAGGTTTTGCGACCAATTTTAAAGCCAAATCCTGTTTTAAAATCGTATCCAAATGTCAGCTCGTTTGAACTTGCAGCTGATTTTAGGTAAGGAGTATATAAATTTTGATTTACATTTAAAATGCGCCCAGCGGCAGGTGAGTCATTTGCTTTAAATTTATTATAAACAAAGGTCACATTCAGTCCTTCGTATCCCATGAACATGGATGCCGTTGCAAAGTATTGGTTTGCACCAATTATACCATCAAAATTTTTAACCATTGCATATTCGCCAAAGATACCAAACTTAAACAACGGTGCTGGGTAAAAAATTTGTTGCCCAGATATTACATATGAATTTTGTGTGCCAAGATTATAATTTTTTGCAGCCTGACTTGCATGCCCCAAAGATACTATGCTTTTAAAGTTACTATTGTAAGCCACAAAGTCTGTATTGACAAAATAAGACCTAAAAATAGAATCCGAGCCGGCATTGTTGTTGTAATAAAGTGCATTTTTATTTGTTATTGAGGACTTAAAGAAATTTGTATTATCAGCCTTAAAAAGCCCGCCGGCAACAAGAGTGTAAAACTTTAACTTCTTATCACGCCGCATGATACTATCGTCTAGTTCTTCAAGGCTTTCAACCTTAAAAACCTGAGGGGTAATTTTAAAGTTGAATTTAACACCAAGTTTTTCCCTTAAGGAATATGCAAAGTTCATATCAGTGCCACCAACGCCATACCAAGTATTGTCGTATAACTTGCTATATCTGTTTGCCCCGTTGCCAAAATTTAGATTAAATTTACCAAAAAATAACGATAAATCCTTTGTTCTGTATTGAAAATTTAACTCCTCAGCAATCAAACCATGAGACTGAAAATTTCCAATTTCAGCTTTTTCGTTTGCAGCATAATCTAAAAGGCCAAAAACATGGCGGATATCATTTGATACTGGCTCAATAACAAGATTTGAATTAAGCACAAATTCTTTTGAAAGCCCAAATCCAAATAGCATTCTAGTTCTAGTAAAAGATCTGGAATCTCTTTGCATTTTTACATCTGGGGTGAGGGGGTTTGAGTCTTTGAGAATGCTGTTAAAAATTGCTTCGTTAATAAAGCCTATTGACACATTAGGAAAGCGAACTTTTTTCTTAAAGTCATTTTTAAAAGCCTCATCTTCCTCTCGTTCTTTTTTAGAAAGCCTGTCTTCAAAATTGTAAATATCGGCAAAAGCATTAAGCGGCTTTGTTAAAAAAAACAAAATTAGCAGGCTTAAATATAGCCCTTTAAAAATAAGACTTAATTGCATTTTTTAAAAAAATAAATATGTAATAATATAGTTGCAAATAAGTATCAATGCAGAGGATGCAACAACGGCATTTGTTGTTGCCATGCCAACACCTTTTGAACCATCCTCGGAGTTTATGCCTATGTAGCAAGCACCAAACCCGATACACAGACCAAAAACCAATACCTTAATAAGACTAATAAGCATATCGTGCTTGTAAATCATTGACATTAGCTTTACAAGATACAAAGTAACGGGCACGCTAAGTATTTGTGTTTTTACAAGTATTACACTACCTAAAAGACTAATAGTCCACGAAAATAACAACAAAAACGGCATAGCACAAACAACCCCCAAGGTTATTGGTGTTGTAATAAATTTGCGTGGGTTTATTGAAAGAGTCTGTAGGGCGTTAATCTGGTCGGATATCTTCATTGTTGATATCTCGGCCGCCAAGGATGAGCCAAGCTTTCCCGAAATAATAAGCCCAGTTATCACAGGACAAAGCTCTTTAACTATGGAGAGCGACACAACCTTAGCCAAGGAATCAACCCCAGCAAAACCACCAAGCCCAGTAAATGTTTGTAAAGTAAGAACCGCTCCAGTAAAAAAAGATGTTAAAAATATAACTGGCAGGGCGTAAATAAAGCTTTTAAAAAAATGCTCAAAAAATACTTTTTTGTAAAAACTAAAGGTTAGAACATCTTTCACAAAGTCTGCAAAATACAGAGTAACTCTACCAATTTTTGCATAAAAACTAACAATTGCAAAAGATGCTTTATACATCAGCTTTACAAAACAAACAAGACTATTAGAATTGGTAAGATTGCGAAACATAAAACTATTATAATTATTTAACTTTTAAATATTTTTTACTACTTAATAAACAAGCTAAAACCAGTTAAAATACCATAGCCAGTTATATTGCTGGACTTTAGGTTTAGGGCTTTGTCTGTAGATTCAAAAAATCTATATCTTGAAATTTCTGTAAAATATTTAATTTTGTGATTTTTTGAGGACAAAAGCTCGTAGTCCGCCGAAAATGCAATATTATCAAACTTATTACCGCTAAAACTACTTTTTATATAGCCAAGACTAAGCCCCGCTGGGCCAAACATGTATCCACCGCCTAAAGTATAATAATAGGCATTTGGCATGTTTTTAGTGTTTAAGTTTGAATCATCTTGCTTGTAATAAAGGCTTTTACCCCAGTGGGAGTATGACGCACCAATGATAAAGCCAGTGTATTCAAGATTAAAGCCAAGTGTTGTTGCATTTAGATTGTTACGATTTATACTGCCCGCAGCTAATGATGATGTTTTTTTGATTTTTGCAAACTCGTTTGACAGACTAAGGTTAAACACGCCCCTAGTACCAGCAAACTCTTTGTAATAATTTGCGGTAAAAGCCGTTGCATTTGTAAGAGTAAATTTTGAATACATACCACCCGAAGTTAAACTGCTTGATACCTTGCGAGATTGCAAGTCCTCAGTGTTAGGCAAAAAGCTTATACCAAGTTTTAACCCACCAGTTTTTGCCGTGTCGCCATATCTTTGTGTATATATATTTATGCCGCTTAAATCATCACCATAGCCAAGTTTTTGGCCTGAGTATCTGTAAGAATTATCACTACCCAAAAACGCAGAGTTTGCAAAACCGGAGGCAAGAGGCGACCTTGGCACGGTAATAAATATTGGATTTGCAGCGTTAGCATTTGGTATTTTAGGATAGTTGTAAATTCTAAAGCCATCCCCGTCAATACCGCCAGTGCCTTTTGCAAAGGTTGAGGCATCAACACGCAAATTCTCCGATGTTGGCTTTACAATACCAGCCTCAATCTTAAATGTATCTTCAGCGGATAGGCTAAGATAAAGTTTGTCCAAGTTAACAGACTCATCTTCGTCAAATCCAGCATTACGCCCCGATACCACTGCCGAGTCCACACTTAAGTTGACATTACCAATTTTTGCACTTGCTTGATACTTAATGTTTGCATTTGCTCTTGTATCAAAGTTATCGGCAAGGGCAGTGAACACAGATGTTGTTCTTGCCGAGGACTCGTTTGTTGCAAACATAAAATTTGCATCCATTGATAGCCTATGATCTATTTTTTTGCCTATCGCATCCAAATCAATGTATTTTACGGCATCTGCTTTCTTGTTCACACTTAAACCATCTTGCGACACAAAACCCCTGCTATCAAGCGTTTCGTTGTTAACATCAGCAGGTTTTGGGTTAACAACCTGCTCCGGCTGAGAACTTGGCGCTGGCTGGCTTGGTGCCTCCTTTTTTTCAAAAATTACAAAGTCGCCCGAGATGGTTTTTTTGTATTTTGTATCTGTAAGAGCACTTATATCTTTTGCCGCTACAGCCTTTGAGTAAAATACCAATACAATCAGGCAAGTTAGTATATTTGTTTTTAACACAGTTTTTTATCTATCAATTTCGCCAAACACTATGTCCATGGTTGAAATTACCGATACAACATCGGCAATCATATGCCCCTTACTCATAAACTCCAAAGCTTGCAAGTGCACAAAGCCAGGGCTACGCATATGGCATCTGTAGGGTTTGTTTGAGCCATCGGACACAAGATAAACACCAAACTCTCCCTTAGGAGCCTCAACGGCAGCATAACACTCGCCGGCTGGAACATGATAGCCTTCAGTAAAAAGTTTGAAGTGATTAATCAAAGCCTCCATGCTTTGCTTCATATCAGCTCTTTTTGGGGGGGTTATTTTAGAATCTTCCACGCTAACAGCTCCGCTTGGCATTTTTGCAATACATTGCTTTATAAGTGATATAGATTGATACATCTCCTCAACTCTCACTAGGTATCTGTCGTAGCAATCGCCGTTTTTGCCAATAGGTATGTCAAAGTCAAGCTCGGCATAGCACTCGTAAGGCTGGGATTTGCGGAGGTCCCAAGCTATGCCGCTACCCCTAAGCATAGGCCCTGTAAAGCCCCAGTCAAGAGCGTCCTGTTTTGACACAACTGCAATATCAACCATACGCTGCTTAAAGATACGGTTGCCAGTTAGCATCGTCTCCATATCGGCTATTCTTGGCTTAAAGGCTTCGATAAACTTAGATATATCTTCCAAAAGTCCAGCTGGCAAATCCTTTGCAACACCGCCGGGCCTGATGTATGCAGAGTGCATTCTGGATCCACTAACCCTCTCGTAAAATTCCATCATTTTCTCCCTGTCTTCAAACAGCCACAAAAGGGGGCTCATGGCACCTACATCAAGTGCCTGAGTTGTAAGGTTCATAATATGATTTAAAAGCCTTGTTATCTCGCTAAACAAAACTCTTATGTATTGCGCCCTCTTTGGCACCTCTATGCCAAGAAGTTTTTCAACAGCTAAGGCATATGCATGCTCTTGGCACATTGGGGACACATAATCCAAGCGGTCAAAATAAGGCACCGCCTGCAGATAAGTTTTGTGTTCTATGAGCTTTTCGGTGCCTCTATGCAAAAGCCCTATGTGAGGGTCGGCTTTAACAACGGTCTCGCCGTCCAGCTCAAGCATTAGTCTTAAAACCCCGTGTGCGGCTGGGTGCTGTGGACCAAAGTTAATTGTTATATCCTTTGTTTTTTTTGTTTCTTCAAAAGTCGTGTTCATAAAACCAATAATCTAATAGCTTTAATTGTAGCATTTAACTCATAACTTTTATTAAATTTATTACTAATTGCAAGTTTATTTTTCTAATACAAAAGGACTTGTTCTAAATTACAGCTGGACATTTATTGAAATGAATAAGACTAACAAACCAATATTGCAATCTAGGGTTTTAAAATTTTTGCAACGATTGGCACTGCGGACTTTTTAAAGATAGAGATTTGACACTTTCTCTACTTTAGAACAAGTCCATACAAAATTCCATTTTACAAACAAACTTGCATAGCTTTCTTTTTGTTTTATTTTTGTTTTATTTTTTGCAAAACAAAAAATAGTCCCTGCCAACAATCAAATCCGTGGGACATTCCTTAAGCTTAAGACAAAACGACGATATTTTACAGCCAATCCAATGCACGCTGCACTTGATATTAATCTATTTGCAGCAATATGACCTGCAGAAGAATTAAAGCCGCACCCCACTGCAAACTTAACTTATTGGCGGCAGCAAGATGTTAGGCGAGGGGCGGTGTGTCACTCTGCCTTTGTTGCATCCTTTGACTCCTCGTCCCATTTTTTAATGACCTTCAACACTAAATCCAAAGTTGGCTTAAAGCCTTCAAAATCATTTTTATCAAAGTTTTTTGCTGCCTTGGCAAAATTCCGCTTCCTCGAACAATCTTCATCATCTCCATCTTTTTTATCTTTAATAGTCCAAAATAACTTCATTATTTCTTTATTGTCTTTGGGCGGCTCATTTCCAGAACCGTAATTTGTTTTGTAGTATTGAGGCAGAGTGGGATGCTGTACTGAGTTTACGCAATGGAGAAAGATGCTTTATAAAAACGATTCAAAAGAGCTTGCAAGATTATTTGAAAAGTGAAAAGAGTATAGTTTTGTAAATAAATTTGACACTACTTCCTTAATCCTAAAAAATCATTTATTGCCTCAGCTAAAAGCAATCGTCTTTGCTTTAAAAACTCTTCATAATTTGATATTTTTAGATTCTCTTTATCAAGAGGAAGAAAGTGGCCGTTAGTTTTTTCCTTATCGTTAAACAGATTCATTTCCTCAAAGTATGAAATAGGTTCTTTTTTGTTAATCTTTTTATTGGTCTCGCTTGTAATAAATGTAAGATTTGCAATGTCATTAATCATATCGTCTTTAACAAGATTTTTCTTTAGTAGAGACTTTGGAAAGATATGATGAACCTCTTTATTATATCCAGACCAATTTTTACTATCAGAGAGTCCCATGGCATTCATCCAATCTTTGCAGTTATTTTTTCTTTGAATAAAATATAGTATTTTAAAAATTGAACTATTTATAGTATTATTTTCCTCTAAATAACTTGCATCTATAGCTTTGATATGAGCTTTACTCATTAATTCATGCAGTACATCGTCAAGCAATTTATTCTTTTCTTTAGCAAGTTTTACCAACTTAAGATGATCCTGTAATTTAGTTTCTGAATTTGCCGAGTACACACTAAAGGCATTAAAGCTAAAAAACCATTTTTCTAATGTTTTGCTTTTTTCACACTCTTTGCCAAAATGCTGTTTTAAATAACACAATAGATAAAATGGATATTTTGATGGTAATAGTTTTAAATTTTCAATCCCAAATCCTATTAACAAATCGCAAACTTGCTTATATATTACTTTTAAAGAATTGAAGGCATTTTCAATTTCGTTTTTTTTAGTTTTTTCAAATGCGCCGTATTTACAATTACCAGTTGTAATTATTGAAAGTTGCCTTATAATCATTAAATAGTCTATGCCGTAATCACCTAAATTATCCTTTAAAAGATCGTCAAATTGCTCAGTACAATCGTCCCACTTTAAAGTCAACATCGCCAATGTTAAATCTGTGCCGCTCAGATTGGCGCCTTGAGAATTAATCCTTCTAAAAATATTTGTGGCCTCTTCGTTAGTTAAGTCTTTACTCAAGACAATTGCTGGTATTTTAGTTGTTTTTATATACTTCACCCTGTCAATCTTATCTTCGTAGTCCCGGTAGGTATTTTTGTTATCTTTATGAAAAGCACATCCATATTTTTCATCAAGAATATCTCGTCTATCTTTGGTGTATATATCCATAACGGGTATCCAGTCTTGATTCATCGCTTTATTTTCTAGAGCGAAAATTTTATCATCTAAAATCTCAACCCTATCGTCCAATTCGTCCAAAGGAGTATCGCTATCCAAATCATTAATTTTCTTGTGTTTCAAATTAAACATAAGGCGTTTTTCAATTTTATCAGCCTTTCTTCCTCCGGTTACTATTACATCGTTTAATTCACCCAAAAAGCCCAATGCCAGAGAGGTTATTCTTTGCTGACCATCCAAGAGTAAATATTTCACTTTTGTAATATCGTCTCTTACAATATTGTTGTCCTCTAACATTTTCTGAGAAACTTCCCACATAATTAATGTATTTATTGGAAATCCTCTATACAAAGAATCAAACAAATCAGATATTTTGCCCTGCTTCCATACATAGCCTCTTTGTATTTTAGGTAATGATATTTCTTTGGTTTTCAGCATTTTAATTAAATCTCCAATCGAAAACTCATCAATCTTAAAAGATATATCGGACATAGTGTAGGAAGTAAGAACAAAAAAAGCACAAATCCAGAACCAAAAGCAAGAGGGGCAAGGGTAAGTTTAGTTACATTAAAGTAACAAGTTATTAATAATCCAGCCACAGATTCCCCTACGGCTACCTTGTTACGACTTAAGCTCAGTCATTGGTTTTACCGTGGATAGCTGCCCCCTTGCGGTTAGCTCACTATCTTAAGGTACACCCAACTCCCATGCCTTGACGGGCAGTGTGTACAAGACCCGAGAACGTATTCACCGTTGCATTCTGATCAACGATTACTAGCGATTCCGACTTCATGAGGCTGAGTTGCAAGCCTCAATCCGAACTGAGGATGGCTTTAGAGATTGGCTCCGTGTTACCACATTGCGACTCTTTGTACCACCCATTGTAGCACCTGTGTAGCCCAACTCATAAGGGCCATGATGACCTGACATCATCCTCTCCTTCCTCCTGCTTACGCAGGCAGTATCTTTATAGTCCTCAGCATAACCTGTTAGCAAATAAAGAGGAGGGTTGCGCTCGTTAAAGGACTTAACCAAACATCTCACGACACGAGCTGACGACGGCCATGCAACACCTGTGTACATCATCTTGCGATAAGGACCACTTTCGTGCATCCACAATGTACATGTCAAGAGTTGGTAAGGTTCTTCGGTTATTATCGAATTAAACCAGATGCTCCACCGCTTGTGCGGGTCCCCGTCAATTCCTTTGAGTTTTAGCCTTGCGGCCGTACTACCCAGGCGGAGTGCTTAACGTGTTAACTTTACCACCGAGATAAATCCCGACGATTAGCACTCATAGTTTAGGGCGTGGACTACCAGGGTATCTAATCCTGTTTGCTCCCCACGCTTTCGCGTCTCAGTGTCAATAATGGCCCAGATAGCTGCCTTCGCCTTTGGTGTTCCTTCTGATATCTACGGATTTTACCCCTACACCAGAAATTCCGCTATCCCCTACCATATTCAAGATAAGCAGTTTCAATTGCAGCGCCGAAGTTAAGCTTCGGTTTTTAACAACTGACTTACAAATCAACCTACACGCGCTTTACGCCCAGTAAATCCGAGTAACGCTAGCACCTTTCGTATTACCGCGGCT
>VFQT010000929.1_pt1 | contig 38575 bp, 34 predicted proteins | sample 3512381 | NCBI WGS metagenome assembly VFQT01 (sample SAMN10412376, study PRJNA504923) | tailings metagenome | isolation source: Relicate 2 Philex TSF3 active mining site | place: Philippines: Tuba, Benguet | collected 2017-08-29 | reverse complement strand
CGTAACTGTAGCCTTTTCGGCGGTAAACCACTGCCGCCGAATCGGATTCAGAGTCGTGAAAGAGGTAGAAGTCGTGGCCTAGCAGCTCCATCTGATCAACCGCATCTTGAGCGCTCATCGGAACTCTTTTGAATTCTTTTCTACGAATTACCAGTCCCGCAGTGTCCTCAACTATTGGATTTTCTCCCGTCAATAGGTCATGGTCAACCGGAGTTATGTCTAATGCTGAGAAATTAGAAGCTGATAGCTCGCTTGCGCCAAGATTCTTGTGAGCGCCACCTCTGTGGACTTTGTGTCGATCAGAATATCTCCGCAGTCTCTGCAGGAGCTTCTGAAAAGCCATGTCGAAGGCAGAGAATTTATCTGATGCCTGTGCTTCCGCTCGAACAATGTGCCCAGGTTCAAAGACGGTTAGTTCAACCGCATCTTCTTGACCGGCGTTGCGGTTGTGATCGAATCTGGTGACCTTTATGTTTAGCTCTTGTGGCCGATGAGCAAATTGTTCAACCTTGCCTGCTTTTTCTGAAACATATTCTTTGAAGCGATCTGAAATACTGAGGTTTTTTCCTGTGAATCTAATTTCCATTTTTACCTCCGATCGGGTCCTAGCCCTACTTCCAAATTACGCCTAAATGACGGGCTGTCAAACCCGAGGCCAAATCTCCTAGCTAATACGCAGGAAGCAACAGGCTCATAGCCAGCTGCCAACAAACTGCGGCGCATTTCTAGAACTGTGGCGCCAGTCGTTGCCACATCATCTACTAGCAAGACCCGGCCACGGCCTGGCCTTGCCTCAAATGCCAAGTTGGTGTTGCTGATGCGCGCGGGCATGCTTAGCAGACGCTGATCTTGAATATTTCTGGTTTTTTTGAGAAACACTCTTCTTCTTTCGGCAAGGGATGTTTTGCTTACCAGGCGCTCGATTGGACTAAATCCCCGTCTACGAAAATTCACGGCGTTTTTTGGTGGAAGGGCATAGTAATCAAACGATTCTCGCTTTTGAACTTCCGCTACTAATTGATTCATAAGCTGAGCTAGGTGCCCCTCTAGCGCCATTCGACTTTTGTCTTTGTAGCTCTTCATAATTAGCTCAAAGTTGCCAGTTAGTTCATTAGAGAAATAGATGCTCAGATCGGCGATGTTTCCAGAGTGAAAGCCGGCCATCGGCGTGCAGTCGCCGCACAGAGGTTTAGGCAACTTTCCACACACCACACATGGCGCAGGCAAGAGAAGGTTGAGCAACATGTTGTGAGTCTTCAGCAAAGGTTGCTGGTTGTGGAGTTCCGTCTAAGTTCTGTGGATAAAGCTCAGCGACCACTGGCAATGTCAATAACATCAGTTTGGATTCGTTGCCAGGTGTTACCAGAGAGAATCCAAACTTCGCCAGCCTCCGACAATAGATAGCTATCAATAGCAGCAAATCCTGCTTCAATGACGGAACCTGTTACCAGCGGTGCTGTCCTTTGCTTGCGTGGACCGCTAATTGGATAGTCGTAGATGCTGCCTGCTCCGCTCGCGGTCTTCGAAAGCACTCGCACTACGGTTGATTGCTGCCAGGAAAGAGACGCAACCCCAGTGGCCTCTGGTTCAACGACTAGGTTTCCGGTCAGGCGGATTGGAACTCCCTGCTGATTTCTAACTATTCCGAATATGCGAATAGATTGACCAGAGTCAGACACCAACACCGCTAAGCGTGCTCCCTCTGGTGAAACTGCTGCACTAACAACGCTGCCTGAAAACGGCAGTGGTAATTCAAGGGAGTTATTTGAGCTATCTATTACTTCAATGCTGCTTGCAATTGAACCTCTGAAGATCCAAGTTTGCCCAAACAAATCAGTCTGCATGTCTGCAATCAAGTTGGTTGATGAAATCCGAGAACGGGTGAAATTACCTCCTTCTTGATTGAGTCGATAGATGCCTGCAGATGTCGCAACCACTAGCTGCTGACCCTCAGCACCAACTGCTAAGCGCACAGGATTTAGTGTGGCGAGAGCGTCTTCGGTACCAAGTACTGGCCCAGCTTCTGAACCACTCAACCTGGTTATTCCGCCATTAGTAAGTGCAAATGTGGCAGAGGCTGGAATGGCAGGAATTTCAGCGGCTGAAATATTTTGTTCCGCACCTGCAATCAAGACCGCTACGTCAACGACTCCTGGCAGCTGTAGTAGCGTGCTCCGCAGCTGAGTCAGGAGAAGCCCGCGTTGGCGATTATCGGCAGCAAGGGCCGTTGCATCTAAATCAACTAGTGCCTTACCTTCCTGCACCAAAACTGCGTTTACTTGCAACTTCGTTCCCGCTGGAATGGCCGAGAGCACTGATTCACTAAGCCAGGCAGCTGGTCCGTTTAGTAGAGCATTTACTAGCTGGGTAGGAGTTGAGGAACGTTTTGGAAACCACCTTACGTCTGGAACCAGCTGCGATCCAGATGAATCCAAGAAGTAAATCGGGAATTGAGAAAAAACAACTTCAAAAACAGGAACAGTAACGACAGTGAGGTTTGGTGCACTAGAAATGCGCCACTCCCCGTTTTCTTGCGCCAAGCGGAATCTAAGGTTGCTTGTAATTGGCGATATGTTCTCATAGGAGCCGTCCGCATTTACTTTGGCCCCGACTAATACGTTGACTACCTGCACCGCGTCGCTGGCAGATTGAAGATCATAAGCACCTACCCGAATGAGAGTCTGATCTCCTGGGCGCCAACGTGAGGCAAAACCATCAGTTAAGTACTCCCTGGCAACCTGGTAGTCATTTTGTGGACCAGTTCCTGCCGATAGGAATCCGGAAACAATCTCACTTGGGCTAGCACCAGGCAGTGGTGAAGCCGGTGAATAGAAAGAGAGGTCTTGTTGGTCTGGTGTTGAAAGCTCTGGCCCTACTTCGACATTCAAATTGCTTGGCAGGCTGGCGCAACCACTCAAAAACGCTGCAGTAATTAGGAGTACAAGTTTGCGCATTACGCCTCCAGGCCTCTCGGAGGCAATGGAAGCGGAGAATTGGCAATCACTGCTTCCCTTGACTTAGGCAGTGTCAATCGGAAACTGGTTCCAACTTTTGGCTTAGACCAAACTTGCAGCCAGCCTCGGTGCAAAGTTGAGTCTTCTTTAGAAATCGCCAGTCCAAGACCCGTGCCACCAACTGAGCGCTGGCGCGCTGGATCCGCACGCCAAAAACGATCAAATACTCGATCCAGTTCATTTCGACTCATACCCACACCACGATCTGTTACACAAATTGCGACAGCCTGGGCATTTTCGCCAATCTCAACGCTCACATCCTTACCGCCTCCATGCTCAATAGCGTTTGACAGCAGGTTACGCAGCAGTCGCTCAATTCTTCTGGCATCAATCTCTGCTCGGACTGGCTCATCGGGTGCCAGTAAATCAAGGCTGGTATTTCTATCCTTGGCGAGCGGCTCAATTGATTTGATAGCCGCAGCAGCTACTGCCTTGACATCGTGATATTCAAATTCAGGAACAATAGCTCCAGCGTCGTAGCGAGAGATTTCAAGCAAATCGCTCAGTAGCCTGTCAAATCTTTCGATTTGGTCTTGCAGCAACTCCGCGGATCTCGAAAGGGATGGCTCCAACTTTGAGCGATTACTAAACAGAACCTCTCCAGCTAACTTAATTGTTGTCATCGGAGTTCTTAGTTCGTGTGAAACGTCGGAAACAAATCTTCTTTGCATGCGAGAGAGGGAATCTAGTCTCTCAATCTGTGTCTGAAGGCTGGTCGCCATCTTGTTGAAGGAGCTGGCTAAGGTGGCCAAGATATCCTGCCCCGTTTCAGGCAATCTCTTATCTAGCTTGCCCTCAGATATTTCTCGCGCTGCCTCTGCGGCCTTTTCAACCGGTGCCACAAGTCTCCTTGTAACAAAGAAGCTAGCCGCCGCAATCAAAGCCAAGAGGAAAAACCCACCAATAGCTAAAGCATTCTGAACTAGCTCAAGCGCTCTTTGTTCAGCGGCAAGACTGTAAACCAAATACAGCTCGAAGTTTCCAGCAATCGGTATAGCAATCGGAGTACCAACGGTAATGCCGGGAACTTCTGAGTCTTCTGATTTCAATGAAACGGGCGTGTAGGTTAGTCGTCCGGCGGCTTCTCTAACCTCAGTCCTCAGCTCATCTGGAATTGCTTGCAAATCTAGATGCTGCGAAATCGGTGATTGAAAAAGTTGCAGTTGCCCTTGCCCCGGGGATCGCAAAAGTGCGACTTGCCTTGGGGCAGAACCACCGGAGATTTCCAGCGACGGCACCACTGAGTTCAATAGTGTCTGAAGCGCCGTCTCGTCAGTCAGGGAGCTAGCAGCGATCGTCGTCTGCACTGAATCGACTGCTCTCTCTGTTTCTGTCAGTACCTGACTCAGGCGATTTTGATAAAAGCTATCTGCTAGCGAGTAAGAGAGAAAGCTTCCAATGATGGCAACAGAGATTCCACCCAGAAATACTGTGGTCAATACCGCACGGGCAGTTAGAGACTTACGAAATAAAGAAATCACTGAGAGTCAGAGCCAGCTCGATATCCGTGACCGCGAACTGTCATCACAATCTTTGGGTTCTCGGGATCCTCTTCGATCTTTGAGCGAAGACGCTGAACGTGAACATTTACCAATCGAGTGTCGGCTTTGTATTGGTAACCCCAAACCTGCTCAAGCAACATTTCGCGACTGAATACCTGTTGGGGCTTTACTGCCAGAGTATGAAGCAGCTTGAATTCCAATGGAGTGAGCGAAAGCATCTGTGATCCGCGTTTGACTTCAAAGGTCTTTGGATCAAGTGACAGTGGTCCGATCTGAACAGTGTTCGCATCGTCAGAGATTGGACGCAACCTTGCACGAATTCGAGCAACCAATTCAGCACCATTGTGAGGTTTCACAACGTAATCATCAGCTCCAGCCTCTAGGCCAGCCACAACGTCATCGGTGTCACCCTTTGCAGTCAACATCACAATTGGCACGCCTGAAAATGATCTGATTGATTTGCAAACTTCAATTCCACTTTGGCCAGGCAACATAATGTCAAGTAGCACAAGATCAGGGTTCTGTTCTTTGAAAACGTCAACAGCTGAAAGTCCATCGCTCGCGAATACTGGAGAGTAGCCACTGGCGGAAAGTACTAGGCCGACCATTTCGCGTAGAGCATCATCGTCATCAACCACCAAAATCCTGTGGGACATGACACCTCCAATCGGCAAACTAGCCTGAGACAAATTTAGCTGTTTCGAATTGCCGCAACAGCCCTGTCGGTAATTTCTCTCATCAGGGCCTCATTATTGGCTTCGACATTGAGCCTCAAGAGCGGTTCAGTATTGGATGGCCGGATATTGGCCCACCACCAAGCACCCTGCTCTCCTCCATAGAAGGTAGTTCCATCGAACTCCTCTTCGCTGACTGCCCCAAGACTTTGCCTCACCCGCTCAAGCGCGGCTTGGCGATCAGTGACTGTCGAATTAATCTCCCCAGAGGCAAAGTAAGGAGTGGTTCTAGCGGCAAGCTCTGACATCTGAAGTTGACCCATACCGAGCTCGCTGATGACATGCATGGCAGCCAACATTCCATTGTCAGCTCCCCAGAAATCCCTGAAGTAATAGTGAGCTGAGTGTTCACCGCCAAAGACAGCACCAGTCTCAGCCATCTTGTCTTTGATTAGAGAGTGGCCCACTTTGGTTTTCACGGCTTTAGCACCATTGCGCTCAATCTCTTCACTAACAAACTTAGAGGTCAGAAGGTTGTGAAGAATCACAATGTTCTTTTCACCTAGGTTTCGTACTCTTGCAATTTCCCGTCGGGAAACTATCGCAGCAATAGAAGAAGGGCTAACCGCGTTACCTTTTTCATCAACCACGAAGCATCGGTCCGCATCACCATCAAATGCCAGTCCTAGGTCTGCGCCGACCTCCAGCACTTTCTTCTGCAGATCAACCAGATTCTTTGGTTCCAGGGGATTGGCCTCATGATTTGGGAAGGTTCCGTCTAGATCAAAATACAAATCCACTATTTCAATATTGGGATTGTTGCCTAGGACAGCTGGAACAGTCAGGCCACCCATTCCATTAGCTGCATCAACCACCATCTTGAGCTTTCTAATTTTGCTCAAATCAACTAACTCGTTCAAATAGTCTGCGTAGTCAGCGAGAACATTAAGTTCCCTTTTGCTGCCAACGTTCTCATTCTCCGTAATTCCCGAAGCAAGGAAAACCTTAGCTCTGTCTCTAATTTGAGCCAGGCCGGTATCCAAACTGATTCCCCTAGCACCAGCTCGAGAGAATTTGATTCCGTTATAGCTAGCCGGATTATGGGATGCTGTGAACATAGCTGCCGGGAGATTGAGTTTGCCGGATGCAAAGTAGCTCATATCAGTTGAGCAAAGGCCAATCATTAGCGAATTAGCTCCACGAAGGTTCGCTCCTTCAGCAAATGCATTTGCAAAGCCAGGTGAAGAATCTCTCATGTCATGGCCCACAACGAGCTCTTTTCCTGAAAGAGATAATTCATCAGCAAAGGCAGCTCCGAAACACCGCACAATCTCTTCGGTTAGCTCAGTGCCGACCAGACCGCGAACATCGTAGGTTTTGACGAACTTATCGAAATCGACCAAAAATCACCCTCACCGCAATTGACACCCAAGAATACAATGCCCTCATGGCAGCCATCAGTCGAGACCGGCACGGTCGCGGGATGCGCAGGCCCCTACCCTCCAAACTCTTCAAACACGGCACTCGAACTGAGCTTTTTCACTTGGTTGTGGAACAAACCTGCGAATATCTCCGAACTGAGTTTCCAGAGTTAGCCGAGCTGAAATGGCGCATAGAAGAAGTGCCTGAACTGGATCGCGGTGAAGCGCTGACTCGCTACACGACGCGCAAAGCGAGCATGACGATTGTGCTTTATCGAATCCCAATTGAAAGACTTTCCTTCAAGGGCGCTGACCTGCGAGCCCAAATTGAACAATCGGTTATTTCAGCCGCTGCTGATCTGATCGACAAAGACCCTTGGGAATTGATTCACCCAAGCTAACGAATAAAAACACTTATTGATTGCCCTGGGTTTGCATTCTCGCTGGGATTGATTACCGCATAGCCACTTGCACTCTTGAGTTGCAGAGCAGCCATAAACTCTCCATTTGCCTGAACTGAAAGTCTGCTTCCGCTTACAGGCAACATTTCAATCTCGTTGGCAGCGAGCCTGACCACAGATGATTCCACTCCTGCATCTGATCTGACAGCCAATGTCACTTCGAGTGGAGCGGATCCTGGATTAATCAGGGCAATCTCTGAGTCAACCGATGGAATCGGTAAATACAGATTCTTAAATCGCTCTAGCGGAGAAATCCACTGGTAATCAAGTGGGCTCAATGATGGATTCAAAATACTGGCCAGAACTGGCTGGGAACTTTCAATCTCGACTGCGTAATCACCGGTAACCAGTGCAGGTTCAATTTCAAATAATTCGCCAGATGCCAGGCTAAATTCCTGCGTAAGCTTTCTAGTCGAGGCTGAGTGATAGGTCACGCTCAATTGGGCATCGCTAAATGGCGCAAAGACTCGCAGTCTTGGCCTCTCATAACCCTCGGCCAAAATTCTTACTGGCCCCAGCCACAAATTCTCACTTGCTTCTCTGATAGCAGTGTCTAGTGAGACACCCAGTGAGTTCAATCCATCGCTGTAGCGATGCTGAATCGCAACCACCAAACCAGCTCCACCGGACTCGAAATAAACGGCGTAGCTTGGCTCGACACCAACGAGTGCTGCCAGGCTAATTAGTTCTTCGCGAAGCGGCCCAATTACAAACCTCTCGGTGATGACCTTGTCTCCGAAGTGAACCTCCACCAGCAATTGAGTATCAACGTTGTTTGGATTAGCCGCGATCAAAACAGTTTCTTTTCCTGCGCCACCCTCACCGGAAACAAACCAACCATTGGTCTTTGGTTGCTCGCAGTAGCCGGCAAGTAATCCACTGGCACGTGGTTGATCGACCCGTTGGTACTGGACAGCACTTAGCAACTCAGTGGACTGATTCTCACCTTCTGCGCTTAGCCCAACGAAGCTTTGAGTAGAGGTTGGATATTCAGCATCAGCACTGGATCTTGACCGAATGCTGGCGCTACCAACCCGTTCAATTTTTCCAATCTCCGTGCCTGAGCGTCCGGCCACCTCAACAAAAGCCCCAGGGCAGGCAATCGTGAGGGGAAGTGGATCGACATCAATTGCAAACTCACTAGCAGGAGGAGTTAGCTCTGCGTTGGAAGTCGGAACTAGATAAGCCCCGACTGGTAAAGCCAAACTAATCAGTGCTACTAACGCCTTGGCAAAGGAATTCATTTCGCTTCTCTCCGTCGGTAGCCCCGAACAACTGCAGAAGTCGGAATCAGTAACAATCCATAGATTGCCAACAGCGCTAGCTGCCATCCGCGATTACTGGAAAAAATTTCAACCACTGGTTCACTGCGTTCGCTAGTGACGCGGAACAAAGAACCGAATTCGCTCTCCCCTGCAATCTGGAAATACTCCATACCCGTCACAGCGGCTTTGGTAGCTAGGGCTTGCGGCTGCGATCCAACAACTAAAACAAAATCTATTCCGAGCTCCGACACCAAGCTTCCAACCGCTGCTGGATTGGCGGCCACCAACTGCGCTGTCAAGTCCGCTAGCGGTTCCTTGATCGCCGATTGAGCCCCAAAGGCCGAATAGAGAACAGAGCGCTCATCCGCACTTCTACCATCGCCCCAAACCAATTCCGATTCAATAGCCGCGTCAAATCGAATTACCAGCGTTCTGGTTGAGATTTCTGCATCAGCCTGGGCAACCACTAAAGCCGGGGCCGAGAGGTCTTCTTTTTGCTGCGGTTTTACCGACATAACACCAAACAAAACTGCACTCGTTGCAACTCCCGCTGCCAAAACAGCAGCCAACGCTATTTTGAGCTGTCGCTTCTTGATGCCTTGGAAGACCAAGATCAGCAGCAAAACAATCGCCAGAGAAAGCAGACCTGCTACTTCGGCAAATGAATAACCAAGAATTCGATCAGCTGCAATCAATAGAGCGCTCAAGCTCGCAATAGCCAAGCTTTGCAGTGTTCTTCCGAGTGCAGCGGCAAGCACTAAAGCCAGTCCCAGCACCGCCACATACCAAATCAATAGATCTGGCACATCGAATCGGTTTGAACTGGTCAGGGCAAACAGAGCAGGGTTCAGAGAACTAGTTGCAACAAACCATGGCATCAAGAGAGCAGCGCCAGGAATTAGAGAGATAAGAAGCGGCAGCGCCCTAGCAAGATTGGTAACTACTAGCGCGACAACAACCAGTCCGAGAAGTACAAAAACTACTGGATTAGAAATAGCAACCAGTGCCCCACTCAATCCTGCTAATGCTCCCCACCGCCAAGCTCTTGCTGAATTGAAAGAATCTCGACACTTCAGAAGCAAATAAAAAGTCAGCGGGGTGAATATCAGAACCACCAGCTCAACTGCCGCCGCCTTGCTTTGCAGCTGAAGAAGAGCTGGGCTCAGTGCATAAGAAAGCGCTGCCAAATTCCTCAGCCAACTGCGCTGGGTGAACTGTCCAAACAGTAACCACCCAGCAATAAATGCCAGCGAGGCAGAAAGAAAGACAAACCAGTTGAGTACTAGCGAAGGCGATACTGGAATCAGGGCAATTAGTGCATAAAACCAATTGAACGGATCTGATGGGAAAGAGACGCCATCCAAATATTGCACGGTGTCAACTCCCGTGGCTGCCCAAATGCTGTCAAAGCTCCTACCAATTGGAGAACCCTGCGTTGATAAGGCGGCTAGCGGAAAATTGCCCAGAGCCAAAACCGGCAAAAGTAAAGTCAAGTAAAAAGCACCTGAGGAAAAGTATCCCTTTTTGCCATACCTGCTCGGCTCTGGCGGAAACTCAAGTTGCTTTGATTGCTTTTGCTTTATTTGCTTTCTCGAAGCAACTAAGCCTCTAGCCGCAGCAATTGATCCCAACTGGCGCAAACTTCTTCGAGCAGAGATACGAGTCGGTAACGTTGCCCAACCCCACAGCCAAGCGGAAAACATTCCGGTGATTCGACCAGGGCGCTTGATGAAAAGTCCATACGGAATAGAAAGGAGTGCCAATAGCGGCAGGAACAAATAAAGAAGTGGCAGTAGCCCGCTTGGAGCAATCAAACCAAAAAGGTGCAGATGAGCTTTAGCAATTGCAGTTCGGTATCCCCCGCCAAGCCAGCGACGCGAGCGCTTCCCCTGCATCGCAAGACCCGCGTGCAGAACTTTTGCAGATGGCTCGACTACAACTCGATAGCCAGCAGCTCTAGCCTTCAAAGAAAACTCAATGTCCTGGGCAAGCACCGGTGACTTATCATTCAAGCCGCCGAGTTTTTGCCACAACTCAAAACCGACCAACATGCCTGCAGTTGAAACTGCCAAAGTGTCACTTCTGATATCGAATTGACCTTGGTCGTATTCGCTTTCAACCAGAAGAAAAGGTTTTCCGGAAGGCGTGACCGTGAGTCCAAGTTGTTGGATCTCAATTGGCAAATCCCAACGCAATAACTTCGGACCAACTACTGCCACAGATTCAGAAACCTCGGCTGTTTTAGCAAGTTGAGTCAGTGCGTTTGGCTCTGGAGCCGAGTCATCGTGCAAAATCCAAAGCCACTGCGGTTTTGTTTCAAGAGCCTCAATGCCAGCTTCAATTGCTGCGCCAAGACGCAGGTCACCTGGTTGAACTAAGGAAAATCCATACCTAGAAACGACTTGCGCAGTTTCACTACTGGCAGATGTGTCAACAACGACTACTTGCTGAATTGGGTAGAGCTGTTTAGAAAGTTGACTGAGGGTTTCGGAAAGGTAAACTTCAGCTGAATTTGCTACGACTACTGCCGCTACCGAGACGGTCACGATTGTTTATGCGCGGCGGCGAAGTCGACGACGCTCGCGTTCAGATAGACCGCCCCAGATTCCAAAGCGCTCATCGTTCTTTAGTGCATACTCCAAGCACTCAGCTCGAACGGTGCACTGTGCACAAATTCTTTTGGCATCACGAGTGGAGCCACCTTTTTCAGGAAAAAATGCTTCGGGGTCAGTTTGTGCACAAAGTGCATCTTCTTGCCAAGCCAGTGGATCGCCATCGATCTCACTGCCATAAGCCTTTGCAACCCCCAGCTTTAGAACATCTACGAACCAATTAGCAGGCACTTGGTTTTTCTCCACGCCGCTTCCCTCCAGTTGAATAACGCTTGTGTAATTACAGCGCTGTAAGTATGGCCTTGTCAAGTTGAGTTTTGCCGCCAGTTACCAAACTGTGAGGAAAGGCTCAAGGTAGCCTTGAGGCATGAAACTCCTGATTACCGGCGGGGCGGGCTACATCGGCTCTCATATTGTCTGGCAGGCCCAGCAGGCAGGTCATGAGTGCGTGGCAATCGACAATCTGTCAACGGGTGTCCCCGGCAGAGTGGACTGCGAGGTTGTCAAAATCGACCTCGCCGCTGAAGCGGCAGTTGAGCAGCTCGAGAAGCTCTTAGCAAGAGGTTTTGATGCCGTTATTCATCTAGCGGCTCGCAAACAAGTCGGCGAATCAGTTGAAAAACCAGAGCTTTACTTCAAAGACAACATTGGTGGACTTGCCAATCTTCTGATTGCAATGCGAAACACCAACACCAAAAAACTTGTGTTCTCTTCTTCTGCAGCGACCTATGGCATGCCGAATCAAGACAGCGTTTCAGAAGATGATGATGCTAAACCAATCAATCCCTATGGCCAAACCAAATTGGTTGGCGAGTGGATGGTTGCCAACGCCAAACAGTGGGGCCTGAAAGCTGTCAGTCTTAGGTATTTCAATGTCGCCGGGACGGGCAAAGCAGGACTTGCCGACACCGCAGCACTAAACCTGATTCCAATCGCAATTGGCCAACTTCGCCGAGGTGAAGTTCCAGTGGTGTTTGGTAATGACTATCCAACCCCAGATGGCAGCTGTATTCGCGACTACGTTCATGTCACGGATCTAGCAAATGCTCACCTAGCCGCTGTCGAATACTTAGCCAGAGCTGCCCAGCCATTCGATGTCTTCAACATCGGTAGCGGCTGCGGTGCTTCTGTGATTGAAGTGCTGGATGAGCTAAGGGCTGTGAGTGGAATTGACTTCCAATACAAAATCAGCGAGCGCCGAGCTGGCGATCCACCCCGGTTAGTTGCCAATGTTTCAAGAATGAAAGAGGTTCTTGGAATCTCAACCAGTCACTCGCTGCGTGACATTGTTGAATCAGCCTGGAATCTTTAGAACCTGACCCACGCGAATGCTGTTGGCATTAGTGAGGTTATTGAGCTGAGCTATTGCGGTTGTCGTAACGCCAAATTTGCGAGCAATGCCAATCAAAGTATCACCAGACTTCACAGTGTAGGTGCGCTGGGTGGGGGTGGGTGAAGGGCTTGGACTTGGTGAACTTGTTCCACTTGGTATTCGTAGCACCTGTCCAACCCGAATGGTGGTTGAGCTTCCCAGGTTGTTTAGCTGTTGAATGCTGCTAACGGTGACACCAAACGAAGATGCAATCCTTAGAAGAGTGTCCCCAGACTTCACGGTGTAGCTGGTGGCGGTTGGAGTCGGGCTTGGAGTAGGCGTCGGTGAAGGCGTTGGGGTTGACGTCTGAGTAGGTGTTGGAGAAGGCGAAGGAGAAGGTGTTGTGCCATTTGGAATTTGCAACAACTGACCAACCCGAATGGTGGTTGAACTGCCCATGTTGTTTAGCTGCTGAATGCTGCTAACGCTCACGCCAAACCTTCTGGCGATACCGGAAAGGGTGTCCCCCGAGACAACCCGGTAAGTACTTGGGTTGGCGCTTTGCGTTGGCGAAGGCGTTGGAGTCGCCGTCTGGGTTGGAGCAGGAGTTGGTGTTGGCGTGGTTGTTGGAGTTGGAGTTGGAACTACTCCACCAAATACCAGATCACCAAATTCTCCCGATGGCACATTTCCACCGGTTGGCACCTGAGCTGATTGTGGAGCGGCAGTGCCAGTTGGGATCTTGCTTGCAAAGTAAGCAGAGACTTCGATGTGGCCTGGACCATCGCCCCGCAATTTAGCCAGATGACTCCAATTGGAAACTCTTCGCTTCTTGCCATCTTCGATATAGAACAGCAACCCCCTGTTATCACGAATGAACGGACCAACCACTCGATCCGAGAGCTTCAGGGCACTGCAGGTGCTGCTGGAAAGTGGATATGGCGTACCAGGGAATTCAGCGATTGCTAGATCGGAAATTCGGTAAAGAGTTCCCTTGTCTAGGAGATACGCTCCTGACTCACACTGAACCTTGAGCGAGTTAAGTCTGGTGCGAACTTGGAAACTTGCTAGATCCGCTGACTTGAAGGTGAAGACCTTCGAACTTGAAACACTTTGTGCCTGGGCTAGTGATTCAAGCTTGACCAAGTTACCTACACCGTCAGCCAGGAAGTGAGACGTTCCTTGTTTGACAATTGTTGCTGGGGCAATCGCAACACCTGCATTGAGCAAGCTATTGATTGCGGCCTGAGGTATCTGAATTACTTTGTCCTGCTTCAAAACAGACAAGAAACGAGTAGTCATGTCAGATGTCATTGAAGTTCTTCGGGCAGCACCATTGATGAAATAGCTCAGCTTGTTGCCGGGTGAGCTAACCATGACAGGGGTCGACAGTTGACCGGAGACATTAGGTATGGCTCCCAACAAACTGTCTGGCACCACCACGAATGAGCTTGTCCAATTGGCTGGATCAGAGATTGCTATCTTGCCGTCTGGAGTTATTACAAAGGCACTGCCACTGGCAGAGGTAACAAACCCTCGGATTAGCTCTGGATGCAGACTTGGTGCAATTACGGCCGGTTCGACTGTTGCGCCAGTGGCGGTGAACCAGCGCTGCAAGTTGGTTGCGCTCACCAGCGAAGAGACAAAGCGGTAGGTCTTTCCTCCACTGGCAACCAAGACATCCTTAGAGCCTGCGAGTGCAAAGGTTGCCAGCTCCGATGCCAGCGGGGCACCCGGTGTAATGGTTGCAACCTGCTCCACATTCAGATCAATTTGAGTTGCTGCTTGACCACCCACGGTATTTAGCGCAAGTGGGTCAACCACCAGTCGATATTTGCCATCTTCTACCCAGTATTGAGCGCCTCCCACAGCAGTTAGCTGGCTGAGCTGACCGCCAGATGGGAAGTTATCAAGCTGCAGTGGAAGCAGTGGAATGGCGGCACTGCAATCAAGTCCATATTCACTGGCCACCGCGCAATCGGTTACCTCATACTTCTTGCCGCCTGCCAACACAAAGCGTTTATTGCTTGCATTATCAATCGCCATGTGTCCCATTGCGCCAACTTCCTGGAAGCTGTCCAGGTATGCCTGCGAGATTTCACCAAGTGGTCCGAGTGGCTCCAAGGAGGCCAGCAGTTTCGGATCGGTCACCAGGTAGCGTTGATTGTTGACAATCAGGTAGTTTCCGGAAGTCTCGGACTTGAGCAAATACCCACCACCAATTGGTGAGCCAAACCAGTCGTGATAGAAGCGCCAGAAGTTTCTATTGCCATAGGCCGAGCAGCTATCCCCTGTTCCATAAAGGTTTCTAAGTGCTGCGTCATTTGGGGTGTAAGGGGTGTAGTAGTAAAGGTTGGCGGTTGCCTGGTTTTTCAACTCAAAGCTCTTACTACCACAAGAGGCTTTTGGGTTAAAGCGCATGCTGATAACACGGCCAGGTTTCCAATAAGTAAAGGATCCCTCAGGATTTCCATACCAGCGAAACTGCTTGGCTGCGCGATACATTTGATTGAAAAGTCCTACATAAACTTTTCCGCATATAGCTGGATCAGAATCGGGGCAACCAAAACCCATCGCTGCGCGATACATATATTCAGTTGGCTTGGTTGAGGTGACCAGACCTTGTTCCTTCTGAAGAGTGACGATAAGAACTCGAGGGTTAATTCCACAAGCTGTTGCTATAGCGTGAATGACCTGAGCTGCCGATGCCTGCGGATTGGCGGGAATAGCAGCGCAAGGACCCACTTCACTTGGCCCGGTTGCCGGGGTTTCAGGGATTTCAAATTTTGCGTTCTTTAGACAGTCAATTGCGGGATCGGTTGCTCGGCAGTCGCTAACTCGAGAGTCAAGAAATCTTTGAATTTCGGCAACCGTCATTGTGCCAAAATCGAAAAAGACGCTGTCGCTAATGATTAGTCCAGGATCAAATGCACTGCCGGGTGGCGCAGCCTGAGCGGGTTGCGGCATTGCAGTCAAAACGCTTCCGACGAGCGCGGTTGACACCAGGGTTGTAAGAACCTTTTTCATCAGGGAATTACCACCGAGGTTGCCGCTGACTCACCGATGTGTCTTTCAGACTCGTAAGTTACTGTCACCACCCCATTGCCACTAGGCAAATCCGAAAGTGGAAGTTCGATTGGGAAGCATTGGGTGTAGCCGGAAGAAGGCTCAGCTGCAACTTCCAGGGTCTTTTCAACACTGCCGCCCAAGAATCTAACGGTGCAGGTTCCGTCACTCTCGTTGATGCTGGGAACTTGTGCGACCACAGTTAGCACGCCAAGTTCTTCGTCAACTACGGCCATCAAAATGTCGACAGAAGTTTTGATTTTCGGCTTTGCTGTCTCAGTTGGCGTTTCCGTCGCCTCCGCACTTTGCGACTCAGTTGGAGTCTCTTCGGGGCTAGCACTTTCAGTAACTTGTTCTTCTTCGGGCAAGCCATCGGCACCCCAGTTTGGATAAAAAACAGAGCAGCCAGTGAGCAGAGTAAGAGTGAGTGCGGCAATGAAAATTGTGCGAATTTTAGCCATGGCTCACCTCCAGCTACCTTCAACCCTAAGTTGAGATTCTTAAAAATCCCTGATGAGATGGGCGGTTTTGGAGATTTAGAGAGCTTTAGAGGCTGGATTTGAGATTCTGATTTTTTTCTTCGACTAGTTTCTGGAGGTCTTCTCTGTAATTGTCGAGTTTTTTCTGTATGGAATCATCGGAAATGCCGAGGATTTTCAATGCGAGCAGGCCAGCATTTTTTGCTCCGTCGATTGAAACTGTTGCTACCGGAACTCCTGCTGGCATCTGCACGATCGAAAGAAGCGAGTCCATTCCATCTAATTTATTTAGCGAGACAGGTACTCCGATAACGGGTAGCGAACTTACAGACGCCAACATTCCTGGCAAGTGAGCAGCTCCGCCAGCGCCAGCAATGATTACCTTTACACCCTTTGATGCAGCAGCTTTGCCCCAACCAATCATTTTTTCTGGGGTGCGGTGTGCGCTTAGTACTTCGACTTCTGATTCAACACCAAACTCAGACAGAATTTGCTGCGCTTGCTGCATAACTTTCCAGTCAGAGTCAGAACCCATCACAATTGCAACGCTTGCCATGATCTAAGTCTAGACACCCCCTCGATAAAGCACTTCTCTGGCCTCATTTGCTTTGCTCAAAAGCTCTTGCCAGTCAGTTCCAATGGTCGTGAGGTGGCCCATCTTCCTACCAGCTCTGGCAGATTTTTCGTAGGAGTGAAACTTAATCTCAGGAAAGCGCTGCATGGCAGATTGGTAATGCTCAACAAAAGTATTTGTGTCGTCCACTCCCAGGAGGTTCACCATTACTGCATATTCGCTTTTCATCGCTGTAGAACCTAGGGGCAAATTAGATACTGCTCGAAGATGTTGTTCAAATTGGGAAGTCACTGATCCCTCAATTGAGAAGTGGCCTGAATTGTGGGGACGCATAGCTAACTCATTTATCAATAAGTTTCCGTTCTCGTCCTCAAACAACTCAACTGCCATTACGCCAGTTACGCTTAAACCTTCGGCAACTGCTTTAGCAATTCCTGTCGCAACGCTCTGAGCTGGTGAGTCAGGAGCTGGTGCAATCACCTCTGAGCAAACTCCATTTCGCTGAACTGTCTGAACAAGTGGCCAAGCAACGAAATCTCCTAATTCATTTCTTGCACTCAATTGAGAAAGTTCCCTGCTGAAATTTACTTTCTGTTCGGCGAGCAAGCTGCCGCCATATTTATCTAGTGAACCCAGCCAGCTGGCAACGTCTGCGGCCTTGCTTGCTACTTGAACACCCTTACCGTCATATCCACCGATTGGGGTCTTCACAACTGCAGGTCCATGCTCCTGAATGAAGTGATCCAATTGTTCAGCCGAAGTGATTTCTCGCCAGGCCGGTTGCGGAAGACCAAGGGTCTGCATCGCCTTGCGCATCGTTAGTTTGTTTTGAGCGTGGATCAGAGCTGCACTGCCTGGCCGCACAGCAACCCCTGAGTCTTCTAATTTCTTCAGGTGCTCTACCGGGACGTGTTCGTGATCAAAGGTAATGACGTCTACTGTCTTGGCAAACTTTTGCAGAGTTTCAAAGTCTGTGTAATCACCAACCATGCTGGCTGCCTGATGAGCGGAGGAGTTATCTGCTTCCGCAAGAACTTTCAATTCAAGTCCAAGTGCAATTGCGGCAGGCTGCATCATGCGTGCTAGCTGACCGCCACCAATTACACCGATTCTCATTTTTGCCCTACCTACGAATGTGCCAAACATCTGCTGCCGACAAAACATGTTCTTGGTCAGCCTCTACAATCAAGCGACCATCAGAAGTGATGTCTTTGGCTCGCCCGACAATACTCTCACCCGTTACCAGGTCCGCCCTTACTTCCGAACCCAGAGTTGAGCAATTATCTCTCAGGTGTTGAATCAGCCACTCCGTGCTCAGATCTGATTGAAGCCGCTGCCAGTTTTCCTGCAGTCTTGTTAGGACGGCGGCTAAGACTGAATCGAAGTCTGCCGTGACAAACTCCGAAAGTGAGGCAGCTGATTCAAAAGCGGCTTGCTTAGAGAGGTTGATGCCAATTCCCACCACCACACTCTGATCAGGGTTCACAGCTGCCAATATTCCTGCCAGCTTTCGCTCATCAACTAGTAAATCGTTGGGCCATTTGATCTTCACTGCCAGGCTTGGATAAAGCTCAGTCAGTGCCTGCTGCGCAGTGCTTGCCATAAGCAAAGTTATGAGTGAGGAAATTTCTAAACGATTGGGTCTGAGAAGAACCGAAAGCGAAAGCGATGTTCCCGGTTCTGAAACCCAACTTCTGCCTGCCCTGCCCTGACCAGCCGTTTGTTGCGCAGCTGCGAGCGCCGAAAAGTCTGGTAAGTGTGCGTAATCGCGCTGAAGGCTGAGATTGGTGGAGTCGACAGATTCAACAAAGCGCAGCTGCGGCAATACCGCTCTAGCCTTGGGAACTTCCATGGCAAAACCCTATTGGATGGGCCCAACTTGTAGATTTCCGCAACGATTTGCCAATCTCTTTGTGGCAACTCTGCAATTTATGGCCAAATACTGCCAATAAAGTAGGAGGGCAAGTGAGGAGACCATGAGCGAAAAACCAGATTTGAGCACAACCGCCGGCAAGCTCGAGGATCTCAAGCACCGCTATCACGAGGCAGTCCATGCCGCTGGCGAGGCAGCAATCGAAAAGCAGCATGCCAAGGGTAAGAAGACCGCGCGCGAACGAATCGACATGTTGCTCGATTCAGGTTCTTTTGTCGAAGTTGATGAATTCGTTCGTCACCGCTCAACTGCATTTGGCATGGATGCCAAGCGCCCATATGGCGATTCGGTAGTAACGGGATTTGGCACAATTCACGGTCGACAAGTTGTTGTCTATTCCCAAGATTTCACAATCTTTGGCGGATCACTTGGTGAGGCTGCTGGAAATAAAATCATCAAGATTATGGAGCACGCAATCAAGAATGGTGTTCCGCTAATTGGAATCTTGGATTCAGGTGGAGCGCGTATTCAAGAAGGCGTAATTGCTCTTGGAAAGTATGGTGAAATCTTCCGGCTAAACACCCATGCTTCCGGCGTAATCCCACAAATATCCATCATCATGGGACCAGCTGCTGGTGGAGCTGTTTACTCCCCTGCGCTTACTGACTTTGTAATTATGGTTGATAAGACTTCCAACATGTTTGTGACAGGTCCTGACGTAATCAAGACCGTAACCGGAGAAGATGTTGGAATGGAAGAGCTCGGTGGAGCAAGAGCTCACAACGAAACCTCTGGAGTTGCTCACTACCTAGCATCAGATGAAGAGGATGCAATTGATTTTGTGCAGGCTCTAGTCGGATACCTCCCCGAAAATAACTTGTCGGATCCAATTCGCTTTCAATCTGATTCAGATATGGAAATAACTGAATCTGATCTAAAACTCAACACTTTGATTCCTGATAGCCCTAATCAGCCTTATGACATGCACAGCGTCATCGAAACAGTTGTAGACGGTGGGGAGTTCTTAGAAATACAGCCCCTGTTTGCCCCCAACATCATTATTGGTTTTGCGCGTATTGATGGACAGTCGGTGGGAATTGTGGCAAGTCAGCCGCTGCAAATGGCTGGAACTTTGAACATAGATGCTGGCGAGAAAGCCGCCCGGTTTGTCAGGTTCTGCGATGCTTTCTCAATTCCAATCATCACTTTGGTAGATGTGCCGGGCTATTTGCCGGGAACAGATCAGGAGTGGGCTGGCGTAATTAGACGAGGAGCCAAGCTGCTCTACGCTTACGCAGAAGCCACAGTTCCACTAATCACAGTGATCACTCGCAAGGCCTATGGCGGTGCGTACATCGTGATGGGATCCAAGCAACTCGGTGCTGACATCAACCTTGCCTGGCCAACTGCAGAGATTGCAGTAATGGGAGGCCAGGGAGCGGTGAACATTTTGTTCCGCGATCAAATCAAACAGGCCGAAGAAAAGGGCGAAGACATCGCGAAGGTTCGAGACCGGCTGGCAAAGGAATACACCTACAACGTTGCAAGCCCATTCCTCGCAGCCGAGAGAGGCGAGCTGGACGGAATCATCGAGCCCGCTGCTACAAGGTCGGCTATCGCTAAATCCTTGAGAGCTTTGAAGTCAAAGCGCGCAAGTTTGCCTCCCAAGAAGCACGGGAACATTCCTCTCTAATGAAAAAACTAACCATTGATGAATTGACCAAGTTGGTCAAAGTTCATGGCGCAACCCCTGACGAAGAAGCAGCCGCCATAGCGGTTGTGCACTCTTTACTAAACAGTGAAGAGCGAGCCACCAGCCAGAAGAAATCAGCTTGGCAACGCGGTCGGGTGGGTCTGCGTGGGCAATTGGGAACTGAGTGGGAAGGCGAGCTACGCCGTTAGCCGTCCCCTAAAGAGGGCCAGTGAATTGCTCGATAACTCAGGCGATTGAATTTTTAAAGTGCTTTGCTGTAACCGAGATTCAGAACGCGAAGAAGGGTTGCGGAATCTTTCGGGGAAACAAGGCGACTTCGGTCGTCTTTTTTATAAACGAATAAACAAATCCGGGCGATCCGAATCTTTTTGAATTGCGGCCATAGTTACTCGCCAGCCATCGCCAAGCGAAGCTCGAATCACGACTTTGCCAGCCGTAACTTGAGAAAGCCTTTCGCTAACTTCTGCTAGGTACTGTTCGCGTTCTTTTTCAGTTAGGTCATCAAGGCCCCCATCATCGAGAAGTTGAACTTCTACTCCTCTGGTTCGCGCGGCCCGAGTGGCCCTAACAATGTCAGATGACAAAAGAGCGCGCCCCCTAATTTGATCTCTGAGTTGAGCTTCTAGTAGTGCTGCTTCTTTGCGATCGCTCTCACTGAGATTGCCTTCCTGCTTTTCAATTTTTTCGAGTAATGGCAATGCAGTAGCCATGGTTTCTTGTAGGCGGATTTTTCGTTCCGCACGAGCTGCAGCCGCAGCTGAGACCGCAGAGTCCGTTTGAATGGCACGGACTCTAAATTCAACAGCAGCATTTGCACTCGACACAATTGCCCAATAGGCAGCCTGAGCTACCGCTACCAATAAGAGGCCACCAATTAGTCCTGAATTAAAAGCAACTTGCAAACCGCCCCATGCAAATAACTGACCAGCCAGCAGCAAGAAACCGAGCCAAGCGACAATCGGAAACTGCCTAATTGCAACGATTGCAAGCAAAGTGCTGATTGCTCCGACGTGCCAGGTGGCGTAGCTGCCCTCACGAACCTCGTCGAGCGCTGCATAGACCAGCTGGGACACAGAAATGGTTGCAATTATGGATAGCAAGGCGGAGACAACGTGCATTCGAATTCCGCGTTTATCCAAAGTCAAAATAATCAGCATCGTGAAATAGATTGCAATTGCCATCACGGCCAGAGACTGATTTGCATATTCGCTAAGGCTAAAAATTCCCAACAATCCATGGTAAAAACCAAAAGCTATTGCAATAAGAGCTAGTGAAGACCGCTTGAGGTTAATCATTTGGCCACCTCAATGTGACAATCGTGCCTTGACCGGGTGTGCTCTCAATCTCCGCCGTGCCTCGAATCGACTTCATGCGGAACAAAATCGAAGTGCTAATACCAATTCGATCCTTCGAGACGCGCTCAGGCCTAAAGCCAATTCCATCATCACTGACAACGAACTTGACCCCCTTGCCATCCGATGAAAGCGAGAGAGTAATTAACTGAGCCTTGGAGTGTTGGATTGAATTGTCCAAGGCCTGCAAAGTAGCCTCGGTAATGGCCTGTGCGACCTCTGGAATCAAAGTGTCAAGACTGCTGCCAGAAACTTCCACCTTGATTCTCTGGTCTAACTTTTCGGCAGCTTTTTCGATTGCCCTGAAAAGACCTGCGGTTGTTACCGTCTCAGTCTTTTCCTGCTCTGACTGAGCCTGTTCAAGAGATTTGATTGCTGTTTTAGCGGATTCACCGGCAGCTCGAATCTCATCAGGGCCTTTAGCTTTGGCGGCTAATAACAACGTGTGCAAGACCTGATCGTGCACCAAAGCATCCACGCGTGAGCGTTCACGTTCGATTGCTTCTGTTTCGGCTTGTTGCAGGGAGCTCTGAATAGCCTCGCCATTTGCTTTGTCTACCTCAGCCGCACCTTCCCTCACCAGTGAAACTAAAGCCATGACTGCAAAGCAATACACGATAAAGAATGCTGAATCCAAACTTGCTTGCAATACCCGCCCTTGACCAAATAAGGACACCTCACCAAAAAACCAAACAGAACCGATTGCAACGACATAAATAGTCCACAGCCAGGGCTTTGTGAAAACAGCGAACAAAATCGCTGCGAAACCAATGGCCCACCAGATCCAGGGTCGACCATTGGAGTTAAAGTCAAATTCAGCTATCTCGGTGAATGGCAGAAGAGCAGTGAGCAAGAAAACCAGGCAAGCGTAGATCAGAGGAATGAGCTTGCCATTTCCAAACCATAGTGACCATAGAGTCACCGAAGCGACGCCGAGGTAGGAAATAAACAGATAAGTGTTGAGGCCGTTTACCTCCTGCACCTGACTAAACCCATTGACGAACACCTCAACCGCTACCAATAAATGAACAAATCCACTAATTCTTCGAATTAGTTGCTCTAGACGGTTAGACGCGATTGATGCCAGCTGCACTAGAGCAGGTCCCCCGAAATAATTCCGTCTTCCACCGCCCGCTTGAAAAGGTCTACCTTGGTGGCGGCTTGTCGACCAAGCTTGGCGTATTTCACTCGCACTCGATCAATATGTTCTTTCGCAGAACTCTGCTTAATTTGAAGTTGATAAGCAACCTGTTTCAAACTCATTCCAGAGGCGTAGAGAGACAGCACCTCCCGCTCTCGAGCTGATAGCGATGCTTCCTTGAAAGAGGCATCGGAGTCGATAGTGGCTGTTGTCTCAGCGTTATTGATAATGGCGCCTTGACTTGCAAGTTCGATAGCTTGAAAAAGTGCTTCCATCGGTTGGCTCTTGGGCACAATGGCTGTTGCACCAGCTCTGACGGCAGCTCGCATTAGTGATGGCTTATCTGCAATCGAAAAGATTAGAACTGCCGGTCCCGCCGCTACCAAGCGGGAAACATTTTCCGTAACCGATGACCCGTCAGAAAGACTCAGGTCAGTCACAACTACCGCACAGTCTTTACCTTGAATTTGCTCAAGCAGTTCGTCTACCGTCGCAGCAGATCCAGCTAGCTCAACATTTTGTTGGATGCAGTAATTACCAAAACCGAGCCTGATGGCCTCGTGGTCGTCAACGATGGCAACTCGGATCCCCATACCTATAGGTTAGCCAGCTGCAGAGACAGCACAGTCTCGAAATGGTGGGTCTGCGGGAATAGGTCTAGAGCAGTAATTTCAACTAGTCGGTAGCCCAAACCCATCAATTCAGAGAGGTCTCGGGCTGCTGCTACCGGATCACAGGCGACATAAATGATGTTTTTGGTGCCTAGCCGAGCTAGCTGATGCAAGACCTTACTGTTCGCTCCTGAGCGCGGTGGGTCCAGTACAACCGTGTCGAGGTTTCGCTCGCGCTTCCTCAGATAGAGCAGCACATCGGAGTTTTCAAAGGAAATGTTCTTAACGTCTCGCGCACTGCGCTTTCCGTCCTTGACTGCCTGTTTACTAAGTTCCACCGAGGTGACCGGAAGCCCTGGATTGCTTTGAGCAATCGAAGCTCCAAACAAACCTGCTCCCCCATACAGATCTGTCACCTCAACAGGAGCAAAGTTGGTCAATTTGCCCTGAACATCATTCACCAGCGCCGCTGGGGCTGAACGGTGAGCTTGCCAAAAGGTTTCGGGAGAGAGCTCGAATAGTCGATTACCTACTACCTGCGACAAAAACGGCGTTTGATCAGAGGGGGTGTAATTTCCAAAGCTGTCTATCGCAAAAGAAACGCGCTGGTTTCTAAAGTTTGCAGTGTTATCGAGGGCAAGCTGCTCAAGTTTTTCATCTGCTAAAGGTAGCGAGCGAACTTTGACTAAATCTTCACTGCGAACTTTCTTCACGCAAGCTTTTCCTTGCTTGTCGTAATGAACCTGAATTCTGGTGCGGTAGTGAAGGCCATTTGTGTCATCAATAGCTGCAACCTCTACCTTGCTTTCCAATTTGGCAAAGCGCGACAGAGCCTCTCGCAAAACCTGTGTCTTGAGCTGTCTTTGATAGCTCAGTTCAATATGTCCAAACTCCGCTCCACCTGCCCCCAACTCACTTTCTGGCCAGATGTGCTTCTGTCGATGTGGATTGGCTGCAATAACCTCGGTCACTACTGCGCGGCGGAAACTTGATTTTTCATCGATGATTTCTGCTCGAACTACCTCGTCTGGCAATGCGCCTTCGACAAACACCACTTTGCCTTCGGGTCTAGCAACAAAGACCCCACCGTGGGCTACTTTCTCAATTTTCAGCTCCAGCTGCATTCGCCTAGTGTTTCACAGCTAACCTAGTTTGGTGACCAAATTACTGCTCGCTTCAACTTCGCCCGCTAGAAAAAAGCTTCTAACGGAAGCTGGGATCGCATTTGAGACCCTGTCGCCAGGAGTCGATGAAGAGGCTCTGGTTGAGCAGCTTGCTCCCAAGTCCGCAGAAGAGCTGACTCTGCTGCTTGCTAAAGCAAAAGCTGAAGCCGTTATAGGCAAAACAGATTTACCGCTTATTTTGGGATGCGACAGTGCACTCGAATTTGACGGCGAAATATATGGAAAGCCTCTGGTCGCTGATGTTGCAATTGAGCGCTGGAAACTCATGCGTGGTAAATCTGGAAGCCTCCTCTCAGGGCATCACCTAATTGATCCCAAGGGCGGCAGCGCAAGCATCTGCACTAGGACCGAGGTTCACTTCGCCGACCTAAGTGATGGCGAAATAGAGAAGTATGTAGCAACGGGTGAGCCGCTGAATGTCGCTGGTGCCTTCACCATCGACTCAATCGGTGGTAGCTATGTCGACCGGATAGAAGGTGACTACCACACGGTGGTTGGCCTTTCCTTGGTGGCTCTTCGCAGACTGATGGCTGAACTGGGCCATAACTACCAAGACTTCTGGCGATAAACTCAACAAAATCTCGGTTTTTTTGTCGATTCCTCATAAATTTCGACTGATTTAGCCCAATAAGCTATCGGATTATGGCCGAGCGAAGAATTATCAAGCTGCTGATTGCAAACCGAGGCGAAATTGCCATTCGAATCATCAGAGCAGCTCAGGACAGCGGAATCCAGACGGTTGCGGTCTATGCCAATGCCGATCGAGACGCTCAGCACGTAAAACTGGCCGATGAGGCTTACTCGCTAGCTGGAGAAACAGCAGCGGAAACCTACCTCGTAATCGACAAATTGATCTCGGTTGCAAGGCGCTCAGGTGCCAACGCAGTTCACCCGGGTTATGGGTTTCTTTCGGAGAATGCGGAATTTGCAAGAGCGGTAAAAGCGGCAGGGCTTATCTGGGTCGGGCCACCAGCTGCAGCAATTGAGCGGCTCGGTGACAAAGTCTCTGCTCGAAAAGTTGCAGAAAAAGTTGGAGCTCCACTTGCGCCGGGCACTGCGAATCCTGTGGCGGATGTTTCCGAGGTAGAAAAATTTGTCGAAACTCACGGACTACCGGTAGCGATCAAAGCAGCTTATGGCGGTGGCGGTCGCGGAATCAAGGTGGTTCGAGAAAAATCGGAAATCAAAGAACTATTTGAGTCTGCTACCAGAGAAGCGATTGCCGCATTTGGTCGAGGCGAGTGCTTCTTAGAAAAATATCTTGAAAAACCAAGACACGTTGAAACTCAGTGCCTTGCAGACGAACATGGCAATGTCGTCGTGATCTCAACACGTGACTGCTCTCTACAACGAAGACACCAGAAGCTTGTCGAAGAAGCACCGGCTCCATTTCTGAGCAAGGATCAAGAAAAGGAACTTTACGAAGCTTCCAAGAAAATCTTGAAGGAAGTTGGTTATGTCGGAGCTGGAACATGTGAGTTCCTAGTTGCACGAGATGGCACCATTTCATTCTTGGAAGTAAACACCAGACTGCAAGTTGAACACCCAGTATCAGAGGAAGTCACTGGCATTGACCTAGTCCGTGAACAGTTCCGCATTGCTGAAGGTGGCAAGCTCGATTATCCAGACCCAGAAGTCAAAGGTCACTCAATTGAGTTCCGCATCAATGGCGAAGACCCTGGTAGAAACTTCTTACCTTCCCCTGGTCCAATTCACCTCTTCCTCGCTCCGGCTGGCCCTGGCATAAGAGTTGACTCTGGCGTGGTATCGGGAGATGTAATTTCCGGCAATTTCGACTCGATGATGGCCAAGTTGATTGTTACTGGAGAAAATCGCGAGCAAGCATTGCAGCGAGCAAGAAGAGCACTAGCAGAAATGCAGGTTAATGGACTGCCAACTGTGCTTCCATTCCACCGAATCATATGTTCAGAGCCTGCGTTTACAGCAGAAAATGGCAAGTTTGATGTTCACACCCGCTGGATTGAAACTGAATGGAATAACCCGCTGCAGCCATGGACTGGCCAACAGGAAGTTCTTCCAGCTTCCCCTGCCATGCGCGAGGTCGTTTTAGAGGTCGAAGGAAAACGCATCAGCGTCTCGGTTCCTCGTTATTTGATTACCGGAGAAGCTGAGCGGCTTCCCAGCCTGCACCGCCGAAAGCGTGGCGGACAGTCCGCCGGTCATACCGGCGCCAAAGGCAATTCGCTTTTAGCACCAATGCAAGCAACAGTTGTGAAATTGGCAGTGAGTGAAGGGGCAACCGTTCAAGAGGGTGAATTGATTGTGGTCCTGGAGGCTATGAAGATGGAGCAGCCGCTGACAGCTCATCGAGCTGGTGTTGTGAAGAACATCGGAGTCGAGGTCGGGGCAACTATCTCTGCGGGCACCCGAATCCTAGACATTCTTGACTAGTCAATAATTGGATGCAGATTGCTGGCAGCCTCGGCAATCGAAGCTGACAGTGCTGGATAAACCGTGTAAGTCTTGGCCAATTGATCGACTGTCAATCTGTTTTCAATTGCAACTGCAATTGGGTAAATCAGGTCTGATGCCTTCGGGGCAACCACAACTCCGCCAATAACGGTTCCTGAACCCCGTGAAGCAAAGAGTTTGATAAAACCTTCATTCAGAGCCTGCATTTTGGCTCGGGGGTTGGTTTCAAGCATTACCTGCTCAACCTCACCCCTCACCAAGCCATCATTGATGTCCTGCTGAGACCAACCAACCTGAGCTATCTCGGGGGTGGTAAAGACGTTGGAGGCAACGTTTCTGAGTCGCGTGGGGGAAGCTACGTCTCCGAGGGTGTGATAGACAGCGGTGCGACCCATCATGGTTGAAACAGATGCCAATGGAATTGAAGTTGCGCAGTCTCCAACTGCATAAACATTGGCGCGAGAAGTTCTAGCTACTTTGTTGGCAACAATCCGGCCATCCTCAGCAAGTTGAATTCCAGCTTCCTCTAAACCAAGACCCGCTGTATTCGGAGTTGCACCAACTGCCATTAGGCAGTGGGAACCGCGAACTACGTCGCCATTTGATAAAACAACCTCAACTCCACTGCCTGTGTTTTTTACGCTCTTCGCTCTAACTCCCTTTAGAAGATTCATCCCAGAGCGCACAAAAACTTGCTCCAGCAGTGCTGCTGCATCTTCGTCATTTCCAGGCAATACCTTGTCTCGCGAAGAAACCAAGGTGACTTTTGAACCTAGCTGCAGATACGCCGAGGCAAACTCAGCACCAGTAACTCCGGATCCAACTACCACAAGGTGTTCAGGCAGCTCGTTTAGAGAGTAAAGCTGCTTCCAGTTGAGAACTCTGTCGCCATCAGTTTTAGCATCTGGCAATTCTCTTGGAGAAGCACCGACGGCAACAATTATTGTTTTTGCTTCAATGCTGATTTCTTTGCCATTTTGTTCATAAACTACATGATGATTGCCATCTAGTCGCGCCGAGGCATGCACTACCTCCACGCCATCGCGCTTTAAGTTTTTAAGCATCTGGTCGGATTGGCTTTTCGCTAACTGAAGCAGTCGCTTATTCATTGCAGCTAGGTCGACACTCACTTTGGGATCAACCGCCACGCCATCGTGAGTGAAGCTGATTCCCAGTGATCGAGCTGACTCAATTTGTTGAGCCGCTTCGGCGGTGGCAATGAGAGTCTTCGAAGGTACAACATCGGTGAGAACGGCATTTCCACCGATTCCACTTCTTTCAATCAGGACAACTTCTGCGCCGAGTTGTCGAGCTGTCCTGGCTGCTTCATATCCGCCAGGCCCTCCGCCAATAATGACTATTCGTCCAGGTTTTGCGTTGTAGACCACCCGACAATCTTTCCCTAATTTGGAGAATTTGGTTTGGAACTAGACTTGAAACTTATGGTCCACCCTCTATATGAAGAAGGCGTAAACCCCTTCGAATTTGCCGAAAAAGCAGCCCAGACAATCGCCGAAAAGTCTGGGGTTCCCAAGCACGATATCGCCTTGACTCTGGGTTCCGGCTGGTCCAAAGCCGCAGATCTAATCGGCGAGACGGTGAGCGAGATTCCGGCCAATGAGATTCCTGGATTTTCCAAACCTGCGGTAGTGGGCCATGTCGGCACCATTCGATCCATCAAGTTATCCAATGGCAAATTCGCATTAGTGATTGGAGCTCGAACTCACTTCTATGAAAACCATGGGGTGAGGGCAGTTGTCCACTCAGTAAGAACAGCGGCCAAGACCGGCGCCAAGATCATGGTTCTCACGAATGGAGCTGGCGGCATCAAGCCACAGTGGGCAGGTGGAGCAGCCGTATTGATTTCTGACCACATCAACCTAACCGCGTCATCCCCGCTTGAGGGAGCAAACTTCGTTGATCTGACTGATCTTTATTCCAAGCGCCTTCGAGAAATCGCCAAACAAGTTGATTCATCATTAGATGAAGGTGTTTATGTGCAGTTCCGAGGTCCGCACTACGAGACCCCTGCCGAGGTGCAGATGGCAAAAGTCATGGGCGGCCATATCGTTGGAATGTCAACTGCTCTTGAGGCAATTGCTGCACGAGAAAGTGGTATGGAAGTAATGGGAATGTCACTAATCACTAACTTAGCTGCCGGTATTCAAACCACCCCACTCAGTCACGAAGAAGTAATTGCAGCGGGAAAAGCCGCAGAGGCAAGAATTTCTAAACTGCTAGCAGAGATTGTTACAAGGTTCTAAATGTCTCAGCTTGAGCTGGCAAAAGCTTGGATAGCCCAAGATCCGGATACAAAAACACGCGCTGAACTTCAAGCTCTAATTGATGAAGCACAAACTGAGCAACTGAGTGACAGATTTGCTCAACTACTTCAGTTTGGAACAGCAGGCCTGCGTGGAGAGCTCGGTGCGGGACCTAACCGTATGAATCGCATAGTCGTCTCTTACGCAGCGCTTGCCATCGCAAGATTCTTGGTTAGTCACAAGAGCACCTATGCAGATTCCAGTGGTGAGTTGAAGGTTGTCATTGGCTATGACGGCAGAGAGAACTCCGATGTCTTTGCCCTGGATAGCGCAGAAATTCTCCAAGCCAATGGCTGTCAAGCACTGCTATTTGATCGGGCTGTGCCGACACCTGTTGCAGCTTTTACCGGAAAAACGCTTGGAGCAGCCGCAACCATTGTTGTTACAGCCAGCCATAACCCGCCCAGAGATAACGGCTACAAGGTTTATCTAGGTGGTCCAAATGGTTGCTCTCAGTTGATATCTCCGCAAGATAAGGAAATCGCTCATCTCATCGAGCAAATTTCCAAGAGCGAAACATTTTCCTCGATTGAGCACTCAAGCGATTATCAGAGTCTGGGTCAGTCGGAAATCGATAGCTATGTTGCACAAGCCGCATCGCTTGTCGAAAAAATCAGTTCCGACCGAGCTAACCTAAAAATTACTCACACCTCACTGCACGGAGTTGGTTGGTCGGTGGTCGAGAAGCTGTTTGGGGTCACGGGCTTTCAGGTATCTCCTGTCCCACAGCAAATGAATCCCGACAGCTCATTTCCAACGGTTTCCTTTCCAAACCCGGAAGAGTCGGGAGCCATGGATCTGGCCTACTCTTTTGCATCTCAATCCGCTTGCGACCTTATCTTGGCCAACGATCCAGATGCTGACCGATTGGCTGTTGCTGTTCCTGAAGGTGATGGCTGGAGAATGTTGACTGGTGACCAGGTGGGCTTGATCCTGGCTGATTACATCGCGTCCAAGAACAATCAGGGAACAATCGCTAATTCAATAGTTTCCGCCAGTCTGGAAAATTTAGCCAAGAGCTTTAATTTGAAGTACGAACAGACCCTGACTGGTTTCAAGTGGATTTCTAAAGTGCCGAACTTAATTTACGGCTACGAAGAGGCACTTGGTTACTGCGTTGACCCAGCTCACACTCCAGATAAGGATGGAATAACGGCAGCCTTGTTGATTGCGGAAATCGCTGCCACTCTCAAAGCCAAAGGCAGCAATTTAGCTGAGCACCTTGAAAACTTGAACGCAAAATTTGGCCAAATATCCACTGGACAGGTTTCTATCCGCGTTAGCGACCTTAGCATCATCGGAAAAATCATGCAGCACGTGCGAACTTCACCCCCAGCTGAGTTTGATGGACCACTTTCAATGACCGACCTATCCAATAATGAAAAGCTAAAGACAGATGCAGTCCTAATTGAGAATCAATCAGCTCGAATGATCTTTAGGCCAAGCGGCACTGAGCCAAAACTCAAGTGCTATCTGCAGTTCAAGGGAGATGAGGCAGGGCTGGCTCGCCTAAAAGAATTTGCAACTAGTTACCTTGCCGCTGCGCAATAAATTTCTTTATGCTTGGCGGAATTGGCAATCCGGCTGACTCTTCATCGGCTGGAATCGCATCCATAGCAACAGTCTTGAGTGGGATTATTCCCGCCCAATAACCCTTGTTCATGTCCTCTTCGGGGTCGTCAACTTCATTTTTAGAAATCTTGACCGAAGTTTCATCCAGCTCAACCGAAATTATGATTGTGGCAGCAAGTTCTTTTTTGGTGGTGGGCCGAGCTTCCGGGTTTCTCCCTGGAATAAGCCCATCACTCAGTGCATCTAGTGCCGTGAGTTTTTCGGCATCGTCAACAAGCTTGGCCTTTCCAAAAATAACTACTGCTCTGTAATGCATGCCAGAGTTGAAGGTGCTGCGAGCAACCTTTAGGGCATTTAGCTCTGTGATGCTTATGCACACCGACGGGTTATCAGCCAACAAACGCATAAGTCGTGAACCGGTTGAACCATGCAGGTAGAGAGTGTTTCCGCTTCTGCCATAAGTCATCGGGATTACCAGTGGCTGACCATTTTCAATCACACCAACGTGAGCAACCAAGTTGTCATCCAAGATTGAATAAAGATCTGCCTGTTCGAATGAGGCTTTGTGTGAGATTCTGCGCAAGGTTGTGCGCTCAGTGCTGCCTGGTTTCATTCCTCGATGCTAGCCGAGAGCTCGAATGAGTGCAGTTCTGAGCTCATTGAGGTCCAGAACACTCTTTAGGGCGACTACCTCGCTACCAATGCCTGCCAACTCTGTCGCCACATCTGTAGTAGCCAGAATGAGTTGGCATGGAGGCTGGCTGGCTAGTTGGGGCAGGGCAACCGCAGAAACATCTGCCTCAATCCCCAAATCTCTGAGGATTTTCTCGGCGTTGCGAGCCAAAATAACGCTGGTGCCAACCCCAGCCCCACAAACGCAATAAATCCGCATGCCTTAGTGAAGCATAAAAATCAGTCTGTGGGATTAATTATTGAGAAGCTCTTGCAAAGCCAATTTCAATCATGTCCATTAGCTCCTCGCGCTCTGGTAGTCCTTGGAATGCACTAGCGGCGGCATTTAGTTGGAACTGCTCCAGATCAGCCAGAGTGTAACCAAAAGTGTCAACCAAGATTTCCAGCTCTTTTGTAAGAGATGTTCCGCTCATAAGTCTGTTGTCAGTGTTCACTGTAACTTTGAATCCAAGGTCATAAAGAATGTCAATTGGGTTATCGGCCATGGTGTCACCCATCATCGCGAAGGCGCCTGTTTGCAGATTCGAGGATGGTGATAGTTCAAGGGCGATTTCTCTATCGTGAACCCATTGCGCAACGGGGCCTAACACGACCAAGTCGGTGTCACCTTCAGTTCTAGAGAACATAATGTCTTCAATCAGTCTGGTTCCGTGACCAAGGCGAAGTGCTCGTCCACTGACTATGGCATCCTTGATTGAATCAATTCCATCTGCCTCGCCTGCATGCACAGTGATTGGAAACAGTTCCGAAGCTAAGTAATCAAACGCGACCTTATGACGCGATGGCAAGAAACCTTTCTCTGGGCCCGCAATGTCAAAACCAACAACTCCGTTGTTACGGTGACGAACAGCAAGTTCCGCAATTTCAAGACTGCGATCTGCCTGCCGCATTGCAGTAATCAACTGGCCGGTGCGGATGAAGCCACCGCGATTGGATACTTCCTCCATGCCACGCTCTAGTCCATCCTGGACAGCCTCCACGGCTTGATCTAGCGTCAGTCCGCCAGCCAGATGCTGCTCTGGCGCCCAGCGCAACTCTGCATAAATCACACCCTCCATCGCCAAGTCGAGCACGCTCTCATAAGCAACCCGCTCGAGTCCCTCGTAGTTCTGCATCACGGCAACGGTGTGTTCAAAAGTCTCTAGGTACTTCACCAAAGAACCTGAATTGCACTGCTCTGAAAACCAAATTGCTAGATCAGCGGCGTTATCCTTGGGCAGTTTATGTCCAATGGAACTCGACAGCTCAACGATTGTCTGCGGCCGCAATCCACCATCGAGGTGATCATGTAGTGAGATTTTTGGCAGTGACTGAATGTCCACGAGATTCCTAACCAACCTTGCTGAGAATAAATTTTCTCTCAGCAGGTTTATTCTCAGAGTACTCCACGCTTCCGATTAGCGCTTCTTGAGCTCTTTCAAACTTCTCAGGAGTATCGGTAAACAGCGTCATGAGCGGCTGACCTTTTTCAACCCAGTCACCAAGCTGCGCATGTAGCTCAACACCAGCTCCAAACTGAACTGCGTCTTCTTTGCGCTCGCGACCTGCACCCAAACGCCAGGAAGCAATACCTACGGATAGTGCATCCAGTTTGCTCAAGTGACCACTCTCTTCGGCAACTACAGTATGTGCGTGCTTCGCCTTTGGTAGCTGAGCATCTGGATTACCGCCTTGCGCCGATATCATTTGACGCCACTTGTCCATCGCTTTTCCATTTTTGAGGTTCTCAACTGGATCAACCCCGGTGATGCCGCTATGCGCAAGCATTTCTCTTGCTAGCTCAACTGTGATTGCAATAACATCAGCTGGTCCCCCGCCTGCCAGAACCTCCACCGACTCTTCTACTTCGAGCGAGTTTCCAATCTTTCTTCCCAGTGGAGTAGACATGTCAGTCAGCAGAGCTGAAGTCTTGACTCCAGCATCGTTACCAATCTGAACCAAAACCTGAGCTAATTCAGTGGCTCGCTCCAAGGTCTTCATGAAGGCGCCACTTCCGACTTTAACGTCCAGCACCAAAGCTGAAGTTCCCTCCGCAATCTTTTTGCTCATGATTGAAGAGGCAATCAATGGAATCGCCTCCACCGTGCCAGTGACATCACGAAGTGCATAAAGCTTTCGATCGGCAGGCGCTAGTCCGCTGCCAGCAGCACAAATAACAGCACCAACCTCCTGTAGTTGCTTGTACATTTCCTCATTTGAAAGTGCCGCGCGCCAGCCAGGAATAGCCTCCAGCTTGTCGAGCGTTCCACCGGTGTGACCTAGTCCCCTGCCACTTAGTTGCGGAACAGCAATTCCATAAGAAGCAACCAGGGGAGCAAGTGGCAAAGTGATCTTGTCGCCAACGCCACCAGTTGAATGCTTGTCTGCTGTCTTGGCACCCAACTGCGAAAAATCAAGTCTTTCACCCGATGCAATCATCGCCATTGTCAGATCAAGAATTTCTCGTCGATCCATTCCGTTCAGCAAAATCGCCATCGCCATCGCCGACATCTGCTCATCGGCAACAGAACCTGAGGTGTAAGAAGAAATCAGCCAGTTGATTTCTTCGGTGGTGAGCTGACCTTTTTCACGCTTCTTAATGATGAGCTCAACGGCAGAGAAGCTCACTGCAAGTCCTTTGGTCCAAAGGCATCCGGTAGAACTTCATTAATGGTCTTGATGCCACTAATTGTCTGGAGAAGCATTCCGTCAGCAGAGTGCTCAAACAGGAGTTGTCGACATCTGCCGCAAGGCATCAACGCCTCACCTTTGCCGTCTACGCAGGCGAAAGCAACGAGTTTTCCTCCACCAGTGCGAAACAGCTCACTGACTAAGGAGCACTCTGCGCAAAGTCCAAGACCGTAGGAAGCATTCTCAACATTGCATCCAGAGACAATTCGGCCATCTTCTGTTAGCGCGGCTGCCCCAACTGGAAAGTTCGAGTATGGCGCATACGCTTTCTGCATCGCGGCCGTTGCGACAGCTGTCAGTTGTTTCCAGTCGATGTCCACTTCTAACCCTTTGTATAAGGAATTGCTAAGGCTTTTGGTGGCCTGGACTGACCGACGAATCCAACCACCGCAATGATCGTGACGATGTATGGAACCATCGTGATGAAATCAGTTGGAATACCAGGACTTACCTGGTTAGCCCAAACACGCAGGATGATTGAGAAACCAAATAGCAAAGCTGCTAGAGCAGCCGAGATTGGGTGCCAGCGGCCAAGGATCACAACGGCAAGCGCAATAAATCCGAATCCACCTGACATCTCGCGACCAAATGCCCCGGCGTTACCAATAGTCAAAGCTGCCCCACCAAGACCCGCTGACATTCCGCCGAGCGTGACCCACCAAAAACGCGTGCGACCAACGTTAATACCAACGGTGTCGGCAGCCAGTGGGTGCTCACCAACAGCACGGGCGCGAAGACCCAGCTTGGTTTTGAACAGCACGAAGTAAAGAGTTGGAACAATAATCAGCGCCAAGAAGACAGTGAGTCGGTTCTCAAATAGCACTGGGCCAATGATTGGAATGTCGCTCAAGAATGGAATCCGAATGATGTCCATGGTGCCCGGGAAGTTCACATTCTCGCCATCTTCAGTCAGCCATTGCTGGTAAAGGAAGTTCGTAATACCAATCATCAAAACGTTTAGAACCACTCCAACAATGATCTGCTGAGCCAAGTACTTGATGGCAAAAACAGCCAGAACCATGGAAACGAGAGCGGCACCAAACATTGCAGAGAACAAACCGAAGAAGAAGTTGTCGGTGATGGATGAGACTACGGCTGCCATAAAGGCACCAGTTAGGAGCTGCGCTTCAATAGCAATGTTGGTAACACCAACTCGCTCGCACATGATTCCACCCATGGCTCCGAGCATGATTGGCACCGCCAAAACCAAGGCTGTACCAGCGATAAATGCAATTGGCACGGCACTTCCCGCGGCCAACCAGCCCAGCAGCGATGTGACTCCAATTAGCCCGTAGATAGAAGTAATCCAAAGTGGAGTTTTCTTGTTTTTCAGCGAGAAAGATAGCGACAGGCCAGTGATTGCCAGCATCAAGACACCAGAGATAACTCCTAACAGTGATGAATCAACCGGAATTGCCGGCAATTGAATTGCGTCAGTTCGACGTGATATTTCAAACGCAACATCGCCCTCACGTCCGAGTAGTCCAAAAAACAATAGAACTATGGCACCAACCGAACCCATGACGATAGGCGACTTGAAGCCAATTCGCTCTTCTTTGGCTAATTGAGTGATTGTCATTTGGCACCTCCTCTGCGAAGCAGTCGATCTCGAATAGCACCCAGTGCATTAGAGGTTTGCGGTGGGGGCAATCTGAAAATTGCTCGAATCAAAGGTGGCGCTGCAATAAAGAGAACGATTGCTCCTTGTACGATTCCCAATACTTCTGGCGATACTCCCAGCACCTGCATCGAAGGTGACCCTGCTTTGAAAGCGCCGAATAGAAGTCCAGCCAGCAAGATGCCTGGTGCATTTGATCCACCCAATAGCGCAACCGTAATTGCATCAAAACCAATGTTTGCGTGAGCGGACGGTGTCACTCCAATTGGAACACCAAGCGCTTGATTCGCGGCGGCTAAGCCAACAAAAGCAGCTGAGAGTCCCATCGCAAGAATGTAGGTGCGCTCGACACTAATCCCGGCAGTTCTAGCTGCATCCGGGTTGTAGCCAACCATGCGCAGTCTGAAACCAATGGTTGAGCGCTCCATCAGCCACCAATAAACAACGACTGCTATCAGTGCGATCAAGATTCCATAGTGAAGTGCGTAGGCATCTCCCAACAATCTTGGCAACAGTGCAGTCTCGACCGCTGGATCAGCCTTTGGATTACCGGTCGCTCTAACTTCACCCAACAGGTTCGGATCGCGCAGTAAGAATGTAAAGAAGTAAAGCATTATGTAGTTGAACATGATGGTGAGAATCACCTCATGCGCACCGGTTCTAGCCTTTAGAAAACCAACCAATGCACCCAGCAAAGTGGAACCAATCACTGCAGCAACAATTGCTACGAGAACGTGAATCAGGAATGGCAACTCCATACGAGTAGCAACAAAAGTTGCAAAAATCATTCCAGTGATTAGCTGTCCCGTACCACCTATGTTGAACATGCCAACACGGAAGGTTAGACCTAGTCCAAGACCAGCAAGAATCAACGGCGCTCCAAGTCGCAGAGTTTCAGTTAGTGGTCTAATCGCCTTTTCAAAACTGTCTGCATCCGAATTGAACACTGCACCGCGGAAGAGGGCTCCATATCCTTCATTCACAACCGCCACAGCAGCGCCAAAGGCATCGCCAGGTCTGGAGAGAATGTAGCCAAGTGATTCAATGAACTCTCGGTTCGATGCAATCATGAATGCAGCACCGACTAGGAAGCCCAAAATGATTGAGAGGACAGTGCGGGTAAAACTGCCGGAAAGAATTTCCTTCGTGGCTTGCGACCAACGGTTGTCTTCGCTCATGCGCTAACTCCAGCCATCATCTTTCCTAACTGCTCTCTGGAAGTTGTTGGATCAACAATTCCAACAATCTTGCCTCGATACATAACTGCAATTCGATCAGCCAAGGACAGCACTTCGTCCAGCTCAGTCGAAATCAATACGACCGCCTTACCTTCATCGCGCTCGGCAATGATTCGTTCGTGAATAAACTCAATCGAACCGACGTCAACACCTCTAGTTGGCTGAGATGCAATCAAGAGATCAACATTTCTCGATAGCTCTCTAGCCACCACAACCTTCTGTTGGTTTCCACCAGAAAGCTTCCCTGCAGGCGTTTCGGCAGAAGGTGTGCGAACGTCAAAGTCCTTGACCAGCTGATTTGCGATTTCTCTGCGAGCTGCAAAGTTAATGTTTAGTCCTGACGTGAAGCGTGAGCGATAGGAAGCGTTAATCATCATGTTTTCTGCAATGGAAAACTCCGAAACTAAGCCATCTGTCTTGCGATCTTCTGGGATGTAAGCCATTCCTAGCTCTAATCTGTGGCGAACGCTGTCATCTGTGACATCGTCATCCTTGATAAGGATCTTGCCCATGCCGCTCAGAGTTGAGCGCAGCCCTACTAAAGCTTCAGCGAGTTCAGTCTGGCCATTTCCCTGCACGCCAGCAAAAGCCAAGACTTCACCGGCTCGAACCTCAAAGGAAATTCCATCGACTGCTCTTTGACCGCGATCATCCAAGACTGAAATATTCTCAACCTTGAGAATGACATCGCCCACCTTCGCAGGCTTCTTATCGACCGTCAGCTCAACCTCGCGGCCCACCATCATTGAAGCGAGCTCTGAAGTCGACGCATCGGGCTTGGCATCACCAACCACCTTGCCAAGGCGAATAACTGTAATGATGTCGGCCACTTCCTTCACCTCACGCAGTTTGTGAGTGATGAAAACAATTGAAGTGCCACTCTTGGCAAGCTGCCTCATGATGAGCATTAGCTCATCTGTTTCTTGCGGCGTCAAAACCGCAGTTGGCTCATCCAGCACTAATACCTTGGCATCGCGCGAAAGCGCCTTAATAATTTCTACTCGCTGCTGAACACCGACGGGCAAATCCTCCACCAGAGCGTCGGGGTCAACGTTGAAACCAAACTTTTCTGAAATTTCAATCACACGCTTGCGAGCAGCTTCAGTATCGAGCTTGCCCAGCACACCAGTAGGTTCGTGGCCAAGCGCAACATTTTCGGCAACCGTGAAGACAGGAATCAACATGAAGTGCTGGTGGACCATGCCAATACCAGCTGCCATCGCATCACCGGGACCAGTGAACGACTGCTTCACCCCATCTAGTAGCACTTCCCCAGCATCAGCTTGATAAAGCCCATACAGAACATTCATCAAAGTGGATTTACCGGCGCCATTTTCACCGAGCAGTGCGTGAATCTGTCCAGGTTCAACTACCAGGTTGATCGAATCGTTTGCTACAAGTGTTCCAAAGCGCTTGGTGATACCGCGCAGTTCAAGTTTCAACTGGCACTCCTTCGTGCGATAACTCTATCTTCGCAAAAAGAAGGGCCGCGGAGAAATCCGCGGCCCTCCCCTTACTGCTATCTGGCTAGATTAGGCCTTTGGGTTAATCTCGCCTGCGATGATGCCAGCCTCGATCTCGGCTAGACGGGTTAGAACGGCAGCGTCAATCTTTGACTCGAAGTCATAGAGAGGGCTTAGTCCGGTTCCACCGTTTGCCAAGGTTCCGACGTATGCGTCACCGTTGAAAGTTCCACCAGCTGCTAGGTCAGCAATGATGTCGTAAACAGCGTTGGTCATTCTCTTCTCAGCTGAGGTCAGAACCATGTCTGC
>VFQT010000928.1_pt1 | contig 38626 bp, 41 predicted proteins | sample 3512381 | NCBI WGS metagenome assembly VFQT01 (sample SAMN10412376, study PRJNA504923) | tailings metagenome | isolation source: Relicate 2 Philex TSF3 active mining site | place: Philippines: Tuba, Benguet | collected 2017-08-29 | reverse complement strand
CGGAAAGCGCTATGACGGGATCATCCTCGATCCGCCCAAGTTCGGACGCGGCCCCGAAGGCGAGGTCTGGCGGCTGGAAGAGCACTTGCCGGGCCTGATCGCCGACTGCCGCCGCCTGCTCGACGGCGACAGCCGCTTCCTGTTCCTCACCGTCTATGCGGTGCGGATGTCGTCGCTCGCGATCGCCGGCCTGCTGGCGGAAGCGCTTGCCGATCTTCCCGGCGCGATCGAACACGGCGACCTCGTCATTCGCGAGGAGGGCAGCGACGGAAGATTGCTCCCCACGGCAATTTTCGCACGCTGGTCCAATCCGGTCTAAGGGCAATTCATGGCCGATTCGCTCATTCTTGAAGTCGCCGATTTCGAAGTCGACGTGCTCACCGGGATTTACTCGGAAGAGACCGGCAAGCCGCAGCCGCTGCGCATCACCATCCAGGTTCGGATGAAGGTCGCCGACCGCTACGCGCCCGACACCGCGCTGAGCGCCAGCAAGAATTACATGGACCTCAAGTTCGCCGCTTCCGAAGCGCTGCCGCAGGGGGTGCACTTCAAGCTGATCGAGGCGGTGGCGGACCACATCTGCGAGACGCTGTTCCTGCAGGATGCCCGGGTTGAGGCGGTCACGGTGAAGATCATCAAGCTGGCGATCAGCGAAGCGGGCGAGAAGATCGGCATCACGCTGACGCGCGAGCGCCGCTGATGGCGCTGTTGCGCGTCGGTATGCTGCCCGCAGAGCCGCTCGCCGCCGCCGCCCTTTTCCACGCCGAAGTTCTGCCGCGCGTGCTGGCGGAGTTGGAGGCCGGGCAGGGTCATCTCACTCTCGTGTTCGAACCGGCCGATCATACCCACACCGCGTGGAGGCTCGCGGCGGTGCAGGGCCTCGCCCGCGAACACGCCCCGGTTCGCATCAACGCGGTCGCGGCGGACGACGAGGAGAGGATCGCCGCAGCGCTCGCCTATCTTGCCGAGGCGGCGGGGGTCACCGGACAAGTCCTGCCATTGGTTGGAAAAAACGACGGCGCAGTGTTATACCCTGCCAGATGACGGAAAAAGCGCCCCTGATCGATCAATTCGCGCGGCGGATCACATACCTCCGCCTGTCGGTGACCGACCGTTGCGATCTGCGCTGCTCCTATTGCATGCCCGAGCGGCAGGTGTTTCTGCCGCGTGCCGAAGTGCTCAGCCTTGAAGAGCTGCACCGCCTGGCGCTCGGCTTCATCGATCGCGGGATCACCAAGCTGCGGCTCACCGGCGGCGAGCCGCTGGTGCGGCGCGACATGATCGAGCTGGTGCGCGCGCTCGGCCGCAAGCTCGGCGACGGGCTTGAAGAGCTGACGCTCACCACCAACGGCACCCGGCTGGCGCAGTTCGCGGGCGACCTGGCCGAGGCGGGGGTGCGGCGGATCAACGTCTCGCTCGATACGCTCGACCGCGCGGGCTTCGCACGCCTCGCCCGCCGCGATTCGCTGCCGCAAGTGCTGGAAGGGATCGCTGCCGCCAAGGACGCTGGCATCAAGGTCAAGCTGAACACGGTTGCGCTCAAAGGGATCAACGAGGGCGAGTTGCCCGATGTGATCGCCTGGGCGCATGGGCAGGGCTGCGAGATCACCCTGATCGAGGTCATGCCGCTGGGCGAGGTCGAGGAAGACCGCATCGATCACTATCTGCCGCTTTCGCAAGTGCGCGACGACCTGGAGCGGCGCTGGACGCTGACATCCAGCGATCACCGCACCGGCGGGCCGGCGCGCTATTTCGACGTGGCGGAGACCGGCGGGCGGCTGGGGCTTATCACGCCGCTGACCAACAATTTCTGCGAGGGCTGCAACCGCATCCGCGTGACCGCGACCGGCCAGCTCTACGCCTGCCTGGGCGGCAGCGAGCAGGTCGATCTGCGCGCCGCGTTGCGCTCGGACGATCCCGACGCGGCGCTGGCCGAAGGGCTGAACCTGGCGATGCGGATCAAGCCCGCGCGCCACAACTTCGCCATCGATACGCGCGGCGCGGCGCCGGCGCTGGCCCGCCACATGTCGATGACCGGCGGCTGATTCGTGGCGCTGAAGCTGGTGTTCCTCGGCCGGCTGGAAGACGCCGCCGGCGCATCCGAACTCGCGGTCGCGGCTGCTCCGACTCTGGCGGCGGTGCTCGCGGAGCTGGAGCCCGCGCTTGCGGAGGTGCTTTCGGGCGAACGGGTGCGGCTGGCGCTCAATGGTACTCTGGTGCGCGACACCGCCGCCCTCCGCCTCAGCGATGGCGACGAGCTTGCCTTTCTGCCGCCGGTGAGCGGAGGCTGACATGGCCGACGTTCGCCTGCTGACCCGCGCCTTCGATCCCGCCGCCGAGCTTCAGGCCTTCACCGCGCAGCTTCCGCAGGCCGGGGGCATCGTCAGCTTCCTTGGGCAGGTGCGCGCGGGGGGCGGCGTGGAAGCGCTGGAGCTGCGACACTATGGCCCGCTGACGCTGCCGGGAATGGAGGCGCTCGCCGCCGAGGCGGAGCGGCGCTGGTCCCTGGACGGATTGCTCGTGATCCACCGCAGCGGCGAAATGCAGCCCGGCGACCCGATCGTGCTGGTCGCCGCCGCCGCGCGGCATCGGCGCGACGCCTTCATGGCCGCCGAATTCGCGATGGATCACCTCAAGAGCGAGAGCTGGTTCTGGAAGCGCGAGAAAGTGGGTGGCGCGTGGAGCTGGATCGAGCCGCGCGAGGTCGATTACGCCGACATGGGGCGGTGGAGCGAGGTTTAGCGTCTATCCTGCTTCAGTTTGAGGAATAGATTCGATCTGAACAGGACGGGCTCTAGCTCCGCAGCCGTCCGCGCAGGCGGGCGAGCACTTCGTCCTCCTCGCTCACCAGCGCTACGACCTGTTCGCGCGCGGCGGCGGCGGCGTCCCGATCGGCGGTGCCGGCGATCGCCTCGGCGGCATAGATCTGGTCGAGTTCGGCGAGCGCCACCATCGCGTCGCTGCGCGCCGATTCGAGTTCCGCGAGAGCGACGCTGGCGACAGCCCAGCTCTCGCTCGCCACCGCGGCACCCGCGGCGGCGGACACGAGCCGTTCGGTCCGCGCGCTCTGTCCGGAAAAGCGGCGGTGCGCGTCGCCGGCCTGCTCGATCAGTTGTGTCAGCCGCTCCGTGAACTCGGCGCTGGGCGCCGGGACGGGGGCTTGCGCGGGCTGGGGGGTGACCGCCTGTGCGCTCCCGCTGATTCGCTCGGCCGGGCGGCGTGAGAGCGAGGGATAGTCGGCGCTCGCGGCGCAGCCGCCGAGCAGAACGGCGGCGGAGGAAACGAGCAGGATTTGCGTCTTGCGAGCCATGCCGCCGCCATAGCATGGCGCGCCCGCAGCGCGAGAGGCAATGCGCGTCCACGCGCGCCGGGGCGCCTCAACTCCGGTTGACAGCGCCGGACCCTTCGATTAACGGCACCACTCTTTCCGGCCCCCCGCAATTACGGCGGGTGTCCGGCGCGTCGCCCGCGCGGCTTCGGTTCCACCGAATGTCAGCGGCCGGGGCGGCCATGCAGTTTTGATAGGTAGGGCACCATGTTCGCAGTAGTGCGCACGGGCGGCAAGCAGTATCGGGTAGCCGCCGGAGACAAGATCGCGGTCGAGAAGCTGGCGGGTGAAGCCGGCGACAAGATCACTCTGGGCGACGTGCTGATCGCCGGCAACGAGGGCGAGGTCGCCGACGCGGCGGGCGTGATCGTTTCCGCCGAGATCATCGCGCAGGCGAAGTCCGAGAAGGTCATCGTCTTTAAGAAGCGCCGCCGGCACAACTATCGCCGCCGCAACGGCCACCGCCAGCAGATGACGCTGCTGCGCATCCTCTCGGTCGGTGGTGAGGAAAAGAAGGCGGCCAAAAAGGCTGCCGCTCCCAAGGCGGAAGCTGCCGCCGAAGCCGCTCCCGCGGCCGAGTAAGTTTCGGAGTAGATCGACATGGCACACAAGAAAGCAGGCGGCTCTTCGCGTAACGGTCGCGATTCGGCGGGCCGTCGCCTTGGCGTGAAGAAGTTCGGCGGCGAGCAGGTCGTCGGCGGCAACATCATTATCCGTCAGCGCGGCACCCGGGTGTATCCCGGTGCCAACGTCGGCATCGGCAAGGATCACACCCTGTTCGCGCTGGCCGAAGGCCGCGTGCGCTTCCACGCCGGCAAGCTCGGCCGCAAATACGTGTCGGTAGACGCGATGGCAGTAGCCGCCGAATAAGCGGATGGTCTTTACACGGGCCATCCTGACGGGATGGCCCCCGCCGGATTTCAGGTCCGGCTGAACGAGGGAGAGGGGCCCGGCCCGTCTCCCTCTTTTCGTCTCTCCCTCGCAACGGTTTTGCGGATGCGTCGCGGCCCAGCCGCGCCCCAACGCAATGCGTAACGGCAATGTCACGGCCCGCGCCTAAGGAGCGCGTGGGGCGGATGCGACGCGAGGAGATACGACATGTTCATTCGCAGCGAGCGGCTGTTCCTGCGGCCCGGCTGGCCCGAAGACTGGCTGGAATTGCTGGAGGCGATCGACGACCAGGCTGTCGTCCGCAACCTCGCCTCCGCCCCATGGCCTTATACCGCCGACGACGCCCGGGCCTTCCTTGGCCGCCGGCCTGACCGCGCCCTGCCGCAGCTCTTCATCACGCTGCCTTCGGCCGAAGGCGCGAAGCTGATCGGCAGCGTCGGTCTGGCTCGGAGCGGCGACGATGTCGAGCTCGGGTACTGGATCGCGCGCAGGCACTGGGGGCAGGGCTATGCCACCGAAGCAGCGCGGGCCATGCTCACGCTCGCGCGCACGCTGGGGCATCGCCGGCTCGTCGCCGGGCACTTCATCGACAATCCGCAGTCCGGCCGTGTGCTGAGCAAGGTCGGCTTCGCGCCCACTGGCGAGCGGCGCATCCGCTACAGCGAGGGGCGCAAGGGCTTGGGCACCGCGCTCGACTATGCGGTCGATCTCGGCGTGGCCTGCGACACCGACCTGCCGGAAGTGCAGGCGGCCTGATCCGAGGCCCCTTCCTCACCAGGGGAAGGGCGTCCGGCTTTACGCCGGGTCGGCGCCTGCGATCAGCGCGCGGTCGTCCAGGTTCCAGGGATGAAAGCCCGGCTTGAAATAGCCGACCCATGCGGGAAAAATGCGGCGCAGCACCCCGGGCTTGCCGAACAGATAGGCGAGCAGGCGCCATTTCACGCGCCAGCCGGTCAGCCCGTCCTGCCGCAACAGGCCCAGCGTGTCGGCGATGCGATGCGGCAGGAAATTCTTCGTGACGATCAGCATCATCAGCGCGCGCAGCCGCCAGCGCTTCCACCCGCTCCAGTGCCGCGTCGCATGGAGCCAGGTGTCGTAAGCGACGCCCTTGTGCTCGATCTCCTCGACAGCGTGCCAGCGCCACATCGCCGCCGCTTGTTCTTCCGCGCCAGCGAAATGCTCGGGGCGCGACAGAAACTCGTGTGCCATCATCGCGGTGAAGTGCTCCAGCGCCATCGTCGCCGCGAGGTTGACGATGCTGGGCCGGTCGCGGGTGAGCGCCAGCATCTGTTCGACATGCGCATCAACGCCCGACAGGTCATAGCCGGCATCGGCCGCCATGCGGTTGAACGCCAGGTGCTCGCGCGAGTGATTGACTTCCTGCGTCACGAAGGCGCGGATATCTTCGGCCAGGCGCGGCGGCGCTCCATCGCGGTGTGGCTTCACCGACTCCACGAAGAAGGCCTCGCCGCGCGGGAATGTGCCCGACAGCGCGTTGTGCCAGGCGGTCGCGACCGGATCGCCGTTGAGCCACCAGCGCGAGGGCGCATGATCGCGCCCGAAGCGGCGGTCGCGCGGAGTAATGGAAAGGTCGTCGGGCGTCAGCTTGCCCGATTCGCGCGCTGGAGCTACCAGCTTGTGCGGGGATGCCGTTGCATTCATGCCAACAAACTTAAGATTACTTACATAGATGTCAATAAGAAAGCGCCTGTCGCAAGAGGAAAGCCGCACCGCCGCGCTCCAGGCCGCGCGGCTGCTGCTGATCGAGATGGGTCCGCAGGCGGTGACGCTCAAGGCCGTCGCCGCGCGGATCGGCCGTACCCACGCCAATCTGCTGCACCATTTCGGCTCGGCGTCCGGCCTGCAAAAGGCGCTGGCGAAGTATCAGGCGCAGGCGATCTGCGCGACCATCGCCAAAGCGGTGATCGCCCAGCGCGCGGGGATCGGCACCGCCCGGCAAGTGGTCGATCTGACCTTCGACGCCTTCGACCGCGAGGGCGGGGGCGCGCTCGCATCGTGGATGCTGCTATCGGGCAATGAGGACGCGCTCGATCCCATTGTTGAGGGTATTCACGATCTGGTCGATGAGCTCGATGCTTCGGGAGCCGGCGTGGTTCGCGAAGTCACGCTGACGCTGGTTCTGCTGGCGCTCGGCGATGCCCAGCTGGGTGGACCGCTCGCGCAGTCGCTGGGGCTACCGCGCAACACCGCGCGCGACCGCGCCGAGCAGATGCTGTTGAGCGCGACGGCGGAGGCCGATCAGGCCGGCTGAAGCCATTTAGGCGAAATGTCTGGCGATATGTCGTCGACCCGCAAGTGGTCGATCGCCAGGCCGAATTCGGGATAGGCGATCCGCTGGCGATCGGGGTTGGACCGGGCAAGCGGCACCACGATCAGCCGCCGGTTGATCTTCTGGCGCCAGTTCATCCGCGCGGTGTTTTCCTGGCCGACGTAGCAGCCCTTCTCAAAGCTCACGCCGTGTAGCTCAGCGGCGTTGCATTCCAGCCAGAGCGTCTGGTCGCTGCCCAGCTCGGCGCGGCCTTCGGGTACGCCCAGCGACAGCCGATGGCCGCGCCACTCCTCGTCGGCGCTCTCATCTTCGGGGTCGGCGGGCGCGATCCAGCGCTCGCCCAGCGCCGAGAGGCGCGGATCGGGCGCGGCACCGTCGCCGACATGCGGGCGCCAGTGCACCGCCAGCCCGTCGTCGCGCGTAATCCCGATCTTGCGGCGCAGGCGATAGAGCGACAGGCGCTTGACCAGCGCTTCGGCCGCTTCGGCCTCGCAATCGATCAGCAGGTCGCGGCCCGATGGCCAGACGATGAAATCGAACAGCGCCTTGCCCTGCGGCGTCAGCAGGCCCGTCCAGACCGGCAGCGGCCCCTTCACGTCACTGGTGACAAGGCCCTGAAGAAAGTCGGCAACATCCTCTGCGTCGTCGAGCGGGGAGAGCCGGATGACGGCGCGAGCGAACAGGCGGGTTGCGGGCATTGTCCGGAAATGGCGATTTTCCTTGCGCCCGGCAAGCGTCCAGGGCGCACTTAGCTATTCAGCGGCGACTGGTTTGGGCGCTGGCGCGGCGGCTGCCGCTGCCACGCGCCGCATGCGCAGGATGCGCACGGGCTTGTCGATCATCTGCCCGCGCATCACGCCATCGCCCTTCGTGGCGGAGAGCGGCACGTCGTAGATTCGCCGCACCGTGTCCATGCCGGCAACCACCTGGCCGAAGGCGGCGAAGCCCGCCTGCCTTTCGGGATCGCTGGAAGACGGGTCGGCATCGAGCCCGGGCATGTCTGAAAGGAGGATCGAGAACTCCGCCGTCGCCGTACCCGGCTTAAAGCGCGCGAGCGAGAGCGATCCCGCCTTGTGCAGAATGCCCGTCTGGCTGGTCGGCTCGTGTGCGATCGGCGGCAGCAGCTTGCGGGCGTCGCCGCCGCTGAGGCCGGCCTGCACCAGTCCGTTCGGCGGTTCTCCCCAAGGCAGGCGCATCACCCGGTAGAACGTCGCGCCGTCATAGCGCCGCTGATCGACATAGCGCAGAAAGTTGCGGCCGCTCACCGGCGCGCGCTTGGTGTCGAGTTCGACCGTGATCGGGCCGAGCTCGGTGGTGATCTCCACCTGCACGGCGTCGGGCAGCGGCGGCGCGGGCGGGGCCGCGGCGGTGAGGGCGAGAAGGAGCGGGGACAGGAGGGCGATTCGGTTCATGCGGGCAGCATGCCTCGCTGATGCGCTTCGGCAAAGACTGGCGGTTTGCGACGGAAGGCACGCGGAGGCGCGGAGAAGAAAGTGGTGGTTCGCGCAGAGATCGCAGAGACCGCAAAGACGATATGATTGCGGCGCAGCCATGGGCCATAATCGCCGGGAGGCTGAAAGCGCCTGCGGCGCACACGCCTCTGCGTTCTTTGCGGTCTCTGCGCGATGATGATTCGTCTCCGCGCGGCCTCAGCTTCGCGATCGCCTCGGCCATTCTGGGCTTGGCGGCGCTGCTGGGGCTGTTTACCGGAAGGCATCACGCGTCAGCACAGCGAAAGCCCCATCCATGACCGCAGCCGCGCCCGAATTCGTCCTGTCCGGTGGAACCGTTCACACCCCCTCGGGCGCCGCCGTCGCCGATGTCGCGGTTCGGGACGGCCGCATTCTCGGCATCGGCTCTTACCCCGAGGCGGCTCGGCGGATGGATTGCACCGGGCTCGACGTCCTGCCCGGCGTCATCGACAGCCAGGTCCACTTCCGCGAGCCGGGGCTGGAGCACAAGGAAGACCTGGAAACCGGCAGCCGCGCGGCGGTGCTGGGCGGGGTGACGGCGGTGTTCGAGATGCCGAACACTTCGCCCAACACCGACACCGCCGATCGCGTGGCGGACAAGCTCTCCCGCGCGCGGCACCGCATGTACTGCGATCATGCGTTCTACGTCGGCGCCACCGCCGACAATGCCGAGAGCCTTGCAGAGCTAGAGCGGATTCCGGGAACCGCTGGCGTGAAGATCTTCATGGGCGCGTCCACCGGCAGCCTGCTCGTGGCCGAGGACGCCGCGCTCGCGCGCGTACTGGCAAGCGGCACGCGCCGGGTGGCGATCCATGCCGAGGACGAAGCGCGCATGCAGGAGCGCGCCGAACTGCGGGTGGAAGGCGATCCCTCCAGCCACCCCGTCTGGCGCGACGATGAAAGCGCGATGCTCGCCACCCGGCGCATCCTCAAGCTGGCGCGCGAGGCGCGGCGGCCGATCCACGTGCTCCACGTCACCACCCCGGCGGAGCTGGAGCTGATCGCCCAGCACCGCGACATCGCCAGCTGCGAAGTAACGCCGCAGCACCTGACGCTCGCTGCCGAGGACGCTTACCTCCGGCTTGGCACCCACGCGCAGATGAACCCGCCGATCCGCAGCAAGGCGCATCGCGACGGCCTGTGGCACTGGCTGCGGCAGGGCGTGCCGGACGTGCTCGGGTCTGATCACGCGCCGCATACGCTGGAGGAGAAGGCGAAGTCCTATCCCGCCAGCCCCAGCGGCATGCCCGGCGTGCAGACGCTGTTGCCATTGATGCTCGATCACGTCGCGAACGGCAGGATGACGCTGGAGCGGCTGATCGACATGACCAGCACTTCGGTGCAGCGGGTGTTCGGCCTCGTCGGCAAGGGGCGCATCGCCACCGGCTATGACGCGGACTTTACGATCGTCGACCGCAAGGGCAGCTTCACGGTGAGCGAGGATTGGCTCGCCAGCCGCTGCGGCTGGTCGCCGTTTACCGGGATGGAGCTCAAGGGCCGGGTCGTGGGCACGATCGTGCGCGGCAACGTGGCAATGTGGGACGCCCAGATCGCCAACCAGGCGCATGGCGAGGCGCTGCGGTTCGCCTCGGCGCTGTAAGGACTTGCGGGCTGATGCCGCTTCCGCGTCAGTGAAAGGGCTCGTCAGCGCCGCGCCCAAAGATCCCACATGAACAGCGCCACCGCGCTCCAGATCAGCGCGAAGCAGGCGATCTGCACGTGGCGCAGCGGCTCGTGGAACACGAACAGGCCCAGGAAGAAGATGATCGTCGGCGCCATGAACTGGACGAAGCCGAGCAGCGAATAGTCCATCCGCCGCGCCGCCACGGCGAACAGCAGCAGCGGCACGGCGGTGACCAGGCCGGACAGCGCGACGATCGCGTCCGTGCCGGCGTTCCGGCCGAGCGAGAGTTCACCCGCACTCGCGCCCTGCCAGACCAGCAGGCCGATCGCCGGCGCGAGCAGCAGCAGCGTTTCCACCGTAAGCCCCGGCAGCGCTCCCACCGGAGCGAAGCGGCGCACCAGGCCATAGCCGGAGAAGGTGATCGCGAGCCCCAGGCTGATGCCCAGCATGTCGCGCGCGTCCCACGCCAGCAGCGAGACGCCGGCGGCGGCGATCCCCACCGCCAGCCATTGCCGGCGATTGAGCCTTTCACCCAGGAATAGCGTGCCCGCGAGCACGTTGAGCAGCGGATTGATGTAGTAGCCCAGACTCGTCGCCAAGACATGCCCGCCGAGAATGGCGAGAATGTACATCAGCCAGTTGGTGCCGATCAGCAGCGCGCTGGCGGCCAGTAGCCCCAGAACCCGAGGAGTGCGCAGCGCCGCCAGCACTTGCGGTCCCTGGCGGCGCACAGCGACGATCAACAGGCAGACGGGAAGCGTGAACAGCACTCGCCAGCCCAGGAACTCCAGCGCCGGAACATGCCGGACCAGCGCGATATAGAGCGGCAGCGCGCCCCATAGCAGGTATGCGGCGATCGCGTAACGAAGGCCGTCATTGCGGGAAGTTTCGGCGGAATTCATGGTGCGCAGGCGCGGTAGTCTCCTCGCCAGGGCGCCGCAAGCCTCGGCTCGCCTGCTCAATCCCGTCAACTCGTCGCATTCAGCGAATCTGACAGAGATGTTGCCGATCGTTCAGGTCCGGCGGGTTAAACCTGAATGCATCGGCGGGATGGAAAGTAAGCCGAAAAGGAGAAGACTCATGAGGAATTTTGTTGCCGTCCTGGGCATCGCCACCGCTGGCCTGCTGGCCTCCGCTGTTCCCGCCAGAGCCGCTCCCGCGTTCGACGCGCCGCTTCCTGCTGGCGTCGTCACCGGTCAGAGCGACAGCTGGAACCAGTACCGCGACCGTGATTGGCGCGACCGCCGCTACAACAACCGCAATTCTTACCGCAACGATCGCCGCAGCTGGCGGGGCCGTGATGGCCGCTACTACTGCCGCCGCGACGATGGCACCACCGGTCTGCTGATCGGCGGCGCGGTGGGCGGCCTGGCTGGTCATGAGATCGCCGGACGGGGTGATCGCACCCTCGGCACGATCCTCGGCGTTGCCGGTGGCGCGCTGCTGGGCCGTGAGATCGACCGGGGCGGCTCGCGCGGCCGCTGCCGCTAATCCCCCGGCTTGCCGCGCGCCTGTGACGCGCGGGAGCGATAGCGCGGCGTGCAACCATGCCTGCGCGGAAGGGCGCCTCTACCTGCGCGGAGGCGCCCTTTTTCTTGTCTAACCAGACTTCAACCTTCTTCGCTTAGGGCATTCCGATCGTCCGGCGGGCAGGGAACTCTAATGCGGATTTCGGCATCGGCGCTGCTGGGCATGCTGTCCCTCGCGGCCTGCGAAACGCAGGCGGAGCGCAAGCCGCCCGATCCGCTCGCCGACGATCCTGCGATCGTCGCTGCGCTTGCCGACGAGATCATGATCGACCCGGACCTCGTCGGACAGGATCAGGGCATCGGCGCCATCGTGCTGAGCGGTCCTCTCGATGCCGGGGTGCCGCCTGAACGGGTCGGTCCAGAAGCTGCGGCCATCGATCGCGCCGAGGCGGGCAAGCTTGCGGGTGGCACGATCCGTACTGCGCCCGAGCCAGGTGGCGGCAATGGCTCCGCCGCCTTGCTGCGCCGGGCTATGACCCTGGGGCAGATCGCGGCGGCAGCAGGTCAGGAATCCTGCGCGGGCAGGATCGAGTATTCGGCGCGCTGGGCCGCGCGTCTTCCGCAAGGTCTCGAAGTCTATCCGCACGGCGCGGTGCAGGAAGCCGCCGGCAACGACCGCAACGATTGCAGACTTCGCGTCGTCCACTTCGTCACGCCGGTCGAGCCGCGGGATGTGATCGACTATTATTTCACCCGTGCGAGCACCGCGGGCTATGGTGCGCGTCATACGCTCGACGGCGGTGCCCATGTGCTTGCGGGAAGCCGGGGCGGCAGCGGTTATCTGATTCATGCCCGCGCTGGCGAAGGCAGTCTCACCGAAGTCGATCTGGTCGCCAGTGGCGGATAGCTAGTTGTCGCGCAAGCCCACGCCGATCATCGCGCGGGGCTGCTCGAGCTCGCTCGAAGCGACGGGATAGGCGCAATAGTCGGCGGCATAGTAGGCGGAAGGCCGGTGATTGCCCGAAAGCCCGACGCCGCCGAACGGCTGGCCCGGCAGGCCGTCGATCGTCGCGCGGTTCCAGTTTACCGCGCCGGCGCGCACGTTCGCCCAGAAATAGTTGTATTCGTTGGGGCTGCCGCCGATCAGCGCGGCCGCCAGCCCGAAGCGGGTGCTGTTCGCCTCGGCGATGGCATGATCGAGATCGTCCACCTTGATCACCTGGAGGATCGGCCCGAACAGCTCCACATCGGGCCGCTCGGCCATTGCCGTCGTATCGATGATCGCGGGCGACAGGAACGGCAACGTATCGTCGGCACGCACCAGGTGCTTGATCGCGCGTCCGCCGTTGCTGAGCAGGTAGAGGAAGCTCTCGGTCAGCCCGTCGGCGGCGGCGTTGTCGATCACCGGACCCATGAAGGGAGCCGGCTCGTCGAACGGAGCGCCGACGATCACCCGGTCGGCCATCTGCTTCACCGCCGCCATGAGAGGGTCGTAGATAGATGCCTTCACGATCAGCCGCCGTGCCGCCGCGCAGCGTTGCCCGGCGGAGGTGAACGCCGACTGGATCACGAGCGCGGCGGCGTCCTCGATCTTGGGCGTGTCGATCACCACCAGCGGATTGTTGCCGCCCATCTCCAGCGCGACGATCTTGTCCGGGCGGGCCGCCAGCTTGCGGTTGATCGCCAGGCCGACGTGTGCCGATCCGGTGAACAGAACGCCGTTGACGCCCTCATGCGCGATCAGCGCCTGCCCTTGCTCGCCGCCGCCGATCACCATCTGCACCACACCCGCCGGGATGCCTGCCTGGTGAAAACAGCGCACCAGCAGCTCGCCGGTGGCCGGTGCTTTCTCGCTGGGCTTGAACAGCACCGCGTTGCCCGCGATCAGCGCGGGGACGATGTGGCCGATGGGGAGCAGCGCCGGAGCGTTGAACGGCCCTAGCACCGCCATCACGCCATGGGGCTTGTGACGCACCGCCGATACGCCCTGCATCGCGTTGTCGAGCTTGCGCTGGGCTGATCGCTCGGCATAGGCGCGGACAGAGACTTCGACCTTGGCGATAAGGCTTTCGACCTCGGCGTTCGCCTCCCACAGCGGTTTGCCTGTTTCGCGCGCGATCGTGGTGGCGAGCCGCTCGGCTTCCTTGCGAACTTCGTTGGTGAAGCGGCGGCACAGCTCTATCCGGTTGGAAAGCGGCTGCGCGGCCCAGGTCGGCCAGCTGTGGCAGGCGCGCTCGACCGCTTCCTCGACATCGCTCACCCGGCCGCGCCAGACTTCCTGCCCCGTCGCCGGTTCATAGGAGACGATCTCGGATCTGCCGGCACCGCCGGCTGCATGTGTCTGCCGCGTGAGATCGCTCATCGTCATGTTGCATTAAGCGCAAATAGCCCCATCGGAAAGCCATTAACCGCGCGGAATCGTGGATGTTCCGGGCGCTTGCGGTCGGCGGCCCGGCGGGCGATAAGCCAACCGCCGCCGACGATGAGGCGGTGGGGACCAGGGTGGCTATGGCGGACTACACGGATCGGTACTGGCAGAGCCGCGACGGCCTCAAGCTGCACTATCGCGATTACCCCGGCCGCGAGGACCGCCCGCCGCTGCTGTGCCTGCACGGGCTTACCCGGAATGCGCGCGATTTCGAAGCGCTGGCGGATCGCTTCGCGGGCGAGTGGCGGGTGCTTTGCCCCGACCTGCGCGGGCGCGGCGACAGCGCCTATGCCAAGGATTCGGCCACCTACAATCCTTATCAGTACGTCGACGACATCAATCATTTGCTCGAACAGGCCGGGATCGAACGCTACGTGGCGCTGGGCACTTCGCTGGGCGGGCTGATGACCATGATCCTGGCGATGAACGCGCCGGAGCGGATCGCCGGCGCCCTGCTCAACGATGTCGGGCCCGAGCTCGATCCCGCGGGGCTGGCGCGGATCGCCGCCTATGTCGGGCAGGGGCGCAGCTTCCCGACCTGGATGCATGCCGCCCGGGCGATGGAGGAGACGCAGGGAATCGCCCATCCCGGTTTCCGCATCGAGGATTGGCTGGCGATGGCCAAGCGGATGATGACGCTTTCCAGCAACGGCCGAATCGTGTTCGATTACGACATGAAGATCGCCGAGCCGTTCACGCGTGCATCTCCCAATCCGCAGCCCGATTTCTGGCCCGGGCTGGAAGCGCTGGCCAACCGTCCCGTGCTGATCCTGCGCGGCGCGGTTTCCGACCTGCTGACGGAGGCGACGGCGGCGGAGATGGCGCGTCGTCTTCCGCAGGCCGAACTGGTCGAGATCGGCGAGGTCGGTCATTGTCCGACGCTGGACGAGCCGGAGGCGGTCGCCGCCATCGAGCGGCTGCTGGCGCGGATCGGCTGAGGCGCGGCGGACGGCGGCAGCGGATTGCGTATCCTCCATCTCCATTCCAGCTTCGATGCCGGCGGCAAGGAACTACGCTCGGTCAAGCTGATCAACGCCTTCGGCCGCGCGGCGGCGCACGACATCGTCTCGGGGCAGCGGGGTGCGCTGGGCGCGGCCGCCGGGATCGATAGCGCCATCGAGTTTGCCCTGCGCGAGGATTTCCCCTCGCTCACCGGCAAGCCGACGCCCGGAAGGCTCCAGCGCCTCGCGCAAGCGATGCGCGGCTACGATCTGGTGCTCACCTACAATTGGGGCGCGATGGACGCGGTGCTCGCGCATACGCTGTTTCGCGATTTCCTCTCGCTGCCGCCGCTCGTCCACCACGAGGACGGCTTCAACCACGATGAGGCGCAAGGATTGAAGCGCTCGCGCAACTGGTTCCGCCGCATCGCGCTGGGCCGGGCCTCGGCGCTGGTGGTGCCGTCGCGCCGGCTGGAGGCGATCGCGCTGGGCGTCTGGCACCAGCCACCCGCGCGGGTGCATCGCTTCGCCAACGGGATCGAGACCGCGGCGTTCGGGCGCAAGCCCCGCGCCGATGCCCTGCCGCGCGTGATCAAGCGTCCGACGGAGAAGTGGCTCGGCACCGTCGCCGGCTTGCGCCCGGTGAAGAACCTGCCGCGCCTCGTGCGCGCGCTCGCCGGTCTGCCCGATGAGTGGCAGCTCGTGATCCTGGGCGAAGGGCCTGAGCGCGAGGCGATCCGCGCCGAGGCGCTACGCCTCGACCTGGCGCATCGGGTTCATCTGCCGGGCTTCATCGCCGATCCGGCGGTGGCGATCGGGCTGTTCGACGTGTTCGCGCTGTCGTCAGAAAGCGAGCAGTTCCCGATCTCGGTCGTGGAGGCGATGGCGGCTGGCTTGCCCGTCGCGGCGCCCGATGTCGGCGACGTGGCGGTGATGGTCGCCGCCGCGAACCGTGGCTACGTGACGCCGGCAGGCGACGAAGCCGCGCTCGCTCGGGCGATCGCCAGCCTCGCCGGCGATGCCCGCTTGCGCGAGGCCCTAGGTGCCGCCAATCGGGCAAAGGCGCGCGCCGAATACGACGCGGCTACGATGATCGCTGCGTACCGCACGGTCTATGCCAGCGCGTTGGCAAAGCCGACCTTTCCCTGAACGGCCGATGTGCGGCTTCGTTCAGCCGCGCTTCACGCCGCCAGGGCCAGCGACACGACAGTTGAAAACGATAGCCCATCCGCTAAACAGCCGCGACCGTCCACCAGGCTACACGAAAGCGCCCTCATTGGCCCTGCGACCGCAATCTCCCCAATCGCGTAGCGACCAGCTCGCCGAGCGCAAGGCGGCCGAACAGGATGTGTTCCTGCGCGAAGTCGATGATGCGCTGCGTCAGGACGAGATGAGCGGCTTTTTCAAGCGCTATGGGCTGCCGGTCGGCGCCGCCATCGTCGCGGCGCTGCTTGGCCTCGCGGGCTTCCTGTGGTGGCAGCACAGCCAGCGCCAAGACGCGGGCGAGCGGGGTGAGCAGTTTACCTTGGCGCTTGACCGCGCGGAGGCCGGGCAGCTTGCCGAGGCGGACAAGATGCTAGGCACGGTAGCGGGCGATACCGGGACCGGCAGCGCCGCCGCCGCCACGCTGATGCGCGCGGGCATCGCGGCGCAGCAAGGTCGCACGGACGAGGCCGCCAAGCTCTTCGCCCAGGTGGCGGCCGATGGTGATGCCCCGAAGCCATTCCGTGATCTCGCCACGATCCGGGACGTCGCGCTGCGCTTCGATGCGATGCCGCCGCAGCAGGTGATCGACCGGCTGAAGCCGCTCGCCGTGGCGGGCAATCCCTGGTTCGGCAGCGCCGGTGAGTTGGTGGGCATGGCCTACATGAAGCAGGGCCGCAACGATCTTGCCGGGCCGCTGTTCGCGGCGATCAGCAAGGACAAGGAAGCACCCGAAGCGCTGCGCCGCCGGGTGCGCCAACTCGCCGGCCTGCTCGGCGTCGATGCCATCGAGGATCCCGGAAAAGCGGTCGCCGAACAGCTCGATCAGACGGCGCCGCAATGACGGGTCCGACAAGAACGGGGCTGGCAAGAACAGGGCTGGCAAGAACAGGGCTGGCAATGACAAGAATTGCAGAGGATTCCCGAATGAAGGCTTCCGGTCGATCCATCCGTGCCACCGTGCCGCTGGCTGCGGTGCTCGCGCTGGCGCTTTCGGGCTGCGGGATATTCGGCGGCAACGATGGGCCCAAGACGCCCACTGTCGGCAAACGCACCCCCATCCTGTCGACCATCGAGTCCGGTGCGAAGGTCGATCCCGAGCTCGCTTCGGTCGCGGTGATCCTGCCGCCCGAGCAGACGAATGCCGAATGGGCGCAAGCGGGCGGCACTGCCAGCAAGTCTTACGGCCACCTGCAACTGGCGGGCTCGCCCACGCGAATCTGGCAGGCTTCTGTCGCCGGATCGAGCAATAAGCGCCGCCTCGCCGCAGCGCCGGTGGTCGGCGACGGCAAGCTCTTCGTCATGGATACCGACGGCTTGGTCTCGGCCTTCGACGCCGCGAGCGGCGCACGCCTCTGGACGCACCGCTTCGGCGTCTCGGGAGACGGCGAAAGCTCGGTGTTCGGCGGCGGCGCCAGCTATGATGGCGGCCGTGTCTATGTGACCAACGGCGTCGGCGAAGTCGCCGCGCTGGATGCGTCGAACGGCAGCCAGCTCTGGAAGGTGAAGCCCGGTGGCCCGCTGCGCGGCTCGCCGACGATCGCGTTCAACGCGATCTACGTGATGACGCAGGACAACCAGATCCACGCGCTCAACGCGGCCGATGGCAGCACGCTCTGGCAGGAATCGGGCTCGCAGGGGCAGGCCGGGGTGTTCGGCGTCGCCGCGCCCGCCGCCGGGCAGGGCACGGTCATCGCTGGCTACAGCACCGGCGAGGTGACCGCCTACCGCTATGAAAATGGCCGCACGCTGTGGGCCGATGCGCTCGCGCGCACTTCGATTTCCACGCAAGTCGGCACGCTGACCGATGTCGATGCCGATCCGATCATCGATCGCGGCCAGGTCTTCGCGCTCGGCCAGGGCGGGCGCATGGCGGCCTACGATCTCGTCAGCGGCCAGCGCATCTGGGAGCTGAACCTCGCCGGCATTTCCACTCCGGCCATCGCCGGTGACTGGGTGTTCACGCTGACCGACGACGCGAAGCTGCTGTGCATCGCGCGCGGCAGCGGCAAGGTGCGCTGGATGACCCAGCTCGCGCGCTGGAAAGACGAAAAGGACAAAAAAGGCCCGATCTTCTGGACCGGTCCGGTGCTCGCCGGCAATCGGCTGTGGATCGCCAACTCGCGCGGCGTGCTCGCCTATGCGAACGCCGCCGATGGCGTCGTTGGCACCTTCACCGAGCTGGGCGACGCGGTGTCGCTGGCGCCGGTCGTGGCGAACGGCGTGCTCTACGTGCTCGACGATGGCGGCCGGATCACCGCCTACCGCTGATAAGACGCGGCTTGCCCATGTCTTAACCATTTGCCGCTAAGCGGCTGATGATGAGCAGCATTCCGTCTTCGCGGCCCGCCAGCGACGTCTCGGCGGGCGTCGGCATGGCCGGCCTGCTCGGTCTGTTCTGCTGGCTGATCGTCTGCCGCAACTGGGCATTCCTTGCCGAAGCGCTGTCGCTTCCCGGTCCGCGCGCGCCGTTGGACGGGCCTTACGCGGCGCTCGCCACGCTGCTGTTCACCGGCGGCCCGATGGTGGCCTGGTCGCTGCTGGTCGATCGCGTCCACCGCCGCCGCTCGACCGGTATCGACTGGAGCAATCCGCGCCCGTTCTCCTCGGTGATCGACATCTCGGTGACCAAGATCGCGGGGCTTTGGGCGACCTGGGCGCTGATCGGCTTCATTTACTGCATCGCCCGCTGGTATTGGCGCGGGCAGTACCTGTTCGCGATGGAGGTGATCGGCGCCGCCGCCATTCCGCTGTTCCTGCTCTCCGTCCCCTACGTGCTCTGGCTCGACCGGGTGCTGGTCAACCCGCGCGACGGCGCCTGGCACTTCGGCGCGATGCTGATCGGCCGCGAGCCTTACGAGCGCGAGGAGGTCGGCCATCACTTGCGCGCCTGGGCGGTCAAAGGCTTCTTCTGCGCCTTCATGATCTCGATCCTGCCGTTCGGCTTCGGCTATATCGTGCGGCTGGACCTCTCCCAGATCGCGCTTCAGCCGGTGGCGCTCGCCTCGGCGCTGATCGAGTTGCTGTTCCTGATCGACGTGCAGATCGCGATGGTCGGATACCTGCTGACGCTGAAGCCGCTGGACGCGCAGATCCGCACCGCCAATCCCTATCTGGGCGGCTGGCTCGCCGCGCTGATCTGCTATCCGCCGTTCATCCTGATGTCCGACGGCGGCCCCTTGTCCTATCACCAGAACACCGCCGACTGGGCCTACTGGTTCGCGGGCCACGACGCGCTGCTGTGGGTCTGGGGCGCGGTGCTGGTGGTGCTGACCGCGATCTACGCCTGGGCGACGGTCGCCTTCGGCATCCGCTTTTCCAACCTGACCTATCGCGGCATCCTCACCAACGGGCCGTATCGATTCACCCGCCATCCCGCCTACTTGTCGAAGAACCTGTTCTGGTGGCTCTCGACGCTGCCCTTCCTGGCGACCAGCGGGTCGTTGGTGGACTCGGTGCGCAATACCGCGATCCTTTGCCTGGTGAGCGCGGTCTATTACTGGCGGGCGCTGACCGAGGAGCGGCACCTCCTGGCGGAAGACGCGAAGTACCGCGAATACCACGCCTGGATGGCGGCGAACGCAGCGATTACACGAGGCTTGTCGAAGATGTTGAAAGGCTTGCGCCCAAGGGGGCCGAGGTTGCAGCCGGCGGAGTGATTGTTGCGGGTTCGCGCCGAGATCGCGAAGATCGCAGAGAATAATGGGATCACGCGGAGGCGCGGAGACGCGAAGAGGCCGTCCTTGCAACGACTGTCGCGTTCACTCGCGCTGTGCGTAGCTAACCATCGATGAGCTGCCTGCGGCGCCATTCCTCCGCGTCTCCGCGTGAAACTCATACCGCTCCGCGCCCTGCGCCTCTGCGCGAGAATCAAAAACTCTCGCCGTACACCCGCGTCAGATCGCCGCCCCACTCGCCGTGGAACTTGTCGAGCAGGACTTGCGCCGGCACCTTCCCGCTCGCCACGATGTCGTCGAGCGGCGCCAGGAAGCCTGCCTCGTTGTCGCCGCTGGAGTTGAGGCGCGCGCGCGCGTTGAGTCCGGCGCGGGCGATGGCCAGCACTTCGGCGGCGATGTCGCGCAGCGTGCCTCCTTGCGGCAGCGGGGCGTCCAGCCCCAGCTTCGGCACCGCGTTACGCAGCGCCTCGCGGCCATCCATGTCCCAGCCCTTGACGATGTCCCACGCCGCGTCGAGCGCCGCCTGGTCATAGAGCAGCCCCACCCATAGCGCGGGCAGCGCACAGATGCGGCTCCACGGGCCGCCATCCGCGCCGCGCATCTCCAGAAAGCTCTTCAGCCGCACTTCGGGGAAGGCGGTGGACAGGTGGTCGATCCAGTCGCTCATGCGCGGCAGCTCGCCGGGAAGCGCGGGCAGCTGGCCTTTCACGAAATCGCGGAACGACTGTCCCGCCGCGTCGACGTAGCGCCCCTCGCGGAACACGAAGTACATCGGCACATCGAGCATGTAGTCGACATAGCGCTCGTACCCGAACCCATCCTCGAACACGAAGGGCAGCATGCCTGTGCGCGCCGGGTCGGTGTCGGACCAGATGTGGCTGCGGTAGGAGAGAAAACCGTTCGGCTTGCCCTCGGTGAAGGGCGAGTTGGCGAACAGCGCGGTCGCCAGCGGTTGCAGCGCCAGCCCGACGCGGAACTTCTGCGCCATGTCGGCCTCGCTGGAATAATCGAGGTTCACCTGGATGGTGCAGGTGCGCAGCATCATGTCCAGGCCCATCGAGCCGACTCGCGGCATGTGGCGCAGCATGATGTCGTAGCGGCCCTTGGGCATGATCGGCAGCTCGTCGCGCCGCTTGTCGGGCCACATGCCGAGACCCAGGAACCCCGTGCCGGTCCGCTCCCCGATCACCTTCACCTGGTTGAGATGACGACCGGTTTCGGCGCAAGTCTGATGCAGGTTCTCCAGCGGCGCGCCCGACAGTTCGAGCTGTCCGGCGGGCTCGAGGCTGACGGTGCCGTCCTCGCCCGCCATTGCGATGACTTTCCCGCCCTCTTCCACTGGACGCCAGCCGAACTCGGTGAGCGCCAGCAGCAAGTCGCGGATGCCGCCGGGCTCGTCATAGGACGGGGCGTGGTGGTCGCGGGTGCTGAACACCAGCTTCTCGTGCTCGGTGCCGATCCGCCAGCTCTCGGTCGGCTTTTCGCCTCGCGCCATCGGTTCGGCAAGCTGGCGAACGTCCTCGATGACGGGATCGTCGCGATCTGAAACCTGCCGCGTGCTCATGGCGCGCCGTTAGGTGACGGCGAAATCTAGCGCCAGCATTAATTTGCAATCTGCGGTGCGTTCAGCCCCAATCGCCGACCGTTCCCATCCACAGCGCCGACGCGGCGATGGCTGCCGTCTCGCCGCGCAGGATGCGCGGGCCGAGCGAAATGGCGTGCGCTTGCGGGAGCTCGCGGATCGCGGCGCGCTCTGCTTCGTCGAAGCCGCCCTCCGGCCCGACCAGCAGCGCCGCCGGGCCGGAGTGCGCGGCAAAGGCGGCGGCGGCCGGTTCGCCGCCGGTCTCGTCGGCGAAGAACAGCGCGCGCTCCTGCGGCCAGTCGCGCAGCAAGGCGTCGAGTCTTCGCAGGTCGGCCAGTTCGGGCAGCGCGGTGCGCGCGCATTGCTCGGCGGCTTCGACCATGATCGTGCGCGCTCGCTCGGGGTTGAGCCGGTCCGCCACGCAGCGACGGGTCAGCACGGGCTGGATGCGGCGCACGCCCAGTTCGGTCGCTTTCTCCAGCACCAGGTCGAAGTTGGGCTTCTTGAGCAGCGCCGCGCAGAGCGTGAAGTCCGGCACATCCTCGCGCGGGCGGGTGCGGGTTTCGGGCGTGAGCACCAGATCGCGTTTGCCGACAGAGACAGCACGCGCCGCCCACTCGCCGGTCAGATCGTCGCAGAGCACCACCGCGTCGCCTTCGCCCACGCGCATGACCTTGAGCAGGTAGTGGGCCTGCGGGCCTTCGATGGTCAGCGCCACGCCTTGCGCGAGCGGGCCGGGCACGAACAGGCGAGGGGCGCTGCGGGGCGGCCAGACGGGAGTGGCGGGCATCGGCGCGGGCCTAGCCCGATCGCGCGAGCGGTGAAAGCCTGTCCTACACGGCGCGGCTATGGCAGAGGGAGCGGCATGACCGAAGCCATCGTCCCGGACAGCGAGCATCGCGGGCTCGTCAGCGCTCTGCCGCAGCCGATGCGCAACTTCGCGCTGCTGGCGCGCTTCGATCGGCCAATCGGCTGGTGGCTGCTGTTCTGGCCATGCGCCTGGGGCGTACTGCTGGCGGGGGGCGAAGGGCGCTTCGACCTGATCCTCTGGCTGCTGATCGGCGCCATCGCGATGCGCGGCGCGGGCTGCGTGTACAACGACATCGTCGATGCCGACCTCGACCGGCAAGTGGCGCGCACCGCCGCGCGGCCGGTCGCGAGTGGCGCGGTCAGCCGCAAGGCGGCGTGGGCATGGCTGCTGCTGCTCTGCCTGGTGGGGTTGGCGGTGCTGGTGCAGCTGCGCTGGCAGGCGCAACTGGTCGCGCTCGCCAGCCTGGCGCCGGTCGCGGCCTATCCGTTCATGAAGCGCATCACGTGGTGGCCGCAGGCATGGCTGGGGCTGGTCTTCAGCTGGGGGGCGCTGGTCGGCTGGGTAGAGCTTTCGGGCGAACGCCTCGGCGTACTTGCCGCGCTCTATGCCGGATCGATCTGCTGGGTGATCGGCTACGACACGATCTACGCGCTGCAGGACCGCGAGGACGATGCGCTGGTCGGCATCCGCTCCAGCGCGCGGGCGATGGGCGCGCGGGTGCGGGGCGGAGTGGCCGTGTTTTACGCGGGGGCGGTGGCGTTCTGGGCGATCGCCTTCTGGACGCTGCGGCCCGACGGGCTTGCCATGCTGGCGCTCGTTCCGGTCGCCGCGCACCTCGGCTGGCAGGTGGTCACGCTGCGAATCGGCGACAACGACAATGCGCTTGCCCGCTTCCGCGCCAATCGCTTCGCCGGGCTGCTGATGGCGCTGGCCTGCTGGGTGGTCGGAAACGCCTGATTCCTTGCGCTTCGGGAAAGTTCAAGTTAACTTGAGTTTGTCCGAGAACGCCGGGAGGGGCGCATGGAACGCGATGAGTTGGTGCCGATCGGCGCGCTTGCAAAGCGAACCGGCCTCGCGGTTTCCGCGATCCGTTTCTACGAGGCGAAAGGGCTGATCGCCGCGCGGCGCACGGCCGGCAACCAGCGCCGTTTCCTGCGCTCGGACATCCGCAGGCTGAGCTTCATTCTGATCGCGCAACGGCTGGGGCTGGGCCTCGCCGAGATCGAAGCCGCGCTCACCACGCTTCCGGCGGGACGCACGCCTAGCCTGACCGACTGGCACCGCGTCAATCGCGCGCTGCGCGAACAGCTCGACCGCAAGATCACTCTTTTGAACCGCGCACGCGGCAAGCTCGACGAATGCATCGGCTGCGGCTGCATGACCCTGCCACGCTGCCAGCTGACCAACCGCGACGACCGCGCCGGCGCGGCGGGGCCCGGGCCGAGGTTCGTGCTGGACTGAAGCGCTACTCCGCCGCCAACAGCTCCTCCGCGCCGCCGAGGTCGACGCTCACCAGGCGCGAGACGCCCTGTTCCACCATGGTTACGCCGAACAGGCGGTGCATGCGGCTCATCGTCACGGCGTTGTGGGTGACGATGAGGTAGCGGGTGTCGGTCTCGCTTGCCATCGCGTCCAGCAGGTCGCAGAACCGCTCGATGTTGGCGTCGTCGAGCGGGGCGTCGACTTCGTCGAGCACGCAGATCGGCGCGGGGTTGGTGAGGAATAGCGCGAAAATGAGGGCGATCGCGGTCAGCGCCTGCTCGCCACCCGAAAGCAGAGTCAGCGATTGCAGGCGCTTGCCGGGTGGTTGCGCGTAGATCTCGAGCCCGGCTTCGAGCGGATCGTCCGAATCGACCAGCGCGAGATGCGCCTGGCCACCTTGGAACAAGCGGGTGAACAGGCGGCGGAAGTGGGTGTCCACCGCCTCGAACGCGGCGTTCAGCCGCTCGCGGCCTTCGCGGTTGAGATTGCCGATCGAGCCCCGCAGTCGGTGCACCGCCTCGGTCAGCTCGGCCTGTTCCGCCACGCTCTCGCCGTGGCGCGCTTCGGCGGCGGCGAGTTCTTCGGCGGCGACCAGATTCACCGGGCCGATGCGCTCGCGGTCGGCAACGAGCCGGTCCATCGCAGCGGATTCATCACCGGCCGCGGCGACCTCGCCCGAGGCAAACTCGAAGCGGCCGGGCAGCAGCGGAGGAGGGCACTGGAAGCGTTCGCCCGAGATGCGAGCCATCTCCTGACGGCGCTGCTCCTCGTTCTCTGCCCGCGCGGCGGCCCCGGCCCGGCTCTCGCGCGCGGAGGCAAGCTCCTCGGTGATTGCCTGAAGCGCGGCGTCGGCGGAAGCGGCGGCCTCGCTCGCCTGCGCCAGCGTCTGCTCGGCTTGCGCGAGTTCGCCGGCGATGCGGTCGCGGATTGTCTCGCCGTCCTCGATCTCGCGCAGGAGCGACGGGGGCTTGGCGGCGGTGATTGCCCGCTCCGCGTCGATCTCCTCGAAGCGGCGGCCCATTTCGGCAAGGCGGCGGGCAGCATCGCCCGCGCGCGCCTGCCAGTTCTTCATGTCGGACCGCTGCGCCGAAGCCCGTTCGCGCGCCACCGCCAGCGACTGGTCGTGCGCGGAGAGCGTGGCCGTCGCCGATAGCAGGGCCTGTTTGGCGGCATCGTAGCGCGCCTGCGCCGCAGTGAGCGCGGCGCGTCCGGCTTCGGGATCGGGCAGGGCGGCACGGCGCTGCTCGGCGGCGGCCAGATCGTCTTGCGCCGAGTGCTGCTGCCCGGCGAGATCGCCCGCCATCGCTTCCAGTTCCACGCGCCGCGCGGCAAGGCGCGCTTTGGCGTCCTCGGCCTGATCGACCGCGCGCAGGGCCAAGCGTTCCTGTTCGGCGGCTTGGGCGATGGCCCGATCGGCGGCGACGATATCGGCCTGAAGGGCGGCGAGCTCGACCTGGACGCTCGCCTGCACGGCCTCCGCTTCGGCCACCAGCGCGCGCTGGCCGGGCAGTTCGGCGTCGAGTTCGGCGAAGCGGTTCTCCGCCTCCAGCCGCGCCGCCTCGGCCGCGCCTTCGCCGAACGCGACGAAGCCGTCCCAGCGGCGCAGCCGCCCCGCGCGGGTGACGAGCCATTCGCCGGGCGCCAGCGGGCGGCCGTCGTCCTCGTCCGCCACCCGCACCAGCGCCAGCCGGGCCGCCAGCTCAGGGGGGCAGAGGGCCGCGTGATGGGCAAGGCTGTCGGCGAGCGGCTCCGGGGCGGGCGCGCCGCTCCAGAACCGGCCCTCGGCCCCGGACGCCGCCGGTCCGAGCGGAGATCGGGCGTCGCGGCCCAGCACGGCGGCGAGCGCGCGCTCATAGCCGGGAGCGGCGCGGACAGCGTCTATCGCGACCAGCATGCCGTTCTTAGCCTTGGCCTGCTTGGCGCGCGCCTCGCGGTCGCGGAGCAGCGCGCCATGTTCGCGTTCGATCCCGGTGAGTTCGGCACGCGCGGCGGCGAGCGCGCTGGCGGCCGCATCGCGGGCCGCTTGCAGCTCGCCCTTGCGCGACTGCCGGGCATCCAGCGCGCTCCGCGCGGCGGCGAGCGCCGTGCTTGCCGCCTCCCGACCGGCCAGTGCTGTTTGCAGCGCCGCGTCGGGATCGCCCTGCTGCTCCAGCGCCGCCCGCTGCGCTTGGTGCCGGGCGGCGTCCTGCTCCAGCCGATGCAGCCGGGCGCGCGCCGACGCCAGCTCGGCATCGGCCACGCGCCACTCGGCGTCCACCCCGGCCTGCGCGGCGGTGGCTTGGGCGAGCGCCAGTTCGGCCGCGCGTGCCTCGCGTTCGGCGTTTTCGAGCGCGGTGGCGAGCGAGGGCCGCTCCGCCTCGCTGGCGGCGAGCGCCGCTTCGCCTCCGGCCAGCTCGTTCTCCAGCCGCGCGAGCGCCTCGGCCGCATCGCGCGTCATCCGGTCGGCGTCGCCGCGATCTTCTTCCAGCCGCCGGTGCTGCCGGTCGAGATCGGCGAGGCGCTGCTCGGCCGCCTCCAGCTTGCTGCCGAGCGCGGCCATGCGATGGCCGTGGGCGCTCGCATCGGCGCGGCGATCGGCGAGCGTGTCGCGGGCCGAGGCCATCGCCTGCGCGGCGGCGGCCTGCGCCTGCTGTGCGCGCCTGGCCGCTTCCTGCGCCTCTCCGACGCGGGCTTCGGCGGCCTGGGCTTCGCCGCGCGCGGCATGGGCGGCGGCGGCGGCATCGCGCCAGCGGGCATAGACCAGCCGCGCCTCGGCCAGCTTGATCTTGTCCGAAAGCGCCGTGTAGCGTTCGGCCGCGCGCGCTTGCCGCCGCAGCGAGGCGATCTGGGTGTCGAGCCCGGCCATCAGGTCGTCGAGCCGGGACAGGTTCGCCTCGGTCGCGCGCAGTTTCTGCTCGGCGTCCTTGCGGCGCACGTGAAGCCCGGCGATCCCCGCCGCTTCTTCCAGCATCAGCCGCCGCTCGGCCGGTTTGGCGGCGATCACCGCCGCGATCCTGCCCTGGCTGACGAGCGCTGGCGAATGGGCGCCGGTCGCGGCATCGGCGAAGATCAGCGCGACGTCCTTCGCGCGCACGTCGCGGCCGTTGACGCGATAGGCGCTGCCCGCGCCGCGCTCGATTCGCCGGACGACTTCCAGGTCCTCGCCATCGCGATCCTGCGCCGAAAGCACGACTTCGGCGAAGGCGCGGGCCGGCCGCTGGGCGGTGCCGGCGAAGATCACGTCTTCCATGCCGCCGCCGCGCAGCGACTTGGCTGAGCTTTCGCCCATGACCCAGCGGATCGCTTCGAGCAGGTTGGATTTGCCGCAGCCGTTGGGGCCGACGACGCCCGTCAGGCCGGGCTCGATGCGCAGTTCGGCGGGCTCGACGAAGCTCTTGAAGCCGCTGAGCTTGAGCCGCCTGAACCGCATCAGCCGCCCTAACGGGCTCCGGCTGCTTCGAGGCTGGCTTTCACCTCGGCCCAGGTTCCAGCGTCGATCTTGGCACCGTTCAGGAAGAAGGTCGGCGTGCCGGTGATCTCGTATTGCTTCGACCAGCTCTCGTTCTGCTGAGCGAAGCTCGCCGCCTTGCTGCCGTCAGCGAGGCAGGCCTTCGCCTGATCGGCGGCGATGCCGCGGGTGTTGATGAACGTGTCCATGCCGGCGGCGCTGGCGATCCCGGCGAAGCGCTGCTGCGGGGGCAGTTCCTGCACCGCCTTCATTCGCGCGTCCCCGGCGGCTTGCAGATTCTCGAACATCGTCGGCTGCCAAGCCCAGAACTGCGTGGCAAGCGCCGGCACCGTCTCGGGCGCGCCGCAGGTGACAAGCAGGGCGGCCGGCATGTCGAGCGCGTTCAGCAGGAACAGGCGCAGCTCGTAGCTCACCCTGCCGCTGGCGACGAAGGTGTCGCGCAGTTCGGCATCGGCTTCCTTGGCGAAGTCGGCGCAATGCGAGCAGCTCAGCGCGCCGAACTCGATCAGCTTTATCGGCGCCTCGGGGTTGCCCATGAGATAGCCGCCCTCGGGCGTCCGCGAGACCATGTCCGCCCAGGCCTTGCCCGCGGGCGGGGCGATACTGGCGATCGGTTCGCTCGACGCCTGCGCGCCGTCCTGGCTCTTCTCACCGCAGGCCGACAGGCCCAGTGCCAGCGGGAGGGCTGCGGCTAGCGCCAGATGGCGGAGACTGCGGTTCATCGTGCGGTCCTTCAGGAAAATCAGGTCGAAAGCTAGCCGAACGCCCCCGCTGCTGGAAGCAGCGCGACTGCCAGAGTCGCTCACATCTCCACAGATTCGGGCGTCTGCGCCTTCAAATGCGGGCGCGGAGCTGGGTTTCGAGCGAGCGCCAGTCGTGGGTGCCGGCCAGGAGATCGCCGTTGAGCAGGAAGCTGGGCGTGCCCGCGACGCCGAGCCGTACGGCTTCCTGCGTCTGCGCGGCGAGCTGGCGCGCCATCGCGTCGTCGGCCAGGCAGCGGTCGGCGGCGGCGCGGCTATATCCTAGCCGCTCCATCATCGGATAGAACCCGAAGTCCTGCGCGATGGCGCGGCGGCGCGCCAGCGGAGTGCCGCTGGTCCAGCGCTGACGCTGCCCGGCGCTGGCGCGTTCCATGGCGCCGATCCACTTTGCCTGTCCCATCAGGAAGGCGTTGTGATTGCGGAAGAACCGCGCCGGCTCGCCGCAGTTGGTCAGCATCGCGGCGGTGAGGTCGACCGGATCGCGCACGAAGTGGCGCACTTCCACCGAAACCTTGCCGGGCATCACGAACGCCAAGCCCAGCGGCGCTTCGGACTGCGACTGAAAACTGGCGCAGTGCGAGCAGGTGTAGCTGACGTATTCGGCCAGCTTTAGATCGGCAGCGGGATTGCCCATCACGTGCGTGCCGGCGGCGGTGACGGCGACTGTCGTCGACCAGTTGGAGCGGGGCGGGGTCGCGGCGGTGGCTGCCAGGGCGGCCAGCGCGAGCGTTGCCAGCTTCAGAATACGCATCATCGTCAGTCCTGTGTCTTGTCTTGCCCGCCCAGACTGCGAGCGAGCGATTCGAGCACCGCGCGCAGCTCCGGATCGCCGATGTCGCGCAGCGAATCGCCGAGCTCCAGCGGGATGGGACGCAGCGACGGCGGAGCGGTGCTGCCTTGCGCGGGCGCGGGCTGCTTGACCTCGCCTTGACGGATCTTGACCTTGGCGACCGCGCGATAGCCGAAGAAGTGGTTCACGCGGTCGATGATCTCGGGGGTGACGTGCTGGATCATCGGCGCATGCGCGGGCACGACCACCAGTTGCAGAATGCCCTCGGTCTTCTCACCCATGGGGAAGCGGATCGATTCGGGCGCGCAGACGCGGGCGTGCCGCGCGCCGACGATCTCGGGCCAGCGTGTCACCACGCTCGATTGCACGAAGCCGAAGCGGCGGAAGGCGGTGCGGCCCACTTCGGGCATCAGATCGGCGATGGGGCGCGCCTGCCCGCCGCGAGGCCGCTCATAGCGGCGCGGTTGCGGCTTGCGCGATGAGGGTTTGCTGTCCCGTTCCATTCCGGGTGCGGCAATGCCATAGCGCGGCGATGGACGCCAGTTCCGAGACGATCGCCGATGCGCTGCTCGGCTGGTACGGCCGCCACGCGCGGCCGCTGCCGTGGCGCTCCCCGCCCGGCAGCCCGCCGCCCGATCCTTATCGCGTCTGGCTGTCCGAGGTGATGCTGCAGCAGACCACGACGGCTGCGGTCGGACCTTATTTTCGTCGCTTCATCGAACGCTGGCCGACGGTGGAGGCACTTGCCGCCGCCGAGGATGCCGAGCTGATGAGCGCCTGGGCCGGGCTCGGTTACTATGCGCGCGCGCGCAACCTGCTCGCCTGTGCCCGCGCGGTCGCGGCGGCGGGAGGTGCTTTCCCGGCGGAAGAGGCTGAGCTGCGCAAGCTGCCGGGTCTGGGTGCCTATACGGCGGCGGCGGTATCCGCGATCGCGTTCGGGCGGCGGGCGGTGGTGGTCGACGCCAACGTCGAGCGGGTGGTCGCCCGGCTGTTCGCGATCGGTGAGCCGCTGCCGGCCGCGCGCGCGGCGATCCGGGCGGCGGCCGAAACGATCACGCCCAACGAGCGCGCCGGCGATTTCGCGCAGGCCATGATGGATCTGGGCGCAACGATCTGCACGCCCCGCGCGCCCCGGTGTATGTTGTGTCCCCTCTCGGGAGAGTGCGCAGCGTTCCGCGCGGACGAGGCCGAGCGCTATCCGGTCAAGGCGGCCAAGCGCGCCAAGCCGCTGCGGCGCGGGCGCGCCTACTGGATCGAGCGTGACGGTGCGGTCTGGCTGGTGCGACGGCGGCCCAGCGGGATGCTGGGCGGCATGCGCGCCCTGCCGGACGACGGCTGGAGCGCGCGCGGCGACGGCAGCGGCGAATTGCCGCTTGCCGGGCAATGGCGCGAAACCGGCGTCGTTCAGCATGGTTTCACCCACTTCGGGCTTGAACTTCACGTGGCGGTGCTCGACGGCGATGGCGCGCGAGCGGTTACGCTGAGCGAAGGGGAGTGGTGGCCGGTGAACGCAATCGAGGAAGCAGGCCTGCCCACGCTGTTCGCCAAGGCGGCGCGGGCGGTGCTGGCGCACCGGGCATGACGCTTCTTCAAGACATTTCCCGGCGCGAGATTGTCCGCCTGGCCGGGCTGGCGGGCATCGGCGCCGCATTCGCTCCGGCACTGGCGCTTTCGGCCGAGCCTTCGCCGGCGTTGCCCCGTCTCACCGCGCTGGTCGATCGCTGGACCGCGCCGGGTCGGCTGCCGGGGCTGATCGCCGCGCTGGGCCTGCCGGGCGCTGATACGCGCTATCTCGCGCGCGGCAGCGACGGCTTCACCGATCTCGATCCCCTGACGCCCGACAGCCTGTTCCGCATCTACTCGCTGACCAAGCCGATCACCGGCATGGCGGTGATGATGCTGATCGACGAGGGCAAGCTGCGGCTCGACCAGCCGCTGGCCGACGTGCTGCCCAAGTATGCGCGGATGCAGGTGCAGGTGACTGCGGACGGCTCGATCACCGACCTGCGGCCCGCGAAGACCGCGATCACGATCCGGCATCTGCTCACCCACACCGCCGGTCTGGGCTATACGATCATCCAGAAGGGCCCGATCAAGGCGGCGATGGAGCAGGCCGGGCTGGTGCCGGGCCGGGTCAGCCGCCTCGCGCTGCCGGGGCTCGACAGCGGCAACACCGTGCCCAGCCTTGCCGAGTTCGCGGACCGGCTGGCCGAAATGCCGCTGGTTCACGAGCCCGGAACCGTCTGGAGCTACAGCCTCGGCCTCGACCTGCTCGGCCGAGTGATCGAGGTGGTCTCGGGCCAGCCTTTCGATAGGCTCCTGCAAGAGCGGCTGTTCGATCCGCTGGGCATGGCCAGCACCCGGTTCCGCGTGCCGGCAGAAGAGGCGCGGCGCCTTACCACGAACTTCGCGGTGCTCGGCGGCGTCTTGCTGCCGATCGACAAGGGCGATGCCTCGATCTTTCTCGATGAGCCGCCGTTCCCGTTCGGCGGTTCGGGCCTCGTCAGCAGTCCGCGCGACATGGACCGGTTCCTGCTGATGCTGGCGAGCGGCGGCGCGGTCGGCCGCCAGCGAGTGATGAGCGCGGCGGCGGTGCGCGCCGGCACGGGCAACCTCCTGCCGCCCGGACTCACCACGCCGGCGATCGAAGGGACCAGCCCGGCTTACTTCGGCGCCGGCGGCCGGGTGGGCATGGGCGCCGAAGCGGGAATCTTCGGCTGGGCGGGCGCGGCCGGGACGGTGGCGATGGTGGACGTGCGGCGCGGCATCCGCTCGGCGATCTATGCCCAGTTCATGCCGTCGAACGCGCTGCCGTTGCTGGCCGAATATCAGACCGCGCTGCGCGCCGACCTGGCGCCGCTACTGGGCGCGCCGCCGCTGGAGAGGACACCGGATGATTAGAACGCCGATCGCCTTTGCCGGCAGCGCGCTGGACCGCGCCGATCATGTGCGAAGCGATCCCGCGGCGCTCTCGCGGCTGATGACCACCAGCGCGCGGCTGCTGCGGCTCGACGGGCTCAATCCGGTGCTGTCGACGGACGGCGAGCTAGTGTGGGGCACGCTCGCCGATGCGCGGCCCGACGGCGAGCTGGTGTTCCTCGGCCTGGACAACTCCCGCGCCTGCTTTGCCGAAGTGCCGCCGCCGATCGCGGGCAGCGTCGCTCCGCCAAACCCGCGCCTGTGGGCGCTGATGGCGACGCTCGATCCGGTGCAGCTGGCCACGTATGGCGGCGCGCGCAGCCTGGTGGACTGGCACGCGCGGCATCGCTTCTGCGCCCGCTGCGGCGCGGGCACGAGGATTGCCAAGGGCGGCTGGCAACGCAACTGCGCCGACGAGGCCTGCGGCGCCCAGCACTTCCCGCGCGTCGACCCGGTGACGATCATGCTGGTCGAGCACGAAGGCTGCCTGTTGCTCGGCCGCCAGCCGCGTTTCCGGCCCAACAACTACTCGGCGCTGGCCGGCTTCGTCGAGCCGGGCGAGACAATCGAGGAAGCCGTCGCGCGCGAGGTGCTGGAGGAAACGGGCGTGCGAGTGTCCGACGTGCGCTACCTCGCCAGCCAGCCGTGGCCGTTCCCCTCGTCGTTGATGATCGGCTGCCATGCCTTCGCGAAGGGCCGCGAATTGACCATAGATTACACTGAACTCGAAGATGCGCGCTGGTTCACCCGTGCCGAAGTGGCCGAGGCGATGGAGGCTGGCAGCCGGGGCGAGGAGGGCACCGCCCTGAGCGTGCCGCCAAGCCGCGCCATCGCGCATCACCTGCTTGTCTGGTGGCTCGCCGGAACTGGATGAGCCCCGAGCGTTTCCGGCGCGGCCGCTAGAGGCTGTCCTGCTCAGCTTTGACGCAACCACCGCCGTTCGTGTCGAGCGAAGTCGAGACACTTGGCGCCTGGTGTCTCGACTTCGCTCGACACGAACGGGATCAGATCGGGTGCAACGAATTCAATCCACACAAGACAGACGCTAGACGAGGCCGAGCTTCGCCAGCTCGCTGACGAGCCGCCCGGGCAGGGCATCGCCGCCTTCTTCCAGCGCGCCGGCGAGATCGCTGGGGGTGTCCTCGTCGGAAAGGTAGCGCCAGCCCTGATGCGCGCGCTTGGGGTGAGGGTGGACGGGAATGAGGCGGGGCTCCAGCCTGATCCACCAGCGCCGGTCCTCGCGCTGCTCGAAGCCCAGCATCGGCGAACGCCCGACGATCGCATGCTGATGTATCCAGAACAGCGATCCGCCCGCCAGCTCTTCGATGCGCTTGGGCAGATACCGGGTGGTGAGCCGCGCTTCCTCGGCATGGCTCTCCAGCCAGTCGCGCAGCACGTCTACCGTCTCGCAGCCGTGCGCGATCTTGGTGAGGTGAAGCGGCGTCATCCTACCAGACCGGAAACCACCGCCAGCCCCAGGAACACGAAGAAGCCCATCGAGTCGGTGATCATCGTCACGAACACCGATGAGGCGACCGCCGGGTCCTGATCGAGCCGGTCGAACATCACCGGCACCACCACGCCCGCAAGACCGGCGGTGATGGTGTTGATGACCACCGCCGCCGCGATCACCGCGCCGAGCAGCGGGTTGCCGAAAACCAGCATCGTCGCCATGCCGATCAGTAGCGCGATCGTGGCGCCGTTGAGCAGCGCCACCCGCGTCTCGCGCCACAGGATGCGGCGGGTGTTGGCGCGGGTGAGCTGGTTGGTGGCGAGCGCGCGCACTGTCACCGCCATCGTCTGCGTACCGGCATTGCCGCCGATCGACGCGACCATCGGCATCAGCGCCGCGAGCGCGACCAGCTTTTCGATCGCCCCGCCGAAGCTGGAGATGATCAGCGCGCCGATCAGCGCGGTGCCGAGATTGGCCACGAGCCAGCGCACACGGCTGACGTAGGAGGCGCGGATCGGTTCATTGATGTCGCCTTCGCCCGCGCCCGATAGCAGCAGCACGTCCTCGCCCGCTTCCTCCTGGATAATGTGGACGACGTCATCGACGGTGATCTGGCCCACAAGCCGCCCCGATTCGTCGACCACGGCGGCGGAGATCAGAGCGTATTTCTGGAAGCGCAGCGCCACTTCCTCCTGATCCATCTCGACCGGGATCAGCGTCTGGTCGCGCTTCATCACATCGGTGAGGGCCACATGGCGCGGAGCGCGCAGGATCCACGAAAGCGAACAGCTGCCCACCGGATGGTGCCGGGCATCGACGATGAACACTTCCCAGAACTCGGTCGAGAGCCCGGGGTTGTCGCGCAGGTAATCGATGAGGTCGCCCACGCTCATATGCTCGGGCACCGCGACGAAGTCGCGGCTCATCAGGCGGCCGGCGGATTCCTCGGGATAGGCGAGAGCGCTTTCGATCGCGGCCCGGTCCTCGGGATCGAGCTCGGCGAGCACGGCCCGCTGGTCGTCCTCGTCGAGGTCCTCCAGCATCGCGACGGCATCGTCGGTATCGAGCTGCTCGGCGATCTCCGCGACCATTCCGGCCGGCAGCGCTTCGATCAGCAGTTCGCGGACGTGATCGTTCAGTTCGGCGATCACCTCCGCGCTCATCTGGTCGCTGATCGCCCGGGCGAGCGGCAGGCGCTCGTTCTCTTCGAGAAGCTCGAAGAGGTCGGCGATGTCGGCCGGATGAAGCGGCTCGACGAGATCGTAGACGCGGTCGTTTTCTCCCGCCTCCAGCGCCTCGCGGACGCTGCGGACGAATCCCGCCGTCAGCCGGTTCTCGTCGTCATGGCTTTCGTTGGCGCGCGGGGTCTCGGGCTCGGCGGAGCCCTCTTCCAGCAGCGTCTCGTCCAAAGCCTCGGGGTTCATGCCCGGTGACTTAGGCCGGTGAGAAACAAAAGCAACCGGCGGGCTCCATTCGCCGTGACATTGTCGTGAGCGTACCTATATCGGGCGCGCTTTTCGGGAGAACACCATGGCAGACGAATACCTTACCCTCACGCTCGACACCGGCAACGGCCAGACCGGCGACGTCAAGATCAAGCTTCGCCCGGACCTGGCGCCCGGCCACGTGGACCGCATCAAGGAGCTCGTCGGCGAGGGCTTTTACGATGGCGTGAAGTTCCACCGCGTGATCCCAGGATTCATGGCGCAGGGCGGCTGCCCGCAGGGCACCGGCATGGGCGGTTCGGACAAGCCGGACCTTAAGGCCGAATTCAACAGCGAGCCGCACGTGCGCGGCGTCTGCTCGATGGCGCGGACCAGTGCTCCGCACTCGGCCAACAGCCAGTTCTTCATCTGCTTCGACGATGCGACCTTCCTCGACAAGCAGTACACCGTCTGGGGCAAGGTCGAGAGCGGCATGGAACACGTCGATGCGCTGCCCAAGGGCGAGCCGCCGGCCAAGCCCGGCCAGATCGTCAAGGCAGCGATCACCGAGGGCTGATCCGCCCTCAGGCGCGGGCGGCCTCCTCCAGCGCATGCGGACAGACGCCGCGCTGGGGGAGGCCGCCGGGCGAGCGCTCGGCGGCGCGCTCGTACCCGGTCTGGAAATGCAGCCAGAGCACCCGGTCGGAGATCGGGTTGGGGCAGCGGATCAGCAGCGCCAGTTCGCCCAGCCATGCCAGGCATGCGCGGAACCAGCCATAGTCGCGCACCCACCGATGCCAGCCCGTGGTCCGCAGGCGGCCGCTCTGGTCATGCCCGCGCATGCGATCGAACAGCAGCGTGCAGGCCCCGACTGTCTCCTGCCGGCGGCAGCCACCGCGAAAAGTCATCGGGTGAACGTGATCGACCACGGCGTCGGGCAGGAAGCTCATCCTGAGGCCCGGCCCATGCTGCAACCGATAGCCCAGCTCGATGTCTTCGATCGCGGCGCCCGGAAAATCCTCGGCAAAGGGATTCGCCCGCAGCTGCGCGGTCTTGAGCGAGAGATTGCTCGTGTAGAAATGGTGCCAGTCCGCCTCGCCCCCGGCCAGCAGGTGCGCGTAGTGGAACTGGATGCCATAGGCGCCGGCCCAGCGCATGTAGCGATTGACCCGCTGGCTGGTCTCGCACCACCGGGTAAGGCCGAGCGCGGCTTCGCATAGACCGGGATGGGCGTCGTGATGCGCCAGGTGCCGGCCAACGAGGTCGGATCGGGGCAGGGTGTCATCTCCGATCAGCAAGGTAACTGCGCCGCGCGCCGCGCGGACACCGGCGTTGCGCGCGCAGGCCGCGCCGCCATTGCTCTGCCGGATCAGGGTGAGGGCGTAGCCGAGCTCTGGCCTAAGCGCCTCTACGGCGTCGGCGCTGCCATCGGTCGAGCCGTCATCGACCACGACCACATCGAAAACGCGGCGGTCCTGCCGGTCGAGCAAGCGCAGCGTCCTCGCCAGAACGTTTCGGCGATTGTAGGTGGGGATGACCACGGTGAGGCGCGGTGCCGCGCCGGGCTCGTCGCCTGCCGTGGAAGCGGTCGCGATCCCGCTGCCTGCGTCCGTCACTGAAGGTTCCCGCTGCCCGCCGATCCCAGCCGGTCTTTTAGCAGGTTTGTCGGTGAAGCGAACCGGCGGCGCAGTGCGGCCGTCTCATAGCGGTACGATGCGCTGGCGCCGGGGCTCGACTCTCAGAGCCCCGCCTTTACCAGCCACTCGTGGAAAATACGCACCGGGCGCGACTCCAGGTCGCGCGGGCGGCAGACGAACCAGTAGCTATAGGGACTTTCCACCTCGCGGTTGAACAGCCGGGCGAGCCGTTCGTCGCCGGCGCGCAGGTAGTGATCGTCATGCATGATCGCGATGCCCAGCCCCTGCGCGGCGGCCAACAGCATGAGCTGGCCGGAATCGAAGTGATCGATCGCGGCGGGATCGAGATCGCGGAGATCCATCGCCTCTTTCCACGCGCTGAAGCTGTCGGGCAGGTCGTGGTGGATCAGGAAGGTCTGGCGCGACAGCGTCGCGAGGTCAGGTTCCGGGCCCACTTCCGCCGCAAGGTCCTTGGAAGTGATCGCATAGACGCGATTGTGGTCCAGCCGCACCGCGTGGAAGGCGGGATCGGGCTCCTTCGCAAGGATGATCGCCGCGTCCAGAGTGTCACCCACGCGCGTTTCCAGGTGTGGGCTGGTGTCGATGTCGATGTGCAGGCGCGGGTGCAGCTTGCGCAGTTCGGGCAGGCGCGGGAACAGCCGCTGGCCGCCGAACAGCGACGGCACGCCCAGATGCAGGCGAAGAACGCGGCCGGTATCGACCTGCGATTCGACTGCTTCGGCCAGTTCCTCCAGCTTGGGCGAGACCGCATCGTAAAAGGCCTGGCCGTCGTCGGTCAGCTTCATGGCCTGATGCTGGCGGGTGAACAGGCGCTTGCCGGTGAAATCCTCCAGCGCCGTCACGCGCCGCGAGAGCGCCGACGGGGAGAGCCCAAGCTCGCTCGCCGCCGCCTTGGCCGAGCCAAGGCGAACGACACGCACGAATGCTTCCAGTGCGCGCAGGGGAGGAAGTCTGCGTACAACCAAGGTTCGGTTCTCTCGCGCTTACTCTTCGACGTCTGCGGTTTGCTCGGGGGGATGCAGCCGCAACCGCGTCACGTGGCGCTCGTTACCCTCTGTGACCTCGATGCGCCAGCCGCTTTCGTGGTTAAGCACCGCGCCGACCTCGGGCACCTGCCCCGCCAGCACGAAGGCCAGCCCGCCTAGGGTGTCCACTGATTCCTCCAGCTCGCCCAGCCGGGGATCGATCCGCTCAGCCACGTCCTCCAGCTCGGCACGGGCATCGGCTTCCCACATCCCGTCTTCGAGCGCGACGATCAGTTCGGTGGGGGCATCGTCATGCTCGTCCTCGATCTCGCCGACGATCTCCTCGACCAGGTCTTCGATGGTGATGATGCCGTCGGTGCCCGAGTATTCGTCGATGACGATGGCAAGGTGGGTGCGGCTGGATCGCATGTCCGCCAGCACGTCGAGCGCGCCGCGCGCCTGCGGCACGAACAGCGGCTGGCGCATCAGCACCTTCCAGTCCGCCGGCGGCGGACTGCCGGTCGCCAGGAACGGGAAGACGTCCTTGATCAGCATCATGCCGATGATCTCGTCCAGCGTCTCGCCGTGAACCGGGATGCGGCTGTGGCCGTGTTCGGCGAAGGCGGCAATCACCTCTTCCCAGGTTGCGGTGCCCGGAATGGCGATGATCTGGCCGCGCGGGATCGCCACGTCGTCGGCGTCGTGTTCGCTGAAGTGCAGGAGATTGCGCAGCATCTGGCGCTCGAGCGGTGACAGATCACCGTTGCCGCCGCCGGATTCGCCGGCATCGGCATCGTGCTCGTCGATGACGCCTTCTATCTGAGCCCGCAGGGACTGGTCGCCATCGACCTTGTCGAACAACCGCCGGATCGTACGCCACAGCGTGCGCCTACTGTCCGGATCTCCCAGGCCTGAATCGGCGTGGCGGCCATTGTCGGCCATTCTCTCGTCATGCCCCCATTGCTGCGTCTGCGTCGCCATATGGGTCTTCCAGCCCCATCAGGGCAAGAGCCTTTATCTCCAGATTCTCCATGGCGCGGGCGTCCTCGGGGGAAGTCTCGTGATCGTGCCCGGCAAGGTGGAGCAGGCCGTGGACGATGAGGTGCGCCGCATGGGCTTCGAGCGAGATGCCCTTGTCCGCCGCCTCGCGCGCGCAAGTCTCCTGCGCGAGCGCGATGTCGCCGAGCAGTTCGGGCGGCCCATCGGCATCCAGCGCGAGCAGCGCGGCGCGCTCCAGCATGGGGAAGGAGAGGACGTTGGTGGGTTTGTCCTTTGCCCGCCACTCGCGGTTGAGGGCGCGGACTTCGGCGTCGGCGGAAAACAGCATGCTGACGGAAAGCCGCTCGCTGGCGAGCTCGGGCGCGATTCCGGCGGTCGCTTCGGCCGCGCGCTCGGCGAGGTCGGCCCAGTCGGTCGAGGCGGGCCAGGGGCCTTCGATGTCGATTTCGAGTTCCAGAAAGCACCTCGTCGCCCCTGCGGAGGCAGGGGCCTAGATAAGAGTAGCGGGAAGGCGCAAAGCGATCATTGAAAAGGCTGGCTTATCTAGGCCCCTGCCTCCGCAGGGGCGACGGTGAAGTCACGCATCAGGCCCCTCATAGGCCTCGACGATCCGCCCCACGATCGGATGCCGGACCACATCGGCCACGTTGAACCGCACGACGCCGATGCCGTCCACGCCTTCCAGGCGCCGGACCGCATCGGCGAGGCCGCTCATCGTGTCGCCGCCCGGGATGTCGACCTGGCGCGGGTCGCCGCAGATCACCATGCGGCTGTTCTGGCCGAACCGGGTGAGGAACATCTTCATCTGCGCCTGAGTGGTGTTCTGCGCCTCGTCCAGGATGACGAAAGCATCGGCCAGAGTCCGCCCGCGCATGAATGCGATCGGGGCGATCTCGATCTCGCCGCTGGCGAGCCGCCGTTCCACCTGCTCGGGCGGCATGCAGTCGTAAAGCGCGTCGTAAAGAGGGCGCAGGTAGGGATCGACCTTCTCCTTCATGTCGCCGGGCAGAA